>Ga0137415_10001369_pt1 | contig 24009 bp, 21 predicted proteins | sample CZODoug3_1_1_16f_FD_183082 | JGI IMG/M metagenome (GOLD analysis project Ga0137415, IMG submission 183082) | Vadose zone soil fungal communities from Angelo Coast Range Reserve, California, USA - CZODoug3_1_1_16fungal (Hybrid Assembly) | ecosystem: Environmental > Terrestrial > Soil > Vadose...
CGCGCCACCACAGTGAACCGGTCGGGCCCCACCTGCACCTCGGCCTGTGGATTGGCCAGTAGGTCGAGATACCAGCCAGGATCTTCGGGTGCACCGCCGTACGAGGCGACGACGACATAGGCCGCGCTGTCCGACCCGTAGATGAGCGGACGCGAGCGGAGTTTCCCGGAACGGCGTCCGCGTGTCGTCAAAATGAGACAGGTGACGCCGTTCCATTCGTGACCGACTTCGCCGTCGGTCGCGAGGTACTGCCAGACATGCTCGTCGCCAACCAGCGTGAGGTCGGGTCTCACGTAGTCGGTCACCGGATCACCTCGCTGCCCTTCATTCGGACGATGTCGTCGCGGCGGTAGCCGGACCCCGAGAGGGCGAGTTGCTCGATTTGTTCGGGCGTGTGTCGCGGCCGCTGGGGCCGTCCGTCGAATAGAACTGAGCCCCTAGCAGCGGGACCGAGGAGGAGGGCCATGCGCACTGGATAAAATACATAGTATACGACCTTGTCCAAGATAGGATAAGCGCTATAGCTGAGCAAGGGGTCCAGCTCGACCGTCGCCGCGGAGCCGGTGAGCACAAGTGCGGGGAGAACATTCGGCGTTAAGTCGTGTTCTGGGCAGCTGAGCGGGCCGAATCAGTCGGACGACGGCAGAGGTCTAGCGCCCTGGACGGGGTCCTCACCCTTGGTATGCATGGGATACCCGCCGCACTCCACCGCGACGTCCGGGTCGGAGGCTCTGACGATGACCACCTTGGTGGTGCAGACGGCGCTTTCGAGCTGCTGGCCTAGCTTCATGATGCCTCGCCTTTCTCAGGTGTTCCCGCGGTGGCCCGGCGGTCGTGCGTAGCGACACCGTTTGCCCAGTCGCGGAGGTGCTCCCAGCGCAGGTGATGGGTGGTCGTCCGCCGCGTGCGGCCGGCGGATTGCCGAACCGGGCGATCGTCCCAGCGCCCAGCGCTCCCACCGGGTCGCTGACGTCGAACCGCGGTCGACACGCCTGTCGACCGCGGAACGGCTTTCACGTCGGACCTCCTCGTCAGCTGCCGCGGGCCTTGATCCAGCTCGAGACTTCGAACAGGAACATAGCGCCGACTATACTGGCAAGTGGCATAGCGAGTACTATTATCTTGTGGAGCACCGCCCTCGACAGGCTTCGAGAGGATTCGACGATGAGTGCCGTTGTCCCATGTGATCATCGATATCCGCTCGGGCATCCCCCCTTGGCAGCGTGGCCACACCGGTCGGCACATCCCGGACGTGTGCGACGGCGGCTGGATGTGGCAGGCGGAGGGGTCGACAGAAACTCCGGCCGGCGGGCCCGGCTCGTCCGCACTGTCATAGTGGTCACTATGTTGGCGGATCCCGGCGCACCCGTGGTGAACATATTGACGGCCATGAGGTCCTCGGTCTGGGGCAGGTACGGAGCCGGGGCAAAGCCAACGTTGTGCTCGGCTTGGCCAAGACCTTGATCACGATCGAGTGCGTGGTCGTCTCCTCAGGAACGAGCGCCTCGATCTTGGGGGCGACTCGATGACCGACCCGGCAAAACGTCGTTTTTCAGGCCGCGCCGCGCTGGTCACCGGCGCTAGTCGAGGCATCGGCGCCGCGATCGCCGAGCGTCTTGCCGCCGAAGGAGCGGATGTCGTGATTACCGCGCGTACCCTCGACGAGGGCACGCGGGCCGCGGGCACGGTCAGCTCGGGCGGCACCTTAACCGGTGTACTGGGCCGCCTGCTGGCCTACGGCGGGAAGGCAGCGGCCGTCCCGGCGGATCTGGCGGATCCCGACGACCGGCTGCGTATCGTTCCTGAGGCCGCCTCCGTGCTCGGTCGTCCCCTCGACATCCTCATAAACAACGCCGCCGCCAACATCGCCCGCCGTCCTTCTGAGATCAGCGCACGCCATCGCGCCACGATGCTGGAGGTCAATGTTCTCGCGCCGATGGATCTCACCCAGGCCGTGATCCCCGGCATGCGCGAACGAGGGGCCGGTTGGATCGTCAACGTCTCCTCCGGGAGTGCGAGTCCCACGGCCGGACCACCGTTTGCGGCCGGCCGCCTGATGAGCGTCATGGGCGTCTACGGCACCACCAAGGCCGCCCTCAACAGGCTCACCAACGCGTTCGCCGTCGAACTTGACGGCGCCGGCATTCGCGTCAACGCTCTGGAACCGCGCGCTGCAGTCGCCACTGGAGAGGCGCTTGCGCGCGGCCTGGAGCGCGTCCCGAAGGACCAGATAGAGCCCGTCGAAGCCATGGCCGAAGCCGCGGCCGCCCTTTGTGACTGCGGGCCGGAACGTTCTGGGCTGAGACACGTCAGCCTCGATCTCCTTGCCGAGCTGGGCCTGGACATCCGAGCCCTCGATGGCAACACCCTGGTGGCGCCAACATTCGACTCCACTCGCTGAACCATGTGTGTGGACTCGTTGAGTTGGCGTTGTGTTGGGCTGGTTGGGGTGCGGAGAAGAGGCCGGAAGTTCGGTGTTGGGCTGGCGGGGAAGTACTTAGTGATCTGTTGAATGCTGGTGCGGTCTTCATGTGCTGCATCGGCCAGGAGAAGTGAGTGACGTGATGAACAGTAGTGACATTGCGCCGAGGGAGCTTGGGCACCTCATTGATGGCCGCATCGTGTCTGGTGGGCATCGCTTCGCGGTGACCAGTCCGAAGACGGGCAAGGTCGTGGCCCACTGTCCCGAGGCGACATCTGAGATGCTCGAGGAAGCGATGGAGGCGGCCGCTCGGGCTCAGTCCGGTTGGTATGGACTGGGGGAGGAGGGGCGGCGTGAGGTTCTGCGCCGCATGGTCCGGACCTTGGTCGAACGTGGGGACGAGCTGGCGGTCCTTTCCGAGCTGGAGAAGGGGACCTCGAACGCTCGTCTGGAGGTGCGGTTCGCGCCTGCATTTGCTGAGCAGCTGATTAACACGCCCTTGGTAGTGGACGTCCTTGATGACAATGACGTTCGGACCGTTCGGGTGGTTCGCAAGCCTGTGGGTGTTGTGGCTGCGATCACACCGTGGAACGGGCCCATCCTTATTGGGGTCGACAAGCTGCTCACTGCTTTGGTGGTTGGAAATACTGTGGTGCTCAAGCCGTCTCCGTTCACGTCGCTGGCGACGCTGAAGCTGGGGGAGATCTGGCAGGACGTGGTGCCTCCTGGCGTGCTGAACGTGCTGGCTGGCGGCGACGAGCTTGGTGCTGCCATGGTCAGCCATCCCTTGACGCGGATGGTCACGTTCACCGGCTCCGTCGGAGCGGGCCGCAAGATCGCTGCCGCGGCGGGGCAACACCTGAAGAACGTCCTGCTCGAGTTGGGGGGAAACGATGCCGCGATCGTGCTTCCGGACGTCGACGTCGAGGCGGTTGTGCCGCGGATCTTCGGGGCGGCGTTTGGAGGAGGCGGGCAGGTGTGCGCCGCCATCAAACGTCTGTACGTGCATGAGTCGATCTACGACGACATGGTTGCCGCTCTCGCTGAAATGGCGAACCAGCTCGTTGCCGCCCCCGACGATGAGGGGGGGACATTGGTGCCGCTGACCACGAAGCTTCAGTTTGACCGTGTGCGCATGCTCGTCGGGGACGCCTTGGCCCAGGGGGCCAAGGTGGTGGCGGGCGGCTCGCCCCCTCACTCGGACGGCTATTTCCTTCCCGCCACCATCCTCACGCAGGTTGCGCCGGGAATGAGGGTGGTCGATGAGGAGCAGTTCGGCCCAGTCCTGCCGGTGATGGCCTTTCGCGACGTCGACGACGCGGTGACACAGGCTAACGCCACCGAGTATGGGCTGAACGGGTCGGTGTGGACTCGGGACATCGCGGTCGGTGAAGCGGTCGCGGCCCGACTGGAGTGCGGGACAACCTGGATCAACCATCATGTCGAGGTCTCACCGCGGTTCCCCTTCGGGGGTATCAAACAATCGGGCATCGGGCGTGCCGGTGGTATCCAGGGCACCGACGCCTACGCCGAACTGCAGACCCAGTACGTGTACAAGGACCTGCGACGCGTCACCGCGGGTTGACCCACCATGGGGCCGGTGGGAGGTTCGCCGCCGCCATCGACTGAGAGAACCGGATCATCCGAGAACGTGCCACCGCGTTCGTCAACCGTTCGGCGCCTGACCCATATCTCTGGGGATGACTGGCATGGGCGACCCGAGCATGACGCAGCGTCGGAAGCACTCGTTTGGAGAAGTGGGTGGCGACGATGCTCGAGTAGTATCAAGAATACTATATATGTTCGATCTGGTTGTCTGCGTCGTGCAGTCATTGAGAGGACGGGCGATGATGCTCGAAGGCAAGGTGGCTTTGATTACCGGCGCGGCGCGAGGTCAGGGCCGCTCGCATGCTGTGCGGCTGGCTGAGCGGGGGGTCGACGTCCTCGCGATCGATGTCTGTGCCCAGTTCGGCGATCTGCCGTATGCCCTGTCGTCACCGGAAGACCTCGACGAGACGCGGCGACTGGTGGAGGGCGCCGGACGGCGCTGTGTGACGGCCGTCGTCGACGTTCGGGACCTTCATGCGCTCGACAAGGTGGTGCGGAGCGGGATCGGCGAGCTAGGTGGCATCGACATCGTGCTGGCCAACGCCGGGGTGTTCCACGCCGGTAGCCGTGAGCGTTCCCTCGACGACGTGGGACGCAACTGGACCGATGCCGTCGGGGTCATGCTCACGGGCGTGTTCAACACGATCCGCGTGGTGCACCAGCCCATGATCGATCAGGGCCGCGGGGGCGCCATCGTGATTACGAGCTCGATGGCTGGACTGGTCGGCGCGCACGACGGCAGTGGTGGAGTGGCCGGCTATGCCGCGGCTAAGCATGGCGTCGTCGGGCTCATGCGCGGGTACGCCAAGCTGCTCGGACCACACAACATCCGGGTCAACACCGTGCACCCGACCGCCGTTGAGACCCCGATGGTGACCCATCCGGCGCTTGCTGAGTACATGCAGCAGGGCGCCGCGAGGCTCACGCCGGTGACGCGTGCCCTGCCGACCGGGATGATCCAGCCCGGCGACGTGACCGATGCGGTGCTCTGGCTGGTGTCCGACGCGGCGAAGTACGTGACCGGGGTGACGCTTCCGGTGGACTGCGGCGTCTCCCTGGCCTGAGCGGCGTGCGCACACGTGAGCTCCTCAGCGGCGGCCTCCGTATCGGCTGCGTCGCTCCGGATGACGCCCGCGGCGTCCGCGATGCCGAAGATTTGGGCGTCGACTCCTTGTGGGTGGGTGGGCACATCGCGTCCAGGAATCCGGGCCCGGAGGCGATGGTCTGGCTGGCGCGGCTGGTGGAGCAGACCAGTTCTGTGGTCGTGGGTTCGGCGGTGTTGCTGCTGCCGCTCTACCCACCGGCCATCGTCGCGAAGCAGGTCGCCGACCTTGATCGGGCATCCGGCGGGCGGCTTGTGCTCGGCATCGGTGCGGGCGGGGAGTATCCGGAGGAGTTCTCGGCCTGTCAGGTGCCGCTCAACGAGCGGGGCGGCCGGATGAACGAGGCGATCCCGCTGATGCGGCGGTTATGGAGCGGTGAGCTGGTCACGCATCCGGGCCCGCACTATCCGATGGCGGATGTGCGGATCCATCCCGGCCCGGCTCGGGAAGGCGGGCCGCCGATCGTCGTGGCAGGCAGGCAGCCGGTCGCTATGCGGCGCGCGGGCCAGTTGGCGGATGGGTGGATGCCCTACATGTACTCGCCGCGGCGCTACCGCGAGTCGGTGCGGGAGGTGTGCCGGTTCGGGGTCGAGGCCGGGCGTGAGCTCGACGACTTCGCGTGGCTGGCCTACGTGCCGGTCTGTATCGACGACGATGCCGACCGTGCGCGCCGTGACGCCGCGGCATTCCTGGGTGGTACGTATCGCCAGGACTTCGAGCGGTTGGTGATGCACATCGGCGCGGCCGGAACGGTGACAGACGTCGTCGCGCGGCTTCGCGAGTACGTCGATGCCGGTGCCCGGCACCTCGTGCTACTGCCCTGTCGGCCGGACGAGCAGCAGCTCGCGAGGCTGCTCGACGAGGTGGTGCCGCGGATCCGGAGTCGGCAAAGCGCGTCGAGAAGCTCTCGTAGACATGATTCTTTATAAAAAGTATGGATGACCGCCTGAAGTCTTGACGACTGTGACGAGAGTGTCTCTATAGTGATGGCTATGTCGCAATTGCGACACTCCGGGAGGCCAGGGCGCATGAGCGAGGACGTCTTCAAGCAGAAAGACCGGTTCTTCGGGGTCGGACAGTTCGTTGATCCGTACCCGAAGCTCAGTGAGCCGCGGAGTACAGGGCTGGGCATGCGCACCGCCGCGCATATCCCCGTCGTCTTCACCCCCGCGTGATGGGCCGAAATGCGCCCGCCGTGACGCCCCGGTCGGCGTTCTACTGGGGCAGCGGTCAGGACGAGAGGTTGCGCATCGCCCGGTGCCAGGCGTGTGGGTTCTGGCTGCATCCGCCACGGCCCGTATGCCCGATCTGCCGAGGCCGTGACGTGCAACCGGAACCGGTGTCGGGAAAGGGAAATGTGTGGTCCTGGACGATAACCCGGCACCGCCTGTCGCCGGGCATGGAACCACCGTACGTCATCGCCTTGGTTGAGCTCGTCGAGCAGCCATGCCTGCGCCTGATCACCGCCGTGGTAGGTGACGGTGACACTGCGAACATCGCCATTGGCATGCCGGTATCGGTCGCGTTCGAACGTACCGGTGACATCTACATCCCGATTTTCGTGCCGTGAAGGTCGAGGAGCATGCCGTGATCAGCGGCGTGGGCTGGTCGCGGATCGGGCGGCGGCTCCACTGCGACCCGCTCGAGCTAGCCGCCGATGCTTGCCTGGCCGCTATTCATGACGCCGGGATCACTGCCGACGACATTGACGGGGTGTCCACCTATCCAGGCCGGCTCGGGTCGACGCCGGGCATCACCGGCGCCGGGGTCGACGACATCCGTTCTCTACTCGGTCTCGAGCTGAGTTGGCACACCGGGGGACTGGAGCTCGCCGGGCAGCTCGGCTCGGTGGTCAACGCCGTACTTGCGGTCGGCGCCGGACTCGCGCACCACGTGTTGTGCTTCCGCAGCGTCTGGGAGTCGACAGCGCAGGATCTCGCCACAGGCGGTCGGGCCGAGCTGATGGCCTCTTCTGCGCACGAGGCCGTGCAATGGGGCCGGCCCTACGGCGCCGGCTACGCAACATACGGCGGCCTCGCTCTGCAGCGTTACCTTCACGAGAGCGGCGCTACTCGCGCGCAACTGGCGCAGATCGCCGTAGTCACGAGGGCGAACGCGGCGCACAACCCGATCGCGGTCTACCGCGAGCCGATCACGGTTCAGGACTACCTCGACGCCCGCATGATCTCCGACCCGCTGTGCCTCTACGACTGCGATATCCCCGTCGACGGGTGCATCGCCGTGATCGTGTCCAAGTCCGGCAGCACGGCTGACGCGGGGAAGGCGGTCCGGATCGAGGCACTCGGCTCTGCGTCGGGCTGGCAGTCCAGCGCGGACATGATGTGGGCCCGCACTGACCTCACCCCGTCCGACGTCGACGTTGCCGAGGTCTACGACGGGTTCTCGATCTACGCGGTGCACTGGCTGGAGGCACTGCGACTGGTGCCGCGCTACGAGACCGGGGCATTCGTCGAAAGCGGGCGGCGCATCGCGCTCGACGGCGAGCTACCACTCAACACTGGCGGCGGTCAGCTCTCAGCCGGGCGCCTGCACGGATACGGCCCGCTGCTCGAGGCCTGCGTCCAACTACGCGGGGAGGCCGGTGCGCGTCAAGTGCCGAGCCGTCCCGAAGTCGCCGTTGTGACCAGCGGCGCCGAGCTCTTTACCTCCTGCCTCCTACTTAGCCGATAAGGAGCCGCTATGTTGCCACCGACCGTGAAGGTAATGTCCGCCGACGACCACATGATCGAGCCGCCACACCTCTGGGTGGAGCGTGTCCCACAGAAGTTCCGCGAGACCTGCCCGCGCATCGTGGAGGTCGAGGGTCGCCAGGCGTGGCTCTACGAGGATGATCTGACGTACATCGCGATGGGCGCGTGCCGTGCGTTGCCGGGCTTCGACCCCGCCGGCTACCCGCCTGCGCCCGGCACCGCGCGCTTCGACGAGATCCGCCCCGGTTGTTACGACCCGGTCGAGCGGCTCAAGGACATGGACATCGACCGAGTTTGGGGGCAGCTGCTGTTCCCCAACTACGCCCGCTTCGCCGGCCACCGGTTCTTCCTGGGGACGAAGGATCAGGAGCTCGGACTGGCCTGCCTGCGCACGTACAACGACTATCTGCTCGACGAATGGTGTGCCACGGACCCCGCACGGCTCCACGGGGCGGCGGTGCTCCCGCTTGCCGACATCGACGAGGCGGTCGCCGAGCTGCACCGGGTGATCGACAAAGGGGCTAAGGCGATCGCATTCTCTGAGAACCCGACGGTGCTCGGGCTGCCGTCAGTGCACACCGCCCATTGGGATCCACTGTGGGCGGTAGCAAATGAAGCCGGTGTGCCCGTGTGCATGCACATCGGCAGCTCCTCGCGCCTGGTCACCACGTCCGACGACGCTCCGGCCGCCGTGATGGTCGCGCTGCTCGGGGTGAACTCGATGTTGGCCGGCGTTGACTGGCTCTTCAGCGGTATCTTCGATCGTTTCCCGAACCTCAACATCATTCTGTCCGAGGGCGGGGCCGGATGGCTACCGTACATACTCGAGCGAGCCGACAAGGTGTTCCACGACGAGCGAATCCAGGCCAAGAGCGACATCGGGCACGTTGGCATGCGGAACACGCGGCCGCCGAGCGAGCTGTTCGCCGAGCACGTTTACGTCTGTCTCGTCGACGAGTATTTCGCGCTGCGTTCGCTCGATGATATCCCTGTGGACAACTTGTTGTGGGAAGGCGACTTCCCGCACGGTGACGGTCTCTGGCCGGACAACCGCGAGTACCTGGAGAAGGCGCTGGCCGGCGTGCCGGACGCGGACGCAATCAAGATCGTGGAGACGAATCTGCGCCGGCTGCTGAAGGTCTGAAGTGACGTACGACCTCCTCATCGGCGTCAAGGTCGTCGAGCTGGCCATGTACGCCTTCGCCCCGTCGGCAGCGGCCGTGCTCGCCGATTGGGGCGCGGACGTCGTCAAGATCGTGCCGCCCTACGTGGGCGATCCCATGAGCGGCACTCCCGTGGCCGGGTTGCCCGACAAGGATGTGGGCGTCGCGTTCCTGTGGGAACAGTTCAATCGAGGCAAGCGGTGCATCGGCCTCGATGTCTCCAGCGACGACGGCCACGCCGTGCTCACAGAGCTCGTCCGCGATGCCGACGTATTCCTTACCAACCTGCTGCCGGGTGCTCGGCGCCGGTTCCGGGTCGACGCCGACGACCTGCTCGCGGTTAACGAACGCCTCGTCTACGCGAGAGCCAGCGCCCACGGGGACCGGGGACCCGAGCGGGAGACAGGAGGCTTCGACCACACCGACTTCTGGGCCCGAACGGGCATCGGGCACGGCGCGAGCCAGGTGGCCGACGAGTTCGTGCCGCAGGCGGGACCGGCGTTTGGCGATGTCACGGCCGGAGCGTTCATGGCCGGTGGGATAGCGGCGGCTCTCTTACGTAGACAGCGGACGGGGCATGGCGGGCTGGTCGATGTCTCGCTGCTGTCGTCGGGCCTGTGGGCGTTCGCGCCCGCTGTGCTGGCCAGCAGCCTCTACGGCGTCGACACGATCCCACGGATGCGCCACGCCGACCTGCCGAACCCACTGGTCGGCGCCTACACCACCCGCGACGGCCGACAGATCTATCTGGCCGGGGTGCAGACCGGGCGGCACTTCGAGAACTTCTGCGCCGTGATCGCGCGACTCGACCTGCTCGAGGACCCCCGGTTCGCCACCGGAGAAGCCCGGTTTGCTCACGCCAGTGAGTGCATCGTCGAACTCGATGCCGTGTTCGCCCAGCGTGACCTCCAGGAGTGGCTTGTGCGCCTGCGTGAGCTGGTCACGCCGTGGACCGTCGTGCAGACCGCCGCGGAGGCCGCGGCCGACCCGCAGGTCTGCGCCAACGGCTACCTGGTCGACGTAGCGGGGCCGAGTGGTGGTTTTCCGCTCGTCGCCAGCCCGGCCCAGTTCGACGAGCTGCCGCCGACACTGGGCGCGGCGCCAGAGCACGGCCAGCACACCGAGGCAGTTCTGCTCGAGCTAGGACGCGACTGGCCCGACATCGCCCGGCTGAAGGACACGCGCGTGATCAATTGAAAATCCCATCCGAGGAGCACCGGTGGCTTTCGGTGCACGGACTACGCCTGGTTGACCGACTTGGCCGGTCGATCAGAGGAGTGGGTGTCCGCCGAGCTCGATCGTCACGGCCGTCGTGGTCGCCACGAGACGGTCGGCGACCTCGGCGATCCGCCGTCCGGCCAGGTGCGGAGTCAGGAAGCTGACCCCGATGACAAGCTCGACGGAGCCATCTGGGCCGAACGCCGGCGCGCCGACGTGCAGCACCTGCCCTACGTCCAACCCGCCGGGTTCGGACAACACGTAGTCGTGGTGCCCGAGTTCCCGGACGAGATCGGTGAGTTGCTGCTGGTGGGCCTCGCGGGAGGCCTCGGCCACGATCCGGCCCGCGGTCTCGCTGATCCCGCGGCGCGGCCCGGCTTCTACGTTGATCGAGTAACCGCGCCCGCGGACCGCCACCAGCGCGGCGTGGAGCCTGCCGAGTTCCTCGTCGTTGAGATGCCCCGCGGCGCCGCCGAGATAAGCGTCGACGGTCTCTGCACTCGACCAGGCGATGTGGGCGATACCGAGCGGTGGCGCGAGAGGGAAGCGCGCGCCGACGGTGACGCCGTAGCCGGGCGGTTGACCCGGCCCGACCCGAGCGACGACGAGGATCTCCTCGCCCACGACCATCCCGGCCCGGCACTCCGTGTCGAGCTCGCGGGCGAGCTCTTCCATGAACGGCGTGGCCGCCTGCACCGACGGGTAGGTCTGGCGCGCAGCCTCGCCGATCGCGAGCAGGGCGGGACCGAGCGTATAGGCGCGGGTGAGTGCGTCGCGGCGGACGTGGCCCGCGGCCTCCATCGTGGACAGGATCGCGTGCAGGTTGCCCTGGCTGAAGCCCAGTTTCCGGCGCAGCTCGGTCATCGTGAGCCCGCGGGAGGCCGGCTCGACGGCGAGTGTCTCGAGCACGCGCAGGGCACGAGCCGCGGCCGGGGACGTACGACGGTCGGCGGGCATGCGGACATCATCCCCGGCCACTTCGGCGGGCCGGGCGAGGGGACCGAGTGGTCCTCACCGCCGACGCGTTTGCACGTCCGTGGAGCTACGCATCGGGTCCCAGGCGCGACGGGCGGGCTACGCCGTGCGCGTAGAACAGCGGGACCCGGCGGATGCAGCTCTCGGCCCAGTCGGCCCGATCAGTGTCGCAGGGCATCCCAGGGATGCAGCCGTGAGGCCCGAATCGCGGGGTAGCATCCCGCGACCAATCCGATGACGAGGCTAAGCCCGAATCCCAGTATCACGGCAGGTACTGAAACCTCAGGGGGCACAAAACCTAGCGCGAACTTGGCGAGCAGCGCACGCGCGACGAGGATGGCGCCGACACCGCAGGTGACACCGATGAGTCCGCCACCGGCGGCGAGGATTATGGACTCGACGAGAAACTGACGTAGGATCGCGCCCCGGCGTGCACCCACTGCCCGCCTGACACCGATCTCGTTGGTACGCTCGGTCACAGTAATTAACATGATGTTCGCCAGGCCGAGCGCCCCGATCAGCAGTGCAATACCGATCACACCGGAACCGAACCAGACTAGAAGGTTGAGGAGTTGTCTGGTGGCGGTCGTCTTGTAATCCGCCGAGCGGACGTCGAAGTCGCGCTGGTCTGGGTCTTTGATGAAGTGTTGTTGGTCGAGGATCGATTGGACTTGTTTCACCGCGGCTGGGACGCTGTCGACGCTTGCCGACAGGAGAATTATGGAGGAAACGGTATGCATGCCGCCGAACAGATAACTGCGTGCGGTGGTCATCGGCATGAGTGCGGTGTTGCCGCCTCGATCGTCCAGACTGAGCGTCCCTATGACTTTGAATGACGCCAGTCCGATTTGGACACTCGAGTTCAGGGCGGCGTAGTTATCTCCATTGAACAGGGCAGACACGATTTCTGGGCCAACTAATACCACGCGTGCACTGTTTCGATACTGCTCCTTGCTGAAGACTGATCCCGCCGTGACTTCAATAACGGACATTTGGAGGTAGTCGGTGGTCGCGCCGGTAACGTTGGCGCGGTACACGGCAGGTCCGTTCCGTATCGGCACAGCGCCACCAACGATCGGCATAACTCCGGAGACGAGTGATGGATCGCATTCTCTTTTGAGTGCTTCCACGTCAGAATCGCTAAGGCTCCTCGGGCGATTACCGCCAGGTGTGCTGGCGAGGGCCTTGGTGACAGAGATGGGCTCATTCACGATATTGTAAGCTAGATTGTAAGTCGCATTCAGGCTTCCGGATAAGCCTGCCAATATGATTACCAAAGCTACACTGGCGACGATTCCTGAAACTGTGAGAAAACAGCGGAGTCGACCTTTGTGCATGCAGTGGAGCGCGATGAAGAGTGCTTCCTTGAGTTGCATCGTTGCGCTCCTTTGCACAGCCGACGGCCACCGAGTATCCACTCAAGGAGTGGTGGGTCTCTCCTGGTCCCGCATCGAGCAATGGAGGCAGTGCGGGCTGTCTCGACGAGTGGAGAAGATCAGTCTCGCGACTTTCCCGGTGCCATGCTGTGCGGAGGCTAGCAAGATCTCCTTCGGGTTAATCTATCTAACATTTATAAGATAGCAGAGTAGCCTAATCGCCGTTGGGAGGGAAGCAGCAACCGGGTGCTGCTCACGACCGAGACGTCGCGGTTTCGGGTGGTACTCCTTCAGTCGCTCTACGACTGGGTCGTGGCCGAGGAGCCGGATCTGCTCGACTGAGCTCAGTCGGTCTTTTGGCCCCGCGGCACCTTCGCGCGGCGCGGCCGAACCGTTTGCCCTGCCCCGGCCTCCGGCCAGGTCAGCCATGGTGTGACAGGTCGATGCCGTCCAGGATGTTGGCCTTGATCGTGTCGTGCCGATTTGAGGCCAGTGTGGAGCTCCGGGTCGCGGTCAGGTGGCGAGCGGCGATTGTGGTGGCGCGGTCGGTATTACCTGCTTCGATCGCGGCCAGCAGTCTCTCGTGGTCGCGCAGGGCTGCGCGGCGGGTTTTTCGTGCCATTGGTGAGTCCGGATCCGCGGTGGCCGCGGCGTCGTCGGCCACCTCGCCCCACACCGCTGACTCGTGGGCCGACCAGATTGTCTCGAGTGCGCCGATGACCACGATCATGGGTTCGTTGCCGCATTGTTCTACCAAAACCTCGTGGAACCGGCGGGCGTTCGCGGTGTACTGGGTAAGGTCGTCCAGCTCGGCGTGTTGTGTCTCGATCGCCTCGCGGAGGGCCGGAATGACCGTGTGGTCGCGGTCGGGGCGTTCGGCGCACATGGCGACGCAGACGGGTTCGAGATGCAGCAGTGCACCGCTGACGTCACCGGGTGTGGCGTGGCGGGTTTGCAGGACCATGCTGATCAGGTGTGCGGTTCGCTCCGGCGTCGGCAGGTGCACGATGGCGCCGCCGACGTTTCCCCTACGCACGGAAATGAGTCCTTCGGTCTCCAGGATGCGCATCGCTTCACGTACCGCGGGTAGGCTCACGTGGAATTCCGTGAACAGGTTCTGCTGACGGGGGAGCATGTCTCCCTCTTTCAGCCGCCCGGTCAGGATGTCCTCGCGTAAGCTGGCTGCGACGATCTCGGCGAGCCGCGGCTGGCGTAGCTGGCGCAACAGGCGCTCCTTCGTCGGGTAGAGCACAACTCTAGCCGCCCCCGACTCGTCCACGTGCGGCGGATACGAGAGTTATCTTTGCCAAGATAGCGAGCGCGGTGGGGTCCTGCTACTCCTTTGGATCGCCGTCGTTCCGCGGGCCCACTCCCATGACTGTCCGTACGGCGCTATCCGCCATAGGCCTGGAAAGTATAAAGACTAGCTGATAATATATATAGTGTTCAGCGGGCGACCTCGCAGAGCTCGCTGCCGCGGCGCGATTGAGACAGAGTGCCCCCAGGGGAGCCGCAACCGCCGACACATTTTGCCTACTTTGGCGGCACCCTTTACCCGCGCGATCGATACTGGAGATCGCCATCCTTGCCACGAAAGGGGCCTACTGCCCTAATGCGTCTCGACGCGCCTGTACCTCATCATCGGGCTGACGGAAGAGACACCGGCGGGCGGATAGAGGCGATCCGCTCATTCGGGGCGTCAACCCACGCGCATCTCCTCGAACACCGCGCCTCCGGCTAGTAGCCGGTCGATCTCGGCGTCGGCGAAGCCGTATTCGGTCAGGATCTCCCGGGTGTGCTGGCCGCACAATGGCGGCGGCCCCCAGATGCGGCCAGGCGTCTCGGAGAACGTGATGGTGGTGCCGAACGTCTCGACTCGGCCCAGCTGCGGATGATGCTGCGCCACGACCAGGCCACGTTCCCACATCTCCGGATCCTCGAACAACCCGGCCGAAAACCCGGCGTTGGCGATCTCTACCGGCACCTGGTGGCTGTCCAGCAACGTGAAGGTCTCGGCCGCGGACAGCGCGGCGAACTCCCGCTCGAGGAACCCCGCGACGTCGGAGTCCTGCGCGGCAGCGTCGGCGAACCGCAGGGTGTCGGCCCATCCGGGCTGTCCGAGCGCTTTAACGAGGCGGTCCCAGTGGGCCTCCTCGACCGCTGCGAGGCAGATCCAGCCGTCGGCCGTCCGGTAGAGCCGGTACAGCGGGCCGAGCCCGAGTTGCATCCTGTCGAGACGTGGGCGGGGCTGCGGCGTGCCGTCGGGCCTGAGCGAGGCCATCGACGCCAGCAGGAGACCGGCGTTGAGGATCGAGGTGTCGACCCCTTGAGGTTGGCCTGTGCGGTGCCGGTGGTACAGCGCCTGGAGCACACCGATGACCGAAAGGAACCCGTTGCCGGTGTCGCCGAGCGAGGTGAGGCTCCAGAAGGGCTTTCCGCCGTCGCGACCGCCACCATCCTCGAAGGTGACGCCGGCGAGTGAACAACCGGTCTGGTCGTTCCCCGGCGAATCGGAGCGCGGCCCACGGTCGAAACCGCGGGTGTGGCAGTAGATGAGATCCGGGTTCACCGCGCGCAGCGACTCCTCGTCGCAGCCGAGCCTGCGCAGCGCGTCCCGCCGCATGTTGGAGTGCACGACGTCGGACTGCTCCACGAGCCGGTAAAAGGCGGCGAGTCCTTCCGGATTCTTGAGGTCGATCCCGACGCTGCGCTTGCCACGGTTGACCCCGTATGCGATGTGTGTGGCGTGCCACCACGGATCGGTGCTGTTGTTCACTTTGATCACGGTTGCCCCGAGGTCCGCGAGTACCTGCGTGGCAAACGGGCCGGCGACGGCAAAGCCGATGTCGAGCACCGTGATGCCTTCCAGGGGCGCACGTTCCGTCGACGGAGGGGCGACGGCCGTGGCGGGGGAGCGCGGCCCCAGATCGGCCTGCACCCATACCTCGACGTTGTGCTCACCCACCCTCGGCGCAGGGCGCTGCACCCGGCCCGGTGTCGCGCTCAAGCCGTAAAGGATCCCGGCCTGCCGCAGCACGCCGTGCTCGGGGTGTTCCACGTCGACCACCGCGGCTTCGGCGACCAGTGTGGGGTCCACGAGCGCCTGCTCCGGGGTGCGGACCGGTTGCAATGGCACCCCGGCCTGCCGGGCGACCTCCACCCACTCCGCGCTGGGGAAGCGTGCGAAGGCCGCCGCCATCTGCCGGTGGTAGTGCGCCAGCACCACGATGTTCTCCGGGTCCGGCGGGATCCGGCCCGGATCATCGCGCACACGTCCAGCGGCCCCCCGGAACGCCAGCTCGTCGCCGTCGGCGCTGGAGAGCGTGAACTGAGGGTTCGGCACCCACTGCTGGACCCACCGGCCATCCGAGCACCGATAGAAGCCCTTGGGTGCGCGGCTGTCGTAGATCCAGGTGCGGTATCCGGTGGTGTCGCTGTGTTCCGTGCGTTGCCACTTCGAGGTGGTCACGGTGAGCGCCGCCTGCAACAGTGACGTCTCCACGTGCTGGCCGCGGCCGGTGTGCAGGCGGGCGAAGAGCGCCGCGCTGACTCCCGTGGTGGCCAGGAACGCCGCGCACATGCTCAGCCACGGCGTGTAGCTGAAGATCGGCCCCTCGCGCGGCGAACCGGGTGCCATCCCCTCGGGGACCTCGAGATCGGGAAGGAACGGGCCCTCGCCGTTCATGTGCGGGATCGGCCCACCGAGGTGGCCGCGCTGTTCGTCGAGGATCCCGAGGCGCGCCGCCACAAGCGCGTCGTATCCCGGCCGCCCAGCGTGACCGGTGTGCGGGCCATATGCGGAGATGGTGCAGTGGATTAACCGGGGATTGTGGGCGAGCAGCGTGTGCGGGGCGATCCCGAGTCGTTCGGTGGTGCCGTGCGCGTAGCTCTCCAGTACCACGTCTGAGTCCCGGACCAGCATGAGGAAACGTCGATGGTCGCGCGGATCGGTTAGATCGAGTTCCGCACTACGGCGGCCACGTAGCCAGGTGTCATACCCGGCTGTACCGCGGAACGGGTCGCCACCAGGTGGCTCGATCTTGACGACGTCGGCCCCATGGTCGGCGAGCAGCATTCCGCAGACCGGTCCGGCCACCCCCCACGAGAGGTCGAGAACGCGTACTCCCTCCAGCACGCTCACCATGACGACTCCTGTCCGATGTCCGGGCGCGTATCACCGCTGGCGCAGGATGACGCCGGTGCGACTCGCGCCCACCAACGCGGTGCGCGCGTCGGTGATCTGGTTGGCGGCGGTACCGCGCAGCTGCCGTACGGCTTCGATGGTGAGGTTCAGGCCGTGGATGTAACCCTCGCCGATGAGTCCACCGTTCGTGTTGCACGGGAGGCTGCCCGCCGGTCCGAGCCGGCCGTCGGCCACGAAGTCCTTGGCCTCACCGGGCTTGCAGAACCCAAGCCCCTCGAGCTGCATGAACAGCATCGGCGTGAAAGCGTCGTAGATCAGGGCAACGTCGATGTCGTCGCGGCTGATGCCGGTGACGTCGAAGAGCTGCTCGGCGAGTGCGACCGCCCCGTCCATTCTGGTGATGTCGGGACGGTAGTGGTTGCTGGCGACCTCCTCCTCGAATACCGCGGCCGCCCCGCAGGCGGCGATGTCGACCGGCGCCGGCGTGTCGGCCGCCCGGCTCGCCGAGGTGACGACCAGCGCGACGGCACCGTCGGTCTCCTGGCAACAGTCGAACAGGCGGATGGCGGGCTCGGCAATCCACCGTGAGCTCTGATGGTCGTCGAGGGTGATAGGCCTGCCGTAGAAATGCGCCGCGGGATTGGTGGCCGCGTAGTCGCGCAGCTGCACCACGGCGCGGCCGAAATCGGCACTCGTCACCCCGTAGGTATGCATGTAGCGGGTGGCGTTGAGCGACATCCACGAGGCAGGCGTCAGTATCCCGTAGGGGATGCACCACTGCATCGCCGTCGACCCCGAGTGCGACGACGTCGGCGACGTCGCCACCGCGGCCCGCCCGAATCTGGCGGCGCTGCGCGCCTTGCAGGCTCGGTAGACCACCACCACGCGTGCGGCGCCCGACGTCACCGCCGCTGACGCATGCTGCAGGACGCCCTGGGAGCCGGCCCCGCCGTAGGGGACCCGGCTCGACCACGAGATCACCGGGATCCCGAGCGCGCGGACCAGCTCGGTCTCCTCGACCGGGTCGATCGTGTAGCTGACCAGCCCGTCGACGTCGTCGGTGGTCAGGCCGGCATCGCTCAGTGCCGCGACGATCGCCTCAGCGGCGAGCTGGGTCTCGCCGCGGCCCGCGCCCTTCGAGAACTCGGTCTGGCCGATCCCGACGATCGAGGCGGCCCGCCTGTTCACGCCGTCACCGTCCGTGGCTCGAAGACCGGTACCGCCGTGTCATCCTTGGCCGGCGCGAAGCTCACCTGTACCGGCATGCCGATCCGTACCTCGGCCGGATCGATGCAGACGAGGTTGGACGCCATGCGGATGCCCTCGTCGAGGTCGACCAGCACGGCGATCACCGGATAGGTGAACGCGGGGTGCCGAGGGTGGTGTAGTAGCGAGAAGCTGTGGATGACGCCGAAGCCCGCCAGTTCGATGATCCATTGCTCGAGGGAGTGGCATACCGGACACATCGGCCGCGGCGGGTGCTGGAGCCGCCCGCACTGCACGCACCGTTGGACGCCGAGCCTGCCCCGCGCCGACTCGTACCAGTAGCCCTTGTTGTCCTCGGTGAGGATCGGCGCCGGTCGCGTCACCTCACCTGGATTTCCCTCGACCGGAGTCACAGTGCGTAGATCCGGCGCGCGTTCTCACTGCAGATCAGCTCGCGCTCGGCGTCGGGGATGTCGGCGAACTGGCGGGCGACGACCTCCTGGGAGTGAGGCCACGTGGTGGCCGGATGCGGGAAGTCGGTGGACCAGAGGATGTTCTCCACGCCGATGAGGTCCCGCATCCCGAGACCGACGAGGTCGTCCATGAAGGTGACTGCCATGTTCCGGCCGAAGTACTCGCTCGGCTTGAGGCGCAGGCCCGGCAGGATGTAGCGCCCGTCGGCCTTGGCATCGAGCTGGGCCAGAAACCCGGCGATCCAATAGAGCTGCGGCTCGACGATGACGATCTTGAGGCGAGGGAACCGTTCCAGGGTGCCGGTCAGGATCCACCACGCGATCACCTCGGCCAGCGCGAGACCTGGCATCGACGTGAAGATCGCCGCCTGCGGGGTGGGATCACGGCGGAAGACATCGTACAGCCACGCGCGGTTGCCGAGGTGATGGCTGATCGAGATGCCGGTCTCCTGCAGCACCGACCAGAGCGGGTCGTAGCACGTGTCGTGGTAGTCGGGCAGCCCGAGTTCGCTGGGGAAGTTGGGCAGGTGCACGGAGCGGGCGCCCAATGCGGCGAGCCGCTCGACCTCCTGGACGGCGTAGTCGATGTCGATGATCGGCACCTGGTAGGACACCGCTAACCGGTCGGGATCATGCGCGGCGAAGTCAGTCAGGTGGTCGGTGAACGCCCGGCTGATCGGCCGCCAGTCTCCCTTTACCAGGCCGTAGGCCCGGAAGGCGCTCACCTCCGAGTAGAGCACCTCCGCGCGTACGCCGTCGCGATCCATCGCAGCCAGCCGGGCCGTCGGCTCGTAGTACCCAGGATCCTTGAACGCCTCCATATCCCAGTCCGCGAGGGACAACTTCCGGCCGCCGCGAAGCACCTCGTCCTTGCGTGCCTGCTCGGCGGTCGCGTCGTCGAACGCCTCCCGAAGGGCCTGCGGGACCCGGTCCCGGATCACCTCCAGGCGCACGGCGACGTGCGAGTCGGCGGATATGAGCGCGGTCTTCGACACGGAGACCTCCATGGGCTACGAGCGCGAGAGCCGGAGTGAACATTGATGTATGACAAAGTATAAGATGTGTTATCCACATCCATCTTGGCGGCAGGATACAAGGGGGAACCTAGTGATCGCTATGGGTTCGACCCGCCCTTGTCCGTACTCTGAGTCAGACCACGGCATCGCTCTCTTCGGATGTGTCGTCAGCCCCCCCGGATTCGATCAGCTTGTCGATCTCGTCGGCTGAATAGCCGACTTCGGCGAGGATGGCCCGCGTGTTCTGACCGGGCCACACCGGCGGGCCCTGGATTACGCCGGGTGTGTCGGAGAGATCGAAATATAGGCCGGCCATCTTCATGTTGCCGACCATCCGGTGCGGGAAGGCGGCGACTAGTTGCCGGCGCTCCGCCTCGGGATCGGCGAACAGCCGGAGCACATAATCCGGATCGGACAGCTCGGCCGGCACGCCGAAGCGATCCAGCGTGGATTGCCACTCGGCTGCCGCTCCGGAAGCGAAGACGTCCGTCAGTTCCCGCACCAGCGCGGCATCGTTCTGGGCGCGGGCCTCGGTAGTAGCGAAGCGTGGGTCCTGGGCCAAGTCCGCACGGTCGATCGCCTTGGTGAGCGCCTTCCAAGTCGGCTCGGTCAGTGCGGCCAGGCACAGCCATCCGTCGGCCGTGCGGTAGAGCCGGTAGAGCGCGCTCCAGCCGTACTGTTCGGCATCCGGGTGCTGTCGATCCGCCTTCAGACTGCCGTCCGGGCTGACCCAGGCGGTCGAGGTGTTGAGCAGGTGGGCGTAGAGGATCGAAGTCCGGACGAACTGACCTGCACCGGTCCGGTTATGGTCGTACAGGGCCTGGATTATGCCCAGCGCCGACAGGAATCCGTTGCCGGTGTCGCCCAGCGAGGTGACCGACCAGATCGGCCGGCCGCCATTGTCGAGCCCGCCATCGAGCCACGTGGTACCGGCGAGCGCGGCTCCGGTCTGGTCGTTGCCTGGGTGCTGTTGCCGCAGACCCTGCTCGTGTCCGAGCGTATGACAGTAGACGAGGGCCGGGTTGATCTGGCGGAGTGACTCATAGTCGACGCCAAGGCGCTCGGCCGCGTCGTAGCGCATGTTGTGTTGGACGACATCGGCCTGGGCGACCAAGCGATGCAGCACGTCCATTGCCGCTGGGTCTTTCAGGTTGAGCGCGATCGATTCCTTGTCGCGGTTACAGCACATCGCGATGTGGCTGCTGAACCAGAACTTGTCCGTGAGGGTGTTCACCTTGATCACCCGCGCACCCAGCTCGGCGAGCACCTGCGTGCCGAACGGGCCGGCCACGGCCAAACCCAGGTCCAAAACCGTGACCCCGGCGAGCGGCGCGGACAAGCTCCGCCCCGGCATGTGGGTACCTGCCGACCGAGGGGCACTCTCGGCAAGCAGTTGATCGGCCTCTACACGGACCTCCGCTGTGTGGGTACCGGGAGCCACGGCCGGCTCGGGCGTCTTCTGTGGATGTCGGCTCAGCTCGACCACCCGACCGACCTGGCGGATTGGCCCGATCTCCGGGTCGTCAACCTCGACGACGCAGCCGTCGGCAAGAAGCAGCGGGTCGAGCAGTGCCTCTTCCGGAGACCTCACAGTCTGCACAGGCACCCCCACGTGTGCGGCCAGCTCGGCCCATTCGTCCGCCGTGTGGGTGGCGACGGCCTCAGCGAGCTGCTCCTCGTATACGTGCAGCAGCACCATATCGTTGGCCATCGGCGTGATCCGCAGTGAGGCGTTCTTCGGCGAGGCAACGTCCGGCGTGGGCTGCATGCCGTTGGCGACTGCGTTCAGGATGAACTCCGGCAGCGGCGGCCAGTGATGGCTCCATCGACCGTCGGAGGCGCGGAAGAAACCCATGGGCGCTCGCGGGTCGATCACCCAGGACTCGAAGTACTGCGACTCGGGGCGCTCGACCTGCTGCCAGGCAGCGATGGTGGTCGCCAGGATTCCGTGCAGCAACGACGCACTGATGTACTGACCGTGCCCCGTACTCTCGCGGGCCAACAACGCGGCGTTGATGTCTACCGTGGCGATGTACGCCGCCGCCAGGCTCGGCCACGGCACGCCCGAGAACAGCGGGCCGTCACGATCCGGACCGACCCAGCAGTTCTCCGGTGCCTCGACGCCAGGCAGCATGCCTTCGGTGCCGGACAGCCGACCGATCGTGCCGCCCACAGTTCCGCGAACTTCCCACTGCTGGCCGGTCCGAGCGGCCACGAGCGCATCGATGCCCGGCCGATCGGCGTCGGGCCCATCGCTGCCATAGCCGGTGATCGAGCAATAGATCAGCCGCGGATTGAGTTCGGAGAGCGTGCCATAGCCAATGCCCAGTTCGCCGGTGGTGCCAGGCGAGAAGCTTTCAATGACGACATCGGCGACCGAGGCTAGGGCCAAGAAACGACGCTTGTCCTCCTCGGACTTCAGGTCCAACGCGGCATTCCGCTTGCCACGGTTCCACACCCGATACCCGGACAGGTGGCTCCATGGATCGCCGTCCGGTGGCTCAATCCTGGTAACGCTCGCGCCGTGGTCGGCGAGCAGCATGCCGGTGATGGGGCCGGTGATCCCCCAGGAGAGGTCGAGCACCTTTAAACCGTCGAGAACGCCCATCAGAATCCTCTCCGACCATGGGTCGTCAAACTATAGTGTTCACTATGGCGCGTGAAGATGAAGTCCAGCGCATGGTCAGGTCAGCTGGCTGCGGCATCGAGGCGCGCGCCGGCCTGTGCTGTCAACGTATGGCTCCAGCCTAGGAAGCGGGCCCACAGCTCGGCCCGGTTCGGTTCGACATTTTGGTTGTGGCCGGCGCCTTCCAGAACGAAGAGAGTGACGTCGCGCGAGACGGGGAACTCGGCCGGTATCTCGTGGTGCCGAACGGCGAGGTCCTTCTCGCCGACGCCGACGAAGACCGGAACGTCGATCAGCGCGGCGGCGGCGGACGCGCTGCGCGGAATCATAGAGGCATAGCCGACGACGGCCAGCAGCCTGCTCCGTGCGTCTACGAGCGCCTGATGCGCCTCCGGCGACATTGAATTCGCGACGAACATCCGAGAACCACCGTGGGCTATCGTCGCCAGCGGCTCATCATGACGCTTCTTTGCGCCCTCAATCAAACGAGGCAAGAGCAGATCGGGCTGGGACGCGAGTGCGCGCTCGGTCGCATCGAGGTATTCCGGCAGGCCGTGACCCCCCCAACCCAGCAACACGACGCCGTCGAACCGCGGATAGCCGGACTGATGATGAATGAGGATCAGTGATCCCGCCGAGTGCGCGACACCGAGGGTCAGCTTTGGGTCGAGAGCGGGCAGCCCCTTGACGGTGCCGGCCCGCAAAGTCTCGATCAGTTCGGTGACCGCTACCGAATTTACTCGAGCCACGACTTGCGGGGTCAGAGTCCAACCGTCGTCGGGCACATCGCTCTCTCCTACACCAGGGTGATCGACTAGAACGACGACGTACCCGCGGCGCGCCGCGTATTCGGCAAAACTGTAGCTGTCCGCGGCCAGATCGAAGTACCGGCGCGACATGCCACCGCCGGGAAAGCAGAAAAGCACGGTCGAATCGTGCGCGATGTCGTCGCCGGCGACAATCTCAGCGGCGAGCGTCTTGCAACCCGCGGGCGCGACGTTCGCTACATCGGCCCGCAACGGAATGCGAAATATGTCCATATCTCCACTCGGCGTCCGAGGAAGTCGCGGTCAGCGGGGCGCCGATTGGGCTCAACGGCTTCGCGCCCAGCCCAATCGACTCTTCTACTCCTAAGCCCATTCGACAGACGGGCGCGAATTGTGTGCCGTAATCACAGATTCCAGACGCGTGCGGCATTCCCACTGAGGACGAGCTCGCGTTCGTCGGGCGCCACTCCAGCCGTCACCTCTTGGGCGATCGACTGTGACTTAGGCCAACTGGAAACCGGATGCGGGTAGTCAGACGACCACATCAGGTTTTTGACGCCGAGGATGTCGTGAGCGTGGGCGACCACATTCGGTTCGTCGACGAACGTCACGTATATGTTCTGACGGAAGTACTCGCTGGGCGCCCTCTTCAGGCCGGGGAACTCGTACCCCTGACGGGCCTGCAGATCGTCGACGATGTGTAGCCACCAGGCCACCCAGCCGACGCCCGGCTCGACGAAGACGACCTTGAGCTTCGGGTGGCGCTCGAAGACGCCGGTCAGGAGCCACATCCCGATGGCCTCCCCGGCAGACAGCGCTACCATCGGCACGAAAATGCCCTTCTGAGGCGTCGGATCGCGACGGGCCAAGCCTTCGAGCTGGGTGTTCATGCCGATGTGGCAGCAGATCGGTAGATCGACGTCCTGGATCGTTCGCCACAGCGGGTCGTAGCGGCTGTCCCAATAGTCCGGCAACCCGAGCTCGGCCGGAAAGACTGGTAGCTGAAGGGACTTGCAGCCTTCCGACGCCGCCGACTTGACCTCGGCGATGGCTGCGTCGATATCGTGGATCGGGATCTGGTAGGAGACGATCAGTCGACGCCGATCAGCCGACGCGAACTCAGCCAGCGCAGTGTTGAAGGCGCGGGTCGACTCTCTCCAGCCGTTCTTGACCATGTAAAGGTAACGGAATGCGCTGACCT
>Ga0137415_10001370_pt1 | contig 24006 bp, 27 predicted proteins | sample CZODoug3_1_1_16f_FD_183082 | JGI IMG/M metagenome (GOLD analysis project Ga0137415, IMG submission 183082) | Vadose zone soil fungal communities from Angelo Coast Range Reserve, California, USA - CZODoug3_1_1_16fungal (Hybrid Assembly) | ecosystem: Environmental > Terrestrial > Soil > Vadose...
CGTCAATTCCCGCATCGCGAAAATCGACAAGGACGGCAACTGGCTCAAGTCCTGGGGCGAACCCGGCGATCAGCCCGCCCAGTTCAGCACTCCGCACAGCATCGCCGTCGATGCGCAAAACAATATCTACGTCGCCGACCGCGGCAACCGCCGCATCCAGGTTTTCAGTTCTGACGGAAAATTTCTGCGACAATTCAGTATCGACGTTCCCGCGCCCGCCGACGCTCGCCCTGCCATTGGCAGCAGACCCACCTCAACCACTAGCACCATGTCTCCCGGCGCGCCCTGGGCCATTTGCATCACGCCCGCGCCAAATCAAGTTCTCTATGCTTCTGACGCTTTCCCTGGCCGTATCTACAAACTTTCTCTCGACGGAAAAGTTCTCGGCGTTCTCGGCAAATCCGGCAAACAGCTCGGCCAATTCGGCTGGATTCACGAGATCGCCTGCCCTTCCGCGGACGAACTCTACATCGCCGAACTTTTGAACTGGCGCATCCAGAAACTCATCCTCGAGCCCACTCACTAGCCGAAGTTTCTCGCAAGTAGAGCTGGGCGACTGCTGTTCGTCTGTAGTGGCGCCCGCTACTGCGAGCTGCGCCTCCAATCGCTTCAGCACCATCATCGGCGTCCGATGCCACTGTCTTCTGCGCCGCCAAACATTTCAATCTGTTGTTTCAAGCGCGCTCAAAAGGGAGTATGATTCGCGGCCTGGGACTCCGCTGTGCCGCAAGAGAACGACCTTCGCCGCTACCCGCGCGTGACTTCGCCCAAGGGCACGCTCCTCGCATGGTCCACCGCAGGCCGCCGACTTGTCTCTCGCATCGATAATTTTGCCCTCGGCGGCATGTTCATCAGCGTTGCGGACCCGCTCTCGCCAGGCAGTTACATCCAATTGCTGTTCGACGCTCCCGAAGGCGAGATTCGCGCCCGCGCCGTCGTGCGCCGCTCCTCTCCCAACAAAGGCATGGCTGTCAGATTTGTCTCCATGCAGCCCGAAGATCGCGCGCGCCTCGGCCGCTGGCTCAACAATCTCTCCGCCAACTGAGTTGGCGTCTGCGCATCAACCAGAACTAGCTTGTAGTGTCGATCAGTTCTTCGGCAGGCGATTGCACACGAAGTCGGAGATTCGGCCCGCTGCTGGCGGGTCCAGGTTCGCGAGCACCGCGATCACGTAGCCGCTCTGCGGATAAATTTCCAGTTCACCATTCATTCCCGGCGCGCCGCCGCCATGTCCGAAGTGTCGGAACGCTGGGTCTGTATCGTCATCCATAAATCCAAACGCGTATTTCACTCCTCGCGCCGTGTTCACTTTCCCCGTGGTCAGCAATTCCGTATTTCGCGCATCCAGCACTTTATGACTCGCCAGTACATTCGCAAACTTCAGCAGGTCTTCGACTGTCGAATAACCGCCGCCCGCTGAAGTTCCCCGGTAAGGTAGCGTGTCGGTATTCGGCCGCAGCCCGTTGCCGCCAAACCGCGTATATCCGATGGAGCGATTCGGCACGTTCTGCTCTTCTGTCAAGGATCCGCTTGCGCTCATGCCCGCCGGTCCATAAACATTCTCGCTCACATAATCGTAGTAGCTCTTCCCGCTCACGCGCTCGACCACCACGCCCAGCAGCAGGAATCCGTAGTTGCTGTACTCCCAGCGGCTGCCCGGCTCGAATTCCAGATTGCGCTTGCCGTACAAATTCATGTAGTCCTGCAACGTGCGCAATTCTTTCCGGCGCGCGTCGAATTCCGGCCCGAAAATGTCTCCCGTACCTCCCGTGTGGGTCAGCAATTGCTGGATGGTCACTTTCGATGCGAATTCCTTGTTGGGGTAGTCGGTAACGTACTTTCCCAGCGGATCCGCCAGCGCGATTTTTCCCGCCTGCACTAGTTGAAGGATCGAAGTCGCCGTGAACATTTTGTTCATCGAGCCAATCCGAAATTTCGTGTCCAGAGTATTCGGAGTTTTCTTTTCCCGGTCAGCCATCCCGTAAGCGCCCTTGAAAACGACCTTTCCGTCCTTGGCCACGATCACGGCCCCGGCAAATTTATCCGCCGCGCTCTCTTTTTCCAGCTTTTCACGCAGCGCGGCCAGCAGTTCGCTCTCGCTCATCCGCTCGACCGGAAATTCCGCGGGGCGGGGAATTGCGTCCAGATCAAAACGCGTAATCTTGTGTGGAGCTTCCGCTTCCACGTCCATCATGAATCGCGCGAATTGGTCCGAGTCCCGCTCCTGAAGCAGCCCGCTGACCCGAAGCGCGGCAGATTCCTCAATCTTTCTCAGGTCGAACCCTCCAGTTCTTTCGCGGAACCCCAGCATACCGTTCACTTCGCGCCCGCCACGGTCTTTGAAGCGTGTGAGAATTTCCTCCATCTGCGCCCGGTCACCGCTGTTGAAACTCTTTAGCCATGCGGAGAATTGTTCTCCCGCTGGCGTCTTTGGCGTTTCAACGGCCGCCGCTCGAGAGCCCGCAGCAAAATAACGGAGGCTACCCGGAACGCTTCGTCCTCCGATCGCCACCTGGATGGCCTTCTCCTGCTGGCGCAGTTGACGCGCGCGTACGCCATCGCTCAACCCGGCAGTCCCATAACCTTCTCCATCCGGCCCACTCGCAACGAATTCAGTTAGGGACCCGTGTGAGCTGGTGGACGGCAATGCCCACGCCGCCTTCGTGCTTGGCGACGCAGTCAAATTATTCAGCAGGCGAGGCGCGCGTCCTCCTTGACCAGCCATCAACAACACCGCGCTCAGCATGCCCAGGGAAATGACGCTTCCTTGCATCCAGCGGTAAAAAGGCAGCCTATCTTGCGGCACCTCGAAATGTTCCCATGCAAAAAATGCCGATGAACCTGCCCGCGCCGGTCCGATCGCCGCAAGAGGCGCATGCCACGATTCCGGGCGCACGATCCATTGCCTCAGCAGCGAGACCAGCCCGTCGCCAAATAATCCCAGGGTTCCGCGTGTCGCCGCGGCCTCATCGAAAATCCACAACATCTCTTCGGCAAACCGCTTCCGGAAAGCAGGAGGATGCAGATACAGCAGCCCGCGATAGAGAGCGCGCAACATGGATTGGGCCATTATGCTCTCCTCGGTTTCGTTCCCAGCAAATATCCTTTAGCTTCTCGGACAACTCCCTCCAGCCTCGCCACTTCTGTCGAAAGCACGCGCCGTCCCAGTCCCGTCAGCCGATAATAACGCCGCCGCGGGTCGTCATCCGCCGCTCGCCTCTGAACTTCTTCGACGCAATGCTGCGTCATTAGTTTTCCCAGATTGTCGTACAGCGTCCCCGGCCCCAGTTTGTATTGCCCTTCGGATTGTCGCGCCACTTCCAGCATGATCCCGTAACCATGCAAATCCTCGCTCGCTAGCGCCAGCAAAATGTGCAGCGCCGCTGGCGACAATGGCAGGAACCGCTTGATGTCTTCTCTCATACTCGGATTCCGTTATATCGGACTCCGAGCATGCCTGTCAAGGCCTTCGGGCCGCCGAACTGAAGCGATGAGCCCGGTCGCACAGTCACTCTTTAAGGAAGAATGGCGGCTCCTACTTGGCCGCAGCGTGGTGATCGTAGCTGATGACCCGCGTGATTTTCCATGCGCCGTCTTTGTATTGCCACAGATGAATGAATCTTCCTTCCCCAACTCCCTCCGTATCTTCGTGCCCCGGGTGATGAAAGCGGTGAACACCTATCTCCACTGCGCCATAGCCCTTCATGTAATGCACTTGCAGTGTCCCTGGAACGAGTTCCCGGGTCACTTTGCCACAGATATTTTTCTTAACGCTGTCAGTCAAATTCTCTCTGCCGAGCGTCACGCCGCCCTGATCGTGATAGAACTCCACGTCATCAACGAAGAAGCTGCTGAACTTTTGCAAATCACACCGGTTATACGAATCGAAGAGCGCGGCATCCAGCGTTGTGATGGCCTTTTCCAGTTCCTCCTGCGATTTAATGTTTTCCAGGGCCGGAACGGCTTGGGCCTCCACTCGCGCAACCAGAATTGCCAACAGCGGCAACACCAACGCGATTCGCGACACAGCAAAAAGCCTTTTCATCGAGGACTCCCTTGCTTTGAGATAAGTAACACAGTGAGGTATACGGGGCTTTGGTCCCGAATGTTCCACCAGCATTGGGTGCGCGCCGCTCGCGCCCGAGTAGCGCCGGCTTCCAGCCGGCATCTTTCTAGCTCTTGTCGCGGCTGTCCGGCTCGTACCGGGGGAAGCCTCGAGTGACGAATGGTTGAATAAGTGCATCGAAGTCGACAGCCTGCCCAGGCAGGGCCAAAAAATAGGACAGCGAGGTGACCACTATGTCTTCTTACAGCGGAAAAGATTTGGCGAGCGCGTTTCGCACCGTACGCAAGAACACCATTCAGGTTGCGGAGGACATTCCGGAGTCCAAGTACAGCTTCGTGGCCGCTCCCGACGTGCGCTCCGTGGCGCGGATGCTGGCGCACGTTGCCATCGCCACGCGAATATGGGAAGAGGTGCACAAAAAGGGGTTGACGACTCTGGTGGGCTTCGACTTTTTCGGGATGATGGACCGCTTCAACGCTGCGGAAGCTAAGACCAGATCCAAAGCCGAGATCCTCGAATTGCTGCGAACGGAGGGGGAACAGTTTGCGGCGTGGATGGAAACCTTGACGCCGGAGGTGTTGGCGGAGATGGTGACCGAGCCGACGGAAAAACAGCGAAGTCGCGATTTGAGAGGCTGCTTGGCGCTAAGGAACATGAGATGCACCATCGCGCCCAACTGATGTTGATCGAGCGCCAACTGGGTATCGTGCCGCATCTGACGCGGCAGTTCAACGAGAGGGTCGCCCAGATGCGCGCCGCCAGCGCTTGAGTGGAACTCCCCTTTTCTTGAGATGAACAGTGCAGCCGGATACGTGCGCCTCAACACCGGGATGTTCCTCAAGCTGTAGCCTGCCCGGGATGGTCGCGATAGTTGATCATGGCGGTGCGTCCTCAGTCGCGGTTGGGGCCGGGCAAGTCTGGAAGATATTGCCGCACGGCTTATTTTTCGTGCTGCGGCACCCACCACTGGGGAAGGATTTTCTGGATGTGCAGCTTTCGCACGATGGGTCCCCACTGTGGTTGAAATTCAGCAGCTATGTTTTGAATCGCAATGCCCGCGAACTGGAAGGCCATCCTTTGCTCTGCGTGGGTGAGATCGTTGTATCCATGCGGCAGATAAGCATTGCCCACAAAGCCGCCGGCGGCCGCTCCGGCGAAATTCGAGAAGGCAATGGTGTTTCTCCCGGAGTCGGTCTTATCGATGAGAGTAAAGGCAAGCGCGTGCGTGGTTCGGAGCAGAGGATTTTTACTAGTGGAGCGCACGTATCGCGGATCTTCATGCAAGGCAACACCCGTCAAGAAGCGCGCTGTTCGCTGGGAAGTGACCGTGGCGATGGAATCTCCATAGAGCCTACCGAAGGACCCAGCTCCGTCCTTCCATTCGCGAGGGTAATGGTTTGTTGGATTGGCCATGCCCAGACCAGCCTTGAACGCCGGGAAGATAACAGCAGGGGGCCCAAATGTTTGATGGGCGTAGATTGTAAATTTATCGCTGAAGGACAGACGCTGAGAACTCGTCGCGACAGGCAGGAAGAGTAGGGCTCTCGGGTTATCTTGCGGAATGGGTGAGGAGTTTGATGGACTGCTTTGGACTTGAGCTTGTGGGGCATCAGGAAGGTTGGCCGCCTGCTGGGCCCGTGTTTCGGGGATTTCTTTCCTGGGCGCCGGGGAAGGGCAAGGCAACGCCGTATCAGAAGAGATGCGACAGAGCTCCGCTTCCTTTTTCGTTTCCTGTGAAGCAACAACCGGCGGATACGCAGCGGCAAGACCTACCGCGACTACAGTCATGCTGATTAAATGTTTAGAGCGAACCGTTCTTACGATCATCTTTTCTCCAATTGAAATGTTTGGTGGCCCGAGAGATAGATGCGATAAAATTGGGACTTGTGAGTGTCATCCGTCCACAAAACATGACCGATCGTCCAGTATTTGAACGGCGAATGGACCCGCTGTCAGAAGTCTTTGGGTCTATGAGAATTCAGGACGCGATTTATACGCGCCTGGAGGCGACGGCTCCGTGGGGTTTTCGCTACTCGGGGGATACAGTTCCGCGGATACGCTTCGGGTTAATGGTCCGCGGATCGGCTCTTCTGAAATTCAAGAACCAGCGGCAAGCCATCCCGCTCTCCGGCGGCGATGTTTTCATTTTCATTCTCAGTGATGAGCCCTTCACCATGCTGGATCATCCGCGTTCCGCGGTCGTCGATTACAGAGAATTAAGAAAATTAGAAGTGGATCGCGTGATTCATTACGGAGGAGGCGGCTCGCTCACAACTTTGGTGAGCGGGTCGTTTGGTATGAGCGCATTCGAGGCCCCGCTCATTTCCACGATTCTGCCTCGTTATCTGCACCTGCGGCTTGAACAGAATCGAAGTCACGCGTTCCAATCCGTGCTGGATCTTTTGGCGGCAGAAACGGCTCGGCCGGGTATAGCTTCATCGCGGTTGATCAGTTGTCTTTATGAAGCACTGTTTGTCTACGCGATTCGGGCTTACGCAAGCAGCTCGGTGGCTCCGCCAAAGGGGTGGTTGGCGGCCGTGTCCGATAAGCATCTAAGTAGAGCGATACAGGCAATGCATTCGGGCCTTGATAGGAACTGGTCGGTTGAGTCACTTGCGCGCGAAGCACGCATGTCGAGGTCTGCGTTTGCCTTGAAATTTAAGACCGTTTTGGGCCAGACGCCTCTCGAATACCTCACGCAGTGGCGGATGCACCGAGCAGGCGACATGATTCGCTCGAACGGTGCGTCGTTCTCTGAAGTGGCGTCATCGATTGGATACGGATCGGAAAGTTCTTTCAGTCGTGTCTTTAAGCGAGAGATAGGCGTAGCTCCCAGGGAATATCGGCGCAAGTGCGCGCTCCTGGAATCGTCCACAAGGGAATGATTGCACTGCGAAGACCAGCCCCGGCCTTCGCTTGTAGGGTAGTTTGCAGGGGCAGTAGAATAGATGTTTGCATACCGAGGAGGGACCCGCCATGGCTACTGCCGAACAGATTGTCCACGTTTCCGAGTTCACCAACGAGCCGTTTATTGATTTTACGAAGCCGGAAAACCGCTCGCGGATGCAAGAGGCGCTAAAGAAGGTGAAGGCGGAATTTGGGCGCGAATATCCGATGTGGCTCAACGGGAAGAAGGTGACGACCACGGAGAAGCGCACCTCCACGAATCCTTCGCATCCGATGGAAATCATCGGCGTTTTCCAGAATGCCACGGCGGAGATGGCGCGGCAGGCGATCGAAGACGCCAACAAATACTTTGACACGTGGAAGCGCGTTTCGCCGCAGGAGCGCGCGAAGTGCCTTTTCCGTGCGGCACACATCGTGCGCGAGCGGAAGTATGAGCTGAACGCGCTGGTGTGCTACGAAGTGGGCAAGACGTGGCCGGAAGCGGATGCGGACATCGCCGAAACGATCGACTTCCTGGAATTCTACGGGCGGGAAATGCTGCGCTTGGGCGAGCCGCAAAAGCTCGTGCCCATGCGCGGCGAGCGCAACTACCTTATGTATATTTCGCTGGGCGTGGGCGTGGTGATTCCACCGTGGAATTTTCCGTGCGCGATTATGGCGGGGATGACAGCGGCTTCGCTGGTCACCGGAAACACGGTGGTGCTCAAGCCCGCCAGTGATTCGCCAACGATCGCGGCAAAATTCATTGACATTCTTTTTGAGGCGGGCATTCCGAAGGAAGCGGTGAATTTCATCACCGGCCCGGGCGGGGCCGTTGGCGACACGCTGGTGCAGCATCCCAAGACGCGCTACATCGGATTCACGGGTTCGAAGGAAGTAGGGCTGCGCATCAGCGAGCTTGCGGGCAAAGCCATGCCGGGGCAGATCTGGATCAAGCGCACGGTGCTGGAGATGGGCGGCAAAGACGGAATCGTGGTGGACGAAGAAGCCGATATCGACGCGGCGGTGGAAGGCACGGCGCAGGCGGCATTTGGTTATCAGGGGCAGAAGTGTTCGGCGTGTTCGCGCGTGATTGTTTCCGAGAAAATTTACGACACGTTTGTGCAAAAGCTGGTGGAGCGCACGAAGAAAATCACGGTTGGCCCAAGCGACGATCCGGCGAATTACATGGGGCCAGTGATCAGCCAGTCGGCGATGAAAACGATTCTGGATTACATCGAAATAGGAAAGAAAGAAGGGAAGCTGTTGACCGGCGGGAAGCGAGCTGCCGGCGACGGCTTCTTCCTCGAGCCGACGATTATTGGGGAAGTGGATCCCCATGCGCGGCTGGCGCAGGAGGAAGTGTTTGGCCCGGTGCTGGCGGTGATCAAGGCGAAAAATTACGACCAGGCGCTGGAAATTGCGAACAATACGGAGTTTGGATTGACCGGCGCGGTGTACTCGAAGAATCCGGAGAAAATCAAGAAAGCCGAAGAGGCGTTTCACGTCGGCAATTTGTACCTAAATCGGAAGTGCACCGGCGCGATGGTCGGCGCGCACCCCTTTGGCGGATTTAATATGTCCGGAACGGATTCAAAAGCGGGCGGGAAAGATTATTTGCTGCTGTTCATGCAAGGCAAATCCATCGCCGAAAAAGTGAACTAGGATTCTTTCGCAGCGGCGGTGCGCTGAGTGACCCACTTCAAGATCCGAAAAACGGGGTAGCTGAGGAACAGAGCGACCAGGGCCAGCATCGCGGGACTGGGCGGCCAATATTTTCCTGCACGCGCGGCGTCAATAAAATCAGGCAAGAGCGACCCCATTAGAAAAAGCACGGAAACGGTCAGAGCAATTCCTGTGGTCCACGGATAACCCCACGCTTTGTAGGGACGATTCATTTGCGGCTCCCGCCTGCGCAAAATAAATAAGGAGGAGTAGGAGAGGGTGTAGTTGGCGACGAAGAAAAACGAGAGCATCTCAATGACGCGTCCGAAGGCATTGTTGTTGAGGAAAGAGATGAGGACGAAGAGCACGCCGACGATGGTGCTGAGAAAGAGCGAGACTGTGGGCGTACCACCGGTGTTGACTTGCGAGGCTCGACGGAAAAACAAACCGTCGCAGCTCATGGTGTAAAGAGTGCGCGTGCAGAAAAGCTGATTGGCGTTCATGCAGCTCAACATGGAGATGACCATGATGGAGCGAATGATGGGGTCGCCGAGGCTTCCGAAGACGCGGTCGGCGACGGAGCCAAGGGCGAAATTGTTTCCGGCGATGTCCTTCATGGGCAGGACGTATAGGGCGATGAGATTGAGCAACAGATAGATGCCCATGATGGAGAAGACGCTGCCGAAAATGGCGCGGGGGATGTCGCGGCCAGGATTGCGAACTTCTTCACCGAAATAAATGATGCCGTCCCATCCGTCGACGGTGTAAATCACGGCCTGCAGACCAAGCATGAAGGCGATGACGAGGGACCATCCGCTGGCCATCGGAAGCGATGACGGGCCGTAGGCGATCACGGCTTTGTGAGCGGAGCCACCGAGAAGAAAACAAGCGATAACTAGAGCAAGGAATGCGCCAGCTTTCATGGTGGCGGAGGCGAGTTGCGCGCCGCTGCCCCATTTAATTCCGCGCCATTGCAAGACGCCGAATCCGCAGATAATGGCGATCGTAATAATTTCCTTTCTTGTGTTGCCGGCGAGGATGGGGAAAAGGTCGCCGCCGTATTCGGCGATGACCATGGAAACGGCGGCGGCGGTGCCGCAGGTGGAGAGCCAGTCGCTCCAACCGACGATGAATCCGGCGTAATCGCCGAGAGCGCGGCGAGAAAAATTATATTGGCCGCCGCTACGGGGAATGGCGGCACCGAGTTCGGCCATGGAGGATGCGCCGGAGAGCGCGTAGAGACCGCCGAGGAGCCAGACACCGAGAAACATCCAGGCGTGAGGGAGAAGCTTGGCAACGTCGCCGGGCGTGTGAAGGATGCCGGCGCCGATGGTGTTGCCGATCGCCGCGGCCATGCCAAACCACATGCCAAGAACCTGGAGCAGGCGACCGCGGCCGACCGCGTGCGTAGAGCTAACTGTGGAAGAGGTTTCCGATGATTCAGACAATGTGAGGTCTCGAGGGATGCCCGAAACGCAGCCATCATATCGGGGAGAGGCGAAAATGCAAGCTGGAAGTGGCGAGGAGTTTTAAGTTGTAAGTCTTAAGTTCTTGGCAACGGGGAGCAAGAGATTTCTCTGCACCAGGGAATAATGACCCTCAGGCCCGAAAGCCTGAGGTACAGAAACCGGGCTCCCTGTGACGGCCTATTTTGGCGTGCCGACGAAGTTCCACTTGCCCCAGGCGAAAGATTCGTGTACCGGGGCAAAGTGAGCACGGGCAATCTTCTTGATGAGTTCGGGCTGACTGATCCATTGTTCGTAAGTGCGGCGCTCGTACTCGGTCATGGTGGCGAAGGCGTCCATCTTGTTGGAAAGGCGGCGGACGAGACGAAGTTCGGAGACGAAATGGACTAAGGTGAGGAAGGGAGTGCGCCACGGCTCGACGAACATGACGCGGCCGCTGGTTCGAAGCACACGCTGCATTTCCGAGAAAGTCTGATCGAGATCGTGGTGCAACGCGGGGAGATGGTGCAAGCCGCCTTGGACGATGAGGACGTCTTTGCTGCGCGCGGCGAAAGGAAGTTTTCGACAATCCGCGACGGTGCATTTCGCAGAGCCTTTGAATAGAGCGATGAGGCGGGGCGAGAGGTCCACTCCTTCGATGCGGGTGAAGCCGAGGCGATCGAGAGCGACCAAGCCGTTGCCGCGGCCGCAAAAAAGCTCGACAATTTCGGCGTCACGCGGCCATTGAGGAGCGCCGAGTCGAGTGAGGCGCGCGATAAACTTTTGAATTTCCTGTTCTGGAGTTTCAAATCGCAAGTAAGCAGCTTCCCAGGGGTCGGGAGATAGCGTATTCTTTTCGGTCGGGCTCGGAACTTCAGACAATTTTTCCATTTATGAGGGACGCATTTTCCGTGGCGGCATTATCATGCCCCACCGAGTTTCCCACAGATCGCAGTTCTTTTCGAGGCAGGGCGGGAGAATGGAATAACCGAAATAGGAGTTGCGCGAGCATACGCGGGTGAAATGCCGAGCGGACCGCGATATGATGGTGCCGTCTATGGGGACAGTTCTAACTTCTGAGAGCCCGCAGTCTGAGCGCAGAGATATGTCGCACGGGATCGAAGTGTCCGTGGTCATTCCGTGCCTGAATGAAGCGAATTCGCTGGCATATTGTGTGGACAAAGCGATGAAGGCGTTCCGGGAGGCCGGGCTAAGCGGGGAGGTAGTTGTTGCGGACAACGGATCGACGGATGGGTCGATTCAGATTGCGGAAGAGCGCGGGGCGCGTCTGATTCGCGTGGCGGAGCGCGGCTATGGGGCTGCGCTGCGCGCGGGCATCGCCGGCGCGCGAGGTCCCTTCATCATCATGGGAGATGCGGACGATAGCTATGACTTCACAGATGTGCCGAAGTTCGTGGAAAAACTTCGCGAAGGCAACGACATCGTGGTGGGAAACCGCTTTTGCGGGGGAATCAAACCGGGGGCCATGTCTCCGCTGCACAAATACTTTGGCAATCCCGGTCTCACAGCGATACTCAATACTCTATTTCATGCGCGCATTGGAGACGGTTACTGCGGAATGCGGGGATTCACCCGTAGTCTCTACGACCGGCTGGACCTGCGCAGTACGGGGATGGAATTCGCGCTGGAGATGATCATCAAGTCTGCGCAAATCGGCGCGCGCATCGCAGAGATTCCCATTATTTTGTGGCCAGACAAACGCGGGCGCGCGCCGCATCTCCGCAGCTTTCGAGACGGCTGGCGCAGCCTGCGGTTCATGTTGCTCTACGCGCCAAACTGGCTTTTTCTACTGCCGGGCGCCGCGCTTGTGCTGGCGGGACTCTTCCTGGTGTTTTGGCTGCTGCCTGGGCCGCGCCAGATTTCTCCCCATGTGGGGCTGGACATTCACACGATGATTTTCGGAGTTATTTTCACACTTTTGGGAACGCAGATCCTTTCGATCGGAGCATTTGCAAAAGTATTCAGCTATGCAGCGCGGTTCGACCGCGGCTCCGTATCTCTGCGGCGTGTTCTGAAGCGCGTCACCCTGGAGACGGGTTTGCTCGTGGGCGGCGCGGTGTTTCTTATGGGATTTGCCGGATGTGCGTGGGTCACCTGGCAATGGGCCGCCAGCGGATTCGGCGAGCTGCACCAAATCCGTCAGGTGCTCTTTTGGTCGATGTGGCTATTCCTTGGTTTGCAGGTGATTTTTGCTTCTTTCTTCCTTAGCATGCTGGGCATCAGCCGCGAGACTTATATCGGAGATTATGATTTGAAGTGACTCTGAAATTTGCGGCGTTGAGACGGGCTCGACAAGCCAAATCTGGCGATCCCTGAAATAAGCAGGAGCTTCGCATTTTGGGCGAGGTCGGGCTCGCGGGCCCAAAGAACTTTGGCTATTCTCAGAAATGAAAAATGACAAAGACTATAGCTGAAGCAGAGGCGTCTGCTTCCGCGACGAGTTTCAGGGCGGCTGCGGTGGCTAATTCATATTTTCCCCGCTTGATGCTCACACCCGAGAATGGCTGGAGTATCACGACTCGCGCCGCTCTGTTGGCGCTCGTTGTGATTTGGGCTGTGAAACTAGTGTCAACCTGGGCAGCATGGGGAAACCTTACGGTCGACTCAGGCCACGAAATGTATGTTCCCACTGTGCTTGCAGAAGGGAAGACGCTCTACAAGGACGTATGGTTCATGTATTTCCCGGCTGCTCCGTACTTTAACAGTTATTTGTTCCGTTTGTTCGGCGTGCATTTGAACGTGCTGTATCTGGCGGGATCATTTTCGGCGCTCGGATCGGCGATATTTCTCTTCCTCACGGGAATGCGGCTGGGGTCCTGGGTGGCAGGTTGGATGGCCGGAGCAGTGTTGTTATTGGAAGTATTCCAACCATCGTTGTTCTGTTTCCCGCTGCCCTACAGTTTCAGCGCGGTATACGGGTGCCTGGCGGCAACCTGTTTCTTGTGGATGATCGTTCATGCTTGCAGTTCGAGCAAGCAAGCGTGGATGTTCGGAGCGGGAATCGCGGCTGCGGCGGCGATGCTGCTCAAGCTGGAGTTTGGTACAGCGTGCTACGCGGCGCTTGGAATGATGATTGTGGCCCGCGGTTTGCGCCAGCAATCCTGGAAAATCGTACTGAAAGATTTTGCCGCCGTACTCCCTGGTTTGCTGTTGTGCGCGGCAGTCATAGGCTGGATGGTGTCCCTGGCGGGCGCCGAGTTCATCACGCAAGAAAACTTTATGAGCTGGCCGACGTCGTATTTTATCAAGACCTACGGCAAGTTCTGGCTAGAGTCGACGGGATTTAGCTTGAATGCCGGCGCGTTCGCGGCTAGCGGGCGACGCTCGCTCCTCTTACTGGGAATTTGGCAGGGGATTGCGCTCGTGGTACGGAAGAAGCAGGAGATAAATTACCGGACGGTTTTGAGGATTGCCGTATTCGCTCTTGCGGCCTGGCAGACGTTGTCAAATTTGACTTGGGGAGCAGCCTTGCTCGCGTTGTTTTTTCCAGGCGACATGGTTCTATACATAGCGATCGCTGCGTTTGCTTCCTGGGTTTACTTCTTTTGGCATCCGGAGGTCGACCGGAGTCTTGCGGTTGCGATATCGCTGAGCTTCTCGAGTCTTCTGGCGTTTCGGATTCTTTTAAACACGGTTCCTTCAGGTTACCCGATCTATTACAACGGACCAGCGGTCCTTTCTCTTTTCTTGATCGCTCTCCCTCTGCTGGCTGCACCTGAAACGTCCCGGTCTATCCTGCTCCCGGCGGAGGCTCTTGCTTGCGCTTTGTGTCTGACGGCCGTGGTGTTTTACGTACGCCAAGAGGGGAGTTATTCGGCGGACTACGCTCCATGGGTTACCGACCGCGGGATGATTCGAACGTGGCCGGACATGGCGGTTCACTATCAGGAAGCAATTGATTTTATGAAAGAGAAAAACGCGCTGGGCGAATCCGTTCTCTCGATACCGGAGGATACCAGCTTGTACTTTCTTTCGAAAACCCATTGCCCAACGCGAGTGTACCAATTCACGCCTGGGGTCCTAGTGCCGGGAAAGATGACGGATGAACTGATCAGTGAAATTGAACGGAAACGCGTGCGCTATCTGCTATGGTCAAACCGCATTTCACCGGAGTACGGCGTAGCGCGGTTCGGAACGGATTATGACACTCGTTTAGGCGATTATCTGAGGAAGAATTACCGGGAGGTGGGACCCGTGACTAAGGAAAGAGTATCGGAGGAAGACTGGACAGCATTCATTTGGGAGCGCAAGGCGGACAGCGAAACCCGATGAGTACGGTTCAAGGCGGGGGAGACAAGATGTGCTCGCGGGCGTGCAATTGGGCAGGCGAGACGACAAGGCCCATGTGCGGGCCGCGCTCACGGAGCTATATAATATGATAGTCAAAAGAACCATTCGCAGAAGTTCGAGCAACGGCTGCGTGGAGTTTTAGTGAGCAAATCATCCATCAAGGAATATTTTGAGAAAGTCGCCCCCGTTTGGGAGTACTGGCAGCGGAGGAATCGCTACTATCACAACGCCATGGCAAATCTGGTTGCCGGGATGATTCCGCCGGGTGCGGAAGTCCTCGAATTAGGAACAGGAACTGGCGATTTGCTGGCGTCACTAAGACCCGCGCGCGGCATGGGTCTGAATTTTACGGACGCACTGACGGAATGCGCTCGAGAAAAACACCCGGAGTTTGAATTCGCAACCATCGAAGTGGATTCCGTGAGAATGCCCCACGCCATGGAGCCGCAATACGTGGTGATGAACAACATGCTCGATTACGTTTACGACGCTTGGGACATGCTGGAGAGCTTGCGTCCGACGATGAGTGAGCAAACGCTACTGATCGCCACAACGAATAACCCGGTGTGGGCGCCGATTTTACGGCTGGCCAGCAAATTGGGACTGCGTATTCCGGAATCGACGAGGAACTTCATAACCAATAAGGATATTTGCGGCGTGCTGCATTTGCAGGGATTCGATGTCGTGGAAGAAGGACTCATCCTTCCAGTGCCGGTTGGCGTTCCGCTGATTGGACCGCTGCTGAACGCGTTGCTTCCGGAATTGCCGGTTGTGCGCTTCACATCCTCGATTCAATACTTGGCGGCGCGGCGGCGAGAGCCGCGGCGTGCACTCTCGGTTTCGGTAGTAGTGCCGTGCCACAACGAAGCGGAGAACATTGCGGAATGCATAAGGCGAGTGCCCGACATGGGGACTGGAACAGAAATTGTTATTGTGGACGACGGCTCGACAGATGGAACGGCCGAGAAAGTAAAAGAAGTGATGGCGGGAGACGCTCGAGTGCGGTTGATTGTTCTGGAAAAGAATCAGGGCAAAGCCACTGCGGTCACGGCGGGGTTTGAAGCGTCGAAAGGCGATGTGCTTATGATTCTAGATGCGGACATGGCCGTTGCGCCGGAGGAATTGCCGAAGTTCTTGACGCCCCTGCAGGACGGCACGGCTGATTTTGTGAACGGGACACGGCTCGTTTACCCCATGCAGGGCAAGGCCATGAGGGTAGCGAATTTTTTTGGGAACAAGGCATTTTGCTACTTGGCAAGCAAAGTCATTCGGCAGCGCGTGAGCGACACTCTTTGTGGGACGAAAGCTTTTCTGAAACGGGATTACGTTCGGATGCCGCTGGGCAGAAAGGAACGCTGGGGCGATTTCGATCTGTTATTCGGCGGGGCGAGGCTGAGGCTGCGCATTCTGGAAATCCCCGTGCATTACACCGAGCGGCGCGCGGGAAAATCGAAGATGCGCGTGATGGTCGATGGCTGGTATTTCCTGTTCGCCTGCCTCTCGGGATGGAGGATGTTGCGCTTTCCAGAAAGACATCCATGGGCGAAGGCCCACGCGCCGGTGATGGGAGTTTACGAAGTGCGGCCGGCGGCTGAAGCCCCGGCGGCGCGCTGAGCCATGTTAGCGGATCATGAGGCGCAGGATGTGCTGAACAGGCACCGGCGCGTATGGATGCAGAAGCCGGCCCTGCGAAGGATTTACCAGGAAGAATTTTTTTCACGGCAGTTGGCACAACGGAAGATTGGTGGCATCAACATTGAGGTCGGAGGGGGACCGGGTTTTTTCAAGACAGCGCTTCCAGACGTAGTCTCCACGGATTTGATTTACTGCCCATGGCTCGACGTGATAGCGGATGCCCAAAGACTTCCGTTCCGCGAAGGCAGTGCCAGCAATGTCTTTGGTCTGGATATTCTGCACCACCTTGCTGCGCCAATTGCCTTTTTACAAGAAGCTGAGCGCGTATTGACGCCTGGAGGGCGACTGATCCTGGTGGAACCTTGGGTGACGCCTTTTTCATTCGTAATTTACCGTTACCTGCACCAGGAGGACTGCGATCTTTCCGTTAATCCGTATGAGGTTTCAAATCCGGACGGAGCGGCAGCAAAGAAAGCATTCGACGGAAATCAAGCTGTTCCATACTTGCTCTTTGGGCCCCGGAACCGGGCGAAAACGCTGGCGTTCGTTCCTCAATTGAAGTTAGCGATGCTCGATCAGTTTTGTCTGTTTGCTTATCTGCTGAGTTTTGGTTTTAAGGACGTGAATCTGCTACCTGAGTTCATCTATCCGGATTTGGCAGAGTTCGAGCGTCTGACATTGCCGCTGTGGAAGCGCATAGCCTCATTGCGTGCTTTGATCGTGCTGGAAAAAGGGGATCTGTCCTTGGTCAGTCCCGTGAGTGCATCCAGACTTTGTGAGAGAAGAGCATGACACGCAGCAAAGTTTCCGTAGCCGTCTTCGCTCGGGCCTATAATCTCGTACGATCTATGGGAATCTTGCAGTTGAGCTGGTTCCGCAAAGCGTTCATCTCCTCGTACTTTCTCTATAAAAGACTGTATGAAGACCCTTACTGGTTTTTGATCAGGCACAGGCCGGAACTCTTTCTCAAAGGCGACATTCTCGACATTGGAGCGAACATAGGCTACACGGCATGCTTGTTTGCGAGTGCGGCCAGTCCTTCTGCAAAAGTCTACGCTTTCGAGCCGGACCGGGAGAGCTACAACACGCTGGTGGAGGAGATTCAGCGAAGGCACTTGCCGGCAATTATCGAGCCCCTCCCCATTGCGGTTGGAAGCGAGGTCGGCTCGGTGCAGCTCTGGCACAACAAGGAGCATTCCGCGGACCACCGAGTGGTCACACCAAAGTTTAAAGAGTCCGGCGTGCCTGGTGAGGAGGTCGCATCCGTTACCGCGACCACGGTAGACGAATTCGTGCGTTTGCGCGGGTTGAAGCGGATCGCGTTTGTCAAAATAGATGTGCAGGGCTATGAGCTTGCCGTTTGTGAAGGAATGCGGCTGACACTCGAACAATTCCCTAAAGCTCCGGTATCAATAGAATACAGCCCCGACTCGCTTTGCGAACTCGGTGAGGAGCCGTCCGAGCTCCTCCGATTTTTCCGATCAAGGAACTATCAAATCTATGTTTTGACGCGATCATCGCTCGAATTGTCCCCCGATGACCAGATGATCGAGCGGCTCTCGAAATCGGCCGGTTATATTGACCTGGTGTGCATGAAGTAAAGAACGCTCCACAGCATTTAGGAACGCTTTCGGATGCCGGCGTTGGGTTTGCTTGATGCTGGCTTAGCGCTCGATTTCGATCTCGGTGGTGCGGTTTGGATCGTGCGAAGCGGGCTTGCTTGCAGCAGGCTGCTTAGGGCGCTCGTCGAGGAAATCGGCCATTTCCAAACGCAGATTTCCCGCATTCGATGAATACGTCATCCCGACCTCGAAATCCACGATCCCCGCGCGGATGAGCTTTTCAATTTCGCCATCGAAGTGTTGCATGCCCTCGGTGTCGCCATCGCGCATCGCATCGAGAAGAGACTTGCCTTCGGTTTCTCCCTTTTCAACGTAATCTCTCGTACGCATCGTCGATTTGAGGACTTCCACAGCAGCGATACGCCCTTTGCCGTCTTTGCGCGGAAGGAGACGCTGGGAAACAATGTAGCGAAAGGCTTTACCAAGACGGGTGCGGATGGCCTGCTGGTCGGCCATGGGGAAAACTCCAACGATGCGCTCCACCGTTTTCGATGCATCAATGGTATGCAACGTGGACATAACCAGGTGACCTGTTTCGGAGGCTTCCAGAGCAATCTCAATCGTCTCCCGGTCGCGCATTTCGCCGACCAGAATGACCTTCGGGGCCTGTCGAAGCGCCGCGCGCAAAGCGAGCGCAAAAGTCGGCGTGTCCGAGTGCAGTTCGCGCTGATGGATGGTCGCTTTCTTGTGTCGATGAAGAAACTCGATGGGGTCTTCAATGGTGAGGATGTGGTAGGCCTTCTCTTCATTCATCTTGTCGAGGATGGCGGCGAGAGTGGAAGATTTCCCGGAACCCGTCGGGCCTGTGACAAGCACAACGCCGTTCCGCAGATCCACAATTTCCTTCAAGCCTCCAGGGAGATGCAGCTCATCGAACCCGGGGATTTTGTCGGGAACGACACGCATTACAATCGCGCAGCTTCCGCGTTGTTTGAAAATATTCACTCTAAAGCGCGCCACGCCCGCGATTCCATAGGAAAGGTCCGCGGAGCCGTCCTGCTCGAGCTTGCGGACGGGCGTCTCGTTTTTTCCCATGATGTCGTTGGCAATAGAAAGGGTGTCCTGCGAACTCAGACACTCCAGTCCTTTGTATTTGAGCTCCACGAGTTGGCCGCTCACTTCCACTTGAGGGGCGCGGCCTGGGGAGAAAATCAGGTCGCTAACGTGCGAATTGGACTTCAGCATGGCGGTGACAAGTTGGGCGGTGTGGATCGTGCGCTGCGCGGAGGGTGCTGATGAAGGCGCCGGCGCTTGCGGAGTCACAGTCTGCGGCGGCATTGTTGGCGTCGATGTGGCCATGGATTGAGTGGTGTCCTTGCGAAGCCCGAGAAGAGGAGGGCGAATCGCGTGAATCGCAGCTAAACGGTGCCCTGCATGACACTCCCATTGTAGGCGAACCGATACTTGCGGACAGCAAAGGGTTAATACGTAATTTCCTGGGCACTACTGTCCGGATGGACAGGTGGGCTGGACAAAAGAAACCTAACGACCAGCACGCGTGCCAGCCGGGGCGTTCTCTTGCTTACCGCTTGGAAGCACCATCGATGAAGCCGGCGATGTTGGTCTTCAGTTTGGCGAGATCTTCATCGCGGAGATACATCATGTGCCCCGCGTCGTAATACTGCAGGTGGATGTTTTTCTGAAGTTTGTCCGGCAAGCCGAGATGCTCCATGGTGTACTCGGTAGCGTAGAACGGCGTTGCCAAATCATAGAGTCCATTTTCCACTTCGACTTGCAGATGCGGGTTGGTGAGCATGGCCTGAATGAGATCGCCTTCCACGTTTGGCGACCCGGGGAATCCGAAGTTGTCACCGCCGCCGCGATGCTTCCAATCCCAACTATTCCCGGCCTCGTCCGAGCCGGTGCGATAGACCTTGTCTTGTCCGAACTTTAGCTCGTCGCGGACGTAATTATTAAATGCCGCAGTGAATGGCCCGGTGATCGAGGTGTCCTGAGGATCGTACTCCGCATATTCGCCGAGCAAGTCGTAGCTCCACCCGGAGAAACGCGCGTCGAGGCGCCCGGTGGTCAAGCCGCGGCTGCGCTGCAGTTCCTTCATGAATTGCGGCAGGTTCACGCGCAGGTTGGCTTTGACGAGGTAGTCCTCGCCGAGACCTGTAAAGCGAGAAAGTCTTTTGGCAACAGTGGCCTTTTCCGCCTCGCCAAGCTTGGAACCTTTCATCAGGGCATCCGCGTAATCGGTTTGCGCATACTTGCGCGCTTCCTCGAGAAAGTAACTCAAATTGTCAGGCCGTTCCTTCAATACCTTGTGGTACCAGGCAGTTGCGGTGTAACTGGGCAAGTAAAAAATGTACGGCATGTCTTCGCCGGGATTAAAGGAAATCGTTCCGAGGTTCAGAACGGAAGAGATCAGCACGATACCGTTGAAGTACAGGCCGTCATGCGATTGCAAATAATTGGAAAGTGCAGCGGAGCGGAAGGTGCCGTAGCTTTCACCGATGAGAAACTTTGGGGAATTCCACCGGCCCGTGCGGCTGACGTAGGTGTTGACGAATTGCGCCAGTGACTTGACGTCTTGATCGACGCCCCAGAAGTCCTTGTCCTGTGCCTTTCCCACGGCGTGGCTGAACCCGGTTCCCACGGGATCGAGAAAGACCAAATCTGTTTTGTCGAGGAGGCAGTGCGGATTCTCGGAGAGCTTGTAAGGAGCGGGAGGCGTGGCATCGGCGTTCACGGTGATAACGCGTCGCGGCGAAAACGAACCCATGTGCAGCCATACGGAGGAAGAGCCCGGACCGCCGTTGTAAACGAACGCGACGGGGCGCTGGCTCAGATCCTTAACGTCGCTGCGCGTGTAGGCGGTGTAATAGACCAGCGCAGTCGGTTCATCCTTTTCGTTTTTCAAGAGAATGGTTGCCGCGGTCGCTTTGTAGGGAACGTTCTGGCCGCCGATTTTGATGTTGTGCTCAGTGACGGAAGATTCTTCTTTTGGTGGCGCAGCGGGGGCGGTTTCGGCGGGCTTGTCGGCAGGTTTGGCATCTTTATCTTGCCCGCGTGCTGTTGTGGCAGTCGCGGCGATGGACAAGGCAAGCGCAAGTAGCACGCTCAGGTTTTTCACACGAATCATCTTTCTTTCCTCCGAACAGACTAGTATTTGTGATTTGGCGAAGCTGAGATTCTACCTGTTTCCACGAAACCCTGGACTATTTTGTTCGACGGCCGAGGAGCAAAAAGTCTTCGTCGGCCGCGGAGGATTGCAGAAAAATTCCGGCGCAGTCATCGACGATCCAATCCGCGCCAGCCTGTTGGAGTTCTGCATCGATTGCGGTGGTGCGTAATGCCAGGACGCGCGCTCCCGCAGCTTTGCCGGCGCGGATGCCTGCAGGAGCATCCTCGATAACAATGCACTCCTTCGCAGGTACGCCAAGCATCTGCGCCCCTTTCAGGTAGGGCTCGGGGTCAGGCTTGCCATGGTTCACATCGGTGGAGGTGACCAAATGCCGAGGCCACGGCAATCCTGCTGCGGCGATACGCACGTTTGCCAACGCCCGGGTGCAGGAAGTCACGATCGCCCAGCGTTCGAGCGGAAGTACTTTCAGCAATTCCATTGCGCCTGGCAATGGAATGACCCCCTCCACGTCAGCGATCTCCCGGCGCTCCACTTCACGATCCTCAACAGAGTGATCCGCATGCGGGAGGAGTTCGCGAATGGTTGTGATGCTGGGGCGGCCATGCGCCTTTTTGACAACCTCATCGGGATTAAAACCGTGTTCCTGCGCCCACCCAGCCCAGACCCGGGCCACAGCGGGCGTGGAATCCACCAACACGCCGTCCAGATCGAAGAGTACACCGCGGCAACGGATGCTGGTCATGATTCATGATAGGCAAGAATCCGAGAATTGCGAAATGCGGAACGCGAATGGCGTTTCTCTATTGCCGCGCGTTGCGCACCAGAAAGGCTAAATATCGCTGGGCCCATGAGATGCGAAATGGCAGGAATCCCTTAAGTTGACTTAGTCCAGTAACTTAGTCCAGTATGGTGACATGAAAGCGGTGAACACTCACGAAGCGAAAACGCAGTTTTCGCGGCTGCTGCGCCGCGTAGCTGCGGGCGAGGAAATTACTATCGCCAACCGTGGCGTTCCGGTCGCACGGCTGGTTCCCGTACCTCCAGAAAAGACGCAGCGCGTATTGGGGATTTTTCGCGGCCAGTTTAGCGTCCCGGCTGATTTTGACGCACCTTTGCCCGATGCACTACTCGATTTGTTCGAAGGCCGCAAGAAGAAGCGCTCCCGAAAAACAAAAAAGAACGCATGAAGTTCTTGCTAGATACAAGCGTGTTTCTCTGGGCTCTGTCCGAGGAATACAAACTTAACCCCGCCGCACAAGAGATACTCAAATCCTCAACATCGGAGCTGTATTTCTCGGCCGTAGGCTCGTGGGAAATTGCTTTCAAGTTCGCGCTCGGTTCACTGCCTCTCCCAAAGGCGCCTTCGGAATACATTTCTCATGCGCTTAGGGTATGGGCGTTGCGCGCATTGGATATCACACACGAACACGCACTGCGCGCGGGCGAACTGCCTGTACATCATCGTGACCCGTTTGACCGGATGCTTATTGCCCAAGCACTCTCCGAACAAATGACCCTGCTCACTGCCGATCGCGTGTTTCAAAAATACAAAGTCGATTTGATATTTTGTGGAAAATGAAGTGAGTGACAGGCAAGAAATGAACCAATGCCTCCGCTGTTACGCTTATTCCAAAATGTTTCGCTCCGAAACGATCTTGTTGCGAATTGCGTAGTGAATGAGCTCGGCGACGGAATGCAGGTGAAGCTTATTCATGATCTTTGCCCTGTGAGTCTCCACCGTCCGCACCGTAATCCCTAGCTGCACGGCAATCTCCTTATTCGCTTTTCCTGTAGCCACAAGTCGAATAATTTCAACCTCGCATGGAGTTGGCCAGGCCTGCGACTGTTCCGCCGCCTCCGGTTGACATCATCCGAGCTTGGGTTATGGAGTCTCAACAATAGTGAAGGCATCCTGAACGCGTCCACACCTTCATCAGGTGCGTCGCGCCACATGCGGCGATGAAGACGCCGAAACAAACGAACATCCAACTGAAAGGAATATCTCGCCTTTTGCGCACGAGGTGGATTAGAGCGATGGGGATCGAAAAATAGGCCAGGGCAATCAGGGCATCAGATACCGAGTGGAGCCAAATTAGAACTGGTTTCCAGTGGTAACAGAATCCGTGCGGCATGAGTCCGTTTGACGACAACCACTCGCTCAGCAGATTCATAGTGTCTCTCCCAGAGGTGGTTGGCCGGGGCGAAAGAAAGATGACAAGACGAAGTGCTGTAAGGCCGAGGACAGGTGCTCGCTGACGAACTCCCCGTGAATCTTAAACTGCGGTCTCGTAAGTCTTATGAGATTACGTACGTATCCACGACACTACTCATATGCCCACACGCGCAGAGTTGCAAGGATTTCTCTGATTTGCAAGAAGTACGCGCGCGCGAATTATTTCTAGGCCAACGTACGTATTCTTGGGTATTGCAACAATTCTACAAGATCTTTACACACCTAGTCACTTATCTACGATCTTCCTGGAAATCTTGATTCCTGAAGATTTGGACTGCAGTTCCTATTCAGTTTACAAGAAAGCCGCGGAGTCTGTCGCCACTCGAAGTTGCTCATAGATGCTGGTCCCGGATTTCTGAGGCGGGGCCAGGCTACCACCTTTGCAGAACAAGCCGGCGCCTCTCGCGCACGCCGGCGTTTGAACTCTTGGAGCGAATTGTGTGTGAACTTCTCCCGAGGGAGAGTTCTAGAACGGGGTCATCCATGCCTACAGTGCTCATCGTCGAAGAAGACATCGTTTTCCGGAAACAACTCCTTGAAGTTTTCGATCACGGCAACGGATTCGATGCCTTTGCGGAAGCTGGAAGTGGAGTCGAAGCTTTAGACAAAACAAAGTGCCTGTCTCCCAACTTGGCGATCCTGGACCTCTCTCTGCCGGACGTCGGTGGCATAGAATTGGCTCAGGAACTCATGGAAGTCATGCCTGGATTGCGAATCTTTATGCTAACAGCGGACTACAGCATGAAGACGGAAAAGAGCGCACTCTCCTGCGGAATTACTGCCGTCTTTTCCAAACTCGATGACCTGGCGACGGTCGTCGCTAATGCGCGCGCCGTCTGCGGGATCGATTAACTCCTGCTCCTGGAGCACCTCTAGGTAACCGCGCGAGTGAAGTCGAAAGCAGTCTCGCAGGGGGACTGGATGCTCCTGTCCTTCGTAAGCGAAGCAGCACGCGGTATGAAATGTCTCTGAAGGTTGGGGTGGGAGACGGGGATTGAACCCGCGACATTCGGTGCCACAGACCGACGCTCTACCAGCTGAGCTACTCCCAC
>Ga0137415_10001371_pt1 | contig 24001 bp, 20 predicted proteins | sample CZODoug3_1_1_16f_FD_183082 | JGI IMG/M metagenome (GOLD analysis project Ga0137415, IMG submission 183082) | Vadose zone soil fungal communities from Angelo Coast Range Reserve, California, USA - CZODoug3_1_1_16fungal (Hybrid Assembly) | ecosystem: Environmental > Terrestrial > Soil > Vadose...
TGGCATTGTTCCGGAGCCATCTCCCCCCCTCGCGGCAACCGTCCTGATAAGGACATGAACTCTGCTTCATGTGTCGTTGAGCCCGAGAACCCCCAATCAACTGGCTGAAAACGATTCCCCTTGGGACAGTCCCGCTACCTTACACCTAAAGCTCGAGGTGTCACGAGTGCCTGGCGCCGGTTACGCCTTTCCGTTCGAACCCGATTACGTCGGCGTTTCCCGCTTGCTTTTGGCTATGCGCCCGTAGCCGCGGGAAAGCAAAGTTAGGGCGCACATCGATTGCCGAGAACGGGCATTTCCGCCACCGCCCTAAACCTTCGTATAGGTTCTCCTTGCAAACGTAGAACCCGACGGTACGAACGCAGAATAGATTCGTCGCCATTCACGGTGCTACTTTCGCCACTGAAGCGGGAAGTGTCAAAAACGCGGCGCCTCTCAGCGCGCTGTGACCCGTCACGAAATCAAATTTTTCTTGGTGGGAGAGGATTGCCAGAACGAGTCGATCTATGGAAGGCGAACGCTCGGAAAATAGCTTTCAAGAAATTGTGGGCGAGAGCCCAGGCCTGAAGCGAATGCTGGCGTTGGCAACGAAAGTGGCGCGAAACGACGCTCCGGTATTGATTCTCGGTGAACCCGGATCAGGTAAGGAGTCGATTGCACGAGCCGTCCACCGTATAAGCGCAAGAAGGAACAACAGTTTCGTGAAAGTTCACTGTGCGACGGCCGCAGATGCGATGCTGGCGAGCGAGCTATTCGGACTTGAGAAGGGAGGCGAAGGTAAGAGCGGGAAGGTCGGCCATCTCGAGCTGGCAAACAAGGGGATCCTCTTCTTGGATGAGATCGCACACATGCCGCTAGACCTTCAAGTCAAGCTCGTTCGGCTGCTGGAGCGCCGGAAATTTGAACGACAGGGCGGCACGACCAGCATTCAGGTGAATGTGCGCTTGATCGCGGCCACCCGCTATCATCTGGGAGAGCGTGTGGCGGAACAAATGTTTCGCCGCGATCTGTACGACCAACTGAATGTGTTCCCCATCTGGGTTCCGCCGCTGCGCGAACGACGAGACGACATTCCTTTGTTGGCCCGCTATTTCATGCAAACGTTCGCTCGTCGCATGAACAAACACATCGAGAGTATTCCGGACGAGACTATGAGTTTCCTCATGAATTCCGAGTGGCCGGGCAACGTCAGGCAACTGGAGAACTTGATCGAGCGATCGGTTGTTTTGACCGAGGGCTCCGCATTGCAAGTTCCACTTGCGCGTGGCAGCCCGAATCCGATGTGAACTTGACTACGGTCGAACCAAGCGCCCTTTCCCTTGAAGGAGCGAATGAGCCGAAGTGGATATCGATATTTCGCAATTGGCGATCTGATAGGGCGAGCGCGTCATCAATAGGCTGGGCGGAGGCGTCCAAGATCCTCGTCGTTTCTTGCGGGCCGCCGAGCTTTGGCGAGTGCAAGCCTGATCGAAGAACGTAGCCGACATTTGGTTCATGCAGTGGCCCCCTTCTCGGGCCATCGCGAGAAACACGTCAAGCAGTATTCGGAAGGAGATCTGCAAACTTCTTGGCTTGCCTCCACCCGAGTCCCGCCTAGCGTAGCAGCTAGCAGGTCACATCCCACCACGGAATGTTTTAAGTACCGAATGGTCCAGTGAAGAAGTTGGACTACCACCAGCACTTTTCGGTCGAGGGTTTGCTGAACCGCAAACTGACAATTGCTGCGCTCAGTTTTTGTCTGTGACATGTCGGGGGTATAGCTCGGAGACGTCTCGATCCTTGGTGCAAAAGACCAGCGCCGCAAAGGAGCCATCCGAACGACGCGGGTCAGCGCTGAGAGCGCAGCGCGGAATAGGTGGGCGTATGCCTGGTGAGGACTAAGAAAAAGCAAGGGAAGCACGGCTCGATGGCATACTCACTTCCTGGGGTGTGAATTCAAGGATGGAGCTGCAGGGGGCAAGCTGCCTTCATGCCTTCGGGCCTCGTACCACAAAGCGAGCTCGACCCGGTTGCTTACACCAATCTTGTCGTAGATAGCGCTCAGGTAGTTTCTGACAACATGCGCGCCGATTCCGAGATCGGTCGCGATTTCTCGATTTTTCAGCCCCTGGGCTACTAGCTCGACGACCCGTCGTTGTCGCTGGCTAAGCTTCCCTGCGCGCTCGAACCGCCGCTTCCTGATTGGCAATTACCACCTCCCTGGGGCGATTGCAAGGAGGGAGGGATCGGGGGAGGGCTAATTCGTAGCTTGCGAGAGTTTCCGAGCGCTGTCAACCCGCAAACGAATGAGAGCACCTTCCAGAAATTCCCTATGGAGGGTTGGTGCGAACCATGCTAATCAGCCCGAGGACCAGCGCCAGCACCAGCAGGACGTGAACGAATCCGCCCATCGTGCGCCCGGTGGCCAAGCCTAGAACCCAAAGCAACAGCAACACAACCGCCGCGATTCTAAACACGGAGACCCTCCGAGTTGCCGACGCAAGAGAATGTTCGGATTTATATCGGAGCCCGCCTGACCGCGACAGACTGTCAGGCCAAGGTGAAAACTACCTGAAAAGCAGACAGACCATGCACTTCCGAGTATTACAAGCCCGGATCACTTCCGTTGACGCGCTCTCCGTGGCCGGATATGAAATCGAAGCAGGCAACAACCGGGCTGGAGGATACCCTCCATTCTCAGAGGGAGAAATTCCCGGTATCCCACTCGGCCCTACTCAGCGAGTCACATCATCATCGGCTCTAATTGTCTACAAGATTACCTCCAAGCGAGCCGCCCGTAAGGCGGCAATATCTGTCCTTATGCCCCACCTGCGGCGTGAAGCCTGGAGAAAGGTGCGCGCGTGGCTTGGGACAGCGCGCAGAGGCCCCATTGTGACCGACGCCGAATCGCCAACAGATTGAGGGCAGGGAACGCCTGAGCCCTTCTCGGCTGCTTTCGGCCAAAGGATCTTTCGGCAACGTGCTCGCGTCACAGGTTGTAGGCTAGAGTTACATCGATCTGTACGACCTTTGCACTGACCAAAGAGAACTGATTGTTGAGCACCAAATAGTAAACGCCATCTGCCGGAAGGCGAGGGTTAATGGCGCTACGATTAACTCTTCCGCTTCGATAGGACGGACGGTTTTGTTGCCCGTTCCTCCAGTTTTCGAAGTTATCCTTGCTGAAGATGTACACTTCGATGTCATTCCCACTCCCGCCAGCCGCGCTGATGTGTCCTTGAATGATCGCATCCCTTGCGCCTGGCGGCACCTGGAATGCGTATTGGTAGTACCCGTTGGCGTTCACCGTGACCGGGGTGTTGGCGATCTGCTCGATGCGGCTCCGTATGGACAGTTGCTGGAGTTGCCGGCTGCTGGCAGCAGCGGACCAGACCACCAAAAGCAGAATCGGCAATAGAACCCAGACAGCCCAATCGGGTTCACGTTTCGTCGGCTGCCATTGCGGAACTGGACACCGGGCGGGTGCAACCCCCGCGGCTGCTCCGCTGGTTGCAGGCCTTGAAACTGTCCCAATGCCTCTACCACACTTCCTACACAGCTGCGCATCGTTCCCAGTGTCGATTCCACACTGAATGCAAATCATGGCGGTACCTCGCGAGGTCAGTGTGGTGCGCCAAATGGTCACCCGACAAGGTTACGAGGGTAACTCCAGGCACTCTCTTCCGCTTTGTCTCTTCACGATGCTGGAAGGTCCTTCAAGCTGGGCGATCCAATGACCTTTCAGGGCAAGAAGATCAAGCCGAAGGAAGCCGGAAAGCCGCTTGTGTGGGAAACAAGAAAGATAACCAAGGACGTCGGCGTCTGTCGGCGCTCGTCCTGCGCCAATTTGCCAGCAAAGGGCATCCAACAAGTCTCAGATAGCACAGCGGACCACGAGGGGAGCCGACACCCACCTCTCGAGAGTCGAGACTGTAGTGGGGAACATCCATCAGTACAAGGCCGCCACGCTGGCCGTGATTCGTTTCCCTCCCGGACAGAGCGTGTTGAGCAAGGCCGCCAAGCTCGCGCTCGATGAGATGGCTACCCGGCTGAAGGATCAGCACGGTTATGTCATCGAAATGCACGCTCTGCGAAGTGGGAGCAGTCTGATCAGCACATGCCGTCGACTGCGTGCTTGAACTTGAATTGGCTCGCTGCGCGAACGCCGGAATTGCAGTTGGCTATTTTCTGTGCGCCCTGCAGCCGGGCTCTGGAGGTTTTTCCCGCCCTGCGTTGGGGAGTTCCTTTCGTTTTTTCCACGGCCTCGGCTGCGGAAAGTTTCCGGTCCCGGTGTGGGACGGTGCGCCGTTCACCCGAATGCATTTCGCACGCTTCCTTGGGAGCTGCACCACAGGTAGGACAAGGCACGGATTCTGCCTGTTTCCGGGTAAGGTCCTTGCTTTTCATCACTGCATAATGCAACGTCCACAGTTGGGAAGATGTTCAATTTTGCACATTCTTCCAGAGAAAGACCCCAACCCTAGACAGCAGCGAAACCCGCTCACAGATCTGCTTCAAGTCCTCAGTCATGAGGTTCGAGTATCGCCGGGTCATGAGACAGCGGTTGCCAGCGCCCAAGGTGCTGCGAGATTGGCGGAACAAGACCCCAAACGGACAGACTCGATCACGCACTAACCCGTGCGCTCGCCGGCTCGCCCACGGAGCTAAGGGGAGAGACCGCACTATCAGCGTTCCCAACCACTTGGACAAGAAATTTGGCAAGCTTGACGTTGACCGCGGCCGGAGTTCAAGGTTGGGCACATGCCCAGCATCCTTAGATGATTGCGAGTTCCGAGCCCGGGATCCGGTCCTGCGTGAAGCGAGCGTCGAAACAGGCGTGTATTGATCTTGATCTCCCACAACGATCAGCGTCGGAACGCTGATTTGTTGCAGAAGTGGAGTCTGGTCCATGGGTTCGGCCGTCCTCGGAGAGCGGACGGGGCACCAACAGGGGAAGTTGTCTCCATCACGCGGAGAACATCGCGTAAGCAGATCCCCCAGGTGTCTGCGCTGGTTCGTATGGGCTGCCACGGTTGCCGGATTTGCAACGGTCGGAACTCTGAACGTGCAGATCAAGGAATATGAGGCGCCGACACCGCCGGCATGAACGGCTATCTTTCCAAGCCAATCCGGCCTCAGGAACTCGACGAGATCCGTGACAAGTATGTGGCCAGGAGGATCGACTCCGTCAAAGCCATCGGAAGGCCCCAAGCAAAAACCACAGACAAGAACAACCAACATCCCTTTGCGGGAACTACTACGATGATCGCTGCCGCGGCGACCGACAAGTCGCATGGCTGCTCTGGGTGCGGGAGGTGACCCGGGCGGCCAGAGCCCGTAAGTCTCTTACAACCGAATGTCAAACCTGGACAAAGGTTCAGGCTCCTTATTATAGGACCAACTGAGAATACTTGGAACATTTCCGGAGCGCCGCGGTGTCTGTACCCTACAGAACCACATGCGCCTGCGGTAGGTGCCACTGCTTATTTTGCTGGTCTGCATCGGCTCAGGCACCAGAGCGCAGATCACCTGGGCAGAGGAGTGTTGAGCATGTCTGGCGTGGTTTACCACTGTCCTTACTGTATTGTTGGCGGTCAATATAGAGCGATGATGCCGCAGGGTCAAAGCAATCAATACCGCTGTGGGGGCTGTGGCCACACGATTGTCGAGAGCAATCCCTCCTACCTGTGCGCCTGTTCTCACTGCAAGGCTGCAGGCGCAAATGAGCGATCGTCCTCCCGACGGCTCTGAGCGAAGCAGCGTTATACCTGGATGCCTATAGACCTACAACTAGCAGACTCCCCGGTTCCTGAATGGTTCTTGCCAGTTCGTCGAGGAACAGCGCGGCACGCGCTCCGTCAGCAATGCGGTGGTCGCAGGATAGAGTAATCGTCATCATCGGGCGCACAAGCGGAGAGCCATGCACGGCGACGACGCGCTCGCCTATGCGCCCTACCGCCAGGACGGCGGCTTGCGGGGGCGTGACAATCGCTTGGAACGCGTCCACCCCAAACATGCCTAGATTGCTGATCGTGAAGGTGGCGCCCGCAATGTCGGCGGGACGCAGACGCCCCGAGCGAGCGCGCTCGGAGAGATCGCGGCGCTGAACGGCGATGTCAGCGAGCGAAGCTTTATCCGCATTGTGGATAACGGCTCCCACCACGCCGTCGTCAACCGCGATCGCCAAGGCGACGTGGGTCTCCGCGTTGTAGCGAATTCCGTTACCAACCCAGCTCCCGTTGATGCGAGCATGTTGCGTCAACACGCGAGCCGTCAGAAAAGTAAGGAGGTCTGTGTAGGTGAGTTTGGCGCCCTGCACTTGCTGGATGGCAGGGGCCAATTTCTCCTTGGCTGCAATGAGCTTGCTCGCGTCGACTTCGCGCGCGACGAAAAAGTGAGGAACCGTGGTCCAGCTCTGCGTCATGCGCTCCGCCATGAGCCTGCCGACCGTGCTCAGCGCCGCCTGTGGGGCGGGGGTTGGGGCAGTGCTCGACTGCGCTCCAGCCAGTACGTCTTCCGCCACGATCACTCCATCGGGGCCGGATCCGCGTACGGAAGTGAGATCGACGCCGTGCTCGCGGGCAAGCCGCCGCGCTTTGGGCGAGATCCTAGGCTCCCCTTCCGCACTCTGCTGCCCGGCGGTTCGGGTCTCGACCGAGCCTGTGGCAGCAGGCATCTGCGCCAGCTTCCTGCCACTTTGAATCAGCTCGTCCTGAGTAGGAGGGGATTCGCCGGGAGCGACGATCCACGCAATCGTCTGGCCCACAGGAACGACGGCGCCTTCTGGTGCCCGGATGCCCGCCAGAATGCCGTCTCCGGGAGACTCGATTTCCATAACAGCTTTGTCGGTTTCCACCTCCAACAAGGGCTCTCCTTTGCGGACATTCTCGCCTTCCTTCTTTCTCCAGGCAATGAGGGTGCCGGTTTCCTGAGCCATCTCAAGAGCGGGCATGACAATGGATATGGGCATGGTTGCTGATTTCCGGGTAGAGGGTAATTTACAATGACAGCATCAGCTCTCGATGCCGACGCGTTCCGCTTTCGAACTAGCCTCGATTATCTCGACCACCCGTTGACTCGGCTCCGATTCGTGCTCGCGCGTTGTGGGCAGCGGCCCGTTGACGGTGAAGTAGTGCGCGCCTGCCACCAGCAATTCTTCGGCGGGGAAGCGCGTAATGACTTCGTGCCCAGTTGGCGTGACTACGATTTCTTCTTCGATCCTGGCCGCACTCCAGCCGTCGGTCGAAGGCCAGAAGGTTTCCAGGGCAAAGACCATGCCCGGCTTGATCTCGTGAGGGTGCTCGAAAGACACGAGGCGGCTGATCACCGGCTTTTCCCAGATGGCGAGCCCGACGCCGTGACCGTATTGCAGCGCGAATGCGGCTTCTTCATTGGGGAAGCCGAAATCCTGCGCCTTCGGCCATACGGCTGCAATCTCGGCAGTCGTACGGCCGGGACGAACCAGTTCGATGGCCGCATCCAGGTATTCTCGGCAGCGCTTATACGCATCCACCATCGCATGCGCAGCGTAGCCGATGGTGAAACAACGGTAGTAGCAGGTGCGGTATCCCATGTAGGAATGCAGGATGTCGTAGTAGACGGGGTCGCCCGGGCGCAGCACGCGATCCGAGAAAACGTGCGGATGCGGGTTGCAGCGTTCACCGGAGATCGCATTCACGGCTTCCACATACTCGGAGCCCAGATCATAGAGTTTCTTGCTTACCAGCCCGACCGCTTCGTTCTCGCGCATGCCCGGTTTCATGGCTCGGTACAGCTCGTCATAAGCGGCGTCGACCATCGTGGCCGACGTGTTGAGTAGCGTGATCTCATCCTGCGTCTTGATGACGCGGGCGTCCGACATGATCTGCTGGCCGTCGACGACTTTGATGCCCTCCTTCTGAAGAGCAAATAGGACGGGCGGCTCGATGATGTCAATTCCCAGCGGTTCCTTGAGCAGGCCGCGCAACTCAAGTTCGATGCGGATCTTGCGGGCCACATCTTCAGCGCGTCCCATCTCCGGTGACATCGCGCCGCGCAGCATGGAAATGCCGGGGCGGGAACGCTCTCCCAACCAGGGACAGTGCAGCTGGTGATGGCGGGCCGCGGATCCGAAGTCCCACAAAATCGGTTCGTCGTTCTGCGGGAGCAGCGTGAATCGGTTGGCTTTGTCCTGGGCCCAGGTTCCGATGTGGGTCGAGGTCAGGTAGCGCACGTTATTCATGTCGAAGCAGAGCAGCGCTCCGAGTTCGGACTTGGCGAGCAGCTCCTTGGCCCGCACCAGACGTTCGCGACGCAGACGGTCGAAGTCCACCCGTTTTTCCCAGTCAACCGCCATCGTTCCATAAGTTGGCAGTGCCATGCTGTGCCTCCTGACTCTCTCAGGCCTTGCGAACCAAGGCGCACGCTGCTTCTAACACCGATTGTTCCGTCGGCACGGTTACGTCCTCGAGCGGCGGGGAAAAGGGAATCGGAACGTGCATTGCCCCCATGCGCTTCACCGGCGCATCCAGGTCGTAGAACGCGCCCTCGGCGATTACGGATGCAATCTCCGCTGTCACGCCGTAGCGTCCGTATCCCTCGTCGACCACGATCACGCGGGACGTCTTTTTCGCCGATGCAATCAGAGTTCTTTCGTCCAGCGGCCACGTGGTGCGGGGGTCCACAACTTCAGCGCTAATGCCGGCCTGCTCAAGCAAGTTCGCTGCTCCCAAGGCCACCTGAACCATGCTGCTGGTTGCCACGATAGTAATGTCGTCCCCCGCGCGTTTGATATCCGCCAAACCGAAGGGGATCGTGTAGTCTTCGGCCGGAACCGGGCCTTTCAGCTTGTACATCATCTTGTCTTCGAAAAAGACAACCGGGTTCTGATCGCGAACCGCTGTCTTCAGCAGGCCCTTCGCATCATAGGGTGTGGAGGGCAAAACCACCTTTAGACCGGGAACGTGGCTGAACCAGGCATGCAGCGACTGCGAGTGCTGCGCCGCTGAACGACGAGTCGCGCCCAGGGTCGTGCGCATCACCATCGGGACATTCCATTTGCCTCCGGACATGTAATGCACTTTGGCGGCCTGATTCACCATTTGATCCATGGTGAGCGTGATGAAGTCACCGAACATGATGTCGACGATGGGGCGCATGCCGGTCATCGCCGCGCCGACCGCTAGGCCGGTGAATCCTGCTTCGGAAATCGGCGTATCAATTACTCTCTCGGTACCGAACTCCTCGACCAGGCCGGACAGAACCTTGAAGGGAGTGCCGGCTTCCGCCACGTCCTCGCCGAAAATGCAAACGCGCGGGTCGCGACGCAGTTCTTCAGCGAGCGCCTCACGTACCGCCTGCGCGAATGTCAGTTCCCGCGGCGCGCCGTCAGGCATAGACGTCCTCTCCCACTTCGGACGCGTCGGGGTACGGGGCGTCCAGCGCGAACTTAACCGCCGCTTCCATCTCGGCTCTTACCTGGGCGTGAATGCCGTCCAGGAGCGCCTGGTCGGCTGCCCCCGTTTCGATTAACCAATCAGCTAGGAGCTTGAGCGGATCGCGCTCGGTCCGCCAGTGCAGCTCCTCCTGCTTGGGGCGGTAGTACTCTCGGTTGATGTCACCCACGTGGTGCCCATGGTAACGATAGGTGTTACACACCAGGAAAGCAGGACCTTCCCCGGAACGTGCACGCTCGACCAGCCGGCTTGTGGTGGCATAGACCGCGCGGACATCTTGCCCATCGACCGCTTCCGAGTGCAAGCCGAAGGCGGTGCCACGCATGAGGATTTCGCCCGCCGTGGTCTCGGAGAAATGGGTGTATTCGTTGTACTGATTGTTCTCACAAACGTAAATGACCGGCAACTTCCAAAGCTGGGCCAGGTTCATCACCTCGTACAGAACGCCCTGCCCGAGGGCGCCTTCGCCGAAGAAGCAAACCGCAACCTGATTCTTGCCCGCGCGTTTGGCGGAAAAAGCCGCTCCGGTTGCGATGCCAACGCTGCCTGCCACGATGGCGTTGGCGCCCAGGTTGCCGGTCGCGGGATCGGCAATGTGCATCGACCCACCCTTGCCCCGGCAGTAGCCCGCCTCTTTCCCCAGAAGCTCCGCGAACATTCGATCCGGAGACGCGCCTTTGGCGAGGCAATGGCCGTGGCCCCGGTGAGTGCTGGTGATGTAATCATCGGGTCGAAGCGCTTCGCAGATTCCACCTGCCACCGCCTCTTCGCCGATGTACAAATGTGCCAGGCCGGGCATCAGCGCCCGGGTGTAGAGGTCGTTCACCTGTTCTTCAAACCGGCGGATGCTCACCATCCGCCGGTAGACGCGGAGCCAGCGGTCGACGCCAATCGTGGCATCAGTCTCAGATCGCGTCGCCGTGGTCATTTTGCAACTCCAGACATCCGGGCCAGGACGTCGAACAGCACGGCGAAATCCTGCTTCGCCATACCCATGCCACGTGCGGCCGTCAGGAATTCATTGCTCACCGCTGTGGTCGGCAAAGGAACATCGAGTTTGCGGCCCATTTCAAGCGCCAGCAGCATGTCCTTCTGCATCATGTTCACGTCGAACCAAGCCTCGTCAGGTTGCTTCAGGACGAAAGGGCCGCGGTATTGAACCATCGGGGATGCGATCGCGCTGTGCACCAGGACATCCACCGCCGTCTCGCGTGCGATCCCACTCTTTTCCGCCAGCAATACGCCTTCGGAGAAGGCAAGCATCTGAACGGCGAGGCTGAGATTGATGGCGATCTTCATCGCCAGAGCCAACCCGTTGTGGCCGACATGGGTAACCTTGGGACCGATGTCTTCAAGAACCGGCCGGACGCGCTCGAAAGTCTCGCGGCGCCCGCCCACCATGAGCGAAAGCTTGCCCTGCTGCAAGGTGATGACGCTGCCCGACACTGGACTGTCCACCATATCCGCGCCCTGTTGCCGCACTTTCTCGGCGAGCGTGCGGCTCACTTCGGGGCTGACGGTGCTCATGTCGGCGAAAATTGCTCCCGGGCTGAGGCCGGCCAATATGCCATGGGGGCCATCGGTTACCGCGGCCAGAGCTGCGGAGTTCGTAACCATGGCAAACACCACGTCGGCAGCTGCGGCGGCGGCTCGCGGCGAGTCCGCCCATCTCATGCCTTGATCGATCAACCACTGCGCCTTGGCGCGGGTACGGTTGTATCCAGTCACCGTGTGACCCTTGCTCAGCAGACGGTTCACCATCTGGCTGCCCATCACCCCGAGACCAACGAATGCAAGATTAGCCATGGATACGGTTGCTCCGGACTAGGAAACGTTCTTCAGCGTGGCGCTTTCGTCGGAAGCAGCCTGGGAGTCCACGCGTATCTGCCGCAGATGTTCACGCATGGCTGCGCGCGCCTTTTCGGCATTGCGCTGCTCGATGGCTTCCAGTATCTGCTTATGGTGATATTGTCCGCGCTCGGGACCACCCTCCACGCTGAAAATGCGAAGCCGCTGTTCGCGTAGCAATCCCACTATGGAGTCGATGAGCGACAGGATCACGGGGTTCGCGGCGCCCTCCGCCAGAGCCAGATGAAAATCCAGGTCGGCCTCGATGTAGGCGTCCGGATCCTCGAGCGAGCGGTCCATGACGGCCACAGCTTCACGCAGAGCAACGAGGAGTTGTTCCTCGATTCGTCCGGCGGCCAGCGCGGCGATCTCGGGTTCGAGGATGGCACGCACCTCGGCCAACTGGGCAGAGCCATCCGGGCCCCCGATCCTCGTGATGAGATCAAGCGACTGCCGCATGGCCTGCGAGGTACCATTGGTGACGAAGGTGCCGCGCCCCGAGAACGCTTCGACCAGGCCTTTCTCGCGGAGCGCCTTGACAGCTTCGCGAACGGCCGTCCGACTCACGCCAAACTGCTCCGCCAACTCGCGTTCGGCGGGCAATTGGTCGCCTGGCTTCAGCTCTCCCTTTAGGATCGCTTGTTCGATCTGGTCAACAATTTGTTCATAAAGCCGGGATGAACGGATGGTTTTGTACACCGGGCCTCCCCCGGGATCACCTGGCGCTGTGTTAGAGGTTTTCAACTCGCCACCTCAATCCAGACTGTCTTGATGTCCGTGAACTCCCGGATTCCATGAATGCCTAGCTCCCGTCCGTAGCCCGAGTGCTTGACGCCGCCGAAAGGAAGGCGCGGATCCGAGGCGACCATCCGGTTCACAAAGACCATGCCAGTTTCGATTTCGTTAATGAAGCGTTCTTGCTCATTCGCATCCCTGGTCCAAACGCTGGCTCCCAGGCCGAACCGGCTGTCGTTGGCGATCTGGATGGCGTGATCGATGTTCCGGGCCCGGAACAAGGAAGCTACTGGACCAAAGAGTTCTTCGCGGTACGCAGGGGAATCCGGCGGTATGTTCGTGAGCACAGTGGGCGCGTAAAAGTTGCCTGGACGGTCCAACCGCTTGCCGCCCGTCAGCACCCTGGCACCCGCTGCGATGGTCTTGCGGACGTCAGCATCCAGTTCGGACACCCCGCTTACGGTGGCCAGGGGTCCCAGTTCCGTGTCCTCGGCGAAGGGATCGCCCACCTTCAACGCCTCCATCTTCTGTACGAACTTGCGCTCGAACTCTTCTGCGATCGGCTCTGCCAGAATGAATCGTTTGGCTGCAATGCAGGACTGACCGTTGTTCTGAACGCGCGCTCTGACGGCAGTCGTCACGGCCTGTTCCAGGTCGGCACTGGGCATGACGATGAAGGGGTCGCTACCGCCGAGTTCGAGTACAAGTTTCTTGATCTTGCTGGCGGCGGTGGCGCCCACCTGAACTCCGGCGCCCTCACTGCCGGTCAAAGTTGCCGCCACCACGCGCGGATCGGCGAGGATCTTGTTTGCCTGGTCCGCGGTGATCAGCAGTGTCTGAAAGACTCCTTCGGCGAAGCCAGATCGCCGAAAGATCTCCTCGATCTTCAAGGCGCACATGGGGACATTCGAGGCATGCTTGAGCAGCATGACGTTGCCAGCCATCAGGGCCGGAACGGCCGCGCGAAATACCTGCCAGAACGGAAAATTCCACGGCATCACGGCCAGCACTGTACCCAGGGGCAGGTAACGAACATAGCTGCGAGCCGCCGTGGTGCGAACCACTTCGTCGGCCAGAAACTTCTCGGCATGTTCCGCGTAGTAACGGCAGGCCGTCGCGCACTTGACCGCCTCGTCGACCGCCGCCCGAAATGTTTTTCCCATTTCGGTAGTCATCAGGCGGGCGCAGGTTTCCTTTTCTGACTCGAGAATCTCTGCCGCCCGCGCCATCATGCTCCCGCGTTCCGCGTAGGAGCGACAACGGTAACTCTGGAAAGTGGCTGCCGCGGTTTTGAGCTTGACCTCAATCTCGTCCGCTGAAAGAGGAGAGAAGGTGTCCAAAGTCTCGCCCGTCGTAGGATTCACAGTCGCAATGGGCATAATGTGGGCTCTATCGCTTCTCGTCAGAGATATTTGCGGTCCCTGTTTCCACCGGTAGACGACATCCCACCAGCCGTTCGCCTGCCGGAGGAGGTCAACGCCGCCAGCATCATCCCCCAAGGTAGCTTTTTCGCAGCAACAAGTCTTGAGTGTGCAGACGCACAGGCAGAAAAAGGAAGTGGCCTATCCCTTTGGTATGACCACCATATCACAAACCGCGAACGCGTCACCAACCTGCCCTTGACTTGTATACCACCCCAACGGTATAGCTGCTAGACCAATTTCAGAGAAGGGTTGGTATTTATGAACCGGTGGATGGCTGCGGTTTTGACCCATACGATCTCGCTATCCTTATTGATGTTTGCTCCCGCAGACATATCCGCATCTGGCCAGCAGCGCCCTGAGCGGACACTGGAGGAGATCAAGACGGAAGCCATAGCCCGCGCCGAACAAGGAAGATACCCCCTGATCGGGCTCGACGTGGGCGATGTCCGCGAGGCTTTTCAGTCGATACACACTACCGACAAGGACGAATGGGCGGCAGCGTTCATGGCGGTGGGTGATCGCTACATGGCGGAAGGGAAGGCGCTGGAATCAACAGAGCCGGCGAAGGCGAACGCGGACTACATCCGGGCCTGGCGTGTCTATTCCTTCGGCCGATGGCCGACCCCGGCATCGCCGGGAAAACAACGCTCGTATGCAAAGGCGTTGCAGGCATTTCTGGCTCACGCACGCTTCTGGGATCCACCGCTCGAAGTCGTCCACATTCCGTTCGAGGGCGCAGAAATCACCGGGTACCTGCGTTTGCCGAAGAACGCAAAGGCCCCGGTACCTCTGGTGATCGCGGTGAACGGCCTGGACAGCCGAAAGGAAGATTTGTCGGAGAGCTTCGCGGCGATCTTGCCTTTCGGCATTGGATTTCTGGCGGTGGACGGGCCGGGAACAGGCCAGGCTCCTATCAAAGTAAGCGAGAACGCTGAGCGCATGTTGTCTCGCGTCATAGACTATGCCCAGAGCCGGCCGGGCGTGGATAAAGACCGAATTGCCGTGCACGGGGTCAGTTGGGGCGCGTACTGGGCGACAAAACTTGCCATCCTGGAGCGTGGCCGCCTGAAGGGCGCAAGCGCCCAATCTCCGCCCGTGGATGCCTTCTTCCAGAAAGAATTCCTCGCGAACTCTCTTGTGGGAAATCGCGAATACCTCTTTGATCAAGTACCGGCGTTGATGGCTGTGATGGATGGAGTGAAGACGCTCGACGACCTGGCGGAGACTTTGCCGAAGATGTCGCTGGTGAAACAGGATCTCCTCGGAAAGCCGACGGCTCCGATGCTCGTCATCGGGGGAGCGCTCGACACGCAAGTGCCGATTTCCGACCTCTACCTGTTACTCAGCAAAGGGGACGTTCCGAAGGTGGCCTGGATTAATCCCCAGGGTGGGCATCTTGGTCGACAAGTGGGAGTATGGCCCGACCCCATGATTTTCAAGCAAGTGATCATTCCCTGGCTCGTGCACACGCTGGGCGTCGAGGCGACCGGCGATGTTCCCTGAGCCACAGGATCTAGCTGGGCCGACCCCCAGCTCCGGCGGGGTCGTCGGTTCCCCCCTTGCGCTCGAGCAGTTTCGGAGGCTTGGGATACGTCCCCGCCGCAATCGCGGTTTCCACCGTGCCCCAGAAGGGAATGGCAGACTGCGCATTTGCTCGCGATACACCTGGGCGCCCACCGGGGAATTGTCGTCGTCGTCGGGAATTTCAGGCGTCATCCTATGACGCAAACTTGATGACACGCGTTACCCCTTCGCTATTTGGCCGTCACGGAGACTTGAGACGGAGCGTTGCGGGGGATGCTCGTCCCGGTTGCGGCGCTGGGCGCGGGGATTGAGTCCCCTCTCCACCAGCGCGCCGAGTACGCGATCGCCCCTGCGGCCAACCATCCAGCGGCGTACATTGGCTGGGCTCCCCATCGAAAAATCGGAGAATGCATCAGTCCAAGCCAGGAGAAACCTGAGGCCACGGTACACCAGATCGCCGCGCGGCCGAAATTCCGGTCGATCATCTCCGTGATCAAGGAAGCAACCACCAGAACGAGAAACAGGAAACCGCTGCCCAGTCCTTGGATCGATCCCCAATATATTGAGCGGTTCAAGGCAGCCTGCACTTCCGGAACGGCGGCAGAGAGCTTCACGGAAAGCAGGGCGGAATTCACCACGGCGGAAACCACCGCTCCCGTGGGCAGAACCAACCCCAGCAGGACCGCGCTGAGGTACTTCGGATCGACCCGGCGTAGCGTTGCGGTGCCTACGCCGATAGACACGTAAGCAATCATGGCTGCCAAAATTGGCCAGGGAAACAATTGCGAGATGAACAAGGTCAGCCCGCTCGTCACCACCGCGACAAAGATGAGCGGGGTCCAGAGAGCAAACCCAATTCTTGCGCCCATGGCTTTGTAAGGTGGATGCAGCGCATAGACGACCGGCGTGACAACCGAGCCCGCCACGCCGCAGATCAGGGTTGCCACTCCATCGCAGCCAACCACGCTGCGGGCATCGTAGTCGTCTCCGGCCGCGTTCGCACCTTCCACGGAGGCGATGTCTTGCAAGACCTGGTAAATCGCGATCGGTGCGATGACGGACAAATAGGGCACGGCGAGCACCAGGCTGCGTAGCGGTCCGGTCGAAGCTACCCAGGGGAATCCGGGGAACCAGCCTCGCCAGACCGGGTGAACGTACCCCACAGCGACGCCGACCAGCAGCGGAATGAGCCATGCCACAATGAAGGGCGGGATGCGCCAGCGCGTGATGGGCAAGTTCGCCAGCACACTGCAAGCCACGATGGCCAGCGCGATGATGCCCACCAGAGGATGGTCGAAGACCCGCTGGAGCAGGACCAGAGCCAGATAACTGTACATGGCTGCGCCGAAGACCGTCATCGAAGCTGGCACGGGAATGATACGGCGGCACAGGCCGGCGAAGGGGGCGGCGGCTAGTTTGATGAGGCCAGTCCAGATCACGGCGGCGGCTCCGATTTGCCACGCTGCAATCGGGTCGTGGGTCTGCAGATAGGTGGGAAACACAATGGCAAGCGAGTAGGCGATGATCGCCGGCACGTTGTTGCCATAGACGTGCGCGGTTACGTTATCCCGGCCGTCGCGCTCCCGCAGACGAAACGCAAGCAAAGTGAGTCCGAGCGAGCCGAGGAGAAAACCGGCCGCGTATCCCGGCAACAAGTGAGCAACGCTGAACTCCAGTGGAATCCCTACAGGGAGGAGAAGAAAGACCGGAATCACCATCTGCGCGAGGTTGAAGCCAACCTGCGCCACAGTGGCGTCAATGTCGCCGCGTCCCAGGGTCCACCACCGCACTGAGTTGGCCTTAGCCATCGGATCTCGCCGCTCCCAGACGGCGCCCCGCTCAAATCTTGAAGGACTCCAGCGATTCCTTGGCGAACAATTCCGTTGCCTGCAGTTGTCGTTTGGAAAGGCCCTGCTCGAACGAATAGCGCAGAAATGTCTCCAGCACCTGCAGATTGGGCTCAACTCCATAGGGCCAGAAATCCTGTCCCATGAGCGCCCGCGTATCTTCAACGTGCCGGATGAGCCAGGGCAGCATGTATTTCAGGGCGGCAGTCTGATAGAGATCCTGGTAGACCTCACGTTGTGCCAGCACGAAGGCCTTGTACAGAGATTGGGCAACCCATGGATATTTGTCGTAAACGTCACGGCAAATCACTACCGTGTGCATGATGGGGAAGATTTTGGTCTTGAGATAGTACCCCCTCTCGATCGCCGGGTAGTCTTCGAAGAGGCGCTTCACGGAACCGGAGCCCTGCGAGAAGGTTGAGGGCATCCGCGCGGTGTATAGAGCGTCGATTTCCCCGGCATCCAGCATCGCGGACAGAGTCTTTGTTTCGGGTATCGCCTGCAGACGAATCGTGGGAGGGAGATCGAGTTTCAGCTTCTCCGAGCGCCCGGGCTGCTCCTCGCCGCCATTGAAGTACGAGACGCTCGTAACCGGAACCTGGTACTCGTCGCTGAGAATTCCTCGGATCCAGACTCCAGCCGTCATCTGAAATTCCGGGGTCCCGATCCGCTTCCCGATCAGATCCTTAGGCTCACGAATCCCGCTGTTGCGGTTGATGTAAATGCAGGAGTGTCGAAAGAATCGCGACGGGAACACCGGGATAGCGATGAACGGCGGATTCTCCGAGAACCGCGACAGCACGTAGGAAGACAGGGACATCTCCGCGACATCGAACTCCTGGTGCCGCAACATCCGAAAGAAAGTTTCTTCCACCGGCAGGTTCAGGTAGGTGAGATCGATCCCGTCAACCGGGATGCGGCCTTCCAGCAGGGCACGAGTGCGGTCGTAGTTCCAGCACGCGAGAGACAGCCGAAGCTTGGACATCCCCAGTTCCCATGGCGGCGCTCATCACCGCACAACGCGCGATAGTCGCTGATTTGTGCGGCCAAGATAGCGTCCGCCGGTCAACCCTGTCAAGCTCACGATTGCTCAGCAACATTGCTTAGATTGATACAAGTGTGCGAATATCGCCAACTGCTTGTCGAGTAGAAGAACTGCGCGGGTCTTCCACATGCAAACGCCCGACGATCGAAGACCGCGTGATCGCGGCCGCTCGAGGGGTGGCGCGGGAACGTTGATTGGCCTGCATGTCTGAGACGCCAGACGCCCGTTGCTTCAGGCTGGTTCGACGAAGATGAAGATGAAAGAGAGTCGCTTGGCACTAGCCGTGCTTCTGGCATTGCCCGCGCATGGGTTCGCTCAACTCCCGTCGACTCGAATCGATGCTCAGCCGCTCGTCTTGACCGGAGCGATCCCCCTGCCCAATGTGCAAGGACGCGTCGACCACCTCGGTGTGGATTCTAGAGGCCGGTTGTTTGTTTCTGCCTTCGGGAACAATTCGGAAGAGGTTCTCGATCTGGCGGCAGGAATACGGGCCCACAGCATCCGTGGAATCCCGAGGCCCCAGGGAGTAGCTTTCTCGCCGGAAGCCAATAAGCTTTTTGTGGGCAGCGACGAAGGAAAGCTGTATATCTACGATGGAACTTCTCTCGACCTCATCACCTCGCTGGAGTTCGGCGACGATGTCGATAACCTCCGGTATGACGCACCCAGCCAACGCGTGTACGTCGGTTACGGTGACGACCAGGCGGGGGCGATCGCGGTGGTGGATGCAACCACCAATCAGCGGCTTGCGGAAGAATTCAAATTGGGGGCGCACCCAGAATCTTTCCAGCTGGAAAAATCCGGACCCAACATCTACGTGAATCTGCCGGATCTGAAGCAGATCGCCGTCATCAGTCGCAATACAGGAAAAATCTCCCGCTGGACGCTGACACTGGAGAGCAACTTTCCCATGGCCCTGGACGAGGCCAATCACCGGCTGTTCGTTGTCACCCATGCGCCGGCGCGCTTGGTGGTGCTCGCTACCGACTCAGGCCGTATGATCGCCGCGCTGCCGTGCGTGCAGAACTCCGACGATGTTTTCTACGATGCCGGCCACCAGCGCATCTACGTTCCCGGCGGCGAGGGCTACATCAGCGTGTTCCGCCGGAAAGACGCGGACCACTACGAGCTGCTGGCAAAGGTCCCATCCGCGGTGGGTGCCCGCACGGCTGGATACTTTGGAAAAGGACGGAAGGGGTTTGAGGTGTTCTATCTGGCAGTTCCAGCCCGGGCCGATCATGGCGCGGAAGTCTTGTTGTACACGGTGCAGGACTAGACCAGGCGATGCGAGACCGCAGACCCTCTAGTCCGGTTGGATGAGGTCAGCCGTCGGCAGTGAACTCTCGAGCACAGGGGGTAAGAATTGAGCGAGTTTCTATCGGACGACGAACTCCAGAAGCTTGACCCGGCGGAGACGCACGGCTTTGAGTCTCCGGTCCCGACTCAGCCCATATCAAACGGGGAATTCTTTCCGTTGCATCAGAGCAGGGAGCAAAAGCAGGTCGAAGGCCTGATCAAGGAGTATGCCGACTCGGCCGGGAAGAAACTGGGCATCGAGCGTCGGCAGTTCCTCAAGACAGCAGCGGGCATGGCGGCTGCGTTCCTGGCGATGAACCAGGTGTACGGACGAGTGTTCGATGTCAACCCGGCAGAAGCGGCAACACCGGAGTTGGCAGCCGAGCGCGCGAAGCAATACGCGGGCGAGTTCGTTTGCGACATCCATACCCACTTCCTCCGGGACGACACCCGGCTGACGATATTTGTGAAGCTCCGGGAGTGGACAGGGCGAGCCGGGTTCAATCCCGATCTGGTCAAGGAACCACAGACTCTGGAGCATTTAAAATTCGGCAACTATGTGAAGGAAATGTTCCTCGACAGCGACACCAAGATCGCTCTTTTGAGCGGGGCTCCTTCTGACATTCCGACTGACTGGTTCCTCACGAATGAAATGAAAGCCGATGCGCGGCAGAAGCTGAACACCTTTGCGGGTTCCAGACGCCTGCTTACCCATGCGGTCTTTGCTCCCGGGCAGAAAGGGTGGCTCGACGACATCGATCGGGCGATCGAATTGAAGCCGGAGGGTTGGAAGGGCTACACCATCGGAGATAACACCAACCCCGCCATCAGCAAGTATCCGTGGCGCATGGACGACGAGAGACTGGTCTACCCGGCTTACGAGAAGTTTGTGAAGTCCGGCATCCGGAAGGTTGCCATTCACAAGGGACTCTACCCGCCTGCCATGGAAAGCGAAGTTCCCAACTTGAAGCAGTACGCCAAGGTGGATGACGTGGGGAAAGCCGCCAAGGACTGGCCGCAATTGGATTTCTTCATCTACCACGGCGGTTATCGATATGCTGGTGGACCGCCCCTGCAGGGCGCCTCCGACGTCGGAGCCGCTCAGTTTGAGAAGACCGGCAGAATTGATTGGGTCTCGGATCTGGTAGAAGTCCCACAAAAGTACGGCGTAACGAATGTGTACGCGGATGTGGGAGCCACTTTCGCCAATTGCTGCATCAGCTATCCCCGGTTGGCGGCCGCACTGATCGGCATGCTGGTGAAAGGTCTGGGGTCGGACCACGTTCTTTGGGGTACGGATTCCCTTTGGTTCGGCTCTCCACAATGGCAGATCGAAGCACTGCGCAGGCTAGAGATTCCCGACGACATCCAGAAGCACCACGGATACGCATCTCTCGGGCCGGCGGACGGCGCAACCAAACGGGCCATTTTCGGTCTCAACAGTGCTCGTCTCTTTGGCTTCGATGTGACCGAGAACGCCACCTGGCGGCATGATTCGATGTCGGAGAGGAGAGTGGCTTACCTCAACTCTGGCCCAGACCGAAGCAATCTGGCGTACGGTTGGGTCCGAAAGCGCGAAATCTAACAGCAGGAACCCCGGGGAATCATGGCAAGATCCAAGCAGACTTCCTTCGACCGTCGCGACTTTCTAAAGACAGCGGTTGCCGGCGGTGCAGCTTCGCTGGTGGCAGGCAATGCGTCGGCGGCTGCGCTGCCGCCCGGCCCCCCCCGCGGGCTGGCACCCGTGATGTGCCGGGCCGCCGAGGTGGAAGACCCTTCCGATGCTGAAGTATTGACAACCGAGCGCCCGGGATCGGACTTCATGGTCGATGTCATCAAGTCCCTCGGCATCGCATACGTCGCGGCCAATCCCGGGTCGAGTTTCCGCGGTCTGCACGAGTCAGTGATTAACTACGCGGGGAATCACTCTCCGGAACTCATCACCTGTTGCCACGAAGAATCGTCGGTGGGCATAGCGCATGGCTACGCCAAGATCGAAGGCAAGCCCATGGCCGTGTTTGCCCACAGCACCGTGGGCCTGCAGCACGCCGCGATGGCCATTTTCAACGCGTACTGTGACCGGGTTCCGGTCTACATTGTTCTTGGAAATACGATTGACGCGACCATGCGGCGGCCGGGCGTCGAATGGGACCACAGCGTGCAGGATGCGGCCGCCATGGTTCGGGACTACATCAAATGGGACGACCTGCCGATTTCACTCCCTCATTTTGCAGAGTCCGCAGTTCGCGCCTACAAGATTGCGATGACACCCCCCACGATGCCCGTTTTGCTGGTCGCTGACGGCGAACTGCAGGAGCGTCCCGTGCCTGCGGACGCGGAGTTACGCATTCCGAAGCTCACGCTGGCCGCGCCTCCGCAAGGAGATTCGGCGGCGGTCGCCGAGGCTGCCCGATTACTGGTCGCCGCCGAGAGTCCTGTGATTGTTGCGGACCGCGCCGCGCGCACGCCTGCCGGCCTGGCGTACTTGGTCGAACTCGCGGAACTGTTGCAGGCGCCGGTGGTCGACCAGGCCGGGCGCATGAACTTTCCCACCCGCCATCCCCTCAACCATTCCGGACACGGACGGATCATCATCTCAATCGCGGATGTGATCCTGGGACTTGAGCTCACCGATTTTTGGGGCACGGTTCACTCCTATCGCGATCAATTGACCCGGAGCTCGCAATCGCTACTTGATCGCAGTACGAAGCTGATCAGCATTACGGCCAATGATCTTTACATCAAGGGAAACTACCAGGACTTCCAGCGCTACCCGGAGGTCGATCTGGCCATCGCGGCCGACGCGGAAGCGACCTTGCCGTCGCTGATCGACGCGGTCAAGCGCGCACTGACCGCGGATCGCAAGCAGATGTTGGAGCAAAGAGGGAAGCTGCTGGCGCGATCGCACCAGGATCTTTCCGAAGAAGCTCGTACCGAAGCCACATATGCCTGGGATGCCAGCCCAATCAGCACGGCGCGGTTATCGGCGGAGTTGTGGGGGCAGATCAAGGACAAAGACTGGTCGCTGGTTTCACCGGTTGCGCCCGGCATGAGCAACTGGCCGTTGCGGCTGTGGGCCTTCGACAAGCACTATCAGTTCATCGGTGGTCCTGGAGGCTATGGGGTTGGCTATGGAGCGCCCGCGGCAGTGGGCGCGGCCTTGGCCAACCAAAGGCACGGGCGGTTCTCGGTCAACATCCAGTGCGACGGAGATTTGATGTACGCGCCCGGAGTTCTCTGGACCGCCGCGCATCACCGGATCCCCCTGCTGAACATCATGCACAACAACCGAGCCTACCATCAGGAGGTCATGCACTTGCAGCGCATGGGGAACCGCCACAATCGAGGCGTGGACCGCGCGCACTTAGGCACCACCATCGATCATCCCAATATCGACTTCGCCAAACTGGCGCAGGGCATGGGCTTACGTGCAGAAGGGCCAATCAGCGATCCCAAGGAACTGGGACCGGCGATCGGACGCGCAATCTCAGCGGTCGAGCGCGGGGAGCCTGCCCTGGTCGATGTTGTTACGCAGCCGCGCTAGGCAATGTGGAGGACACTTGCATGTTTCCTGGGTCAGAGCACAGCTGGCGAAATCAATTGAGGGGGTTTTGGTTGCGTGGGCTGCCGCGGATGGTCCCAGCCATTATCTTGGTCATGCTTCCGTGGATGGCCTCGCCTGCACGAGCCGTTGCCCAGGACGTCGACTCCATTCCCAAAGCTGACGGCCCTGTCCATCGCGATCCCCAAAACGGCAAACGCCTGTACGATCGCTGCGGTTGTTACCAATGCCACGGAGGTCAGGGGCAAGGCTCGATACTCACCGGCCCGCGCATCGGGCCGAACCCGACTGGATTTTCAGGGTTTGTGAGATACATCCGGCAACCTGGGGGCGAGATGCCTCCCTACACCAGCAAGATTGTCTCAGACTTAGAACTGACGGATATCTATGCGTTCTTACAGTCGTTGCCGCCGCCGCAAAGTGCGAAGAAGATCCCTTTGTTGATCTCAGAGCCAAGAGCCGAAAAGAAGTGACGGAACGTCACAACCTGGCGAGGCCGTGAAAGTGGTTCTCGGCCAAGTTGACTCTATTGATCCGGGGCGGTTGTTCTTTGAACCAGCAGCGTCCACCGACGGTCAATAATCTCTAAAGGCCGGCTGGCCCCGAAGACATCGCTCCTCCGGAAGTCTACCCAACCGCCGCTGATTTTGCAGTTTGCCCCGCCCTCAACTCTCTGGAGACCATGGATTGCACTCTGATAGGCAAGCAAAGTTGGTTGACCCTCGCTCCATATGGTGGTATAGCTGCCAGACCAGAATGTGTCTTGACAACCATCCATGATTCGGCCTAAGTTGTCGCCGCAGCCCCACAAGCTAGCGATTACCGCACGTTAGTCCCCTGGGAGGGAGATCCATGCGTCCTCTGACCACGGTCATTCGGCCCACGGTTTTTGCAGTCACGCTGCTCTTCGTGTGTCTTCCGCTTCGAGCGCAGACAAACACCGGTCGCATCCTTGGAACCGTCACCGACTCGACCGGGGCGGCTTTGAACGGAGCCACCCTGGCTATCACTGACGTGGAGAGGGGTGTCATCCGAGCGCTGACCACCGACGAAGCCGGTGCCTACGTGGCCCCCAACCTGGTTCCCGGCACCTACAAGGTTCGCGCCGAGGCAAAGGGGTTCAGGACCGTCGAGCGCGTCAATATTCTGCTGGAGGTTGCCAAAGACGTCGTGGTCGACTTCCGACTGCAGCCCGGAGAGGTACGAGAGACGATCATCGTGACCGAGGACGTTCCGCTGCTCGACACGACCTCCGCGACCCTCGGGGGGACCCTTAGCAACAATGAAATCAACGATCTGCCTCTGAA
>Ga0137415_10001372_pt1 | contig 23995 bp, 15 predicted proteins | sample CZODoug3_1_1_16f_FD_183082 | JGI IMG/M metagenome (GOLD analysis project Ga0137415, IMG submission 183082) | Vadose zone soil fungal communities from Angelo Coast Range Reserve, California, USA - CZODoug3_1_1_16fungal (Hybrid Assembly) | ecosystem: Environmental > Terrestrial > Soil > Vadose...
CCCTGCGACGGGGGCTGCCGGCCGGACCGACCTGGCACGCGGCGAAGACCGTCGAGTGCGGCGCCCAGTGCACCACCGACCCGCGCAGCGGCGCGGTTCTCGTTCGCATCGACGCCGATGGGTTCACCGTCGAACCGCTCGGCGAAGGCGCCGCCTGCACCCCCACCACGGTCGCGGCCCACATGATCTACGAGAACGTCGATCCCTACCGGATGCGAGAACCCGCAGGCACGCTGGATACCTCGCACGCCACCTATACCGCGCTCGATCCGCGGCGGGTGCGCGTCGAGGGCTCCCGATTCGAGGTGGCCGCGCAATACACCGTCAAGCTGGAAGGTGCGGCGCTCGTCGGCCACGAAACCGCCACGCTCGTCGGGATCCGCGATCCGCACATCCTTCGGCACCTCGACACCTGGGTGCCCCGGTTGCGGGACATCGTCACCGAGCGGGCGCAGGCCCTGCTCGAACTCGAGCCCGACGACTACGAGCTGGACGTGCGTTGTTACGGCGCCGACGCCATCCTCGGCCGGCTCGAACCGGACACCACGCCACCTCGAGAGGTCGGCGTCCTGTTCCGGGTCAGAGCCGCCGACCAGGCCACCGCGAACGCGATCGCCAAGATCGCCAACCCCTACCTGCTGCACCTTCCGCTACCCGACATGACCCACATGCCCAGCTTCGCGTTCGCGATGTCGCCGGCCGAGATCGAACGCGGCCCGGTCTACGAGTTCGTGCTCAACCACGCCGTGGACGTGGCGGACCCGCGGGACCTGCTCCGCACCGTGTACACCGAGGTCAACCATGGCTGAGACCACCCGCGCTCTGGGCGACATCGCCGATCTCGTCCGCTCGAAGAACGCCGGGCCGTTCTGGATGACCCTCGACGTCTTCTTCCCGGACGCCGCGGCCTACCGGCAGGTGGAGACGAGCGGCGTCCTCACGGCGACCCGGATCGGCGAGCTCTACCGGGTCGATCCGGCCACGGTGCAGCTGTTCCACCTGCCCTCGATCAACGTCATCAAGGCCTCTTTTCCCCGACCCACCGTTCAAGGCAGCTTCAGCGACACCGACATCCACGCCGGGCAACACCACATCCCACTCGCGCAGCTGCCGGTTCCGGTTCACGGGGACGGGCAGCGCTCGACCTAGGAGGCCGACCGCCCGTTGTCGGCGGATTAGCCACTTTCGCGGGGCAATCTCGGCGTTGACCCGGAGGAACGGGCGTCACTACGCTCGGCCGCGCCGCCCTCGCAGGAGAACGCTCTCATGCGCACTTCGTCCCGCGACCTTCCCGAGCTGATCAGGTATGCCCTGACGCCAATGGGCGTGGAGTCGTGCGCGGTTTCGGCGACGGACGACACGGACCGCGGTTGATTCATTCATCACCCAAGGAGGCCGAGTCATGTCCAATTCGCGTCCCAAAGGCCGTGTGCGAGGAAGAAGGAAGGTGGCACTCGCCGTCGCGGTCGGGGTTCTGATGGCCGGCGGGCTGTCCGCATTCGTGAGTCAGGGCATTGCCGCCCCGGCCAAGGCGGCGCCCTGGCTCGATTCGCACAAGCCGATCTCGGCCCGGGTCAACGCCCTGCTGGGCGCGATGACGCTGCCGGAGAAGGTCGGGCAGATGGACCAGCAACTGGTCCCCACGGTCACGGCTGCGGCCGGGGGCACGTGTGGCGGTGCTGGCTTCAACCTACCGAGCGCGTCATGCATGAAGAGCGTCCTGATCGATCAGAACGTCGGTTCCCTGTTGGCCGGCGGTACCGATAGCCCGATCGACATGACCGGCCAGGGTGGTGTCGGCAACACCGGCTTCGACTGGGCCAGCTCGTACAACCAGATCCAGAAGTACGCGATCCAGAATTCCCGGCTGCACCTTCCGCTGATTTTCGGCGTCGATGCGGTGCACGGGTTCGGGCATCCGTGGCAGGCCCCGCTGTTCCCGCAATCGATCGGCATGGGTGCCACGTGGGATCCCGCCGCTGCTCAGACGGGCGGCGTCGTCACCGCGAACGCGGTGCGGGCGACCGGGTGGAACTGGGTCTTCGCGCCCGTCCAGGACCTGGCTCGCGACAACCGATGGGGACGAACGTATGAGACGTGGGCCGAGGAGCCGGCGCTGTCGGCCGCCTTGGGCGCGGCCAACGTGCGCGGGATGCAGGCGCCCGGTTCGCCGCACTCCCTCGGCGTGGCCGCGACGGTGAAGCACTTCGCCGGATACTCCCAGGCGGTCAACGGGCACGACCGCAACGAGGCGCTGCTGCCGCTGAGCTACCTGCAGAGCACGATCCTTCCGTCCTACGCCAGCGCGATCGACGCCGGAGCGGGAACGGTCATGGTCAACTCCGGGTCGGTCAACGGCGTTCCGGCCACCGGGTCGCACTACTTACTGACCGACATCCTGCGCAAGCAGATGGGGTTCAAGGGGGTCGTGATCACCGACTACCAGGACGTGACTGCGCTGCAAACCGCGTACCACATCGCGCCCGATCTGGCCGGTGCCATCGCCAAGGCCGTGAATGCCGGCGTCGACATGAGCATGCAGGTGCAAGGCCCGGATCAATGGCAGAGCGCCATCCTGGCCGACGTCGCGTCCGGAGCCATCTCGCACCAGCGCATCGACGAGGCCGTGGGGCGGATCCTCACCCTGAAGTTCCAGACCGGTCTGTTCGACCAGCCGTGCGTGCGGGACCCGAGCGCGCCGTGTGTAGACGCCAGCAAGGCGAACGCGGCGGTGACCGCCGGACGCGACGCGACGCTCGACGCCGCCCGCGAGTCGATCACGTTGCTGCGCAACCAGAACAACGCGCTCCCGCTCTCGCCGACCAGCAAGATTGTCGTCACCGGGCCGAGCGCCGATTCGATGACGAACCAGCTCGGTGGTTGGAGCGTCAGCTGGCAAGGTGTGTTCGGCGCGGGCCACGTCTGCTGCATGGGACCGGCCAACCAGATCCCACCCGGCACCACCGTGCTCAAGGGCCTGCAGGCCGCGGATACCAACGTCGTCTCCGCGCCGGACCAGGCCAGCGCCCTAGCGGCGGCGCCCTCGGCCGACGCCATCGTGGTCGCGGTCGGCGAGAAGGCCTACGCCGAGGGGCTGGGAGACAACCCGGCGCCGCAGCTGCCCCCGGATCAGAAGGCTCTGATCACCGCCCTCGAGGGGACCGGCAAGCCGGTGATCGTGGTCGTCATCGCTGGTCGTCCGGTCGGCCTGGGGCCGGCGGAGAGCGCCAGCGGGGTGATCATGGCCTACCAGGGCAGCACCGAAGCCGGCACGGCTGTCGCCGACGTGATCTTCGGCCAGGTCAACCCGAGCGCGAAGCTGCCGATCAGCTGGCCGTCGGACGCGGCCGCGCCCGGCGGGGACTTCGACGGCACCGCGCCCTCTCCACTGGGCGACCAGCCGAAGTTCTTCGACCAGCTACCCGGCACGGGCGGCGGGCCGGGCCATTCGTACAACCCGCTCTACCCGTTCGGGTACGGCCTCTCGTACACGACGTTCACGACAAGCAATCTGGCGGTGACGCCCAACGTGTCCACGCACGGAACCGCGACCGCGACGTTCACGGTGACGAACACCGGAACCCGTAGCGGCACGGACATCGTGCCGGTCTACGTGGCCCAGCCGGTGAGCAGCGTCGTGGTGCCGCCCCAGCGCCTCGTCGGCTTCACGCGAGTGGCACTGGACGCCGGCCAGTCGAAGTCGGTGACTGTCCGCTTCCCGGTCTCGACGCTCGGTGAGAGTCAGGGCGATATCAACGCGTCCGGACCGCCGACCGTGGAGCCGGGCTCCTACGTGGTCCAGTTGGACAAGAACACCACGACGCCCTACGACATCGCCGTATCGGCTCCGTTCACCATCCACTGACCCACGCGAGACAGGAATCGCCGCGCCGAGACTTGGCGCGGCGATCCCTCCCGCGATGAGAGCTCCAGAGCGCTGATTGGATAGAGGGATGACTGCAGCGGAGACCATTCAGCCGCTGGTGCGCGCCGTACTCGGCGGTGACATCGCGGTCCGCGTCCGGTGCTGGGACGGGAGTGAGCTCGGTCCGGCAGATGCCCGGGTGCGGCTGACCATCGTCCGGCGGCGGGCGCTGCGCCGGATGATGTGGGCGCCGAACGAGCTCGGCATCGCGCGCGCCTACGTGTCGGGCGATATCGAGATCGACGGCGACCTGTTCGAAGGCATGGCGGAACTGGAACGCATCGCCGACCCGAGGAGCGGACCCGGGGTGGTGATCGATTCGACGACCCGTCTCTCGATGATCAAAGCCGCGGTAAGGCTCGGCATCGTCGGACCCCCGCCGCGGCCACCGGCGGAGGAGTCCAAACTGATCGGACACCGGCATTCCCGCCGTCGCGATGCCGACGCGATCGCCCATCACTACGAGGTGGGCAACGATTTCTACGGGGTCGTCCTCGGCCCGTCCATGACGTATTCCTGCGCCTACTGGGAGCGCGAGCCCGGCCCGGGCTACCCGCTCGAGGACGCGCAGATCGCCAAGTGCGATCTGGTCGCCCGCAAGCTCGGACTGGCCGAGGGCATGCGGATTCTCGACGTCGGCTGCGGCTGGGGCACGTTCGTCATTCATGCCGCGCGGACGTACGGCGTACGCGCCGTGGGCATCACCCTGTCGAACGCGCAGGCCGACTTCGCCCGCAAGCGCATCAGCGACGAGGGCTTGAGCGACCTCGTCGAGATCCGGGTGCAGGACTACCGCGACGTGGACGACGGTCCATACGACGCGATTGCCAGCATCGGCATGGCCGAGCACGTCGGGTTCTCGATATTGCCCACCTACGCCGAGCATCTCTTCGGGTTGCTGCGACCCGGCGGGCGGCTGCTCAACCACGCGATCTCCCGGCGTCCGGGGAAGCGGGCGCAGTTCTCGAAGACGTCCTTCATCGACCGATATGTGTTTCCGGACGGCGAGTTGGAGTCGATCGGTGTGATGGTGAGCGCGATCGAGGGGGCCGGCTTCGAGGTCCGCGACGTCGAATCGCTGCGTGAGCACTACGCGCTGACCCTGCGCGCCTGGGTCGCCAACCTGGAGAACGCGTGGGACCAGGCCGTACAGCTGAGCAGTCCGGGTCGGGCCCGGATCTGGCGGCTCTACATGGCCGGCTCGGTGCTCGCCTTCGACGCGGGCCGGATCAGCATCAACCAGGTGCTCGCGGTCAGGCCGGGCGCCGGTGGCGCGAGCGGTTTTCCCCGCACCCGAACCGAGCTCCTCGGACGCGGCTGGTAGCGCCGGCTGGCTCCTACGGCGCTGGCACCGGCACGCGTTGGCGGATCGCGTCGAGGGTGTCCTGGGCCGGACGGCCGAGCAAGGTAGCCAGATCGGGGTGCGGCTGGTTCCCCCAGCCGGAGCGGAAGGCGGCGTAGTAGGCGAGCAAGCCGGTCGCTGCCGGCTGCGGTAGACCCAGGTCTCGCAGCTGGGTACGGAATGTGTCCTCGCTGATGGCGTGGTACTCGATCGGTCGGCCGGCGATGGAGGTGGCGAGCTCGGCGAGCTCGGTCCAGCCGACGGCTCGGGGACCGCTCAGTTCGTAGCAACGTCCGTCGTGGTCGGGGTTGAGCAGGACCACCGCGGTGGCGTCGATGAGGTCGGGGACGGCGGCGGGGACGCAGTGCGCGTCGGCGGCGGGCGCGTCCAGCCGCCCGGAGCGGAGGGCCCAGCTGACGTCGCGGGCGATCGAGTCGGCGATCCCGTAGCCGAGGCGCAGGATCGTCCAGTTCGGACCGGACGTCCGGACGAGTCGTTCGGTATCCAGGAAGTCTCGGGTGAGATCGAGCGGGCAGGTGTCGGCCTCGGGCCAGGTGGTGACCACGAGCCGGGACGCGCCGGCCGCGACCGCGGATCTGATCGCGGTGGCCACCCGGGCACCCCGCAGCTCTGGTTGCTGGCCGAAGAAGGTCGCGTTGATCAGCACGGTCGCTGCCCCGGCGAAGGAGGCCGCGAGGGTCGAAGCGTCGTCGAAGTCACCGGGTCGCACCGTCACGCCACGGTCGCTGAGGTCGTGCGCGCGAGCGGGATCGCGGACGGTGGCGATGATCGATGCGGGGTCACGGTGTCGCAGCAGCGCTTCGACGACGCCGCGCCCGAACTCCGCGTTGGCTCCGCTGACGGCCATGCGGTCCATTGATTCCTCCTGGGCGACTAGTCTCTAACCGGGGCGCGTGCCCCGCTACGACTATACGGGGCGTACGCCCCGGTTAGTCGGGAGGTCGAGTCGATGGCGCAGCCACGCCGGTTGCGAGCCGATGCCGCTCGCAATCGTGCGCTCGTGTTGGCCACGGCCCGGGACGCGTTCGCGACCGAGGGGCCGGAGCTGTCCCTGGACGAGATCGCGCGCCGGGCGGGCGTGGGGGCCGGGACGGTGCACCGGCACTTTCCGACCAAGCAGGCGCTGCTGGCCGGTGTGGTGATCGATCGCTTGGAGGGTTTGGCGGCGCTGGCCGGCGATCTTGCGGAGGCCGACGACGCCGGCGAGGCGTTCTTCGAGTTTCTCGAGCGGCTGACCGACGAGGCGCGGGAGAATCTCGTCCTGACGACGGCCCTCGACGGCGAGATCGGCCCGGAGGTCGCCCGCGCCGGGGCAAAGCTGACCGCAGGTCTGACGGTGCTATTGGAGCGGGCGCAGCGCGCCGGCGTCGTGAAGCCAGACCTGACGGCGCAGAGCGTTCACGCCATCCTGAGCGGGGTCATCACCATGGAACGGCGGTTAGCTCCGGCCGAGCGCGGGATCGGGTTCCGGGTCGTCGTGGACGGGCTACGAGCCCACCCGACCCCGCCCTGACCGTTCATTTGTCGTTCTCCGCGTCGTGGGAATAGGGACGCTCGCCTCCGTGCTACCACCCGTGATGGTTACCTCCGATTTGCTCCGCCGCGGGATCGACGCTTCGCGCTCGCGTCCCGCCGCCCTCGTCCTGGCTGTTGTCTGCGTCGCCCAGTTCATGGTGGTGCTCGACATCAGCATCGTGAACGTCGCGTTGCCGGACATGCAGCGCGATCTGCACATGTCCCAGAACGGCCTGGCCTGGGTGCTCAACGCCTACACCCTGACGTTCGCGGGCTTCCTGCTTTTGGGCGGGCGGGCCGCGGATATCTGGGGCCGGCGTCGCCTGTTCCTCATCGGGGTGACGCTGTTCTCGGCCATGTCGCTGATCGGCGGGCTGGCGCAGTCCGGTGGCGAGCTGATCGCGGCGCGTGGCCTGCAGGGCCTCGGTGGCGCGGTGTTGTCACCCGCGACCCTGACGATCCTGACCACGACCTTCCGGGAGCCGGCCGCGCGGGCCCGTGCACTGGGGATGTGGAGCGCGGTGGCCGGCGCCGGTGGCGCTACCGGGGTCCTAGCCGGCGGCGTTCTCACCGACCTGTTCTCCTGGCGCTGGATCCTGTTCATCAACGTCCCGATCGGGGTGCTCGTCTTCCTCGTCGCGCGGTACGCGGTGACCGAATCGCGCGCCGAGGGTGAGCGGCCCACGCTGGACTGGGCCGGCGCGTTGACGGTGACCGGCGGTCTGGTGGCGCTGGTCTACGGCATCGTCTCGACCGACACCCATTCGTGGGGCTCGCGCTCGGTGATTTCCTATCTGGTGATCGGCGCCCTGCTGATTGCGATGTTCCTCGTCGTCGAGAGCCGGCATCGGCACCCGCTGGTTCCGCTTCGGCTGTTCCGGTCCCGAGCGCTCACCGGCGCCAACCTGATCATGGTGCTCATCGGCTCGGTGATGTTCTCGCTGTTCTTCTTCCTCTCCCAGTTCCTGCAGAACGTCCAGGGTTACAGCCCGTTGCGGACGGGTCTGGCGTTCCTCCCGATGCCGCTGGCGATCATCGTCGGCACTCAGATCTCTTCGCGCCTGGTCCAGCGGGTGGGCGCCCGCGTGCTGCTGGTGACCGGGCCGCTGATCTCGGCCGCCGGCCTGCTGCTGCTGTCGCGGCTGCACGCGGACAGCTCCTACCTCTGGCACATCGGGCTCCCCGGTGCCCTCATCGCGTTCGGCGTCGGCATGTCGTTCGTCCCGATCACGATCTCGGCCACCGGCGGCGTCAACCCGCGCGACGCCGGCCTGGCCTCCGGGCTGATCAACACGACGCGTCAGATCGGCGGATCGCTCGGGCTGGCGATCCTGCTCACCATCGCCGCGTCGCGGACTCATGCACTGGCCAGCTCGGGAACGCACGTCGCCCAGACGGCGGGTTACGCCCGCGCCTTCGGCATCTCGGCGCTGGTCATGGTCGTCGCGGCGGCGGTCGCGTTGACGATCCTGCCACCGCTGGCGCGCAACCGGCGTGACGTTGCCGCCGCCGATGAGCCCTCGATGGCACCTGCCCTCGAGGCTTAGGTCCCTAGCGCCGACGCTCGCCGCATTCAGCTGAACGCGGGCGTGGTTTGGCGCGTGCCGTCGGGCGAGGTTCAGGTGGTTCTACGGTTTCGCGGTCGATGCCGATGAGCGAGGCTTGCCGTTCAGCGGTTGAATTCGAGAGGGAGACCAGATGCTTCGGGAGCACGACATTCACGCGACGATCCCGGCCGCGGACCTCGAGCGCGCCCGCGCCTTCTACGCGGACAAGCTCGGCTTGACGCCGGCGCGCGAGGAACCGGCGGGCCTGGTCTACGAAGGCCCGGGCGGAGCGTGGTTCCGGCTCTTTCCCACGCCCAGCGCCGGCACCGCGCAGCACACGATCGCCGGCTGGGCGGTTGACGACATCGAGGCCGAGGTCGCCGAGCTCAAGGCGAGGGGCGTGGTCTTCGAGGAGTACGACCTGCCCGGGCTACGTACGGTGGACGGCATCGCGACAACACCGGCCGCACGTGCCGCCTGGTTCAAGGACAGCGAAGGCAACATCCTGGGCATGGCCCAGGAGACGAGCTAGCGCTCACGGTTCGGTTATGGCCCAGCCGTGGGGGGCCACGACGAGATCGTCCGGCTGCCCGTGCGTCGTGCTGCTGGCCAGCGTTGCACCGGGCGACGCCACCGGACGGAACGGGTCGTCGCCGACGTTGAGGTGGACGCGGAGCGTGTGCACGCCGTCGGTCACGTCGTAGGACAGCTGCCGGTTGGTCAGGGTGACCGTTGCGGTGCGCGCCCGGTGCAGCCACGGGTGCCGGTGTCGCAGGCCGATCAGCTGCTGGTACAGGCGATACTGCTCGTCGCCGCCGGTGTCCAGATCGTCCGGCCGCGCGGGGAAGGCCGGGCGGATGGCGTCGTCGCCGCCGACGCGGGCCTCCTTCCGCCCGGTGAGCCCTTGCTCGTCGCCGTAGTAGACGGACGGCGTGCCGCCCACCGTGGCCAGCACCACCATGACGTGGCCGAGGTGGCGGTGATCGTCCAGCGCGGTCGCGATGCGGGTGACGTCGTGGTTGCCGATGAAGGTCAGCGGGGCGAAGGTCTCCAGGTGAGCATTGTGCCGCTCGAGGGCCCACGCCAGCTCGAAGAAGTTGCCGTCGTTGAGCGAGCTCCAGATCGCCTTCCAGAGCTCGTACTGGGTCACCGCGTGCAGGCCGGTCGCCGCGACGAAGGCCGAGTAGTCCCCGTGGATCACTTCTCCGACGAGGTAGCTCTGCGGATGCCGTTCACGGATGCGGCCGACCACCTCCGTCCAGAACTTCACCGGGACGCTGTAGGCCGCGTCGAGCCGCCACCCGTCGGCGCCCCGGGCCAGCCAGTGGTCCATGACGTCGACGACGTAGTCCGCCACGGCCGGGTTCTCGTGGTCGAGCTCGACCAGGCCCTGATGACCCTCGAACGTCGCATAGGTCGGCTCGTCGTCCGGCGACCCCGGGCCCGGCGCGACGAGGCGGAACCAGTCCGCTCGCGGGGCATCGTGTCCCATCGAGAGCGTCTGCTCGAACGCCGGGAACTCGCGTCCGACGTGGTTGAACACCCCGTCGAGCAAGACCCGGAGCCCCCGCTCGTGCGCCGCCTCCACGAGCAGCCGGAAATCGTCCTCGTCACCGAGCCGGGGATCGATCCGGTAGTGATCCGTGGTGTCGTAGCCGTGCGTGCTCGACGCGAAGATCGGCCCCAACGCGAGCCCGGAGACGCCGAGGCGCACGGCGTAGTCGAGCCAGTCGACGAGGTGTCGCAGACGCCGGCCGGCGGCCTGATCAGAGCCGGTCGCGTCCGCGCCGGTGAAGCCGAGCGGGTAGACGTGCCACCAGACCGCGTGCCGAACCCACGGCGGCTCTTCGCTCACTCGCTGGGTGGTTGGCGCATCGCTGGTCATCGGCCTTGATCCTGCTCCAGTCCGACGCGGACGCCGAACCGCCCCCGCCGCCCAGCGACTATCGGACTATCGGGCTTCGACCGGCCGGGTGCGCCAGGCTTCGACCGCGACGATCACCGCGATGCCGGCGACGATGCTGCCGAAGATCTCAAAGGTCGTGTCGACGCCGAGGTGGGTCACGACGACGCCGGCAATCACCGCCGGCACCGACAGCGAGGCGTACGCGACGACGTAGAACGCCGACATGACTGCCGCCCGGTGTTCGTTCGGGATGACCGCGACGAGCTGCCGCAGGCCGCCGAGGAAAGCGACGCCGAAGCCGAGCCCGGCGAGCAGGGTGCCCACGACGAAGGTGGCGCTCGAGTTCGCGGCCGTCGCGATGACGATCAGGACCATGCCCGCGGCCAGGCCGAGCGATCCGGCGCTCGCGCCCAGCCACGGCGCGGTGCGATGGAACAGCAACTGGGACAGGGCACCCCCGAGGCCGAGAAGGACGCCGGCGATCGCGCCGAGGATCACGTTGGTGGTGTCGAACAGCTGGTCGGCCAGCTGCGCGCCGACGGAGAAGAACAGCCCGGCGATGGCCCAGGACGACAGGGTGGCGAGCCCGGCGAGCAGGAACGCGTGCCGGATCCCCGCGGGCACTCCGGGACGCTGCGGGGTGAGCCGGAACGCGGAACGTTCGTGCACCGGCTCGGGCATCCAGTACGCACCGGCCAGCACCACGGCGAGCAGCACGAGGACCACCACGTAGGGGAGGATTCGAGGGGCTACTCCGGCCTGGACGAGAGCAGACGAGACGAGCGAGCCCAAGCCGAGACCGGTGGCGCTCGCCACGCCGTTCATCAGGCCCACGCTGCCCGGATCGCGGCGCACGTGCAGATCCAGCATCGCCGCACTGGCCGTACTGATCGCGGCCCCGGTAGCGAGGCCCTGCACGGCCCGCGCGACGAACAGCCAGGCCGTCCCGTCGGCGGCGATGTAGAGCGCGGAGGCGACCATCAGCGTGGCCAGCGACACGAGCAGCACCGGCCGGCGTCCGACCTGGTCGGAGACCCGCCCGACGAGCAGCAGCGCCGCCAGCACGCCGAACGCGTAGGTCGCGAAGATCAGGGTCAGCGTGAGCGGCGAGAAGTGCCATAACACGGCATAGGAGTGGTACAGCGGCGACGGAACGACCGAGGTGAACAGGCACAGCCCGATCACCGCGGCGGCGTGCGCGTACGCGATGCGCGGCGTCAACGTTCGGCGATCGCGTCCGGCTGGTACGGCGAACTCCGACGTACGGGCCGGCAACGTCTCGGTCATCATCAACCCCACGGTTCGGTGAACGAACTTTCCATCGACCATAGAGGTTCATTCACCGAACTAGCAAGTGCATAATGAACGCATGGCCCTGCCCCGCGAATACCTCGACGAGGAATGTGGTCTCGCCCGGTCCCTGGAGATCATCGGCGAGCGGTGGACGTTGCTGATCGTCCGGGACGCGTTCTACGGCGTGAGCCGGTTCAGCGACTTCCGCGACCATCTCGGCGTCCCCCGGGCGGTGCTCACCGAACGGCTGAACTTCCTCGTCGAGCAGGGCATCCTCGAACGCAGTGTGGCCGCGAGCGGCCGCGACGAGTACGCGCTGACGGGCAAGGGGCAGCGCCTCTGGCCCGCGATCTGGTCACTGATGGCCTGGGGCAACGAGTTCTACCTGGGCGATCGTCGGCGCCGGCCGTTCACCCACACCGGATGCGGCGGCCTCATAGATGGCACCGGGATGTGTGACTCGTGCGGCGCGATTCCCGAGCCGAGCGAGCTGACCATCCATCCGCGGCCCGGCAAACCCGCGGTCGTGAAGGCCGATCCGGTCAGCCAGGCCCTGCGGAGCGCACACCCGCTCTTCACCCCGATCCGCGAGCCCGCGCCGCAGGCATGACCAGGAAGGTCACCGCGCACTACACCGCCGCTGTCGGTGTCTACCCGGGCTCTTTGCATCTGAGATCGACGCTGGGGCGGGGGGCAGACGCGTCCACAGCGTCGATTCCAGGTGCAAAGTCGCGCGGGGGCCGCCGTGGCGGTAGTCCTTGCGATCTTCGCAGCGGTTGCCGTATCGCGCTGAAGCTCAACCAGACTGGCTGAGAATCCGGTGTTCTCGCCGGCCCGCAGGCTTCACGGGACACTAGGACCGGGGCGCCGGCCGGTCGCGGCGCGGGCGTTGCAGGCTAAAGGTCTCCAGCACAGTGAGTGCCCTTCGGGCCGGTGTTGTAGTAAGTGACGTATATCCGGGTCATTGCGGCGTGTCCGTCGCCCGGGTCCACGGTGAACGCCGCAAGCCGCTGGTGTGCGCGGCATCGCGGCGGGCCAGCCACGGAGCGCTGGGCTCGAACACGTAGATCGGCGTGCGCTGGCCAGTCTTGGGGTCGACGTCGCCGACGCCGGTGATCACGCGACACCCTGGCGGCGCGATCAGCAGATTGTTGGACGGCGCCGAGGTGCCGCCGCCACCGAGAACCATGTGCACCGTTCCCTTGGTGGTATCGATGACCTCGGTGTTGGTCGCGACCGGTATCGGGGTGCGGGTCTCGCTCGCCTGTTGGCCGCGCACCGGATGGGAACGTTCATAGTGGTGCTCGTGTCCGCAGACCACGAGATCGACTTCGTACTGGTCGAACAGCGGGAGCCATTCCTGGCGAATCCCGAGGTCGGCCCCGTTGAACGGCGGGGCCGCTGTGCTCATCACGACCTGATGCATGCAGACGACAATCCAATCGATGTCGCGGTTGCGACGCGTTGCTCGGAGTTCGCCTTCGAGCCACGCCTTTTGCGCGCCGTGGGAGTAGCCACGGTTGTAGATGTCTCCGGCGTCCTGATAGCAGACGTCGTTGTTGTCGAGGCTGATGACTCGCACTGACCCGACGGTGAACGCGTACCACATTCCGCGAGCGACGTCGGACTGGCCCGGCTGTCGGGGTAGCGCGAAATACGTCTGGTACGCGTCGTAGCCCACGTGACCGTTGCCGGCCTCGATTTCGTGATTGCCGACGGCCGGCATCCACGGGCGGTTCCTGGCGCTGCGGGAATTGTTCGTCCAGAAGTCGGCTCAGGTACGCACCCGATCGGTGGCGAGGTTCGCGTAGCACAAGTCACCGTTGAACAGATGGAACAGCGGCTGTACCCGCTCCACGCCGGCGGTCACATCGGCTGACTCGGGTGAGCCGAGGTTGTCGTTGACGTAAACGATGGGCAGCGCGGCGGGGGGCGGCGAGCCCGGCGGTGGGACGTACACGCGACCGGTCGTGGGGGTGCCCTGGTCTCCGAAGCTGGTGAAGGTGAACGACGTCCGCCCGCGGGGCGCCGTGTGGAAGGAGCCGAACTCCGCTTCCGCGCCATCGTGGAGCGCTGCGTACAGATAGGTGCGGGAGGGGGCCAGCCCGTTCACGTGTGCGTGGTACGCGTAGACGACCTGACCAGACTTCGCGTCGGTGTAGCTCGTCTGCTCGGCTGGCACAGCTCTTTCGTAGTGGCCGGTGGGTCCGCCGAGCAGGACCCGCGCATGCTTGACCGGTTGCCGGGTGTGCCACGACACCACCATCTGTCGGGAGGGATCGGCGCCGAACTGGAGGTGCAGACCACCGACCAACGGCGTCTCAGTCGGGTTGCCCACCTGCGATGGCCCGTGCGCTGGGGTCTCGGCAGCGGCGCTGGCGTCAGGGATCAACGACGCCGTAGCTGCCGCGACGCCCGCTGCGGTTAGGAAGCCACGGCGGCTCAGGCCCGCCTCGAGCACGCTCTTGTCGGTACCCATGCGCGAGAGTATTCGTGGACGTTGTCAGCTAAGTCAATAAAATCAGCTAACTGAATCGCCCCACGTGCTTAGTCCATCGGATCGACCGTGTGCGACGCATCTAGCGCGGCGATGATCTGGGGACGGATCTCGTGGGCGTTGATCACGGCGTCAACCGAGCCGACCTCCACCGCGCGGTGGATGTTGTGGATCGTGTCGAACTCGGCCGCCACGGTGCCGAGCATCTCCGCCCGTACCGCGGTCCGGACCTCGTTCAGCTGGGTGGCGATCGGCGCGCGTTCGGCCTGCGGTGCGGCGCGCAGCCGGTTCTCGAGGTCGCGCACCCGCGGGTCCGCGGACGTCCGCTTGTTCACGTCCCCCGCGAACACCACCGCAGCGGCCGGGGCGCCGCCGATCACCGACGCGAACGAGCCCTCGACCGCGAGCACGGTCATGCGTGGGTTGAGCGCCTTGGAGAACACCACGAAGGCGCCGCCGTGATAGCGGGAGATCACGCAGAACACGATCGGACCGTCGAAGTTGACGATCGCCCGTCCGATCTCGGCGCCGTACTCCAACTGCAGGTTGCGCATCGATTCCGGCGAACCGTCGAAGCCCGACAGGTTCGCCAGCACGACGACGGGACGATTCCCGGACGCCGCGTTGATCGCGCGCGCCGCCTTCTTCGACGAGCGCGGGAACAGCGTCCCGGCGGTGTAGGTGTCCGGGCCGTCCGTCGGCGGAAAGCCGCGCCGCGGCACGTTGCGTGACTCGATGCCCAGCAGGCACACCGGCCAGCCACTCAGTCGAGCGTCGAACACGACCGCGGTTTCGGCGTCGGCCATGTCCGCCCACCGCTCCAGCGTCGGATGGTCCTGGTCGGCGAGCGCCCGCATCACCGTGCGGATGTCGAAGGCCTTCTTCCGATCCGGGTTGGTCGACGGGGAGAAGATGTCGCCCACGGTGTGGAAGTCGCTGTCCGGGATCTCGTGCGCGGCGAGCGTGATGTCGCGATCGATCGGGTCGTCGGTGCGGACGGGTCGCGGGCTCGACTCCCCGGCCGCGAGGTAGCTGTACTCGTAGTGCGCCATCAGCACATCGCGCGCGCCCTTGAGGTCCGGCGCCCAGTACTGCGCCTGCCCGTTGGGACCCATCACCCGGTCGTAGCCGCCGATGCCGAAGTTGTCCTCGGCCGAGACGCCGCCGGAGAAGTCCAGCGACTGCTTGCCGGTCAGCACCATCGCGCTGTCCGGAGTCATGACGAGAATCCCCTTGGTGTGCATGAGCATCGTCGCCTCGGCGTTCCAGTACGGCTGCGCGCCGACGTTGATGCCCGCGACCACGACGTTGATCTCGCCGTCGGCCTGCGTGAACTCGACGATCCGCTTGAGCGCGCGGGCGACCCAGTCCATGTTCTCGGTGCCCGAGTTCATCGCGATGCGCGCACCGGCCGACAGGGCGTACCACTCGAGCGGAACGGCCAGTTGCGCAGCGAGATCCAGCGCGGCGATGATCCGCGTGCACTCCGCCTCGGCCACCGCGCCCAGCGCCTTGGTCGGGTCGCCGCTGAGAACGACCCGCGTGACGCCGTCCGGATGCAGGTCGGTCGGCGTGGTGACGACGGTGACGACGATGCCCGCCTGGTTCAGCCCGGCCGGACGGTCCACCGGGACGAGCCGGCCGGCGCCATCGAGATCGTGCTCCACGACCGTGCCCCCGGGCCCGGCGACCATCGGCAGCAGCTCGTACGGGTAGACCGTGCCGCGCCGCCGCGCCCGGAGCACCTTGTGCGCGTAGTCGTCCAGCGGCTTGAGCCGCTCGGTCGGCGGCGGCCCGACCGTGAACTGCACCCCCGAGCCGGGTTGGTAGAAGAACCTCGCGGCGACGGGGACGATCGTGCCCTTCGGCGTGGCCACCCGGCCCTGCGCGAGCACCTCGTCGATGCCCGCCTCGGCGGTCAGCGGCGCGATATCCCGCTGCAGCGCGGTGAGTTGATCGAGCTCCGCGTCGATGGTCGGCCAGATGTGTACCCAGACGTGGTTCATGTCCAGGGTCGCCGACGAGGAGCGCAGGCGCACCCGTCCCCGACGGATGCCCTCGACACAACTGGCGATGACCCGCTCCACCTGCGGCAGCGAACTGATCCGGTCCTCGTCGTCGCGGACGACGGCGAGCTCGCGCACCTGGGCCATCGCGACCAGCCGTTGGTCGGCGGTGTTGTCCTTCGCGATGCAGTGATAGATCAGGATGTCTTCCGGCGCGTCGATGCGGGTGATGTCGAAGTCGCGCAGCCGCCACAGGTCCAGGCGCCGGGCGACCATCGGGTGCAGCCCGCGCACCAGCTCGTCCTCGACCAGGTCGGCCCCGTGCGGACGGAAGGTGAAGTAGGAGACGGGACGCGCGCCGCCGGGGCACACGCCAATGGCGGTGCGGCGCACGTCGTGGGCGAACGGGATCGGTTGCAGCGCAGCGGCCAACTGGGCACAGCATTCGTCCGCGTCCTCCGGCGCGTCCGGCCAGGACAGGTACAGGTCCACGACGCCCTGCTGCCCCGGCGCGCGGGAAGCCACCTGCTCGCCCAGCGCCCGCGCCAGCCCGCTCCCGGCGTGCAGCTCGGCCAGCGTCCCCACCGTCGAGACGAGATGGCTGGGACGGGCGTCGAGCACGTAGTCAGCGACCGCGAACGGCCGGTCGTCGACCGCGAGCGAACGCAGGTCGTGCAGCTCGTACTCGCGGTAGTGCCGCCGGATCAAGATCTCCAGCAACGGCTCGTTGCGAGGGATCCCGTCCTCGAGCCGGCTGGCGAGGAAGCTGACGATTCGCTCGGGTATCGCGGCCAGCGCCTCCATCCGCTCCGCGCGATCGGTCGCGTCCGGATTCGCGGCGAGTGCCTCGACCGCCCCACGCACCCCCGCGAGCACGGCGGCGCGCTCCTGCTCCACCACCGGCTGGTCGAACCAGCGGAACCGCACGCTGCGCGCGAGGTCGCCGATCGCCGGGAAGCGGACCTGCGTGGCGAGCGCGAGCCGGTAGAGCACCTCGCGGGCCGGCAGATCGGAGTCCGTGTCCGGCGCCGGCTCGGTGTGCCAGCGCTGCAGGATGGCGGTGACGATGGCGAGCTCCGGGGCCGAGCGCTGCTGGGCGAGGAACATCCGGAAGACCGCACCCTCAAGCTGGGGGGTGCGATCCAGCTCGGTGATCCCGTAGTGCGCGAGGACGCTCTCCAGCTTGGCGCGGAAGATGTCGGGCAGCCGGCTGCGTTCGAGGTCGAGGCTTTGCAGGTAGCTGTGGAAGTACTCCCTCGGGCTGTGCACGCGCAGTTCGGTGCGCATCTCCTCGGCGGCCAGTCGGTTGCGGCTGAGCTCGGCAAAGTCGGCGAACACCTTGAGCAGCGCGATCTCGCCGGGCAGCACGTCGGTGTCCTGCGTAGCGGCCTCGTCGCGTAGCTCGAGGTAGCGCTGCAACGTGGCGCCGTTGTCGCTCGGGTCGATGTCGAAGCCGAGCAGCACGGCGCTCAGGTCGGCCAGTCCGCGGCCGAGCGGGTCATCGCCGTCCGGCCTCGGCTCGGGCAGGTCGAGGTGGACGCCCTCGTGCGTCACCGTGAGCTCGGCATCGTCGAGCGGCTCGATGCGGACGAGCGGGGTCCCGGTCTCGACCTGGCTGCCCGCGGAAACGTGCAGCTCGCGCACCTTGGCGGGGAACGGCGCGTTGATCCGGGTCTCCATCTTCATCGACTCGAGGACGATGATCGGCGCGCCGGCAGCAACCTCGGTGCCCACCGCTGCCGGGGTCGCGACCACGAGCGCGGGCGCCGGTGAGCGCAGCACGCCGCCCTCGTCCCGGCTGATCCGGTGCGCGATGCCGTCGACCTCGACGAAGTGGACGGGTCCGTGCGTCGCGGTGAGTACCCGGTACGAGTGGCCGGACACCGACAGGCGCATGCGGTGCTCGCCCATTCGCTCGACGTCGGCGTCCACGACGTGCACCTGCCGGTCGGCAGTGACCGTGACCCGGAAGCGCTGCGTGCCGATCTGCGACACGGCGACGCGGTACGCCCGTCCCCGCAGCTTGAGATCGATGGGACGGGCCACCCGGTGCTGCACCTGCGGGCGCCCGCCCCGCGCGGTCTGCAGCAGCCGGCTCACCTCGACCTGCTCGTCGTCCTCGTAGGCCTCGATGCCGGCGGTGACCAGCGCGATGCCGGACTGCCGCTCGGTGACCAGCCTTCCCTCGCGGCGCACGCGGTCGATCCAGCCGGTGTCCGCGCTCGCGTCGATCACCTCAGGCGCTTCGAGCAGCTCGATCAGGAAGCTCTTGTTCGTCGCACCGCCCTGGATGATCACCGCGGTCTCGCCGACGGCGCGGCGCAGCCGGGCCAGGGCCTCGTCCCGGGTGCGCCCGTGCGCGATGATCTTGGCGATCATCGAGTCGAAGTCGGCCGGGATGGTGTCCCCCTCGCCGACGCCGGTATCGACCCGGATACCGGGGCCCGACGGCAGCGCGAGCAGCTCGATCCGGCCGGGCGACGGGGCGAAGTCACGGTCGGCGTCCTCAGCGTTCAGGCGCGCCTCGACGGCGTGCCCGGACTCGGCCGGCTTGGATCCCTCCAGCCGTCCGCCGGCGGCAACGTGCAGCTGCAACCGGACGAGGTCGACGTCGGTGGTGCTCTCGGTGATCGGGTGCTCCACCTGCAGACGGGTGTTCACCTCCAGGAACGCGAACGACTTCTCGTCCGGGTGGTACAGGAACTCGACGGTGCCCGCGCCGCAGTAGCCGACCGCCTGGGCGAGTCGCTCGGCGGATGCCTTGAGGTCGTCCACCTGCTGCTCGTCGAGCAACGGGGAGGCCGACTCCTCGATCACCTTCTGGTTGCGCCGCTGCACCGAGCAATCGCGCACCCCGAGCGCCCAGGCCGTCCCGTAGCTGTCGGCGATGAGCTGTACCTCGACGTGGCGCGCCCCGGTGACCAGGCGCTCGAGGAACACGACGCCGCTGCCGAACGCGCGGGCCGCCTCGTCCTTCGTCCGTTCGTAGGCGTCGGCGAGTTCAGCGTCGTTGTTGATCACGCGGATGCCCCGCCCGCCTCCGCCCGCCGACGCCTTGAGCATCACCGGGTAGCCGATGCGCGCCGCGGCGTCGCGTGCCGCGTCGAGGGTCTCGACCGCGCCCCGGCTCCACGGCGCGACCGGGACGCCGACTTGCTCGGCGAGCAGCTTCGATCCGATCTTGTCGCCGATCTTGCGCATCGCTTCCGGGCTGGGTCCGACGAACGTGACGCCGATCCGTGCGCATACCTGCGCAAAGGCGGGGTCCTCGGCGACGAAGCCCCATCCCACCCACGCCGCGTCGGCCTTGGACTGCAGCAGCGCGGTCTCGAGCAGGTCGTAGTTGAGATAGGGACGGCCGGATGCTGGGCCGAGCGGATAGGCGAGGTCGGCCTCGCGGACGAACATTGCGTTGCGCTCGGCGTCGGTGTACAGCGCGATGGTGCTGATCGGCTCCCCGGCGCCGTCCGCGTTGATGTCGCGGACCGCGTGGATGAGCCGCATCGCCGCCTCGCCCCGGTTGACGATCGCGATGCGCTTGAACAGTGGCATGCCCTGAGCCTCTCGCACCGGGGCGGTTACTAGCCAGTTACCTAGGACGTTTCTGCTTACTCCATGCTCTGCTGCGCGGGGCTGAGGCACGCGATCTGCTTCGTTGTCGTCGTCGCCGATACAACAGCGGTATCGGCGTCCTCCTCCGCCTTGCATCTCGCGTACCTCAGCCCCGCTCGCGACGAGCGGGAGTAGGCAGATACGTCCTGGGCCGTAGCCGCTTGCCCGGTCTACCAAACGACGTTAGGTTAGTGGGTGGCGTATCGACCTTTGCGGAGGTGCCATGTCCGACGGCGACGGTCCCAGCGACGCCCTTCCGAGGCTCTTCTCACCGATCACCATCCGGCACACCGAGCTGCGCAATCGGGTCGTCATCACCTCGCACGGGGCCAGCGAGGCGTTTCGCAACCCCGGGGCCTCGCCGGCCACCTACATCGAGTACCTGCGCCGCCGCGCGGCGGGCGGCGTCGGCCTCATCATCGCCCAGCCGCCCTTCTTCACCCCGGGCGTGGCCCATCCGCAGCAGAGCCTGGACCGGCACGCCGCGCTGGCGTCGGCCGTCCGGGCCGAGGGGGCGGCGGTGCTCCTCCAGCTCGTGCATCTGGGCGCATTCGCCCGATCCGACGCCGACGTGCACCGTCCGCCGTTATGGGGCTTCGGCGCCACCCAGTCGGCGGCGGGGGAGACCGCGCACCAGATGACCGACGACGAGGTCGAGCTGATGATCGACGGCTATCGGCAGACGGCGCAGCTGGCCGCCGACGCCGGGTTCGACGGCGTCGAGGTGCACGGCGCCCACGGCTACCTGATCCAGCAGTCGCTGACGCCGTTCTACAACTCCCGCTCGGACAAGTGGGGGCAGGACCGCACGCTGTTCGTGCGGCGGGTGCTCGCGGCCGCGAGGGAGGTCGTCGGCGGCGGCATCGTCGGCTACCGAACCAGCACCGACGACCTGCGGTCGCCCGACGACGGTGGCATCGGCTTCCGGGCCGGGGTCGAGATCGTGCGGCGGCTGCTGGACACCGGCGTGATCGACGTCGTGAACACCACGATCGGCGACGGCGGCGCCACCTATGCCCGGGCGATCCCGGACTACCGCTACGGCGAGGCGCCCAACATCCCGGCCGTCGTCCGGCTGCGCGAAGCCGTCGGGATCACCGTGCCGATCATCGGCGTCGGCAAGATCGCCTCGGTCGGGGTCGCCGAGTCCGTGCTGGCGGCCGGCGAGTGCGATCTCGTCGCGATGACGCGCGCCCACATCGCCGATCCCGACCTGCTCGCCAAGGCGCGGTCGGGGCGTACCGAGCGCATCCGCCCCTGCGTCGGCGCGAACGTCTGCGTGAACCGCAAGCTGGCCGGCTTCCCGGAGATCAGCTGCCTGCACAACCCGCAGGTGCTGCGCGAGGTCGAACTCGACATCCGGGCCGCGGAACACCCCCGGCGCGTGCTGGTCGTCGGGGCGGGGCCGGCCGGGCTGAAGGCTGCGGAGGTGGCGGCCAAGTGCGGTCACGACGTCAGCGTGTTCGACCGCGCTGCCCAGCCCGGTGGACGGCTGCGCTACGCCGGCCTGACCGCGGCGACCAGCCTGGTGAGCACCGTGGAGCACGTGGTGGCCGAACTCGCATTCCTGTCTGTCAAGGTGCAGCACGGCGTCGTCGTCGACGAGGCGGTGCTGACCGACCTCGCGCCCGACGAGGTCATACTCGCCACCGGCGGCCGCCCGGCGCCGTCGGCAGCGTTCCCCGGAGCGGCCGAGGCGGCCGTGCTCGACAGCACGGAGGCGCTCGAGGGCGAGGTCGGCCGCACCGTCCTGGTTTACGACGCCGTCGGCGCGAACGAGGGGGCCCTGGTCGCCGAGGCGCTGGCTGCGCGCGGTTCTCGCGTCACGTTCGTCACGCCGTTCGAGACCGTCATACCCAACGGCGGGCAGCTGCATCGCGTGCAGTTGCCGCAGACCCTGTACCGCCGGGTCGATCGGGTCATCACCAGCGCGCTGATCGGCCTGGTCACCGACGGCGTCGCGCTGGTCGTCACCGCGGCCGGCGACACGATCGTCGAGATCGCCCCGGACACGTTCGTCGCGGTCACGGCTCCGGTGCCGAACCTCGATCTCGTGCCGGCCCTGAACCGGCTCGGCCTGCGGTACCAGATCGTGGGCGATGCCCTCGCGCCGCGCCAGGCGATGCAGGCGTTCAAGGAAGGGCACCAGGCGGCCCTGGCCGTCGACCTGCTCCGATAGTGGTTCGGACGCCTCGCTATTTGGAGCAAACGAACCGCAATTGGGGGGTAGGCATCACGCCTTCGCGCGGTGGACGACCTGAGGTTCGGTGAACGCCAGGAGCCCGGCCGGGCCGTTCTCGACGCCCAGGCCGCTCGCCTTCGCTCCGCCGAACTGGATTGTCGGGGGCAGTACGGCGTGCGTGTTGATGAACGTGGTGCCGCACTCGAGTTGCTCGGCGACGGCGGTGGCGCGATCGGCGTCCGAGGACCAGACCGACCCGCAGAGACCGAACTCGGTGTTGTTGGCCCGGGCGACCGCTTCGTCCACCGAGTCGTAGCTCAGGATGGGTAGGGCCGGACCGAACTGCTCCTCGTCGACGATCCGCAATCCGTCGTGGGCGCCGGCCAGGACGGTCGGTTGGAAGAAGTACCCGGGGCCGTCGACCGGGCGTCCGCCGGCGACGACGCGAACGCCGTGGTCGGTCGCGTCCTGGACGAGGCCGCGAACCCGGTCGAACTGCGGTTTGGTCGACAGCGGGCCGAGCTGCGCCTGGGGATCGGACGGCGGCCCGACCGTGATCGCCTCGGCCGCCGCGACGAAGGCGTCCACGACCTCGTCGTACATCCCGGCCGGAGCGAAGATCCGCTTGGGGAGCGCGCAGGCCTGGCCGGTGTTGAAGAACGCCGTGCCCAGCAGCTTCGCCGAGGTCGAGGCGATATCCGCGTCGTCCAGGATTATCGCCGCGTCGTTGCCGCCGAGCTCGAGGGTCACGCGCTTGAGGTCAGGAGCGGCGGCGGCCGCGACCTGCTTGCCGGCCGCGACCGATCCGGTGAACGTGATCTTGCGAGGCGTCGGATGGCGGGTCATCGCCGCGCCGAGCTCGTCCCCGCCGGTGACGACGTTGAGTACGCCCGGCGGGAGCAGCTCGGCCGCGATCTCGCCCAGCCGCAGCGTGGCGAGGGGCGTGAACGGCGACGGCTTCAGGACCATCGTGTTACCGGCCCGCAGCGCGGGGGCGATCTTCCACATCGCCAGCCCGAGCGGGAAGTTCCACGGCGTGATCGCGGCGACGACGCCGAGCGGACGATGGGCGAGCCGGATGAGTGCTTCGTCGTCGTCCTGCAACGTCTCGTACGGAATGTCGAGGCCCGCGTAGTACCTCAGCCAGACGCTGCAGATCGTGGGCTCCAGGCCGGCGAGGGCCAGCGGCTTTCCCGACTCGGACGACAGTACGGCGGCCAGCTCGTCACCGGCGCCGACGATCGCGTCCGCAAGGGCCACCATCGCCGAGCGCCGCGCATCTTCGTCTCGCCGCCAATCCCCGAAAGCGCCCGCCGCGGACGCCATGGCCGCGTCGAGTTGATCCGGCGAACAGTCCGGGGCCGGCCCGGCCACCGCTCCGGTCGCCGGATCGGTGACATCGAACGTGCCCTCGGTGTCGACCGGCTTGCCGTCGATGATCATGCGATACACGAGGGCCTCCGAAGTTGACGCGGTTGCGTGCGTTCCAGATAACCAGACAACGTTTGGATAGGGAAGAGTTCTCGGGCGCGGCTCAGCCAAAACCTATCGTTGACAGGTAAGTCGCCCGGGTGGAACGCTACCGCCACCGCTAAATCAAACCGCGTTGGGTAACCCCTCAACTACCCGCGCTCCATCTGCGCCGCCGGACCGGGTGTTCGGTCGTCGCTTCCCATTTAGCCGGCTGGACACCCGGGGGTCCGTTTAGCCCTGCCTGCTGGAGCCCGGCCTACTGGAAGGACGCGAAGATGATTGCCAAGAAGGGGTACCTCCTCGGTCGTTGCGCAGTCGTCGGAGTGCTCGCCGTGGCCCTGGCGGCCACCGCGTGCTCCAGTTCCGGCGGCAAGGGCACTGCCGGCAAGTCGGGAGCCAATGCGCCGATCGTGATCGGCGGCGCGGCGGCGACGACCGGTCAGGTCTACAACGAGCCGGAGCTGCAGGTCGGCCTCGAGGCGGCGGTCAGCTCGATCAACGCCGCCGGCGGCGTCAACGGGCATCCATTGCAGTTGAAGTTCTGCGACACCCAGTTCGACGCCAACAAGGAGATCTCGTGTGCCCGCCAGCTGGTTGCGGACAAGGTCGCGGCGGCGTTCATGCCGGAGTTCCTCGCCGACGCATCGGGCAGTGCGTACAAGGTTCTCGACCAGGC
>Ga0137415_10001373_pt1 | contig 23993 bp, 29 predicted proteins | sample CZODoug3_1_1_16f_FD_183082 | JGI IMG/M metagenome (GOLD analysis project Ga0137415, IMG submission 183082) | Vadose zone soil fungal communities from Angelo Coast Range Reserve, California, USA - CZODoug3_1_1_16fungal (Hybrid Assembly) | ecosystem: Environmental > Terrestrial > Soil > Vadose...
CGACTCATCGACGTCGGCGTGAGACTGATCCCCTAGCGGTGTGACCGCGGGGTCGGCGACGCCGCCGACGCGGGCACCGCCTGACGCGGGTTTTCGTCCCTGCTGGGCTGCCACCCAGTTGCCGCTCAGTACGTAGGGCCGAGCGATGGGGCGGCGGGGACCATGGAGGCCCGCGCTCGCAAGCACTGAGGTTCAGGCTGACAGGAACAGGCTCTCAACCACCCAACACGCTTTCCAAGTCTGCTACCTACCGATCGTCGAGGATCGCGCACCACCGACCCCCTGGTAGGTGCACTATGCGGTCGGGCGCGGTCGTCGACGACCGGCGGTGACTGCCACCAGATTTGCCACCACCGGCGCATAGCTCCGGTCGTGGAGGCTCTGCTGGTTGGCTCGCGGTATCAGGCCCTACTTGTCCGCATGTGGCGGCCACCTGTCGGGGGGCAGAGGTGCACGCTGAACCCAGCCCCGAGCGAGCCCCGGATCCGAGGGCTCCGGCGGCGACCTTGGGCTACGAACCGGTACCCCACGTTCGCACAGAGCCAGGGCCTGCCGACCATCACCATGAGCACCCTGCAGATCATGGACTGCGTCGACCGACTGGCCACGGGGTGGGTGGACCGGCCGCCTTCGGAAATCGTACAGAGGTCCCCACTTCGTGTAGTGTCAGCGATCCGGGGAGTGGTCCCCAGATCTGTGTACTGGAGTCGTGTCTTCCGGTGGGGTGGTGACGGTCGAGTCCGCCGGATCGGGCTCCGCCGATGGGAGCGGGTGAGGCAATGACGGTGACGCGATGAGCCCGCGCGATGTTGGTGTGCCGGCCGCCGGTGAGGGCGGAGGGGGAAACAGCATCCGCACCTACGTCAGCCTCGACGGGTGGCACCCGTAGCGGTACGACTACGACAAGCACCGGGTCAACACGGCTGCATCCACGACGACGACGGCTCGCCCAGCGGCTGCCAAAAGCACTACCGCACGGCGAAGAAGAACAACCGCCGCTACGAGGAGAACCTCGAGAAGGTCAACGGGCGCAACACCCGGTCCCACTGACCACCACAGCTACCTAATGAAATGAGTGTGAGCGCTGCTAGCCCATATCGGGCCCGGCGGCTCTGGTAGCTCTCCGGTGTAGCGGCCGAAGTCCACACCGGTGGCACGTTCCCTGCCACGTAACCCTGTACGGAAGGAGGTCGACGGTGAACACCACGTTGTGGGTGCTGCAAATCGTCGTCGCCGCGTTGTTCCTGGTGCATGCGCTAATTCACTTTTACCCGCCACGGGTGCTTCGCGAATCGATGGACGAGCAGAACATTCCGCGGATGCGCGCGGTGTCCACCGTGGCGGAGCTGCTGGCCTCGATCGGGTTGATCCTGCCCGCGCTGGTAGGTATCGCCACCTGGTTGACCCCGCTGGCCGCCCTCGGCCTGGCCTTCATCATGCTTGGGGCGACCGCGTTTCATCTGTCCCGAAACGAGATCTACCCGATCCCCATCACTCTGGTGCTCGCCGCGTTGTCGGGGTTCATCGCTTACGGCCGAACCTTCCTCGCGCCTCTCGGATAGCTGCCAAGGCCGTGAAGTAAGCCGCATAGTGGCGCCTCTGTCGCTAAGATCATCAGCTCGACGATTAGGGGGAGACGTCGTTGCGGTAGGGACTGCGGACGGGTGGGTGGACGCTGATAGGGATCAATGCGATTTTTGCGGATCCAGTCGCCTTTGGCGAGGGTGTGGATCGTGGCGGGGTTGATGGCGGGGTTGGCTTCGAAGTCGAAGTCGGCCAGCCATTTCTCTCGGGGGAACCCGGCGGCCTTGACCCGCCGGATGGTGCGGCGCCGGTCACGGTCGTCGCACTCGGACAGCAGCAGCTCGGCCAGGAATCCCCAGTAGGTCAGTTACTCGCGTTGCGCGGTCGCGGCGATCTCCTCGACCCGCGCTCGGATCGTGGGCAGCCGCAACGACCGACACGCCTGATCGACCGCTGCTTGGGCGGCTTGTTCGGTCATGGCCCGGCTGCGTAGTCGGGGCGCGGTCATGAGACCTCCGGTCGTCGGGTCAGCAACTCGTCATAGGCCGATACGGTGGGCAGCGGCCGGCGGTCTGGTGGCAGCGCGGCGATGGTGGCTTCGGGGTCGCCCAGTCGGCCCTGGGTCAGGCTCACCACCCGAGCGGTGCCGGCGGCCGGTGGAGCCTCGTGGGGAGTGGGGGTCTTGGGTGATGCGGCGTACTTCGACCGTGACCACGTCGGCGCGGACCGCGCCGGCCGCGAGCGCGGCGGCGATCCCGGCGGTGACCTGGGCGTGGGTGCGGCGGCGGTGCAGCAACAGCACCTCGACCAGCTCGCGGATGCCTTCGCCGTCGCCGTGCGCGCGGCGGGCGGCGGACCAGAACGTGCCGTGCTCGGCGGTGAACACCCCGGCCCGGCGAGCCTGGGCCAGCGCGGTCGCACCGGGTAGCGCGCCGGGTTTGTGCCGTAGCACTTCCAGGCAATTATCACGTGGCCGGTCCGGGAAGCCGTCGGGTTCACCGGGGCTGAAGGATGTTCGTTCGGCGCGGAGGAACGCGGCCGGACCAGCGGGGGACTGGCACGCCGGGGCGCCACGGGGCATGCCACAGTGGTCACCCCGGCACCCAGCGCCGTGGTGATGCCGTATGTCAACGTGCCGTGTCCGGGACGGTGTCTCGCAGGATGGCGTCGTGCAGGATGGTTAGGAATTTGATGTACTCGCTGTGGGTCATGCCGCCTTGGACACAGAGTGACTCGGGTTCCACGGCTTTGAACTGATCGCGTAGTAGCCGCGCCCGAAGTTCTTGGTGGACACCGTCGGAGACCGGTGGGGCACTGTCCTTAGCGTTCTTCGAGATCCATCGAAACATCACCGCTTACTCCCCGCCGCGCGGGGGGTGAGCCGTTGTGGGGCAAGGCTGCGCACCGGCCCGGTCTGGATGTCCGCGGGCGGTCCGGGCGGCACCGGTGAGGACCTGGGCGAAGTCCGCGTAGAGCCCGGCTGGCAGCGCCCAGAGTTGGTCGATCGTGCGCACGTCTGTCCGGGCACCCCCGGCGGGGCCGTGCCCGGCGTAGGCGATGAGTTGCCACTTCTGCGCCGGGTATCTCAGACCGACCAAAGCCTGGTCGAACCGTGCAATGTCATCGCGATAGACCCCCGCGACGGGCTGGTGACGCGCCTGCTCGACCATGGGTCTGGACCTCCGCCGGAAACCCCCGGCGGAGCACACGATTGAGCTGCCACGCCACCGGGGTCTGGGACACCTTGCGGTCAGCGAGCCTGACCGCCCCCACACTGCTTGTCTAGGACCGAACAGCCCTACCACTGGGCTGGACGGTGACCGGCGCTGTCAGGGGCCACGACCAGACTGTGGGCATGAGCGATGCTGGACAGGCCGTGGCCACAGTCACCGCGGTGGCCACTAGGGCAGTTGCGGTGACCACCTCGGCCGCCGGCGGCCGGGTCCTCAGCCAGCCGCGGGCGGCCTTCGCTGGCCACGAGGTGGCCGGCGAGCTGCTGGCCACTCTGGCCACTGAGCATCCGGTGTTGGCCTCTTGGTCGGTCCGGGATCAGGTGATGGCCGCGACCTGGCTGGCCGGCTACCGCTCGGCCCGCACCCGCCGCGCCTACGCCGGCGACCTCGCCGCGTGGCTGGACTGGCTCACCGCCCGAGGCATCGATGTCCTAGCCGCCCGGACCCGGGGCCTGCTCGCCGCCGCCGACACCGACACTGGCCCGACCCGGCTGCGCGCGGCGGCCGCGATCCGGCTGCTGCTGCACCAAGGGCTACGGGTCGACGAGCTCGCCCGCGCCAGCGTGGCCGACCTCGGCCATGACCGTGGCCACCGGACCTTGACCGTGACTCGCAAGGGCGGCCACCGCGTCGCCCTGGTGTTGCCGCCGGCCACTACCGCCGCGCTGGATACCTACCTGGCCAGCCGCGTGGCCACAGCGGCCATATCCGATGTGGCCACCGGTACTGACCGAGTGGCCAGTTGGCCAACCGTGACCAGTCCAAACGCGACCGCTGCGGGCGTGACCGGTCCACTACTAGCCACCAGCACCGGCGGCCGAATGGATCAAGCCGCGTTTTGGCACCTGGTCCGCCGTCTCGCCCGGGCAGCCGGGATCGAGCACTGGGCCGCACTCTCGCCGCACTCGCTGCGCCACACCGCGATCACTTTGGCGCTGGACGCCGGGGCCAGCCTGCGCGATGTGCAGGACTTCGCCGGACACCGCGACCCCCGCACCACCCGGCGCTACGACCGATCCCGACACAGCCTCGACCGCAACGCGGCCTGCACGCTCGCCGCCTACCTGGCCTGATCTCGCCCTCTTGGGGTGCGCTGAGCGCTAGGTTCCTCGCCCGTGAGTGCGTCGACTGCGCCACCGCCGGCGTCGTCATCACCGGCCGCTCCGACTCAGCTGCCAGCCCACCAGGGGAGTCCCCCTCCGCCCCGCTGATGCCCGTGCCCGCTGGCGAAACCAACACATCGCAGGTCATACAGGAGCCGGCGCCGGCGGACTCGTCATGGCCCAGCGGCGGCGGTGACTGGCTCACCATCGTCGTCGGCGCGGCGGGCGCCGGCAAGGAAGGTTACGGGCTGTCGCCCATCCGTTCGAGCAGCGATTGGCGGGTGATGCCGTGGTGTGCCAGGTGCTGCAGGACTTTCGAAAGAGGGGCGGGGAAAGCGAAATCGCGGAGTGCCTCACTGATGGTCTCAGCGTCCACGCCGGCATGGCGCAGAGTCTCTACCGCGACATCGTGGCTGATTAGTGGGTTTCGGTCGTCTGAGCTCATGTGTGGTGTTCCCTCCGGAGGAAGGCGGCGCCCAGCGTAGTACGCGGGAGTTCCCGCCGGCACCCAGTTGGCGTCTGTCCAGGGCCACTCATCGTGTCGTGCTTGGAGGCCTCTGGTCTCCTTCTGAGAGCAGTCGCCACAGGAATGCCAATGCTGTGAGGCCGACGGTGCCGAGCACGGCGGCGACTGCCCCGGCGGGCATTGCCCGCGACCACGCGAAGCCGGCGAGCAAGACCGAGAGGTAGACGACCAGCGGAGCCAAGACCGCACACGGGAGCACGTAGCTGAGCGCTGTCACCAGGCCGTGCCACCGCTGGGGAGTGGGATGCGTAGTCCCCAGCATGCTTGCGAGAGCGGGATCCTCTCTGGCGAGCCACTTTCCGATGTCGTCGAGGGCATGTAACTCGTCAGGATTGAGGGGTGAGCTGGGCTGACCCTGATCGTGGGAGTTCGTGAAGTTCGCCATCGTCGCGTTCCTTCCGCCGGCGAGCGGCAGGTGCACGTGTCAATCCAAGTGCACCGAAGGTCTCGTCGTGTCATGGCGCGGTCGCGGGAATCGCGGTCCTGTGGCTGCGCCTCCCGTCTGTGACAACTCTCAATCTAGTCCGCTTCTATATTACAGTCAATCTATGTAACGCAAGTCGCAAGAGCCGCTCCCCAGGGGGCGGTCCGGGGCTGTTGTATCTGCAGTGACAGGTCGGGCGGGTTCAACGGCTGGTGTCGTCGCACAGCCGAAACGGGTCTTGGTCGATGAGGCCAGCCTCGGCCGGCAGGAGCGTTCCGGGCGGCGCGATCAGGGTGCGGGCGAGGACGTCATGCTTGGCCACAGGGTGGCGACGACAGCCTCGGCCAGTCGCTCGTTCTCGCCGTCTCGGAGGAACTCGGCAAAGTAGGCACCCAGGCACAAACCGGCGATCGTTCGAACGTCGATGTCGGTGCGCACGTCGCCGCGTCGTTGCAAGTCGCCAAGGACTTGCTCGACTGTGGCCAGTCTCGGCTCGATACCGTGCTGGCTCAGCAGACGCAGCAACTCCGGCGTTCGCGACGCCTCGCCCATGAAGTTACCGATGAATACCATTGCCTCGGGGTTGATCGCGCGCGGGTCAATCCAGCGAACCGCTTCGGTGAACGCTTCTCGCGCTGGCAGTTGACTCAGGTCTGGTAACGGTCGTTCCTGGGTGAGCGCCTCGAACCCGTAAGCCAGCGCGTCTACCGTGAGCTCAAGTTTGGTTGCCCATCGGCGGTAGATCGTCGGCCGGGACACTCCAGCGTCAGAGGCGATGTCGCCGATGGTCATATTCGAGTAGCCGTCCCGTGCCAGGCGGTTGCGGGTCGCCTCGATGATCGCCCGATCCAACGCCGGGTCACGGGGCCGCCCGGTTCGTGCCGTGCCGGACGTCTCCCCTAGAGAATCGCCCTCGACCGCGTCGGCTCGGACGGCTTGTTCTCGTACGGAGCGGTCATTCATCGCTGATCACCTCCCACCGAGTCTAGGACGCGCGGCGGGTGCCAACGGATCGCCGTCGGTCTAGTACTTCGCCGATCCCATCACCTTGAGCCGCCCAGCCATGGTCAGCGCTAGCAGTGATCGCAGCCGGCGGAGATCCGGTCGCAGCCCGGTGGTGGGATTCCAGGTGGTCTCGGTCCACTCGATCCGCGAACGGCCGGTCACGATGCGCCTCCGAAGTCCTGGTTGAGGGTGGCGCCGAGCCACGCGGTGTAGGCGCGTTCGGTGAATCGCCACCGCGACGGGCGGACGTATCGCAGGACGAACCCGGCTGCCACTAGGTAGGTGAGGGCGTCGAAGGCGATGGCCGCCCCACTGCCGATCGAGACCACCAGCAGCCCGGTTGGGAACGGGTGCGGCCCGCTACTTCACCGGAGTGACACTGCCGGTCGACGGCGGTGCCCTTGAGTAGCGCCTCCTCCAGCAGCACACGCCCTGCGTCAGACACTCCACGATCGCAGGCAATGACATCGACCACGAACACATCTCGACGGATCCATTCGGACAGCGCATGTAGCACGCATGCGACCGCATCACAGTGCTCGGGCTTGACCTGCCGACCGACATTGTCGGGACGGTGCGCCTGACGTAGTTCTCCGTCTCGCGGCTACTCACACTTGGCGCGATCGCGGGCCGCCCTGGCGATGTGGTCGGTGCTGCCGGGACCCGCCGGCGGGGACCTGGCGTCGGGCTCGGTCGGGCGAGCCACTGATTCTGGGAGATACCGTATCTGATGTACGGTGTTAGGGTTAGCGGCGTGGACCTCGTCATCCGCGGCGGGCGTGTAGTCACCCCCGGCGGAGTGCTGTCCGCTGACGTGGTTGCCTCCGGCGGCCTGATCGCGGCGGTCGGCCGGGGGCTGGGCGAGGCTGCTACCGGTGCGCGGATCGTCGACGCGGCCGATTGTTACGTGCTCCCTGGCGGGGTGGATCCGCATTGTCACCTGCTGGCCGACCTGGCCAGTTCCAGTAGAGCGGCGGCCCTCGGCGGCACGACCACGGCGCTGTCCTTTTCGCTGCCGCACCAGAACGAGGACACCGTGGCGGCGTTTCGGCGGGCTCGTGACCAGGTGGCCACGGGTGTGGCGCACGTCGATATCGGTCTGCACGCCATGTGTTACCGGCCGGAGCAGCTCACGGTGCGCGACGTCGCGGAGTTGGTGGCGCTCGGCGCCGATGCGATCAAGGTGTACCTGGCCTACCCGGAGCTGGGGATCATGGCCACTGGTGCTGGGCTGTATCGGACCATGCTGGCCGCGGCCGGGGCCGGACTGCCCGTGCAGGTGCATTGTGAGGACGGCGAACTGATCGAGGCGCTGGTGATCGAGGCGGCCGCGGCTCACCGGCAGGGGCCGGTCACGTTCGCGGAGGTGCGGCCACCTGCGGCTGAGGAGGTCGCGGTTCACCGGGCGCTGACTATCGCCGAGCTCGCCGGGGCACGGATCTATCTGACTCACCTGTCCAACGCCGAGGCCGTTGGTCACGTGCGGGCAGCGCGAGCCGCCGGCAACACCGCCATCAGCGCGGAGGCGTGCTTGCACCACCTGTTGCTGGCCGTGGACGAGTATGCCGGCCCGGCCTCCGGGCAGCTCCTGGTCGCACCTCCGTTGCGCGGGAGGGCGCACGTGGCCGCGGTTCGCGAGGCACTGCGCGACGGCACCCTCGACACTGTGGGTTCGGACCACTCGCAGGAGCGCGCCGTGGTCGACCCCCGCATCTGCCCTGATGGCGATCTCGAGTACGGCATCGCGGGGATCGGGGCGCGGATGCCGCTGCTGCTGTCCTGGGGGGCGCGGCAGGGCATCGCGATCGAGCGGCTGGCCCACGTGCTGTCCACCGGTCCGGCGGAGGCGTTCGGCTACGGTCCGCGCAAGGGACGGATCGCCGTGGGCAGCGATGCCGATCTCGTAGTATGGGACCCCGCGCCGGAGTGGACGGTCGCCACCGACTCGTTCGAGGACGGCACTGGGACGAGCCCGTACCGAGGGACAGTTGTGCGCGGGCGAATACGTCTTGTCTCGCTTCGAGGCCGGGTTCTGGCACAGGACGGAGAGCTGACCGGTTCGCTCGAGGCGGGCCGGCTGGTCACGACGAGGAGGACGGGCCGCCGTGAGTGAATCCCCACGGGGCAACCTGGCCAGCATGCCGGTGACCCAGCGTCCGGAGAGTCTGGCGCTCTCGGTCTACAACACGATTCGGCAGGCGATCATCGACGGGTTGTTGCCAGCCGGGATGCGGGTCACCGAGGCCGGGCTGGCGAAGCAGCTCGGAGTCAGCAAGACCCCGGTGCGCGAGGCACTGCTGCGGCTCAAAGAGATCGGCTTGATCGAGGGTGATGGCGCGATGGCCGGCCGGATCGTCGCCCCGTCCTTCGAGCAGACGCGAGATGCCTACGAAGTCCGCGAGGCGCTGGAGACCAAGTCCGCCCGGCTGGCCGCCGAGCGTGCCGACAAGGCGTCGCTGCTGGCCGCTCGGCGCGCGGCGGAACGGACCGTGGTCGCCGCTGACCAGCGGGACGACGTCGCCTACCGGGCCGCGGATGAGGCGTTCCACGCCACCATCGCCGCAGCGAGCGGCAACCGCAGGCTCGCCAGGTTGATCGACGACACCAACGCGCTGATCACCACCCTGCGGCAACGTGACCTGCCCGGCGTCGATGCCTCGCCCCTGTGCGCCAGCCAGCACATGCAGATCTCCGAGGCGCTGCTGGCTAGGAATGCCGATGAGGCGGTGCGGTTGATGCGGGAGCACGTCAGGCACGTCAGCTCGGAGATCCTGGCCCACTTCGTCGATTCCGGCTGAGACCGATTCACCCTGAGACCGATTCACCACTCATGATGGTGCTCGGTCCACCAGCGGGCGATGTCCAGGCGGCGCATGAACGAGACATCTTCGCGCTGCGCCACGTACCCGACGAAGTCCCGGACCGCGCTGGCTCGGTTGGCCTGGCCACTCCAGCGGGGATGCAGACCGACGGTCATCATCCTCGGCCCGAGACCGTGCGCGACCTCGTCGCAGATGAACTCGACGCCGAGTCGTAGGTTCTCGAAGAACTGGGCCGGTGAACCGTAGGTCGGGTTCAGCAGGTAGCGGGTGTCGTTGTAGACCTTCGAGTAGGGCAGGATCAGCAGCTGACGCCCGCCGGCCTTGATGTAGTAGGGCAGCTCGTCGTTGCACGGGTCGGAGTCGTAGAGAAATCCACCCTCCTCGACCAGCAGTTCGAGCGTGTGCTCGCTGGGGAATGAGCGCAGGTACCACCCCAAGGGGCGTTCACCGGTCAGTCGCTCGAGCGATTCGATGGCCAGCCGAAGATGCTCACGTTCAGTGGCGACGCTCATCCGGTTGTACTCGAGCCATCGGTAACCGTGTCCGACCACGTCGTGGCCCCGCGCGCGGATCCAGTCGGCAACGGCCGGGTTACGTTCGAGGGCGAGTGCGCACGCGCCGATCGTGACGGGTATCCGGTAGCGATCGAACAGCCGGGCGAGCCGCCAGATGCCCACTCGACTCCCGAATTCGTAATGCGTCTCGGTGCCGAGGTCGCGCACCGAGCCGTCGATCTCGTAGTCGTACTCGCCCCACCCGTCGTTGCGGCCGTCGCCGTCGGGGATGGAGTACTCCGCGCCCTCCTCGTAGTTGATCACGATGTTGATCACAAGTTTCTCCCCGTTCGGCCAGCGGACCTGGGGTGGGTGCTGGCCGTAACCGACGAAGTCTCGCGGCCGCACGTCCCGAATCGGGGCGGCATTGGCTTCGGACACCGTGGCGATCTCCTCTCGGGCTATCGGCGCTCTGGTGAATCGGACGGTTACGGCGCGGGCCTCAGCTGGCTGTCCACCCGCCATCGACCGGGACCACGGCGCCGGTCATCTGGGCCGCGTCAGGGCCGAGCAGAAATCCGATCACTCCGGCCACCTGATTCGGATCCGCGGGAGTGGGCAGCAGGCTCCGCAGTCGCACCCGGTTGTTCTCCCGAGCACCGACTTCGGGCTGGCGGGCGCCCCGGCGCAGCATTGGGGTGTCCGTCGGACCGGGGCAGACGCAGTTGACCCGCACCCCGTCCGGTCCATGATCAACGGCCATGGCCCTGGTCAGCCCGATCAAGCCGGCCTTTGCCGCGCAGTAGGCCGGGAAGCCGGCGCCGCCGACCATGCCGTACTGCGAGCTGACGTGGACCAGTGCGGCGCCGGGCCGACCGCGCATCCGGGGCAGCACCACACGGGAGACCACGTATGCTCCGGTGAGGTTGATCCCGATGATCCGCTGCCAGTCGGTAACCGAGGTCTCGGTCACGTCGCCGGTATAGCCGCCGACCCCGGCGCAGTTCACCAAGCCGTGCACATCGGTGAACCGGCTACCGAGCGCGGCCAGCGCGGTGTGCACGGCCAGTTCGTCGCGGATGTCGACCGGGATCGCGGTGAAGCAGGCGCCATGCGCACTGGCCGCCTCGGCCAGCGCGGCGCGGTCGATGTCGATTCCGCCGACCTGGGCGCCGGCCCGCAGGCAGCGGCCGGCCACGGCTGCTCCTATTCCCGATGCCGCCCCGGTGACCAGGACAGACCGGCCGGCAAGCGCGGTCATTCGACAGATACCCGCTGATCAGTGGCCAATGCTCGCTCGCCAGCGAGGGCAACCCGCAGCGTGGCGATAGCGTCCCGCGGAGAACAGGCCACCTCGGTTGGTTCCTCAGCCCGTACCGCGGCAAGGAAACGGCTGTTGGAAGCGGTGAACGGCACCGTCGACGAACTGGCGGCCACCGCCGCGCCCCGGTCGGTCCCGGTCAGCTGGAAAACCGGGTCGAGCGCCAGATGCAGCACTCCACCGGACGACACGACGTCCATCGAGTACGTGCCGGGCGTCCCGTCCGGCGTCCAGGCAATGGCGATGGTGGCCACGGCCCCGCTGGCCAGGTACAGCACCAGGGTGAGTGCGTCGTCGATGTCGCGTCCGGTCGCGTCCGGCCGATCCAGCCGTACCGAACTCGCCACCGCGCGTACCGAGGTCACCTCGCCGGCGATGGCGCGCACCAGGTCGATCTGGTGGCTGCCTCGTTCCAACAGGTTGCCACCACCCCGCGCCCGACTGAGAAACCAGGGCCGGGCCGCGGTCGGGCCGATGCTCTGGCCGAGCAGGTAACCGATCCGTTGGTCGGCGAGCCCGGTCCGCATCCGGTCGAGCAGCTCCAGGGCATGCCATTGGTAGCCCACCGCGCACACCACGCCGCGCTCGGTCACCGCGCGGACGATCTCACGGGCGTCTCGGATGTCGCGCGCGATCGGTTTCTCCAGGTACACCGCGATACCGCGGTCGACCGCGAGCAGGGTAGGGGCCAGATGATGTTGCGGTGGCGTACAGATCCACACCGCGTCCACCGGGTGTTCGGCGAACATCGCCCTCGTTTCGGAGTAGCCGGTCGCGCCGTAGCGCCCGGCGAAGTCGACGACCCGCTCGGCGTCGATGTCGCAGACCGCGGTGATCCGGACGTCGTCCCGTGCGGCCAGGTCGGCGAGGTGTGCCTCGCCGATCCAGCCGAGTCCGATGACGGCGACAGCCAGCGGAGCCGGCGCGGCGGGCGGGCTCAGGCGCTCATCCACAGTGGTCCCGGATCGAAGTGATCGGCCGGCCCTTCGGCAAGACCGTTGATCCGCGTGCTGGTGATCCGCAGGTTGCTGATCCAGTAGCCGATCACCGCCGGCACCTCCTGATGCTGCAGCTGCGCCATCCGCGCGGCGATCCCCAACCGTTTCGACTCGTCGAGGGAGGCGTTGAGCTGGCTAAACAGGTTGTCGAAGGTGGGGTTGTGCCAGTGTGCCGCGTTCCAGATGCCGGTCGAGGTGAATGCCGGCAGGATGGATTGGCTTGGTACTCCCCGGGCGCCCCAGTCCACGATGCCCATCGGCACCTGGAGCCACGGTTGGTTATCGCCCGAGCCGTAGTAGGTGTTCTGCGGCTCGACCTTGAGGGTGATGTCGATGCCGGCCTGTTTGCACGCCTGCTGGATCAGCACGGCGTACTGCGGGATCTCCAGATACTGCTCGGTGGTGAGTGTCGCGGCGAAGCCCTGGGGCAGATTGGCCTTCGCCAGGCTGGCCTTGGCCGCGGCGAAGTCCTGGGTGCGCTGCGGCACGCTGGACACAGCTTGCCGGGCCAACGGGAAGACGGGAGCGAAGGAGTGGTCGTTGCCAGCGACGCCAGAGCCCCCGAGTAATGACGCCACGATGGCGTCCCGGTCCAGGCACGCGGCCACCGCCTGCCGGACGTTGACGTCGTTGAACGGCGCCTGGTCGGTCCGCATGTGTAGACCCCGGTACTCGCTCGACTCGCCCTTGATCACTTTCAGGTCGGGGTTCTGCAGCAACGCTTGCGCGCTCTGGAACGGCGCGACCGGCCAGACTTGCTGCTGGCCGCCCTGCACGTTCAGCGCGATGGTGCTGTCGTCCGCGTAGTAACTGAGCTTGATGCCGTCCAGATAGGGGAGTCGAGGGTTCCAATAGCGGGGGTTGCGCACGAAGGTGGCGCCGGTCTCCGGCTGGTAGTCGGTCAGGATGAACGGACCAGTGCCGATCTTGCCCTTGGCGAACTGCCCGACCTGGTAGTTCTTCGGCAGGATGATCGCGTTGTAGTTGAACGACGACACCAGGTAGGGAAAGTCGACGAACGGGCCGTCGAGGTGGAACGTCACGGTGTGATCGTCGACCTTCTCGATGTTGCCGTGCGAGAAGATCCCCTTGAACGCGGACAGCGCGGATGAGTTCACCGCCGGGTCCGTGAGCAGGTTCATCGTAGCGACCACGTCGTCCGCGCTGAATGGCGAGCCGTCGTGCCAGCTGACGCCTTGACGCAACACAAAAGTCCAGGCGTCGGGGCTCTTTGCCGACCAGGACACGGCCAGCCTCGGGTCAAGGGTGTAATCGGCGCGCGGGAAGCAGAGGTACTCACCGGCGATCTGCGCCGTGGTCTGACCGCCCTGGTTGTACAGCGTGACCGGGTCGACGAGCGCGGCCGGCCTGGTGATCGCCACGTTCGCGGTGCCGCCCGGCCGTGGCGGACCGACCGGGCCGCTGGTCGAGCCGCCGGTGCTGCCCCCTTGGCCGCACGCGGCCAGGATCGCGCCGACGGTCGGCAGGGCGATGCCCATGACGCTAGCTCGCACCAGGAATCCGCGACGGCTGAGTCGACGGGAGCGAAGTTCGTCGAAGAGGTGGTACTCGTACTCATCCATTGCTGGCCTCACTGGCGGTGGGCGGGCGGCCCGGTTGGGCGAGGTGGCCGACCCCGGAGACGGAGGGTCATGCGAGCCATTTCTGAGATCTGGTATTCCGTATAACCTAGCCCTGACCCGCCCGTTGGGCAATGCTGATCCCATGCTCCGGATGGGATTGGACTGGACAGGGGGTGGCGGGTGATTCGGCTGTTCAGATGATGTATCTGGGCCGCTCGGTCGGGCGGCCAGGGGGTCACGCAGGCCGATCTCACCGGGTGCTGCTAAATCCGTGTTACGCGCATTGCTGGGCGCGAGCTTGGTCTATACGCTATACGAGATATCAAGCGTCGCCGTACCCAGATGAGGCCAACGATGCGTGATCGGCTGGGCGGGGCAGGTCTGTTCCCGGCGCCAGGGCTCGGCTGATCAATGGGCCGATTCATCGCGAAACGGCTCGGACTGAGCCTCATCACCCTGATTCTGGTTTCCGTCATCGTCTTCGGTGTATCGCAGGTGTTGCCGGGCGACGTCGGCCGCACGATCCTTGGTCCGTACGCAACCAATGGGCAGGTGGCCCAACTGGATCATTCACTCGGCCTCGATCGGCCACCGGTGATCCGCTATCTGGACTACATGTGGGGCTTCGTTCGGGGTGACTGGGGTCAGTCCTACCTACTGCAGCAATCGGTGCGGGGACTGGTCCTTAGCCACCTTGGGGACTCCCTGATCATCGGCGGGTTCGCGCTCCTGCTGATCGTGCCGATCTCCATCGGACTCGGAGTGCTGGCCGCGCTGCGTCGGGACCGGTTCGCCGACCGGCTCATCTCGGTTACCGGGCTGTCCCTAATCGCGCTTCCCGAGTTCGTCGCCGGCACGGTCGTACTGGTCATCTTCAGCGTGTCGTTGCACTGGTTCCCGGTGTCCTCGGCGGTCCCTCGGGCGAACCTCGTCGACGTCTTCCGGCAGCTGCTGCTGCCTTCGATCCCACTCATGTTCGTGCTGTTCGGCTACGTCTCCCGGATGGCCCGCGCCGGCACGATCGCGGTGCTGGATGCCAACTACGTCCGCACCGCCGTGCTCAAGGGACTTCCGCCGCGCCGAGTTGTCGTGCGGCACGTGCTGCGCAATTCGCTGCTGCCGTCCATCACCGTGGTCAGCGCCCAGGTCGGCTATCTGGTCGGCGGGCTGGTCGTCGTGGAGAAGCTGTTCAACTACCCGGGCATCGGCCAGCTCATCTACATCTCGGCGATCGGACACGACCTGCCGGTGCTCGAAGCCGCGGTGCTGATGATCGCGGTTCTCTACACGATCGCCAACCTTGGCGCGGACCTGCTCTACGGGGTGCTCAACCCACGGATCCGGTTGGCTGTCGAATGAGTGCGACTGGCAACGCGAACGATCGGGGGGTCCGATGACCTCGGCCTGGGAGGCGACCGCGGCACCGGCGAACGGGACCCCGGACCCCGGCTGGGCGGGCCGGACCGGGCCGCGGCGCAGCGCGATCGGCACGGCGCTGCCGCGCTCCCCTACCTTCCTGGTCGGTGCGGCGATCCTGCTGTTCTGGATCGTGGACGCGGCGTGCTGGCGGTTGTTGGTGCCCTACGACCCGCAACGCATCTTTCCGACCACGTTGCGAGCTCCCTCGGGTGAGCACCTGCTCGGTACCGACAACCTCGGTCGGGACGTGCTGTCCCGCCTGCTGTCCGGCGCGTCCACCGTGCTCACCGTCGCCCCGGCAGCCACGGCGTTGGGCATGGTCGGCGGGGTGGCATTGGGCTTGGCCACCGGGTACTGGCGGGGATTGCTCGACGACGTCGCGATGCGCATCGTCGACGCGGTGCTCGCCTTCCCACTGGTGATCATCGCGGTTCTGGTGCTCACCACTCTCGGCTCGTCGGAGTTCGACGTCATCGTGTTGATCGGCGTCACCTTCACCCCGCTGGTCGCCCGCACGGTGCGGTCCGCGGTGCTGGCCGAACGCAATCTCGAGTACGTGGCCTCGGCTCGGCTCGCCGGGGAGTCCGCGCCCAGGATCATGATCAGTGAGATCCTGCCGAACATTGTCGGCCCGATCGTGGTGGAGGGCACCATCCGGCTCGGCTACGCGATCTTCACGTCGGCCACGTTGTCCTTCCTCACGTTGGGCATCCAACAGCCTTCCCCGGATTGGGGCCTGACCATCTCGCTCGGCCAGATCTATCTCCAGGTTGCCCCGTGGATGGTGCTGTTCCCCGCGCTGGCCCTGGCGACGCTGGTGGTGGCCGTCAACCTCGTTGCCGATGGCTTGTCCCAGGCGGTGCGGGCGTGACCGCCGGGGACCAGGGCGTCCCGGTTTTGCCCGACCCGCCGCCCACGCCGACCCTGGAGGTGGCCGACCTCAGCGTCAGCTACCGGCGCGGTGCGCGACTGTGCACGGTGGTCAGCGACCTGTCCTTCGCGATTCCACCGGGCAGTGCGTACGGCCTGGTCGGCGAGTCCGGGTGCGGAAAGACCACGGTGGCCATGTCGTTGATGCGTTACCTGCCCGACAACGCAGTGGTCGGGGCGGGCAGTCGGATCAGTTTCGCCGGCGCGGACCTCTTGTCAGCGGGGGAGAAGACACTGCGCGCCTGGCGGGGCAACCGGATCGCCATGGTGTACCAGGATCCGGGCAGCGCGCTGAACCCGTCCATGCATGTCGCCGCCCAGGTGGCGGAGATCTATCAAACCCACGCCGGCATGTCCCGATCGGACGCCATGGCCGCCGCCGAGCAGATGCTCGCCAAGGTGCGGATCGACGATCCGACGGCGGTGATGCGCCGCTACCCGCACCAGCTCTCCGGCGGCCAACAGCAGCGCGTCATGATTGCCATGGCGTTGGGCACCAACCCGGACCTGCTGATCCTGGACGAGCCGACGACCGGGCTGGACGCCACCGTCGAGGCCGAGGTGCTGGACCTCGTCGAAGCGCTGCGTGCCGAGTTCGCCACCGCCGTGCTGTTTATCAGCCACAACCTCGCCGTCGTGGCCCGAATCTGCGACCAGGTCGGTGTGCTCTATGCCGGTCGACTGATCGAGCAGGGGCCGGCCGCGCAGATGTTCCGCGCGCCCCGCCACCCCTACACCCTCGGTCTTCTCCGCTCCGCGCCCCGGCGCGGCCGGACGAAGGCCACCGGGCCGCTGGACTCCATCCCTGGCTCGCTGCCGCCGCTGGGCAGCGATCCGCCGGGTTGCCCCTACGCCGCCCGGTGCCCCATCGCCGTGCCGAGGTGCCACACCGAGCTCCCTGAGTTGGTCCCGGTCGGCCCCCACCGGTTGTCGCGCTGCATCCGGCACGACGAGATCGACCGGATCGCGCCGGCGCCCAGCACGCCGTCGTCCCCGGTTGCCGGTGAGCCGGAGGTGCTGTTGCGGATCAGTAACCTGACCAAGCGCTACCGCTCGGGCGGCTACGAGGTCGTCGCCGTCTCGGACGTTTCCTTCGAGGTCAACCGGGGGGAGGTGTTCGGGCTGGTCGGGGAATCCGGAAGCGGCAAATCCACGCTTGCCAGGTGTGTGGTGGGCATGATCGACCCATCGGAAGGTGAGCTGCGGTTCGAGGACGTACCCGTGTCGGTCCGGGATCGACGGCGGTCCCGGGGGTTGCGCAAGAAGATCCAGATGGTGTTCCAGAACCCGGACACCGCGCTCAACCCACGCCACTCGGTGGGGCATATTCTGCGGCGGGCGGTCGCTCTGCTGGACGGCACTGTGCACGGCGGCGCGCGGGATGAGCGAGTCGCCGAGTTGGCCGCGTCCGTCCGGCTGGAACCGGGGCACCTGCTGATGCGGCCGGGGGCGTTGTCCGGTGGGCTCAAACAGCGGGTGGCCATCGCCAGGGCCTTCGCCGGAGCTCCGGCACTGGTGCTGTGCGACGAGCCGGTTTCGGCGCTGGACGTATCGGTGCAGGCGGCGATCCTGAACCTGCTTGTCGTCCTGCAGGCCGCCCGTGGCGTTTCGTACATCTTCATCTCGCACGACATGTCTGTGGTGCGCTACCTCGCCGACCGGGTAGGTGTCATGTACCTGGGCCAGCTGGTCGAGATCGGCACGACTGATGCTGTCTTCGCGCCGCCGTACCATCCGTACACCGAAGCGCTGCTGGCCGCTGCCCCCTCGCTGGACCAGGCAGTCGGGCGGGACCGCATCCGCCCTCGGGGCAACTCCTCGAGCCAGCCGGCGCCGCCGAGCGGATGCCGATTCCACCCCCGCTGTCCGCGCCAACTCGGCCACATCTGTCGCACCGAGGAACCGCCGTGGCAGCTGACCGATGCGGGCAATCGGTACCGGTGCCATATCGCCCCGGCCGAGCTCGCCGACCTGCAGCGGGCGTCGGCCGAGGTCGTGGCGGCACCGAAGTCGGCCCGCTGACCGCGACCACAATCAGGCTCGGTAGGCGCTTCGGTGATCGCGGTTCAGTGGGTGCTCAATGCCTGCGCCGTGGCGTTCGCGGTGTTGATGCTCACCGCGGGAAGCCTCGGCGACCGCTGGGGCTCCCGCCGGATCTACCTTGGCGGTTCCGCGCTGTTCGCGGTCGCCAGCGCCGCGTGCGCGGCTGCCCCCACGGCGCCGGTACTGATCGCGGCGCGAGCGGTACAGGGCGTGGGCGCGGCCGCGGTCGTGCCGCGCTAGCGCGTGGCGGCTTCGTGCTGCTCGAGCACCGCGTCGACGAGCCGATGCCGCCGCCGGTGTAGTTCACCATCGCCCGCTTCAGCGGGGCGACCAGCGTCGGGTTGCTGTTCAACCTTGGGCTCTACGGGGTGCTGTTCTGCCTGGCCCTTGTGCTTGAACGCACGTTGCATCAGTCCGCCGCGATCGCCGGGCTGGCCCTGCTGCCGCTGACCGCGGTCGTTGCTATCTGCGCGCTGGCGTCCGGGCAGTTGTGCACTCGCTACGGCCCGAAGACGCCGATACTGCTGGGCCTGACCGGCGGCCTGGCCGGAACGGGCCTCCTCGCAGGCTCATCGCGACGGTCTGAGCGCAGTCGCCAAGGTTCTCCCGCTGGGGCATCCTCTCGCGGGCATCCCGCCTAGAGTTCGGGTGTGGCTACCTTCGTCTTCAGGCTCCAGGCGCCTCGCCCAACCTTCGCGTTCGACATGACCGAAGAGGAGCGGGAGATCATGACCCGTCACGCCGCTTACTGGCAGCCGTTGATCGACTCCGAGCAGATGGTGATCTTCGGCCCCGTACTCGATGGGACTGGCTCCTGGGGCCTCGGCGTCGTAGAGGCCGACGACGAGGAGAAGTTGCGCGCGTTTGCTGCGAGCGACCCTGTCGTGACAACCCAGACTGCCCACATCGAGATGGGCGAGCTGCTCGCCGGCTTCGTGCGGCCCGCGCCGACCGTCGCGTAGCTCAACCCCGGCAGCGGGCCTTCCTTTACCGGAAGCAACCTCCACCGGAAGCCAAATCCGGCCCCGACTGGACGGCCGTGACACCACATGTGAACGCGAAATAGCGGCGACTTGTGTGTTTTCTGGTGTCCACAGACGGCCGCACTGTAAACGGTTGTCGCTGGTAGAGGCCCTAGTCAATGTGGACGGGTCGCCTTGTAAGCGATAGGTCGTCGGTTCGTCCCTGACGCCCGATCGCTCGCCAGATTTGCTCGACGTCAGGCACTTAGCTTTGAGAGCTCACAGCCTCACCGCGGATGAGCGCCGTTGCGAACGCCTGGTCGAAGTAGTCGCGCCAGTGGTAAATCAGTCCGTCGTGCACCTCGAAGGCACCCATGACCGGGATGGGTGCCCTCTGGTTGCCGCTGCCCAACCAGTCGACCCGTTCGGTGAGCACGACCTCGCCCGCGACCGCGAGGTTCTTGATCTCGAAGGTGACCAGCTCGAAGCGGGCGAAGATCGCGGCGAGCCCCGCGAGGACTGCCTCGCGGCCGCGCTGCGGCTGTTTCGGCAGGTCGTGGAATACCGCGTCAGGATGGAAGTACTCGCCAAGTGTCGCCGCATCACGGCTGGCTACCGCGACGCAGAACTCTCGGACAACCTCCTCGGCAGTTCGCACGGTCGTACTCTAACACGCGTACGGCCGTGCGGTAGAGTGTCCGATATGGCCAGAAGCAGGCAGCGCGTCCTCGACCGGGCAACCCATCGGGCGTCCGCTCTCGGACTGGACGGGCTGTCTCTCGGTGTGCTCGCGGTCGATGTCGGTATGAGCAAGAGCGGCGTGGCCGGGTTGTTCGCGAGCAAGGCCGAGCTTCAGATCGCCACCATCGTCGAGGCCGAGCGGGTGTTCTTCGACCGGGTATTCCGTTCGGTGCCCGACGAACCAGGCCTTCCTCGACTCAAACGGATCTTCGACCGCTGGCTGGGTGTCTACCTGGGCCACTTTGAGGGCGGCTGCTTCTTCGCCGCCGCTGCTTCCGAGCTGGACGACCGCCCGCCCGGGCCGGTGCGGGAGGCGCTGGCGGCTGCGCTGGTGCGGATGCGTCGCGAGCTAGTCGGCGAGATTCGGCTGACCCAACGCCTCGGCGGGCTATCCGTGGAGATCGACCCGGTCCAGCTCGCTTTCGAGCTGCATGCATTTGTCCAGGAGGCCAACTATCTGCGTCGTATGTATCGCGACGACTCGGCGATCGAGTCCGCCCGGCGCGCGATAACCAACCGGCTCGCGGCCGTGAGTTGACCGGCGGTGTAGGTGACGCGCGCTAAGTTGAGTCCACAGTGGACGTGAGGATTCGGACGGCGCTGGGTGGGTAATCGAAGTCGGCTCCAACCCTGGCCATGTCGGGGGTGGCGGGCTTCGAAACCACGACCTCTTCGTCGTGAAGGTCTTCTGCCCCGCTGAATTGGGGCGTCGGGCACTACGAGCACACCGCAGCCGATCTCCTGCCGGCGGCCCGTCGGCTGGTTGAGATCGCTGAGGTCGCGGCCGGCGAGCGGGTCGTGGACGTCGGCTGCGGCACCGGCAGCACGGCCCTAGCAGCGGCGGCCCGCGGCGCGAGGGTAGTCGGGGTCGACGCGGCGGCCCGGCTGTTGGCGCTGGCCCGCGAACAGGCCGCCGCTTCGCGCGTTGACACCGAGTTCGTCGCCGGTGCGGCCGCGCAGCTACCGGTCGAGGACGGCGGGGCGGATGTTGTCCTCGTTCGGGGTGATCTTCGCCCCCGATCCCCGCGCGGCCGCGGCCGAGTTCGCGCGTGTCCTGGCCCCGGGCGGTCGGATCGTGTTACCGCGTGGCTTCCCGACAGCCCGGTGGTCGAGATGAGCCAGCGCGCGGCCGCCCCGGTCCGCGATGTTCTCTGCCTCGGACCCGGACCGGCACATTTTGCCGGGCACGACGAGGCCGCGATCGCGGAACTGTTGCCCCCCACGGGCTCCGGGTCACCGTCGCCCGGGAGACGTTGACGATCACCGCCGCATCCGCCGCGCTGTACTTCGAGCTGGGTTCGCGCTCGCACCCACTCGCGATCAGCGCTCTCGCGGTGGTCGACCGGCATGGCGATGGGCAGGCTTTGCGCGCCGAGCTGCTCGAAATACTTGAAAACGGCAACGAATCCGACACACGCTACCGCACTACCAGCCATTATCCGGGCGGGACGGTGGTGTGAGGATCGCGCTGGTTACCGGTAGCTGATGTCACTAACGAGGAGCAGGTAAACGGAATCGAAGCGTTTGTGCAGTCTTGTCTAGGCGGGCCGATCGATGTACTCGTGCTTAACGCCACCGGTCCACAGCCCGAGGCGCCGATTACCGATGTGCGTTGGTCAGACCACCGAGACCAGCTTGAATTCTTCGTCCGGAGTCCGGTGCTTCTTGGTCGTGCCCTACTGCCCGGCATGCGAGCGCGGCGATTCGGCAGAATCATTCATATCGATTCTGAAGTTGCACACAAGCCGCCGCCTGGGAGGTCGGCATACGCCACGGCGAAAATGCGCAAATCGGTCTTGTCCTTGCGTGGGCACGCGAATTAGCCCACTGTGCCCACCGGGCGAATGGGAAAACCTGAAGACGTGGCACATGCAGTCTCCTTTTTCGCGTCCGAGGCGGCAGTTTTATTACCGGCCAACGAATCCTCGTAGATGACAGACCGGCGCCCAGGACGGCGTATCCGTAGCTGATTCCCTCACCTCGGGCATTCCTTCGACGGGGTCGCGGGCAGTGTGTCACCGACCCCCGCGCTCAGGTGATCACGGCCGCCGGCATGGGGATCGGCGAGCGCGTGCGGCGAAGTCGGGGGTGCTGCGGGCAGCCGGTCGGCGGAGGCGACTGCTCCTTTCTCGTTGATCAGCCAGCGTCCGGTGTGGCCATGCAGTGCGTGCACGCACATTCCTACGGCCCGGAACAGGCAGCCGGCGACGTAGGTGGTGTCGTTCCGGCTGACTGCCTTGCGCGCGTTCTCGATCAGGAAGGACGCTTCCCACAGGCCGGCGATCAGAGCTTGGCCGAGTCGGGGCGGATGGTGCTCGGTCACCCTGTGTAGCTCGGTCAGCTCCCCGGTCAGATCGGCCAAGACCACGACCAGGGCGACCTCTCCGGCGTAGGCGCTAGGGGCGACCTGCTGAGTCGTCTCCAGCGACCACACGAACCCGACCAGCGCCCCACGGTGCCAGACAGAAGTGCGATGCTCCGATCCTCGCAGGCCAATGTCAACGACTGCACCCAGTCCACCGCGACAACGACGGTCAGTCCATCTCGATCGGACCCGTCGTGGCAGGGAAGCCGAACAGCGGGAGCAGGCCAGGGTCGCCGAAAGAGATGACCCGGGTGATTCCGGTAGGGCTGGCAGAGAACGTGACGATGCCATACGCCTGGTAAACCTCGCCGGAGCGGCGGTAGGCGGCGAGGGCGGGGTCGCCGTTGGTGGCGGTCGGGAGCATGCGCCAGTCCCCCGGCCCGCCGAGAACAAAAGCGCGCAGGAAGGGAACGCAGGTCGCGCTTCCCACGAACCAGGTACGAAGCGGGGTCGCCTCTAGGGTCGCGTCCTCGCTGAGCAGCTTCTTCAGGGCCGCCGCGTCGCCCCTCTCGAAGGCAGCCGCGTACTGATCGACGAGGGCACGAAACTCGGGCTCGGAGGGCTCGGTAACCGCGTCGGCCGTGGGAGCTAGGTCCCGCAGGCGGCCCCGGGCACGTTGGAGGGAACTCTTGACCGCCGCCGTGGTGGTGCCGAGGATCTCCGCGACATCCGCGGCGGGGAACGCCAGCACGTCGCGCAGGATCAGCACCGCCCGCTGCGGGCCGGGCAGATACTGGAGGCTAGCGATCAGGGCCAGCCTCAGCCCCGCGCGTTCCGCGACGACGACGGCAGGATCAGCCACATGCCCTGCCGAGGCCGGGAACAGCAGCGCGTCGGGTATCGGCTCCAACCAGCACACACCCGGATCGGCCTCCTGTGGGGCGGAGCCAGGATCGTCCGCCGGGCCCCCGAGACCCGAGGGCAGCACCCGGCGCCCGCTGTGCTCCAAGGCATTCAGGCAGGCATTGGTCGCGATTCGATAGAGCCAGGTCCGCACCGACGCTCGCCCCTCGAAGCCCGCATAAGACCGCCAGGCGCGTAGGTAGGTCTCCTGGACCAGGTCCTCCGCATCGTGCACCGAGCCGAGCATCCGGTAGCAATGCGCCAACAGCGCCCGCCGGAAAGGCTCCGTGTCTCGCACGAAATCCGCGCCCTCGGTCAAACGGCCCTCCTCCGCCCTCAAACGGCGCGCCCCAGGAAGGCCGCCAGCCGGTCCGCCGCGCTCGCCCCGGCGGGCGGCTCGACGACGGGCCCAAAAAGCCCCACGCCGTCGGGACCACGATATGCCTCGCTGATCCCGATCCGCGCCTGGGCCAGCGCCTCGGTGGCAAGCTCAGGATCCAGGTCGGTCGGCAGCCCGAGGGCGCGCGCCAGGTCCCAACCGTGGGTGAACTGGTCGTTCGTGGCCAGGGCCAGTAGACCGGCCCCGGTGAACTCGCCGAAGGGCAGCGTGACCGTCCGGTCCAGGGCACCCTCAGCCCCGAAAGCCTCCAGGGCCAGCTTGCGGCTCTCGTCATAGGCGGCCAGGAAGTCGAGGTCATCCACGGTGTACTCCGCGGGAGCGGCGCCACCGATCATAGCCGCGGCCCACCGCGCCGAGCCCACGAAGTGCTCGACCAGCGCGCGTAGGTCCCAGGACGCGCACGGCGTCGGGGCGTCGAGGTGCTCGGCCCGCACCTGCGCCAACACGCCACGGGTGCTCGCGAACGCTCGGTCGAGAAGTATCGTCATCTCTCATCTCCCTGTCGGTACGGCCAAAGCAAGGCCCCTACTCGTACAGACCATCGGGAGGCGAGAAAGGAATCGCACCTCAAGCTCTCCGCGTCACACTTTGTCACGGACTCACCGCACAACACGGCGCCAACGCCAAGACCGGACGGCCGCGCCCGATTCTCACCCGGTCAGGCGCCGACGCCGGCCGGCATGATCACCGTGTCGGTTACGTCAACATCGGCACAACCGAGCATCAGCATCATTTCAGGAACCCACAGTTCAGCTCG
>Ga0137415_10001375_pt1 | contig 23981 bp, 24 predicted proteins | sample CZODoug3_1_1_16f_FD_183082 | JGI IMG/M metagenome (GOLD analysis project Ga0137415, IMG submission 183082) | Vadose zone soil fungal communities from Angelo Coast Range Reserve, California, USA - CZODoug3_1_1_16fungal (Hybrid Assembly) | ecosystem: Environmental > Terrestrial > Soil > Vadose...
CACCGGGGCCGCTGACCGCCAATGGCTCGGCTGTCCGTTGACAACGTCTGTCCAGATAGGTTCACGGATCCCTACGACGAGGCCGTGAATTGGCGTCGGTGGAGGCCTGGACACAGCGCAACGCCCTCCACCGCCGGAGCTGGATCGGTAGCCGAGGCGTCAGTACTCGACGCCGGTGCCACCGGATCCACCGGCACCCCCGGTCGCGCCGCATTGCGTGACGGGACCGCCCTGGCCCAGCACGCCGATTGACGCACCGATCGGGATCAGACAGTTTGAGTTGGCGCCGCCGCCCGCTCCGCCGGCGCCGCCGGCAACGTGGCCACCCGCGAGAGCGGTCCCGGTGAACGCCATAGCAGTCAGGGCAACAGCAGCCGCGCCCAACACAGTGCGCTGGCCAAACTTGCGCATCATCGCCTCCAGATTAATTTCAGACCGAAGCGCCAGTCGCCTCAGTTGGCATAGGTCTAGCTCTCCACCAGCCGTGTTGTCCACGGCTATCTCCATACACTTGGTCGAATTCGCTCAATGGGGTGGCATTTTGGCATACCGCGAGCCGATTATTGCCTGCTCAACCTACGGTTTCAATTCGATGACTCAGGCCTGACATAATCATTCAAGTGCCATGAGAGAACTCTGCAAGAATCTCGCAAGGAAAATTTCAGAAATCCACTCCAATAAACTGCCCGATCTTTTTTTGACTTGCGTAACCAGGCCGCCTACCGGTCGTTGCCTCACCAGTATGGGCTCGTTCGATAAGTACGACGCGCCACAATGGGGCCGAGCGACCGAGATAGTGAGTGAGATCGAATGAGATGGCGGGCAGATGATTCAGCTCGACAGCATCAGCAAGGTTTATCGAACCGGGGACTCGGAGGTGCGGGCGCTCGATGAGGTCGATCTGGCCGTGGCCGCCGGCGAACTCGTTGCGATCATGGGCCCGTCCGGTTCCGGCAAGAGCACGATGATGAACATCCTCGGCTGCCTGGATGCGCCCAGCTCGGGGCGCTACCTGCTGGGCGGCACCGACGTTTCGCGGCTGGATGACGACGACCTGGCCGACATCCGCAACCAGCGGATCGGGTTCGTCTTCCAGGCCTACAACCTGCTCGCCCGGACCAGCGCGCTGGCCAACGTGGAGCTGCCCCTGCTCTATGCCAAGGACCGGTCCCGGACCCGACGCGCCCTTGCCGCACTGGACGAGGTCGGCCTGTCCGACCGGGCCCACCATCTGCCCAACGAACTCTCCGGGGGCCAGCAGCAGCGCGTGGCCATCGCCCGCGCCCTGGTGACCGAACCGACGATGCTGCTGGCCGACGAGCCCACCGGCAACCTGGACTCATCGGCCAGCGCCGAGATCGCCCAGCTGCTCGTGCGGCTCAGCGAAGCCGGCCGGACCGTCGTGCTGATCACTCACGAGGCGGAGATCGCGGCCTGTGCCAAGCGCATCGTGCGGCTGCGGGACGGACGCATCGTGGGCGACACGGCGGGCGACACGGCGGGCGACACCGCGGGCGACACCGCGGCACCGGAGAACCGGTCCGGGGCGGAGGCCGGATGACCTTCCACGAAGCGTTCCGGGTCGCCTGGCGGGGACTGCGGGCCAACCGCCTGCGCTCGCTGCTGACCATGCTCGGGATCATGATCGGCGTCGCGGCGGTGATCCTGCTGATCGCGCTGGGCAACGGCACCTCCGCCCGGCTCAACCAACAGATCGCCTCGCTGGGCACGAACCTGATCGGGGTGTTCCAGTCGCGGGGCAATGTGGCCGCGAGCGGCCGGAACCAGCCGCTGACCGACAAGGACGTCAAGGCCCTGCAGACCGCGTCCGAGGCGCCCCGGATCCTGTCCGTGACACCGGTCAAGCAGGCCAGCGCGGTGCTGAACTTCCAGAACTCGCCGTGGCGCACCAGCATCGCCGGCTCGACCCAGGACTACCTGGCCGCCTTCCACCGCACGATGGCCCGGGGGTCGTTCTTCGCCGATTCCGACGTGCACACCAGCGCGCGCGTGGTGGTGCTCGGGGACAAGCCGGTACAGAAGCTCTTCGGCGGCGTCCGGGCCGGCGCGCTCGGCCAGAAGATCCGGATCGGGCGGCAGACCTTTCAGGTGGTCGGGGTGCTCGAGCCCAATGGGCTGAACGACGACATCGCGGTGATGCCGATCAGCGCGGCGCGCAACTACCTGGTCGGTGGGGACGACGACGTCGACCAGATCGTGGTGGAGGCGACGAGCCAGGCCGCCGTGCCGGCGACCATGGCCAAGGTCACGCGGGTGATGCTCGATCGGCACAGCATCACCAACCTGTCCCAGAAGGACTTCGAGGTCCACTCGAACCTCGAGCTGCTCAAGCAGTACACCCAGGTCACCGACGTCTTCACGCTGTTCCTGGTGGCCATCGCGGCGATCTCGCTGCTGGTCGGGGGGATCGGGGTGATGAACATCATGCTGGTCACCGTCACCGAACGGACCCGGGAGATCGGCATCCGCAAGGCGGTCGGCGCCCGGCGCCGGGCGATCCTGAAGCAGTTCCTGATCGAGTCGGTGGTACTGGCCGGCATCGGCGGCATCGTCGGCGTGCTGGTCGGGGTCGGGCTCTCGCTGCTCGGCGCGACCATCGGCGCCAGCGTCGGGCAGTTCGCGCCACCGCAACTGTCCACCGGCTCGGTGGTGCTGGCGTTCACCGTGAGCCTGTGCATCGGCCTGTTCTTCGGTGCCTACCCAGCCAACCGAGCCGCTCGCCTGCGGCCGATCGACGCCCTCAGATACGAATGACCAGCAGCCGGAAAAGGGGAACCAGCAGCATGCACGCCCTAAGACTGTGGCGGGACGCAATGCAGTGGTCGAGGCTGTCCACCGTGCGCGGCCGGTGGCTCACCGGGACCGCAATCGCACTGGTTGCGGCGTTGATCGCGGCCGGCTGTGGCACCGCGACTCCCCCGAGGACCACGGTCAAGGTCGTCCGGGGAAGCGTCGCGCGCACCGTCGCCGCGACCGGCACGCTGCAGGCGGTGGCCGAGCAGAAGCTCGGGTTCGACCAGGCCGGCAAGCTCACCCAGCTGCTGGTCACCGTGGGCCAGCACGTCGAGGCCGGCCAGGTGCTGGCGCGCATCGACGACTTCGACGCCAAGGACCATCTCGATCGCGCCCGGGGCGAGCTGGCTCGCCAGCAGGCCGCGCTGGACCGGATCCGGGACGGCAACAAGGCCGACGCCGCCCAGGACGACTACCACGAGGCCAAGAAGGAGCTCGGCGCCACCAAGGACCAGGCCGACGCGGTGGACGGCGCCAACGACGACTCCATCAGCCAGACCAAGGACCAGCTCGACTCCGATCGGGAGAACCTGCGCGCGGTGCGGGTGCAGGCCAAGGCCGACCAGGACAAGTGCAACCGCTCGCTGACCGGCAACTCGCACCGTTACGACGGCTACGGCGACAGCGCCGACCTCAGCACGAAGGACCAGAAGGGCGTACTCGCGGAGAACCCGCTGAACCTGCACGCGCCGTCCTGCGAGCGAGCCGAGAAGGGCAAGGCGGCGGTGGCCTCCTACCAGCGGCGGATCGAGCGGGACCAGGCGGTCCTGGCACACCTGCAGCGGCGGCAGACGATCGACCACGCCGAGCAGGACGTGGCGGTCGCGCACGCCCACCGGGAGGCCTCGGCGGCGGGCGACGCGGCGGACGGCGCAACCAGCGACCGGCCGCACGACATCGACGAGCAGGCGGCCATCGTCTCCGTCGCGCTGGCCCGGGTGCACAGCGCTCAGCGCGACCTGGACAACACCACGCTGGTCGCCCCGGTGGCCGGGGTGGTGGCCACCATCAGCGGCACCGTGGGCGAGCACGTCGGGTCCGGTGGCGGCACCACACCGCTCGCCCCGGGCAGCGGCGCGGCCCTACCCGACATGGACTCCGGGGTGGGCGGCAAGGACGACACCGGGAACAAGGCCCAGCGCCCCGGCGGCGACGCGTTCATCACCCTCAAGAACGTGGATACCTTCCAGGTCGTGGCGGCCTTCGAGGAGGCCGACGCCGCCCAGATCGAGCGCGGCCAGAAGGTGCTGGTCAGCTTCGACGCGCTGCCGGGCCTGACCCGAGCCGCCACGGTGACCTCGGTGGCCCCGACCGGGGCGCAGATAAAGGACGTGACGAACTACTACGTGACCGTGGTGCTCAATGAGACCGACCCCCGGCTCAAGGGCGGGCTCACCGCCGAGACCAAGGTGATCGTCGGCGGGCTGGACAACGTGCTGGTGGTACCGACCGCCGCCGTCCAGCGGGGCGGGGATACCGGCGTCGTCGAACTGCTGCAACCGGACGGCACCACCCGCCAGGCACAGGTCGAGCTGGGCCTCGTCGGCGACGACACCACGCAGGTGCTCGGCGGCGTGCGGGAGGGTCAGCGCGTGGTCATCGCCCAAGGCTGACCCCGCGCGGCCGCACCGTCCCTCGGCAGGTCGCACGCGACGCCGCACACCCCGTGGTCACGCCGCATACGGTGCACCGTGTGCGGCGTGACCGGCCGGTGTGCGGCGTCGGTCGGGTCGCACGCATGAGCCAGGTCGGGCCGCAGTTCACGGGCACGTTCGACGACGGCACGCCGGGTCCTGGGCAGGCCGGCGCGTTCGATGGTGGTCACGAGTCCTCCTCGCGGCGAATTTCTCCTCGGTCGTTGAAGACCCACGGCTCGGTGTCCGCGCTGGGGGATTTCTCCAGCAGTTCGATCACGTAGTGGGTGACCGTCTCGGCACCGATATTTCTGATGCGGTGCGGAGTGAGTGGCTCCCGGTATCCGACGGTCCGATACAGCACGAATCCCGGCCGGGCCTGCTGCACCAGTCCCCACTCGGGGTCGCCCAGTTCCTGCCCCTGGGCCTGGCCGGAGTCGGGCCACAGCACGACGTGGTCGTGGTGGTGCTGGTGGAAGTCGAACATCTGGCCCGGCGCCAGCGTCATGGACCACACCCGCACCCGGTCGTTTCCGAAGATCAGGTTATCGCCGGGGGCCGCCGGATACTCGGTCATGAAATCTCCCTCAGGGGTTGCCTCGCGCGGTCGTCGAGCGCCGCGAGCGTGACGACCTCGTCCACCGATAGGTCGATACCGTACCGTCCCGACGACTTTAGCCGGGACGGGTCGGTCCCGTCCAGTGCTAGGCTCCAGGACCATGCGGGGGACGAAGCGCCGTACGCCGAGCGGAGCCGCCGTGCTGCGGCCGGACCTGACCGATTCGATCGTGGAGGCCGCGCTGGACGAGCTCGCCGAGAAGGGCTACCAGGGCCTGTCGATGGATGCCGTGTCCCGCCGCGCCGGGGTGGGCAAGAGCGCGCTGTACCGCCGCTGGCCCTCCAAGCAGGACATGGCGGTGAGCATCGTTGCGCAGCTGGGTGTGCCGGTGGTCGAGGTCACCGACACCGGATCGTTCCGGGGGGACGTGCGTGCCTTGCTGGACTCGGTACGGAGGTGGTTCGAGGACCGCCGGCTCGGGCCGATCTTCACCGACCTGATCGGCGTGGCCCGCACCAACGTCGCCCTTGGCGACGCGCTGACCGAGCATCTCGGTGAGCCGCGCCGCCGGCGGGGTTCGGTGATCCTGGACCGGGCGATCGAGCGCAAGGAGATCCCGGCGGACATCGACCGCGAACTGGTGATGGACCTGCTCGCCGCTCCGGTGTTCTGGCGCCTGCACGCCCGGCGCGAGGCCATCACGCCCGAATACCTGGACAGCGTCACGGATTTCCTCATCCGGGCGCTGGCGTCCCGCGCCTGAAGTTCGCTATGTGATCTCGAGTTACCGGTGGGGGAGCGCCCACCTGCTGCCCAGCTCGCGCAAGGACCCGATCACGCGGCAGGCGCGCACCACTTCCTCGGAACTGAAGCCGTGCGAGCGCAGGTAGGCGCAGTACGGCCCCACCGCGGCCGGGTCCGAGGACACGGCACCCATCGGCTGCTGACCGAGCCACCTCAGATACCGCTGCGCGTGCTCGCCATATTGGCGCCGCTCATCCTCAGGCAACCGATGCCGGCCCAACTGCCGCAGGAAGGGCTCTACCACCGCGTCCTCATCCATGCCCGCACCCCCAACGGGCACGGTCCGGACCCACCGGTGCGAGCACATGCCAGGCGTACCCTCGCGGCCGCCCGGGACACAGCCGGGACGACGCGGACGGGTTTGGGATCAGCACGGTCGTGTGTTCCCCCGATCCGTGCGCGCCAAACCGCCGGAATGGCTAACCGGCGCCCTCCCGGGCATCGACCGTGCGCAAGAACGCCCACACGGTCTTGCCGTCGTCGTGCGGGGTGACCCCCCATCGCCGCGCCATGCCTCTGACCAGGAGCAAGCCATAGTTGTCAGTGGTGGACCGGTCGTTGCTCGGGTCCGCGTCGGCGTCCAGGGGCGTCCAGTCGCGCACCGAGATGCGCAGGCTGCGACGGCCGAGGGTGCAGGTGAGCCGGCTCGGCGTACGGGCGTGCTCCACCGCGTTGGCCGCCAACTCTGTCGCGATGACGGTGGCGGGGCTCGACAACGCCTCGAGGCCCCATTCCTCACAGGCGGTGTGCACAGTCTCCCGAGCGAGAATCGTCGCATCGGGTGTGGGCGGCAGGTCGATTTCTCGACTGACGCGCTCGGGTCGGGTACGGAGGACGATCTTCGCTTCCATCCAGCCGGACGCCAGGGTGAGCGTGTCGGTCACGTTGACGGCACTCAGCGCGGCGACGAGGCGCTCATCGGCACCGATGAGCACCAACCGCGCCGACGGCCAACCACCGCAGTGGGACAGCAGCGAGGGGAAGAGCCCGAGCGCCGGAAGCCAGCTCACCCGCAGCGCGGAGACGTCCACGAAGACGGTTCCCCGGTCGAGCAACAGCGTGCGCAGCACCCGCTGGACTCCGATCGCGGTGACCAAGCTGAGTTCGCCGCTGAGGGTCAGCACGGAATATCCGTCAACCTCGTCGATCCGGTGGGCAATGCGATCACTCATCGCGCATCTCCGATTACAGCTGGTCGAGCAACCGTGGCAGCCGCGCACCGGCGTTGCATCAGCAAAATTGGGGATGATCGACCCGGGCGGGCCCGTTGCGGCGCCGGGATGCGCGGCACCTCTCGACGACCGCACGTATGCTCCTGTATATACAGGTAATGCCGCCCAGGTCAGTGCTGGTCGAACGACCCCTCGAGCCGGTACCGGGACCCCGGCAGCACCAGCCGGGCCACGCTGACCATTCGCTCAGCCGACCAGGTGCGCCGCCGGATGAGCAGGCACGGCTCGGCGGCGTCGATGTGCAGCAGCCGGCACTCGTCGGCGCTGGCCAGCCCGGCCTCCACGATGTGCTCGCCGCGGCGCAGCGGCGCGGCCCGGGACAGGTACGTGTTGGGCGGGTCCCGGGTGAAGTCCTGCGCCAGGTAATCCGGAGCCAGCTCGGGCAACACGAACCGGTCCTCCAGCTGAATGGCCAGCTCGTCCTCGAAGTGCACCATGCGGGAGTGGAAAACATCCGCGCCGGCCGCCAGACCCAGCTCGGCGGCCATTGCCGGGGCGGCCGGCTCGGCGCGCAGCAGCACCACCTCCGCGCGGTACCGGTGCCCTCGGGCCCGCACCTCGTCGGCGATATTGCGCACCTCGACCAGCGGCGAGCTGCCCTTCCGGCGGGCGACGAAGGTGCCCACCCCCATCAACCGGGCGACCTGGCCCTCGGAAACAAGCTCGCGGAACGCCCGATTGATCGTCATCCGGGACAGCCCCAGCGCCTGGACGAGTTGGTTCTCCGAGGGCAGCAGCTCCCCTTCGGTCCACCGACCGGCGCTGACCTGCTCGGTGATCACGTTCTTCACCCGCTGGTAGGCCGGCTCGGCGTCCCGCTTGCGGGCCCGGTAGAAAGCCGCGAAATCGGCCTCGTCGATCGCCACGCCGCTCACCACCCCACCGCAATCGCTCCGTCGCCCGCACCCTAACCGTGGAAGTCCCCCGACCAGTCAGGGAGCCATGTCAGACAGCAGCCGCATTCGCATCCAGGGCGCCGGCCTGCGCTGCGCCGACGTGGTCCGGATCGCCCGCCGCAGTGCCTCGCTCGAGCTGGACGAGCAGGCCCTGGCGCGCGCCGAGAAGGCCTACCAGCTCGCGGTGGAGATCGGCGCCAAGCGGGCGGTGTACGGGCGGACCACCGGGGTCGGCGCCAACCGGCACACCGTGGTCGACCCGACCGCCGTCGACCAGCACGGGTTACAGCTACTGCGCAGCCACGCCGGCGGCACCGGCCCGCCGCTCCCGGAGGACATCGTGCGCGCGACGCTGGCGGTCCGGCTCAACCAGCTGGCCGCGGCGGGCAGCGGCGTGCACCCCCGGCTGCTCGTCGCGCTGGAGACCGCGTTGCGGGTGGGCGCGCTGCCGCTGGTGCACTCCCGCGGCGCGATCGGCACCGGCGACCTCACCGCGCTCGCCGAGGTCGCGCTGACCCTCGCCGGCGAGCGGCCGTGGATGATCGGCTGGCTGGACCCGGTGGCGGTCAGCCCCGGCGACGCGCTGGCGTTCATCTCCAGCAACGCCGCCACCCTGGCCGAGGCGGTGCTGGCCTGGCACGACCTGCGGCGGCTGCTGCGGTCCAGCCAGGTGATCACCGCACTGTCCTACTGCGCGCTGGGCGGATCCCCGGAGGCGTTCTCCGAGCGGGTGCACGCCGCCCGGCCGCACCCCGGCTCGGTCCGCTGCGCGGCGGAGATGCGGCGCCTGCTGATCGGCGACGAGCCGCCCGCGCCGGGGCGTCGTCTACAGGACCCGTTCGGGCTGCGGGCCTTCCCGCAGGTCCACGGGCCGGCACTGGACGCGGTGGATGCGCTGGAGCGGGTGCTGGTGATCGACATCAACGCCGCGGCGGAGAACCCGCTGATCGACATCGACGGCCAGGAGGCCTACCACCACGGCCAGTTCTCCACCGCGTACCTGGCGCTCACCCTGGACCACCTGCGCGCCGCGCTGCACCACGTCGCCGAGCTGTCCGTGGCGCGGCTGAGCGACCTGGTGGAGCCCGAGCTGACCGGGCTCACCCCGTTCCTCGCCTCCGGCGCGGCGAGCAGCTCGGGGATCATGATCCTGGAGTACGTGGCGCACGACGCGCTCGGTCAGCTGCGCCACGCCGCCGGGCCGGTGACCCTGGGCACCGCGGTGATCTCCCGTGGCCTGGAGGACCACGCCAGCTTCTCCACCCACGCGGCCCGCAGCACCACCGCCTCCGTGAGCGCCTACCGCACGGTACTGGCCTGTGAGCTGCTCGCCGCGGTACGCGCGCTGCGGCTGGCCGACGCGACGCTGCCGGACGCGCCGGTCGCCACCGCGTTCGCGCGCGCGGTGCAGCAACTCCCGCTGGTCGAGCCGGACCACCCGCTCAGTGACGAGGTCCGGCGCGCGGAGGACCTGGTCGACGTGCTCGCCGCGTCGTGACACCCGGTTCGCCTGTCCGGTTCCCACGCCAAGGAGACCCTGTGACCGACACCCACGACCGGCCGAGCTCCGCCGCGGGGCCCGATCCCTCCGGCGGGACCTCGTTCGACGACGTCCCGCTGAACCGGTTCCACCTGAAGATCACCGCGCTCACCTTCTGCGCCAACTTCTCCGACGGCTACGAGCTGGGCATCATCGGCATTGCCCTGCCCCTGCTCAGCCCACAGCTGCACGCCGGCGCGATCTGGCAGGGGCTGCTCGGCGCTTCCGCCCTGGTCGGGATCTTCCTGGGCAGCCTGGTGGTGGGCTGGGCGGCGGACCGGATCGGCCGCCAACGGCTGTACCTGTGGGACTTCCTGCTGATCGCGGCCGCTTCGCTGCTCGAGCTGTTCGTCAGCAACCCCGGGGAGCTGTTGGTGCTCCGGCTGCTGATCGGGTTCGGCATCGGCGCCGACTACGCGCTCGGCCCGACCCTGGTCGCCGAGTTCGTGCCGCGCCGCTACCGGGGAGGGCTGCTCGCCTCGCTGACGGTGATGTGGACGGTGGGCTACACGGCGGCGTTCTTCTTCGGCAACTTCCTGGTCGGCTTCGGCGGCAACTCCTGGCGGTGGTTGCTGGCCAGCAGCGCGGTGCCGGCGATCGCGGTGGTGCTGCTGCGCATCGGCACGCCGGAGTCGCCGCGCTGGCTGGCCGCCCGGGGCCGCCTCGCCGAGGCGCGGGAGGTGGTGCGCCGGTTCGCCGGGGTGGAGGTCGACTTCGACGGCTTCGCCCGCGAGCACATGGTGACCCGGAAGGTCCGCTCCCGGGAGCTGTTCGGGCCGGCGTACCGGCGCAACACCGCGTTCGGCGCACTGTTCTACAACGCCCAGGTCATCCCGTACTTCGCCATTTACACGTTCCTGCCGCTGGTGCTGGTCAAGATGGGGCTCGGCGCGGAGAGCATGCGCAGCGACGGCTGGTTGAACGTGTTCCTGCTGCTGGGCAGCCTCGGCGGGCTGTGGCTGGTGGCCAAGCTGTCCCGGCGGGGCCTGACCATCGGGTCGTTCGCCGTGCTCGCCGCATCCCTGGCCCCGATGGCGCTCTGGCCGGACGCGCCCACGCTGCTGCTCTTCCCGCTGTTCGCGGTCTTCACCTTCACCATGTCGGCGGCGGTCAACCTGGACCAGGTCTACCCACCGGAGCTGTTCCCCACCGAGCTGCGCAGCTCCGGCGTCGGCCTGTTGAACGGGCTGAGCCGGGTCGGGTCGGCGATCGGCACCTTCCTCCTGCCGATCAGCCTCGACTCGGTCGGGTTCGCGCCGACCATGCTGGCGCTCACCCTGGTGCTGGTCGCCGGGCTGGTCGTGTCGATCGCCTGGGCGCCGGAAACCAAGGGCACGGTGCTGGACTGACAGAATCCCGACTCACCCTGGCGAAAAACCCGACTCGCCGGGGTCAGCTGGTGAAGCCGCCGCTGACGACCACCTTGCCGGCCATCGCGCCCGCCTCGACCAGCTCGTGGGCTTGGCGCAGGGTGGCGGCGTTGATCGGCTCGAGGCGGCGCGAGACGGTGGTCTTCAGGGTGCCCTCGTCCACCAGGTGCGCGGCGGTCTCCAGCAGGTCGTGCTGGGCGGGGTCGTCGGGGGCGAACAGCGGGCGGGTGAACATCAACTCCCAGTGCCAGGTGAGGCTCTTGGACTTGAGCGGGAGCAGATCCATGCCCTCCGGCTCGTCGATCGCGGTGATCTCCCCGCCCGGCTGGAGCAACTCGGCGTAGGCCTGCACGTTGCCCGCCGAGAACGGGCTGAAGATGTAGTTGACGCCGCCGGGTGCGACCTCGCGCACGTTCGCCACCAGGTCACCGTGGTGGCTCACCACATGGTGCGCGCCCAACTCGGTGATCCAGGCGCGGGACTCCGGGCGGGACGCGGTGCCGATCACCGTCACCCCGGTCAGCGCCCTGGCCAGCTGGATCAGCGCCGAGCCCACCCCGCCGGCGGCGCCCAGCACCAGCAGCGTGCCGGCGCTGTCCTTGCCCAGCCGGAACCGGTCGAACAGCGCCTCCCACGCGGTGATGGTGGTCAGCGGCAGCGCGGCGGCCTCGGCGAAGTCCAGCGTGGACGGCTTGTGCCCGGTGATCCGCTCGTCCACCAGGTGGAACTCCGAGTTGGTGCCCGGCCGCCCGATGGAGCCGGCGTAGTACACCTCGTCGCCCACCGAGAACCGGGTCACCTCGGCACCCACCGCCACCACCACGCCGGCGGCGTCGTAGCCGAGCACCTTGAGCTCGCCGGCCGGGTCGACGCCCTCGCGCACCTTGGTGTCCACCGGGTTCACCGATACCGCCTCGACCCGCACCAGCAGGTCGCGCGGGCCGGGGGTCGGGACCGGCAGCTCGGCGTCCACCAGAGCGTTCGGATCGGTGATCGGCAGGCTGGCGCGGTATCCCACCGCGCGCATGTTCTGGGTCATGCCGCGACAGTAACTCTCTGACCCTAGTTACCCGCAAGGCTCACTAGTATCCAAAAGGTAGTAAGCTGGTCAGCATGCCTGAGACCGCCGCCTGTGGGCCCCGCGATGTGTACACCGCCGCGTGCCCCTGCCGGGAACTGCTCGACCTGCTGGCGAACAAGTGGAGCGCGCTCGCGCTCACCGCGCTGGAGGACGGCCCGCGCCGGTTCGGCTCGCTGCGCGCCAAGCTGGAGGGGATCAGCCCCAAGGTGTTGACCCAGACGCTGCGCCGGCTCGAGGAGCTGGGCCTGGTGGACCGGACCGTCTACCCGTCGGTGCCGCTGCACGTGGAGTACTCGCTCACCGAGCTGGGCCGCGACGCCTGCATACCGCTGGGCGAACTCCGCCGCTGGGTCGAATCCAACGTAGACCGCATCCCCGCGCTAGTGCTCGCGTAACCCCCAGCGCTAGCGCTCGCGTAACCCGCAGCGCTCACACAGCCCGCCGCACGCTCGCACAGCCGCTCGGGCGGCTGTGTCGAGCCCGCGCGAGCTGTGTCGGGCCGCGCGAGCTGTGGGAGCGGCCGCCGACCTTGGTCAGGTCTAGGTTAGGTCGAGGGTGGTCAGGACCAGGCGGGCGGCCGCGCCACCGGCCTCCTCGGCGATGTCGAGTGCGGCCGGCACGTCCAGCTCGCGCAGCAGCGCCGAGGTGGCCGCGCCTACCGCCTTGCCCGACTGACTCCCGCGACCGGCGGCGGAGTACAGCCGCTCCAGCCGCGCGGCCGAGGCGTCGAGCCCGTCCATATCGAACTCCCACGCGGCACGCCAGTCGCGGTCCAGCAGCAGGAGCCGGATGGCGGCCGGTGAGTGGTCCCGCAGCAGGTCGCCGACCAACACCAGGTTGCCGATGGACTTGGCCATTTTCTCGCCCTTGATCCGGACCGTGCCGATGGCCAGCCGGGCTCGACCGAACGGGCGCACCCCGGTGGCCGCCTCGACCATCGCCGCCTGGTACGCGTGGTGCGGGAACGCCAGATCCTCGCCGCCGGCCACCAGGTCCACCGAGGCGCCGAGCACGCTCACCGCGATGGCCGCGCACTCGGCGTGCCAGCCCGGCCGCCCCGGTCCCCACGGGCTCGGCCAGGCCGGGTCGCCGAGGCCGGAGGCCCGCCACACCGCCACGTCGTACGGCTCGGCCTGCTTCGGGCCCTCGGTCAGCTCGCCGTGCTCATCGGGCCGCGCCGGCATGCCACCGGGGACGGCCGGGTAGCCCCGGAAGTAGACCTGGCCGTCGCGGTGATAGGCGTGCCCGGTCGCCAGCAGCGCGGAGGCCAGCTGGATGACGCGGTCCACGTAGCGGCGCGCCCTCGGGTTGTGGCTGGGCCGACGTACCCGCAGCGCCGCCATGTCCTGCTCGAACCGGTACTCCTGGGTGACCGCGAACTCGTCGTACGGACTGCCCCGCTCGGCGGCGGCCAGGGTGAGGTGGTCGTCCACATCGGTGACGTTGCGACACACCACGACCTCGACGCCGGCCAACCGCATGATCGAGGTGGCCGCGTCGGTCCAGACGAACGTGGCGGCGTGGCCGAGGTGGGTGACGTCGTAGGGGGTGATCCCGCAGACGTAGACCCGGGCCGGGCTGATCAACGGGAGCTCATGCCCGGCCAGGACGACCGAGCGAAGGGCAGTGGACGACGGCGCCATGCCGTGCAGCTTGCCAGGCCCGGCAACCCCCGTGGGTGCTCGACAACCCGAGGGCTCGGCAACCCCCGCGGGCCCGGCAACCCCCGCGGGCCCGGCAACCCCGCGAGGCTCCGCAACCGGCGGGGCTCGGCAGAACCAGCGGTGATCCGGTAAGACTGTGAGCTGACTCCCGAGGAGGTGGGCATGGTCGAGCGCGGCGGTGCAGCCGGTTCCACGGCCTACGTCGTCGGCACGTTCGACACGAAGGGCACCGAGCTCGACTACGTCGCCGACCTCATCCGGGCGGCCGGGGTCACCGTGCTCACCGTGGACCTGTCCACCCAGGGCGAGCCCCGCTCCGCCGACGTGTCAGCGCGGGAGGTCGCCGAGTACCACCCCGGCGGCGCGGGCACGGTGTTCACCGGCGACCGGGGCACCGCCGTCACCGCCATGTCCATCGCTTTCGAGAACTTCCTGACCAGCCGGGACGACGTCGGCGGGGTGCTCGGGCTGGGTGGCTCCGGCGGCACCTCGCTGATCTCGCCGGCGCTGCGCGCGCTGCCCGTCGGGGTACCCAAGCTGATGGTCAGCACGGTGGCCGGCGGGGACGTGTCCGGGTACGTGGGCGCCAGCGACATCGCCATGCTGCACTCGGTGACCGACGTGGCCGGGCTGAACCGGATCTCCCGGCGGGTACTGGGCAACGCCGCGCACGCGCTGGCCGGGATGCTCACCCACCCGGTTCCGTCCGCCGCCGACAAGCCGGCCGTGGCGCTGACCATGTTCGGGGTGACCACGCCATGTGTCACCGCCGTGGCCGCGCAGCTCGCCGACCGATACGACCCGCTGGTCTTCCACGCCGTGGGCACCGGCGGGCGGGCCATGGAGAAGCTGGTGGACGACGGTCAGATCAGCGCCGTGCTGGACATCACCACCACCGAGGTCTGCGACCTGATCGCCGGCGGGGTGTTCAGCGCCGGCCCGGAGCGGCTGGACGCGATCGCCCGCACCGGGGTGCCCTACGTCGGCTCCTGCGGCGCGCTGGACATGGTCAACTTCGGCGCCCCGGAGACCGTGCCGGAGCGCTACGCCGGGCGGCTGTTGTACCAGCACAACCCGCAGGTCACGCTGATGCGCACGACCCGCGAGGAGTGCCAGCGGATCGGCCAGTTCCTGGCCGGCAAGCTGAACGCCTGCGCCGGCCCGGTCCGCTTCCTGCTCCCCGAGGGCGGGGTGTCCCTGCTGGACGCGCCCGGCCAGCCGTTCCACGACCCGAGCGCGGACCAGGCCATGTTCGCCACCCTGGAGCGCTTGGTCACCCAGACCGCTGACCGGCGGCTGATCCGGCTGCCGCACAACATCAACGACCCGAGGTTCGCCGACGCACTGGTCGCGGCATTCAGCGAAATCACCGAGGTGTCCCGATGACAGCCACCCACCGCCCTGGCCGGTCCGAGCTGGTCGAACGGTTCGCCGAGATGGCCCGGCGCGGCGAGCCGATCGTGGGCGGCGGGGCCGGTACCGGGCTCTCCGCCAAGTGCGAGGAGGCCGGCGGCATCGATCTCATCGTGATCTACAACTCCGGCCGCTACCGGATGGCCGGCCGGGGTTCGCTGGCCGGGCTGCTCGCCTACGGCAACGCCAACGACATCGTGGTGGAGATGGCCGCCGAGGTGCTGCCGGTGGTGAAGCACACCCCGGTGCTGGCCGGGGTGAACGGCACCGACCCCTTCCTGCTGCGCGACCGGTTCCTGCGCGAGCTGCGCGAGCTGGGCTTCGCCGGCATCCAGAACTTCCCCACCGTCGGCCTGATCGACGGGGTGTTCCGGGCCAACCTGGAGGAGACCGGGATGGGCTACGGGCTGGAGGTCGAGCTGATCGAGGCCGCCCGTGCGGTCGACCTGCTCACCACGCCCTACGTGTTCTCCGCCGCCGACGCCCGCGCGATGACCCGGGCGGGCGCCGACCTGATCGTCTGCCACATGGGGCTGACCACCGGCGGCAATATCGGCGCCGAGACGGCGAAGACGCTGGACGACTGCGTCGCGCTGATCGACGAGTGGTCGGCGGCGGCCCTGGCGGAGCGCGAGGACGTGCTGGTGCTCTGCCACGGCGGCCCCATCGCCGAGCCGGCCGACGCCGCGCACGTGCTCGCGCATGCCCAGCACTGCCACGGCTTCTACGGCGCCAGCAGCATGGAGCGGCTGCCCACCGAGCGCGCGCTGACCGAGCAGACCCGAGCGTTCAAGAACCTCCTTCAGTGAAGATCGCCGACCCGTCCGAAAGGAACCGAACAACCATGCCCAAGCCCTACGCCAGCGGTATCGTCCCCGCCTCCGCCGACGCGGTCTGGCAGCTGCTCAGACAGTTCAACGGACTGCCGGGCTGGCTCCCGGCGGTCACCGCCAGCGAGATCGAGGGCGGCGGCTCCGGCCAGGAGGTGGGCGCGGTGCGCAGGCTCACCCTTGGCGAGCTGGGCAAGGTCGCCGAGGTGCTGCTGACCATGGACGACGACGACCGCACCTACACCTACGCGTTCACCGACTCCGGCCCGTTCCCGGTGCGCAGCTACAAATCCACCGTCCGAGTCGCCCCGATCACCACCACCGGCCAGGCGTTCGTGGAGTGGTGGGCCTGGTTCGACGCCGATGCCGAGCACGAGCAGGGGCTCATGGACACCTACTCCAACGCCGTCTACGCGGCCGGCATCGCGGGCCTGGTGAAACACTTCGGCGGCTGAGCACCCGTGAGTGGCGAGTGGTCCCCCCGGACCACTTGCCACTCACGACCCCGGCTGAGCACCCGACTGTGGCCGGTAACACAAACCGAGGGCACGCCGATGTACCCCGCGTGCAGGTTGTTCGCCGTTTCACGTCGGGAAACGCCACATGACCAATCCCAGCTCGCCGAGACAGCGTCCGTACCCACCGCCGCCGTACCCCACACGGTCGGGCTACCCGGTTCCCCCGCCGCGATACCCGGCGGCGCCGGTCCGGTTCCTTGCGCTGCCGCCGAATACGGTCGCGGCACAGCACCAACCCCCGGCCACTCCGGCCGAGCCGGAATCGAAACCGCGCAACGCGTTCGGCATGGCCGCGCTGGTGCTGGCCGCCGTGGGGGTGGCGCTCGGACTGGTGCCGCTCACCGGGTTCATCGCCTTCCTCTGCGGCGCCGCCGGGATGGTGTTCGGCTTCCTCGGCATCGCGCGGGCGGGCCGGGGTGTGGCCGACAACCCGGGGATATCGATCGCCGGAACGGTGCTCAGCACGATCGCGCTGGTCCTCGGCATCTGGGGCGTGATGGTGTCGGCGCAGTCGGCGGCGCGGCTCAGCAGGGACCTCGGCGCGCTCAGCTCCAGCGGGCAGCAGCCGGTCAACCCAGTCGCGCGGCCGACTCCGCTGGCCCCGAAACCGATGCTCGGCCAGCAGCTCGCCGGCAACGGAACCTACGTGGTCGGCACCGACATCCAGCCGGGCAGCTACCGCACCGCGGGGCGGGTGGACTCGGGCTTCCCGCACTGCTACTGGTCGCGCAACCTGGACGCGTCCGGGGAGGTCGACTCGATCGTGGCCAACAGCACCACCGACGGCCCGACCACGGTCACGGTCAAACCCACCGACGGCGCGTTCCACACCAGCGGCTGCCAACCCTGGACCAAGGTCAACTGACCCCCGTGCGTGGTTAGCGTGGCTATAGCGGTTACCCATCTGATTACCCAATTGTGACCTGGGCTTACAGGTGGGCAGGTGGGCACGACCTGAACACTCACATGTGCGGTGCTACAGGCGAAGCCCGGCCGAGCGCGATCAGCTGGAACAGCTGCGCATGGTCTCGATTGTTGTCGGTGCGGCGGATGACCAGAAGGCACCCGGCGTCGTCAAGTACGAACACGCTGCGGTCGGGAATCAGAGCGGAAGCGGCCACCGGGTCGATGACTCTGGGCGATCTATCCAGATGTGTTGCATTGCTACGTGGTCGTAGGCGGTGACCCCGTAGCGCGCGATATCCGGTCGGCCGAGTCGCTGCCATGTGGCGTAGGCGCATTCCACGGTGTCCCAGATGCGTTGTGGTCCACCCTGGAGGACGGGGTAAAGCCCTTCGGCGTCTGCGGTCAGGCCGACTGAGAACCAACTGGCGTCGGTGGTATGTCCGGAGAGTTCTGAGCCGTCGGGGTCGGGGATGAATCCGCGTACATGATGTCCGGCGAGGTGCATTTGGGTGATGAACCGCAGGGATGGAGTTGACGCGATAGCGCGCGGGTCGGTAGTGGTGAAACCGTGGTGCGGGTTCATCGTGTTGAGTGGTTTGTCCCAGCTCTCACCGTCGCGGTGTGGACTGTCGAGACGGGTCCGCAAGGGCATGAACGCGCCGGGGATGTCGAGGAACCGTCCAGATGCGATGCCGTCGCCGGTCGTGGCGAGGCGTATCAATCCACCGCTCAGGCTTCCACGAAGATCGGTGACAATGGCTCCGCCGGGCGCTAATTGATCGATCCACGCTGGCGGGATGTGGTCGACGGCCGCCGTAGCAATGATCCGGTCAAACGATCCGTCCGGCGCGTGTGCTGTGGCTCCATCTCCGTTGATGATGGTGGGATGCAGACCGACGGAAGCGAGTGCAACGCGGCCGGCATCTGCGAGTTGAGGATGCAATTCCACACTAACGACGTTGTCGGCGCCGACGCGGTGACATAGTAGTGCGGCGTTGTACCCGGTTCCCGTGCCGATTTCTAGTACGCGATGGCCGGGTTGAAGACCCAGCGCTTCCAGCATTTCCGCCATGACGGTCGGCATCGAGCTCGAACTGGTCGGCAAACCGGCGGGACTCACGATGTCGGAAGCAGGCGTGGCCTGAGTAACCAGTGGCACGTCGTCGTAGACGCCCGACAGCCATTCAGTGTACTGTTCGGGATCGGTGCCATCGACCCAAACATCTTCTTCCGACGAGCGCTTATGAAAGCGCGGAACGAACACCTCGCGCGGGACCGACCCGAACGCATCGCGAACCCATGGTGTGCGAATGGCACCTTTTTCGACAAGGGACTCAACGAGTCGTTCGCGTTGAATCATGCGTCAACCACCAGTTCGTCAGCGATAGCCTCTGCGATCGGTAGCCCGGTCTCGTCCGCTATCCATCCCCACTGGCCAGAGGGGTTGCATTCCAAAAACCACCATTCCCCGTCCGCTGTCACCGAGAAATCGAATGCGCCGTAGGTCAGGTTCATCGATCGGAGGTACTTGAGCGCGCCGGCACGAACCGGCGCAGGCACTGCACACACGTCGTAGCTCAGCTCATCATAGCGAGAGCGCCAGTCGGTGCGTGCCTGCTCGCTGGTCGTGCGCACCGCAACGGGGAAGACATTCGCGCCCACGACGGTCATCCGAACATCGAACACCTTGGGCACCCATTGTTGGAAGAGATGACAACACATCCCAATAGCCCTGTCGTCCAGGTCATCGACACAAACGCGAGCCGTGTAGATGATGCGTAATTCGTCGCTCTCGATGATGACGCCCGTCGACAATGACTTGTAGATGATATTCCCGCCCACCTCCGCCGCGAACTTGCGCACGCGTGGCCCACTGTTCGTGACTAACGACGGCGGAACGCGTAGTCCGCATGATGCGGCTGTACGGAGCTGTAGCGGCTTGCGGGACGCGTCCGCAACGGCGGCCGGTGAATCAATCCACCGCCACCGCTGCCCCGCGAGGACGCCACCTAGCCCGGCAACTGACTCAAGCGTCGCAAATCGCTTCTCGGGCCCGGACATGTCGGACGGAAAGGTGAATTGCGCGGGATGGCGACGGTAGACACTGCGCACCGATGCCAGCGGCATCTCCCGACCGTCGACGCACAACCACCCCGGAGAGTCCAGGCGATCGGGCATCGCAGACAACTCCACCGACAGCGGAAAGTCAGCCGTGTCAATCCTGACAAAACCGACGCCGCGAGCCCGCAGTACCTCGGTCACGGTATCGGTGGTGTCGTCCGTGGCCTGCGCCAAGATGAGAACTAGCCCGCCGGTCACTCCTCATCCATTTCCGTGTAGTACTCGGTATCCGATTTGTAGCCTGAAATCTGCCCGTCGTCGTAGATGGCCGTCTGCTTCGTCCTGGACTTCTGCGTCGGAACCTTACCGTGTTTTAACTCCTGTGGGGCAGGAACGACGCCAAACCGCATTCCGAAGGGTCGGTTACCACCCCGCGATGGGCCTTCTGCTACGGGGACGATCCTTCCCTGTGCGGGAGAGAGCGGGAACCGGGCAGTAGGTGGCATGAATGGGTCAGGGGTCGAGTTCATCGGAAACACTCCATGGATCCTTTCTATCGCCGTGCCGTTTCTCGTGGTGCGGCGATGGTTACCGGGGCTGAGCTGACGACTGGGTGACGGTTGACGGGGCGAGAGTTGACGGGGTGGGGGCGGGGATGGCGCTGGGCGCGTCCCGGGCTGCGAGGGGTGTGAGTGGGTAGGCGAGTTGGGTGTCTTCGCCGCCGCGGCGGGTTTCTTCCATGGCCAGGGTGCGGCCGGTGGTGTCGGTGATGATCCGGCGGGTGATCAGCAGCGCAGCGCCGGTGGGCCATGGTCGATCACCTTCCGCTCTCTCGGTATCTGTCAGTGGTGTTTCGAGTGCTCTCACCTGGTCGGGCTAGCGCCAACAGCTCGCGCCGGTCTGGCGGCGCCGGTGGGGGCTGGTTTCGGCGTCGCGTAGTCGCCGTGGGTGCCGCGCCAGCTAGCTCTCCGTCTCCCCGAGGGGATGCCCGGGCAGCGCCGGAAGCACAGCGCCACTGACGATGTCGGTGATGGCCTCACCGACCGCCGCCAAATCCGGAAGAACCCAACCCGGCCGACAACCCAACTCGGCGGGTGAGCAACCCGGCAGCCATCGGTAGCCCAAGTCATCTGCCCTGGAGCCGTGAGCGACGGCGTGGCCGTCATGTTGACCGGTCGGAGGCAGCGCCATCCACACCCCGGCGGCATACACACTCGCCGACACCAGCCTTGTGCAGGTGCTTTCCGGCGGGGTCCGCGCGAACAACACCGGCCGCCCCATCGGGGTCGTCATGACCGGCGGAAACAGCCCGCGTGTCCGCAGCCCAGCCAAGATCCGCCGGCCGCTCAATAGCCCCGGCAGCTCGACACAGTCCACCCCGCGCCCACATGCCAACAACACGCTGTAGGGCTCCTTCAGCCACCACTGCGCGACCACCTCGGGCCCCGGCACCACGGCCTGGGCCCAGTCGCGGTCAACAGGGCACAAACCGACCGCGCCCGCGCGACCCCGCCATGCCTCGCCGGCGAGGTAGGTGCCGCGCAGTACCGGCCAGCCACGAGCAGCCAACCCCGACGCCGCCGCCCGCAAATCAACCAATTCAGCCAACCGCGCCAGCGGCGTCAGCCCGTTCCGCAACCCGCTCACTTCTGCCGCACCCGATTCACCGGCACCGAGTGCAGCCGCACCACCGTCAGCGCCTTGGCGGGCAGTCCACGTCGGACCATTTCATCGACATAGAAGAACGCGTTGTGGCTGTGCACGACCTCGATGTAGTCACCCCCCGGATCCTGGACACACCGCGGATCGTTGCGCTCCACCCGATGATCGAACGGAGGACGCCACTCACCGGCCAGCGCCGACTCCACCCGGATATGCACCGGCCCGTCCCCGTAGCGACCGGGCCGCGCGCACACGCTCGCTACCGCCACATGCCCCATCACCTCGCTCGCCACCGGCACAGCAACCTCTCCCTCGACCACGGCGAGACCGGAGGACGATCCACCCCGGCCCCGCCGTGAAGACGACACGTTCCGCACCCTTAGGACGCTAGGGCGAGTCAGCGGGAGCGATGTACACAAACTGTGTGCCTGTGTGCCCCGAATGAAGCCAGGGCGGAGGAGAGATCGGGTAGCCTGAACAGCCGACCCTCGGTATGGGAGGGTTCCGAGGCCGGTTGGGTGGGAGGCGCGGCGTGAACGACCTCAGTGGAGTCGGCCGCCAATCAGTGGCCCTTTACGGCCCACGGAGCCGCTCAGAGCGTAGGAGGATAGGGGGAGGAGCGCGTCCGCATGGATATTAGCGGAATCCACGGTCGGATTGCCTACTGGCGGCAAAGACGCGGAATGACGCAAGATGACTTTGCCGCGCGACTTGGCCGCTCACGGTCCTGGGTTCAGAAGCTTGAGGCCGGTGACCGGCAGTCGGATCCCCGCATCAGCGTCCTAGAGCTGATTGCTGAGACCCTTACTGTTCCACTAGAAACGCTACTAGGGGTCGAGAGAGACAACGACAAGGAATGCGTCGACGCAACCGAGATCAGTGAAATTCGTGCTACCCTCATGCGACCCGACGTCATCACAGGTTTTGTCGCGAACAAGATGAAGTCTGATTCGAAACTAGTTCGACGTAACGTTTCTTACGGATTTGATGCATACCAGTCAGCTCACTACTCGACGCTGGGTCGAATACTCCCGAACCTAATCGTCGATGCTCAGCGTGCCACCTCACTAGAAGATCTAGACACATTCGCCACGCTATCAGACGTCTATCATTTGACGACGCTTGTGCTGATGAAGTTCTCCGCCGCGGATTTGGCTTGGCACGCGGCCGACCGAGCTTTAACCACTGCATACACAAGTGGGAATCCTGTGTCGATCGGTCTCGCGGCACAGGCTCTCACCTACGCTATGTCATCCCGTGGGGAGGAGCGCGCCGGAGTAGACGTTTCAACTACAACAGCGGCGGCAATCCGAGACGAGTTGGTTTCTCTTGGCCCTCCCGGTTGGACCGTGTACGGGATGCTGTTTCTAAAGGCAGCGGTTGCGGCAGCCAGCGCGAGTGATGGCGACGCCGCGAGGAACCTCCTGAAAGAAGCCCGAGACGCTGCAGCTCACATTGGCGATCGAAACGATTTCCACACCGGCTTCGGAATAACCAACTGCCTCCTGCACGAGGCATCAATACTTAGCCAACTGGGCGAACATGGAGCATCACTGGCTGCCGCAAGGCTGATAAATCCAGCGTCGTTCGCCTCCTTGCCGCGTGAGCGCCGGACTCATCACTTGATAGATACAGCGGTATCTTATTACCGCTCACGTCAAGTGGATAATGCGTTAATTTCACTGCTCGAAGCTGAGCGGCTCGGAGCGCAAGAGGTTCACTGTAGACCGGCATCCAGACAGATCATTGGCGAGATGTTGCATTTCGCCGCAGGTTCGTCATCATCGCGGTTGAGAGCGCTAGCTGAGCGATCTGGAGTAGCGATCTGATGATCTCTGCTGGACCGCTTCCAGTTCTCTACCTGATTTCATGCGCCTGCCCGCCGTCGCTCGGAGTGAGAACCATGATCGACGCGGCGGCCCAACGAGGCTGGGATGTGTGTCTGATACTGACGCCGACCGCTGAGCGATGGTTGAACGCCGAAATTCCGATATTGGCTGAAGTTACTGGCCACCCGGTGCGCTCGACATACAAGTTACCTAGGGAACCTGACGTACTTCCTCCCCCGGATGCCATCGTAGTAGCACCCGCTACGTTCAACACGATCAATAAATGGGCCGCTGGAATTAGTGACACTCTCGCCCTTGGTCTTATTACGGAGGCTATCGGGAAGCGTCTTCCGCTTGTTGCCCTCCCCTACCTCAACGAATGGCAGGCATCTCACCCGGTTTTCCCGAAGAGTGTGCAGTTTTTGCAGGATGCCGGAGTGAGAGTTCTGATTGGCGAAGACGGCTACATGCCACATGGACCTCAGGGGGGTAAGAACAGAGACTTCCCGTGGCATAAGGCCCTGGACGCGCTACCTCAGCCTTCCAGCTGCGGGTCTTGATCCGAGCGGTGGAGTACCTGGTCGCCGGCTATCGCCGGCGACCCAAAGCTGGATTGGTTCTTCGCGTAAGGGCCCTTCATACACCGACCGCGCGCCGGATCGCTGAGGCGGCGCTGACCACCTCCTCTCTTTCCTGGCGGGGTCGTTAATTCGGGTCGAAACGGAGACTATTCCATCCTTGTGTTGTCCGACCTATGTGATATGGCGCCCAGTCAGCTCGGTGGGCCACCGGCCGGTGCGCATGTCCACCTCGCAGGTGGTGGACGTCCGGGAGTGAAATCCCGGATACCGGCGCAGTCGTGATCCGTGAACCTGGGAGGGCGTGTCGTTCCCTGTTTAGTTGTCAAGGTACGAAGAGGGGTGACGCGGGCCCCGCGCTCACGCGGTCGACTTTCCCCGTCACGTTTGTTTGTAGTCGTCTCCGGGCTGGTTTTTCTTTTCGTGTTTGTAGGCGAGCTTTGTCGCGGCGAGGTCAAGGGCGCAAAGACGAGAGCCCGCCCGACGGATCACCGTCGGGCGGGCTCTGTGACATCGGGGGCCTCAGCGGGCGCTGCGGTCCTTGAGCATCGAGGGGACGGTGCGGACCAGGATGGACAGGTCGCCGACCA
>Ga0137415_10001377_pt1 | contig 23960 bp, 22 predicted proteins | sample CZODoug3_1_1_16f_FD_183082 | JGI IMG/M metagenome (GOLD analysis project Ga0137415, IMG submission 183082) | Vadose zone soil fungal communities from Angelo Coast Range Reserve, California, USA - CZODoug3_1_1_16fungal (Hybrid Assembly) | ecosystem: Environmental > Terrestrial > Soil > Vadose...
CTTCCCGCACCATGGCCCGTCTACAAACACCGAGCCCCGGGGGTGGTTCCCCCCCGGGGCGCTGGCATGGTCCAGTTCGCCGGCGGCAGCCGACGTCAGTTGATGACGACGATCGCGCTGTCGGAGACCGAGCCGCCCTGGATGTGGATCACCGTGGTGGCTTTCGACGCCCCGACGGCCTTTACGATGAACGCGTGCCGGGACGCGTCCGGGAAGGGGCGCGTGGTATCGACAGCGACCGTCGCGACGGCCGGACTGGCCGACGTAGCGGTCACATCGAGCACGACCGGGTTGAGTTGCGCGTCACGTGCGACCACCTCGATCGACTTACTGGCGGCGGGATCGACGAACACGACATTCGGGCTCACACTCAGCGACGCCGGCCCGCCCCGCAAATCAGCCGTCGGATCGCCCTTGCACGCCGCCGCGAGCGCCGCTCCCACGAGAATGACACCGATCAGACCTGGCTTCATGTTGTTTGTCCCCCGACGTGTTGATGAAAAGCTAGAAACGGGTGATCTCTTGAATCGCGTCGTTGCTCAGTTTCGTCGCCCAGTTGGGCAGGCCTGTTTCGGTGCGATCGCTGGTATACAGCAAGCTGTAGTTCCCGAGGCGCGTCATGTCCATGAACACGAACTTGAGCCCGCGCGTCCGCGTGTATTTCCACGCCTCCCAGGGCAGGTCGGGCCCGCTCTGCGGACGCTTCATCACCTGATCGGGCGTGCCGTACTTGATGAAGATCCGGCCCCGATCCGTCCGCCACCCCGGCACCTGGGCCGCGCCGCCCTCCCGAAATCGCACGTTCGCTTCGTTGATCCGCTTGTAGAAGCCGGCCATCTCCTCGTTCTCGGACGTGGCGGGCGTCGTATCCCGCTTCCGCCAGAAATCGCGCAGGAACCGCCGCTTCCCTTCCACGGTCAGCCCGCGGTACACGCCCAGCTCGCCGCCGCTCGCGAGGTAGATCAACGGCTCGTACAGCGTGTCGAGCCGCGCCTCGCTCAACTGCGCGAACAGGTCGCTCGGCTCCTCGGCCGCTCGCGCCACGGCTTCGACCCGCTGCTCCGCTTCGAACCCTCCCATGCGGAACGGCGCCGTGCGGGTGACGGTGTCCGCGCCCGAGCCGATCACCAGCGCCAGTTGGTACATCCCCGGCGGCAACCCACCCAAGTCGAGCGCACCGCTGAGCGGCCCACCCCCCGGGCCGAGCGCCGCCTGCGCCGGCTGCGTCGCGACGATCGACCGGCCCTGGTGGTCCAGCACCCGCACCAGCCAGGCGACGGTGCCGCTGTCGCGATACACCTCGCAGTAGAAGGACAGCGCCGCGTGCGACGGCGTCAACATCGGATCCGGCGCGGCGGTTATGAACAGATCCCCCTTGCGGACCTCGCCCGGCGCGGCCGTCGTATCCGTCGGACCGGCGCGCCGGACGCGATACGCTAGCAGCACGTCGGACGCGGCAGGCCGTGCCGCATACGCGCCGACCGCCAAGTCTGCCGTCTTGCGGCGACCGGACGCCGAGTCCCGCACGGCGACCCGGACGTGGTACGATCCGGGTGCCACCGAGAACGTCAGCGGGTCCACCGTTGCGGCGCCGGCGACCTGCGCCGACGCCCACGGTACCTGCCGCGTCCAGCGATCCTGCGTGAGCACGGTGCCCGCCGTATCCACGATACTGATGTCGACACTGAACACGGCGAACCCGCCGGCTCCGATCCGAAGACCGTCGAGCATCGCGTGCGGCACCCGGACGAACCCGTTCACCAGCGTGCGGTCGCCCCGAAAGAACCGGACGGCCCGCACCACGACGGAGTCCGGCGCCCCACCCCCCGGCGGGGCCTGCTGCGCCCCCTGCGCTGCGGCCGCGAGCGCGCCCGCAACCACGAGACCCGTCAATTGAGACAGCAACGACTACCCTCCGAGCCGGCCCCTGCTCCTCACCACGAGAGCGAGAAGCTCACGATGTTCGTACCCCCGAGCAGGCCCATGCTGCGCCACGCGTAGTCGACCCCCAGCCCGAACTCACCGCGCTTGTAGCCGACCCCGAACCCAGCGGCGAGGCCCTGCCGGTTCTCCTTGCTGCTCAAGCCGGTCGCAAATCCCGCCGCTGTGCCGGGATCGAGGTTGTTCGCGGCCTGGTACGAGTAGCTGCCGCGGCCCGCGAAGGAGAAGCCCGACTTCGCGATGTCGGACAGCATGAACTCCGCCCCGACGCCGAAGCCGGCCTTATTGTTGTTAGGCTGGTTGAACTCCGACAGCAGGGTGACGCGGTTTTGCTCCCGCGCCACGACGTCGAGCGAGACGCCGACGCGGAACTGCACCGGCAGGCCCCAGTCCTTGGTCTTGAGATTGGCGGCCTGCGGCTCCTGGGGCACGTCCACCTGACCGGGAACGGGCGGGCGCGTCACGTTGACGTCGAGCGCGGCGCCGTTGTGCTTGAGCGTGGAGCCCAGGTTCTGGATCACGAACGAGGCGCGGATCGGCCGGCCCCCGGCCGAGGCGTGGAAGCTCGTCCCGAAGTCGAGGGCGAACGCCGAGGCGGACACCTTGCCGAGCTTGTCCGACACGAACTTACCGGTGATCCCCGCCGAGAAACGGTCGCTGAAGTTCTGCGCATAGGTGAGCCCGGCGAACGTCTCGGCCACGCTGTACTTGGTGCCGTCGCCGTCCGGGTTTTCGACCGTATACACCGGCTGGTCGGAGAACCCGAAGTTGCCGAGCTGGAAGCCGAAGCTGCGCGCTCCGCCCGCGAGCGGGAAGGCCACCCCGCCCCAGGTGTAGCGCGTGTCCGCCACATAGCTGTACGTCGAGACCATCGCGCCGGGGCGCGTGAGCTGCGCGATACCCGCCGGGTTGTAGTACAGGGCGCTGATGTCGGTGCTCAAGGCGGCGTAGCCGCCGCCCAGCGCGAGACCGCGCGCGCCGGCGCCGAGCAGCAGGAACTCGGCGGCCGTGGTGCCGTAGGCCGTATTGTCCGTGGGCACACTGACCTGCCCGGCCACCTCGCCGACGGCGAGCGGCAGCGCGATGAGGGCCCACGAGAAAACTCGGAATGACCGTGTCATGAAGAAGTCTCCTCGTAAGCGCTATTGCGCGAAGTTGACGAGTGTGAACCGCCCGATCTTCGACTTCCCGTCGGGAGTCTCGACGTGGTAGAAGTACACGCCGGACGCCACGAACTGGTTGTTGCGGTTCCGCAGGTTCCAGGTCGTTTCGGCGCCGCCCGTGGCGTCGTGGAACGGCAGTACCTGCACCAGCACCCCGCTGAGCGAGTAGATGCGGATGATGCACTCGCTCGGCAGATTAACGAAGCGTAGCACCTTGCTGTTGGGCGACTGTTCGTACGCGTTTGTCACGTAGTACGGATCGGGCACCGTGTGCACCTTGGCGAGCGCCGCGTCCGAGACGGTCGCCGAGTCGAACGTGGCACCTGTGAACGAGCCCTGCGCCCGGAGCCCCGGCACGGCGGGTGGACGAGTCGCCGGCACGAACCCATAACTGCCAGCAGTCCCCGTGACGTTGCCCGAGTAGAACCGCGCGTTCCAGACGGTCCCCACACTTGGGAGCGACGCCGTTTGCATCAGGAACCAGTGCCCGTTCAAGTAGAACACGAAGCCGTTTCCGGTCGCGGCCAGAGTGTGCGTCGCGGTATCGCGGACCGAGGCTATCGCGATCGGGCTCAGTCGCGCGTGATTCATGAGCGAGGCAATGGTGGGCGAGTCGCAAGCCGCAGCGCTCGAGCTCGCCTGAAAGCCGATTCCCGGATAGGGATCGACGCAGTAGAGGTCGGTCCACGTCAGCAGCGCATTGTTGCCGTCGAGCGTGGCACTTTGGGTGACCCCGACAAACGAGGAGTCGTTCAAGATGCCCCACGAGGCGCGGACAGCGCGCGAGAACGGAACGGGCGCGTCGTGCGTCACGTCGATCACCGAGTCGATCGCTCCAGCACTGCCCCAATAGACCCGGAAGTCAGCCGCGCGAGCCACGGATCCATCGATAATATCCAAGTCCCGGCCGGTGACGCTCCGGATCGAGCTGTATGACTGGATGTGAAAGATCGTCACCCCGGGGATCGAGCCAGCCGTCTTGCTGAAGTTGGTGATGCTGCAGCTGCCCCGCGCCGGGGCGCACAGCGAGCTGTTGGGGCTCGGCGTGTTCTCGTTCGGCGCACCGGTCCACCACCGTGGGCCGTTTTCGTCGGAGTTGGCCGGTGCCCCAAACACGGAGGCGCGACCCCAGTTGGCCGTCCGCCACGCGCCGGGCACCGTGGTCGTCGCCCCCGCGGATAGCGCGAACGAGGCGGTGTCCCCGGCCTTGAAACGCGCGGTCTTCGGGTTACTGGCGAGCGCCACGAGCGGAGCATACGCCGTACCACTGTTCGTCACGTCGCAACAGTCGACGCTGACCGGAACCGTGATCTGGACCGGTGGCTGCGGCGCGGCGCGTTGCAAAGTGATGTAATACGCTGCGGGCGGTCCCGCACTGAAGTCGAGCACGCCCGTGGCACCCGGCGTCACCGAGTCGATCTGCATGCCCACGGCGGCGCTCGTGATCAGCTGGCCCACGTCGATCGCGAACCCGGCCGACAGCCCATCCGTCGGCGGCATGGGGCCGGAAAAGATCCCAGTCGCGGCATCGATGGTCGGCAGCGACGCGGTCGGATCCAACGCCTTGCTGCGCGGCGAGAGCAACGCTGTGACGCCGCCGCCGCCCGCCTCCTGCCCCGACGCCTTGCGGGGCGTCACCGTCTTGGGCGGCAGCCGGCCCTCGAGGGAGGTGGCGCCCGGGCCCACCGACTTCACCGAATTCACGTCGAACGCCGCCACCGTGTAGAAGTACCGGAAGCCGTTGCGCACGCCGTTGTCGATAAACGCAAATGGAATGCCCGTGTCCGCAAGTGGCGGGTTGCCCGTGGCACCGCCCGTCACCGCGGTATCGGCCTGGATGACGAGCACGCTGCCGTCGGACAGCTTCACGCGCCCGCCGGGCGGAATCTGGATAACGTTGCCGGCGAGTGGCACGGCGTGGCCCGTCGCGAGATCGGACGGGCAATCGCTGCCGGGCCCCGTGACACCGAGCTCCGGCGCGCAGTTGCCGTAGTTGATCTCACCCGTGAAATCGATGAACGACGTCCCCGCCTTGTCGAATTGCGCGATGACCTTGAGGTCACCCGTGGTGCGGCCGCGGTAGATGCGGTACCCCTCGACGTCGAACTCGCGGTAATCGTGGTCGAACAGCGCATTCGGCACGCCACCGACCAGCGAGTCCTTGGCGACCTGGAAGTAGGGATCGCCGCCCTGCTCGCTGGGCGACTCCCGCCACACGACCGTCACCTTATTGTCGCCCGGTACCAGGAAGAAGTCCGGCGCGTCCGGTGGGAACGGCAGCAGGAACTTGGCGTCGAATACGGCCTGGGCCACGAGTCCCTTATTGAGGAGCGAGCGGGGCACGGTATTGACCTCGTCCTGATCGATCTTCCCATTGACGTTCTTATCGCTGAACGTGGTCGCCCCCATCAACCGGTCTACCGTGCGGAGCGTGTCTCCCAACGCAAGTGAGTCGGCCTGCGCGGGCCAGCCGGGCTTCAAGTCGAAGCTCCCAGACCGGTTCTTGATCGCCGCCAGCTCGACCGGCGCCGCGGCCATGTACGCCACGACGATCGTCTCGGTCGCTCCCGCGCGGAGGGTGAACGGCCCGGAGGACTCGAAGAAGCGAATGTCGTCGGTGTTTTGGGTGACGAAACAGACGTGCTTCAGGTTTGGGTTGCCGGTGATGTTACAGGGCGCGTCACCGGCGGCGGGGTTCAGGTTCGCGGAGAGATAGCGGTATACCTGGGTCGCATCCCGCGCATCGTCGAACTGGCCGCCGTTAATCGTGTTCGAGAACATCGTCAAGCCGATGTTGAACGGACTCTTCAGGTATTTCACACCGACGAAACCGATCGTCGGCGCGAGGGGCGGGCTGAAGATCGTCGCCGGGTAGACGCAGGAACTGCAGAAGAACGTGCCTTTATAGGCGAACCCCATGTTGAATGGCAGGAACGCACTCGAGTAGTTCTGCTTCGCCTGATCGGTCACGTCCATGTCCGCATCGAACGCAGCGAACGTCTTGGTGATGGTGTATCCCGTGTCCGGAATCGTGACACCGAACGCCGCTTCGTTCAGCGACTTAAACCGCGTGCCGAGGGCGGCCAGCGAGTCCGCCTCGGCGTCGGGATGGCCCTGAGCGACGTACACGGACTTGAGCCGTGAGCTCACGTTCGTGAACTTGAAGACCATGTAGATCACGTCTTCGTTCCCCGACGGGAAGTTCCACACCATGCTGCGCTGGTCTACGACGACGCCGAGCGGGTGCTTGCGGCCCGCGTTGAAGCTCGGATTGCCGTCCCAGTACCATTGCCAGGTGTCTTGCTGCGAGGCCGCCTTCCGGCCGATCAACAGCGGGCTGTACAGCGCCGGGTCGTTCGGCACGTAGGCGTTCACCGGCCAGTTCGAGGCGTCGTTCGAGTTAGTCGAGTTCCAGATGAGCGACAGCTTGTCGCCGTTCTCGTGCACGCCGCTCGGGTCCTCGAAGAACGCCGCCACGGTGTCGTTCGCCCACGCGAACCCGGGCGCGCTGGCGAGAATGCCCGCCACTTGGAGACCGGAGCCGAAGACGTACTGGTCGGGTGTGCCCTTGGGCCAGAAACCGCCGCCCACGGTGGTCGACCCGTTCGGATCGACGCAGATGTGGCCGAAGTTGTCGAGACCGCAGTCCCAGCGGTTCCCGTTCACCCGGCCGAGCACCCCGGAAAAGAGATTCACGGCGCGCCGCGCTCCCGGCCGCGGACCGGCGGCGGCGGTGCTTACCGCCAGCGCCAGTCCGGCCGCCACGAGCATCGCGTACCGGAGTCCGAGCTTCGACGAAGCTTTCAACATTGCACCCTCTCCTCGTGTAGAAGCGCCGCGCGAACGGCCGCCCGGGCCGGGACCACCCGGCCGGGCGACGCGCTCCGCCGATCGTGCTGCATCGCTAGAACGAGATCTCAAAGCCGAAGCGAATCCGCCGGCCCGGCCCGTAGAACCGGCTCGGCGCGTTTTGCAGGTTGTACCAGGCGTTGAACGCGGCGTTGTACTCGGCCGGCGTGAATACGCCGTCGCCGTTGCCGTACCGCGCCTCCGCCCGCTCGAGCAACACGCAGTCCACCGGGCCGCTCGCAAAGTTGCCATGATTCCGACCCTGCCAGAACTCACACCCGCCGAGCAGGTTGAAGTCGACGGCGTCGCCCACGAGGGCGCCCGCCGAGCCGGCTTCCGTCCGGAGCAACGTCACCTGCTCCGAATCGTACCGCGCCTGCAAATCCGGATAGTTCACGTCGCCCACTTCGGTGAACAGACTGACGATGTTCTTGAAGTCGAAGATGTTGCGCGCCTCGCCGAACGCGGTCCAGTCGACGCCGCCCACGCGGAACCCCTTCGTGACCCGTAGGCTCACGTCCTTGAACCACGGCCGGGTGGACGAGTTGAGCGGCTCGACGGCGTTGCCCTCGAGCCCGAAGCCACCGGGCGTCACGCCCTCGGCCGCGGGGAAGACCCGGGTGTAGGGCAGCCCGCTCGCGAAGCGGAAGGTGACGAAGGCGCCCACGTTGCGCAGCACCTCACCGAGGGTCGTCCCCTTCTTCCAATCGGTCGGGAAGCTGAGCGACCCCGACCCGACGATGTTATGCGTGCGGTTGTCATCGGTCGGCAGCGCAGCCTGCGGGGGCGGGTTGGTTTCGCCCGTCAGGGTGCTGATCTGGCGCGCCAGCGTGTTGAAATACGTAAACGGGTCGGACCCGGTGTTCCGCGCCACCTGGAACGTGTAGGCGACCGATCCGCTGAATAGGTTCGAGAAGCGGCGGTCGAGACGCACGTCCACGCCGCGCACGTTGCCGAAGTCGGCGTTGGTGAGCACACGGAAATCACTGGTCTCGCCGTTCTTCGCGGGATCGGGGAGCTGCATGAGGCGGCCGGCAAGGTCCGAGATCTTGTCCTTGTTGTACGCCGCCACGTCCAGCACCATGTCCTGGCTGAAGGCGTGCCGAATCCCGAACTCGAAGATGATCGTCTTCCCGAACTCCAGATCACGCCCGTAGCTCTGGTTTTGATTCGTGACCGACAAGTCGGTGTTGATCCCTCGGAACATCAGGTCGAAGTCGGGCGTCTGCACCTGGTGCGCGTACGACAGCCGGAAGTTGGTGCGCTCGGTGACGGGGAAGGACACCTGCACCCGGGGGCTCCACGCGTTGTGCGTCGGCGCGACAATGAACTTCGCTTCCGGCCGGTAGGGGTTGAAGGTTCCGGAATCGGTGGAGATCCGTCCCGGTGTGAAGGGGTACTTGGCGCGCGAGTCGTAGTAGTCGTACCGCAGCCCACCCACGATCACCACGTCGCCCAAGTCCAACCGGTCCTCGACGTACGCGCCGTAGCGGACCGGCGTCTCGTGATAGGCGTTGATGCCGAATGCCGAGATGGCGCCCGACCCGGCGTTGTAGCGGCGCGTGTCGATGTGGTGGAACTCGCCGCCCAGCTTGATGCGGTTGAACCGATCCGCCTGCCAGTCGAAGTTGCCGCGAGCCTGCCAGCGCGCCTCGCGCGACAGGTCGATACCGGCGTTGATCCCCTGCGTCCACATGGGGAACCGCGCGCTCTGCTCCACACCGTAGGGATTCATGCGGTACGGCTGCGCGAAGTCCAAGTCGCCGCGGTTCAAGAACGGTACGTCGTCCTGGCACGCGCCCTCGCCCGCCTGAATGCAACGGATCTGTTGATCGTCCAGCAGGCCGACGTTCTGGTACGTCGAATCCTTGATGCGCACGTCGTGCCGATAGTTGAAGTCGAACAGGTAGTTGAACGGCTTGATGAGGAACCCGCCCAGCGGGTTGCGCGTATCGAGCTCCGACTGGCGCGTGAGCGGGGCGGTGAGCTGCTTGTCGAGCTGGTACGACACAAGGAAATCGAGCGCCATCGCCCGCTCCGCCGAGCGCGCCAGGTTCTGGGTCCAGTTCAGGGTCCCGGCGTAGCTCGTGAGCATCGTCCCGGTGTAGGCGCTCGGGTTGTAGAGCTGCGTGAGCGGCTGGTTGCGCGTCAGCGAGCTCGAAGCATTACCAGACAGCGCGACCCGCGACCCGCTCCCGTAGGTGTATTGCAGCTTGGCGCTGCCGGTGTTGATCCCGCTCGCCGAGAACGGCATCCGCAGCCCCTGGCACTCCAGGCCGAAGTTGCTCCGAATCGCCTGTGCCGTCGTGGCGCCGCTCGCCGGCACGCCGGCGGCTCCGTAATTGCCGCAGTAGCCGCTGTACTGGACGAAGCGCGGGATCGCGACCTTGACGGAGTCCGTTGGATCGGCGCCCCACGTCTCGGGCTGCGTCAACACCGTGTCGACGCCGTCCGCGACGAAAATCGGGCGGTCCAGGTCGCGGTCCTTCTCCGTGTCGGCCGACTTCTGCCCGGTGAGCGTGCCCGAGACCGAGAACGTCAGGTTACCCTTGATCGGGCCGCTCACACTCGCCTCGATGCGGTTGAAGCCTACGTTGCGCCACAGGGTGCCCATGTCGTCGGAGGCGTAGGAGAGCGAGCCGGTGTACTTCTGGCTTCCCGCGCGCGTGACGAACGCGAGGATGCCCGACTGCGCGTCGCCGAATTCGGCACCGATCGCGCCCGTCGTCACCGATGCTTCCTCGACCGCGTTGGTGCCGAGCGTGAGATCGCTCTCGCCACGCTGGCTGTTGCGCACCAGCGCGCCGTCCACGTACACGGCCGCCTCTCCGGGCCGGCCGCCGCGGATCGAGAGGCCCTTCGCTTTGCCGCTCTCGACCACGCCGGGCTCGAGGCGGAGCACGTCGCGCACGTCCTGCACGGGGAGGCGACTGAACTGCTGGCCCGCAATAGTGGTCTTCGATGTGACCTGGTCGCGCGGCACCAGCGGGTTTGCGGCCGCCTCCACGGTCACCGGTCCGATCGCCACCGCCGACGGGGTCAGCTTGATGTTGGTGGTGATCGTCTGACCGCTCAGCACACGAACGCTCGGCACTTCGGCCGGCGTGTATCCGATGAACCGGGCACGGATCGTGTAGCTGCCGGCGGGGACGTTGTTGATGAAGTAGTAGCCCTTGTCACTGGTCAGCGCGCCGAACGCCGTGCCGACGACGGTGACCTGGGCATTCGCGATGGGCGCGCCCTGCGGGTCTGTCACCGTGCCTTCGATCTTCCCCGTGGTCCCCTGCGCCGCGAGCGATGACGCTGCGACGAGCAGCACCAGCGCGGACGCGAGACCCGACGCGAGAACGCGACCGAAGGCGTGTCTCACACGATGAGTCATGGAATCGTCCTCCAAAGGCGTGAATGCGCGTGGATGAGCGGACGGAAAAGTCGATGACACGCCATCACCTCCAGGGTGGTGTAGCGGCGCCACATGTGGTCGGCTTCGGGGTGAAACCGACCCGCACGTAAAACGGTGTCGAGACGAAGCCACGGCCGATACACGAGATTGGTCGATTCGTCGGGCGCGGCGAAAATGGCGCGCGTTTCGGGGGCCCGCAAGACCCCCCTCCCAGCCCCCCACCACGCCACCCCGTTGCCAGACGCCGAGTTGCAGCCCCTCGAAGCGCTCAGACCAGCAGCAACTCCTGCTGCGGCGCTGGCGGGGTCACCTCCGGACCCGTTTCGTCCATGAACACGTTGATCTCGCTGCGCATCCCGAACCGGCCCGGGAGGTAGATCCCGGGCTCGATCGAGAACCCGACGCCGGGCACGAGCGGGCGCTCGTCCGCCGTCTCGAAGTTGTCGATGTGCGGGCCAGAGCCGTGCAGGTCGCGATCGATCGAGTGGCCGGTACGGTGCACGAAGTATTCGGCGTAGCCGGCGGTGCGGATCACCGCCCGGGCCGCGTCATCGACCTCCGCACCGGTAGGGACCCTTCCCGCTTCCCCCTTCCCCGGCCTTTGCCCGCGCTCCCGGAGCAGGGCCACCGCGGCATCACGGGCCGCCCGCACGGTCTCCCAGACCTTCCGCACCTCGGCATCGGGCAAGCGTCCCGCAAACCCCATCCACGTCTGGTCGGCGAACACCGAGCCGAGCGTGGGGCCGGCCCACAGGTCGACCAGCAGCACCTGTCCCGCTTCGAGTCGCCGGTCCGCTCCGGCATGCGGCTCGTAGTGCGGCATGGCCGAGTTGGGCCCGAACGCCGCGATCGGAGGATGATCGGTCGCAAGCCCGGCGCGCTCGATCGCTTCGAGCACGCGCCGCTGCAGCGCGACCTCGCGCACCTCGGCGCCGCGCGCCGTCTCGCGCCCGGCCCACGCGAGCGCCTCGGGCGCGATCTCGGCGAGCGCCAGCGCGGCGCGCCGGTGTCCCGCCGCCTCGCCCGCGCTCCACCGCGCGGCGAAGCGGGACACGAGCGGCGCCGACGACACCACGCGCGCGCCGAAGCGCTCGAGCAGCTGCACGACCCCGTGGGGCACGCGGTCGAGATAGGGCACGGCGTCCTCGGGCGAGACTTCCATCGCGAGCGTGCGGTCGCGCGCCAGCGCCTGCAACTCGCCGTGCAGCTCGCGCCACGAACCGTAGGGACGCACCTCGCCCGGGAAATCCGCCAGCGGCTGCAGCTCGATGCGGTGCGCCACGGCGACCGGCTTCCCGCTCTTCGGCAGCAACACGAACAACCGCCGCGTGCCCATGCCGGTGGGACCGAGAATGCGCTCGGCGACGGGATTCACGCGGCGGAAATCGTACAGCAGCCAGGCGTCGGCGCCGAGCGCCGCGAGCGCCTCCGCCAGTGCCGCGGAGTCGAACCCGTCGAGCAGCGGGGGGGACATCAGTGATGCCGGGGGTCAGCCGAAGCGGCACGCCACTCGCAGCGGTCGCCGCCCTTGGCGCGGCACGCCGTGTGCAGCATCGCGCCCTCTACGCCCACGAGCAGACGGAGCAGCTCCGCAAAGCCGGTGCCGTACAGGGCGCACGCGGCGCCGTCCGGCGTCGCGTTCACCGCGATGAGATCGCCCACCCGCGCCACGGGCACGCCGGCCTCGCGCCGCAGCTCCCCGTCGAACACCGCGCGCGCCGCGCGGCGCGCGACGCCGTACCCCAGCATGCGCGGCGCCGCCCGCGCCGCGAGCCGCGACGCGACGGACAGCCGGCGCACCGCGCGGCGTGCCGCGCGGCGCCCGGCATCGGCGAACACGAGGTCCGCGTCCGGGCGGCGGCCGACGAGACGGAGCAGCGCCTCCACGTGCGCCGGGTCGGCGCGCGTGTCGCGCCGCGCCATCGTTTCGTATTGGGCGAGCTGCATGGCCACGGTGTTCGAGAGCCCGAGGCGCTTGGAGAGCAACTCCTCGGCGAATTCGGACAGCCCGTCCTCGACCGGCGTGTCGAGGTTGCGGACCGCTTCGAGGACGGCGAGAGGCACGATGCTGTGCACCACGGCGGGCGTAACCTAGCACGCTCCCACCCCATTGCGGAACCCGGCACGACGCGGGCAGGTTATGGGTTACCCTATGGCCTCGACCCCGCCGCCCGCGCCCACGCCCACGCCCGCCGCTGACGCCGAGAAGCGCGCCAGCTTCGAGCGGGAAGCGCTGGTGCATTTGGACAGCCTGTACCGCGTCGCCCTCCGCCTCACCGGAAACGCCGCGGAAGCCGACGACCTCGTCCAGGAGACGATGCTCAAGGCGTACCGCGCCTGGCACCAGTACGAAAAGGGCACCAACGCCAAGGGCTGGCTCCTGACCATCCTGCGGCACGCCTTCATTAATGAATACCGGCGCCGCACCCGGCACCCCGAGACGGTGGACCTGGACGCAATCGAGCCGTTCTCCGTGTTCGAGGAGCTGCAGGACGATGACCCCCAGGGCACGTTCTTCGACCGGATCGTGGACGACGAAGTCCTGCGGGCGATCGACCAGCTGCCGGAACAATTCCGGGAGACGGTGGTGTTGAGCGACGTGGAGGGTCTGTCGTACGAGGAGATTGCGCGCGTGCTCGACGTGCCGGTGGGCACGGTGAAGTCGCGGTTGTTCCGTGCCCGGCGCATGCTGCAGGGCAAGCTGTACGACTATGCGGTCGGGATGGGATACATCAAGGGAAACGCCACATGAATTGCCGCGAGTGCACCGAGCATCTGTACGAGTATTTGGACCGCGAGCTCACGCCGCAGCTGGAGCAGGAGATCCGGCAGCACCTCGCCGACTGCCCGCCGTGTGGTGATCACTTCGACTTCGAGCGGCTGTTCCTCGATTTCCTGCGGGCGCGCTGCCGGGCGCAAGGCGCGCCCTCCGACCTCAAGCTTCGCATCCTGCGGGAGCTGTTCGACGAGTGAGCTGGCTCGCCCCGGGCGGCCTCGCCGCGGCGCTCGCGGTCGGGGCGGCGGTCGCCTGGGGCTTCGGTTGGCAGGGACTCGTCGTGCTCTTCACGTTCTTCCTTTCCGGCAGTCTTCTCACCCAGCTCGCCGAGCGGCGCGCGCCGCGCCGCACCGCTCGCCAGGTCATCGCGAACGGCGGCGTGGCCGCCGTGGCGGCGCTGCTCGGCGCCTGGACGGTCGCCGCCGGAGCGCTCGCCGCCGCGGCCGCGGATACCTGGGCCACCGAGCTCGGCGCGTTCTCGCCGTTCGCGCCGCGCCTCATCACGACCGGCGCGCGGGTCGCCCGCGGCACGTCGGGAGGCATCACGGCGCTGGGAACGGCCGGTGGCGTGGCAGGGGCGGTGGTGATAGCCCTGACCGCCCGATGGGTCGGACCCCGGGGCGCCGCCCCGGGGTCAGCCGGCCTCATCACGGCCGCGGGCGTCGCCGGCATGCTGGCCGACTCGCTGCTCGGCGCGACCGTGCAGGGCAAGTTCGAGTGCCCCGCGTGCGACGCGCGGTTCGAGCGCGGGAATAGCGTGTGCCACGAGCCCGTGCAACTCACCAGGGGTTGGCGATGGCTCGACAACGACGGAGTGAACCTGGCGGCCACGCTGGTCGGCGCCATCGTCGCGGCGCTCGGCTCGCGCTTCTCGTGACTCGGTGGGATGTCATCGTCGTCGGTGGGGGCCCCGCTGGCTCGGCCACGGCACTGCTGCTCGCCCGGGCCGGTGCCTCAGTCCTGCTGCTCGACCGCGCCCGCTTCCCGCGTCACAAAGCCTGCTCCGAGTACCTGAGCCCCGCGACCACGCCGATTCTCGAGCGGCTCGGCGCCGGCGTGCTCGCGGCGATCGAGCGTGCGGCGCACGCGAAACTCTACGGGATGAAGGTGGTGGCGCCGAGCGGCGTGGCGATGAGCGGTCGCTTCGCCTCCGACCATGGCCATGCGCCACCCCGGCCGTACAGCTTCGCCGTGTCGCGGGCGACCTTCGACATGATCCTGCTACGCGCCGCCGAGCGAGCCGGTGCGGTGATTCGCGAAGCCGTAGCGGTCGAGGACCTGGTCTGGGAGGACGGTGCCGTCACCGGTGTCGCGAGCAGGTCGGGAGACGGGAGACGGGAGACGTGCAACGCCGGCGTCGTCGTCGGCGCCGACGGCCTTCATTCGGTCGTGGCCCGTCGGCTCGGGCTCCTCCACACGTCGCCGCCGCGCCGCATCGCCTTCACCGCTCACGTCGCGGGCGTGGCGGGGGTGGAGGGCATGGGCGAGCTGCACGTGAGCCACCGCGGGTACGTCGGTCTGGGACCGATCGGCGAGGACGTGACGACCGTGGCGCTGGTCGTGCCCCTCGCGGCGGTGCGCGGCCGCACCCAGGATTTCCGCCGCGGCTTTTTCGCCGAGCTCGAGCGGTACCCGCGACTGGCGGGCCGGTTCGACCGGCGACGGCTGGTGCGCGACGTGCTCGCCACCGGACCATTCGCGCAATGGGCGCGCCGGCCCGCCGTGGACGGCGCCCTGCTCGTGGGAGACTCGGCCGACTTCTTCGACCCGTTCACGGGTCAGGGGATCTACGCGGCGCTGCGCGGAGCCGAGCTCGCCGCAGACTGCTTGATCCCCGGGCTTACGCCTGGGGCGAGTTCACCCATCCCCGCCATCACGCTGGAACCCTACGTGCGGGCACGCCGGCGCGAATTCGCCGGCAAATGGGCGCTGGAGCGGCTCATCGGGCTGGGGGTGGGGTGGCCGGCACTCACCGAGCGCGTGGTCGGCCGCCTGGCGCGCCGCCCCGACCTCGCGGATCTTCTGGTTGGCGCAACCGGCAACTTCGTCCCGGCGCGCCGCGTGCTCGCTGCCGGATTCCTGGCGAGGCTGCTCTGGTGACCACACACGGCGTCGATCCCGCACAATTTCGTCAGCTGCTCGGGCGGTTCGCGACGGGCGTGACCGTCCTGACGACGCGTGACGCGCGTGGCCGCCCCATCGGGATGACGGCGAGCTCCGTCGCGTCAGTCTCGCTCGACCCGCCGCTGCTCCTCGTCTGCGTGGATCGGCGCCACGACATGCACCCCGCGATGCACGCCGCGCCGCGCTTCGTGCTCAACGTGCTGGCGGCCGACCAGGAGGCCCTGTCGCGCCGGTTCGCCGCCGAGCACCCCGACCGGTTCGACGGGGTCGGCTACACCGAGAACGAGGACGGCCTCCCCCTGCTCGACGGCGTGCTCGCGACCATCGAGTGCGAGAAACACGGCGAGACCCCGGCGGGCGACCACACGGTGTTCATGGGCATCGTGACCGGGGGTGGCGTGACGGACCGGACGCCCTTGCTCTACTACCGCGGCGGGTACGCGAGCCTTTCGCCTGGATGAAGATGATCGGCACCGAGCTGCTGGATGACCGGCGCGCCGATCCGCGCGCGGTCACGAACGAGCTGCGCGACATCGCGCGGCTCAACGCGCTGTTCGGCGGGACGCGGGCGGTGATCGGCGCACTTATGCCACTATTCCGGAGCGCCGGGAGGCGGGAGACCCTAAAGGACTCCCTGACGGTCGCGGGAGGCGGGATGCCTCGCTGGACGCTGCTCGACGTCGGGGCCGGGTCGGGCGACATCGCGCTCGCCGTGACAGCCGCTGCAGCGCGGCACGGCATCGCGCTCACACCGATCTGTCTCGAGGTGATCCCGGCCGCCGCACAGCTCGCACGGGGCAACGGGGTGGCGGTGGTCCTGGGCGACGGCGGTGCGTTACCGTTCGCCCCGAAGTCGGTCGACATCGTGATCGCGAGCCAGGTGCTGCACCACCTCCCGCGCGCGGTCGCCATGCGCTGGATCGCGGGGTGCGATCGGATGGCGCGGCGGGCGGTCGTGCTCGCCGATCTACGACGCTCGCGCGTCGCGATGGCGGGTGTGTGGCTGGCCGCCCACGCCCTCCGCATGAACGCCACCACCCGGCACGATGCGGTGGTGTCGTTGCGGCGCGGGTACACACGAGTAGAGTTGAATGCGATGCTTCGTGAAGCAGGCGTGCCGGCGATAGCGCGATATCGGCCGGGGTTTCGAATCGTGGCGACGTGGGAACCGTGCGCACCGTCGACGAGATCTTGATCCGTGCGCCGCTCGAGCGTGTGTTTCAGGTCGCTTCGGGCGTCGAACGCTGGCCTGCGATCCTGCCTCATTATCGTTGGGTTCGTTTTCTCGACCGCCGCGACGGCGGCGGCACCGTCGAGATGGCCGCGTGGCGTCCGTTCGGGTTGCTGCGCTATCCAGTCTGGTGGGTGTCCGAGATGACGGTCGACCGGAGGGCATGCGAAGTCCGGTATCGTCACGTGCGGGGTATCACGCGAGGAATGGACGTCCTGTGGCGACTCGTTCCCCAGCGCAATGTCCTTCAGGACAGTGCATTGCCGAGCCCACCCTTCAGGGTGGGAACACCCAGCGGCACTGCGCAACCTGAAGCTGTCCTCGTCACGGTGGTGCACGAGTGGCGCGGACCCGCGTGGCCGCTGGTCGGGCCGCTCGCGGCGAGCCTCGTGATCGGACCCGTGTTCATACACGGGATCGCTTCGCGCACACTGGCGGGGATCAAGCGAGAATTGGAGCGCGAGCGTGGACCCCGGGCCGCCGGCCCGGGGTCAGCCGGGCTAGGACCATCGAAGGGCGGCTGACGCCGGGGCGACGCCCCGGGGTTAACGGAGGTTGCGGGATGCGAAACGGTTCGAGACGGGTCGTCATCACCGGCGTCGGCGCCGTGACGCCGATCGGCACGGCGGCGGACGGACTGTGGCAAGGGCTCACCGCGCGGCGCTCGGCGGTCCGGGAGATCACGCGCTTCGACCCGACGCCGTTCCGCAGCCGGATCGCGGCCGAGATCCCCGACTTCCGGCCGCAGGACCACCTCAGCGCGAAGCGCACCAAGCGGCTCGACCGCTTCTCACAGCTCGCGGTCGCGAGCGCCCGGCTCGCCCTCGCCGATGCGGAGCTCGACCCGGGACGCGAGGATGCCGATCGGGTCGGCGCCATGATGGGCTCGGCGCTGGGCGGCGTGGCGTTCGCGGAAGCGCAGGTGGGGGGCTTCCAGGCACAGGGCCCGCGCGGGCTCGATCCCGCGCTCGCGCTCGCCGTGTTCGCGGGTGCGGCGAGCTGCAACATTGCGATCGAATTCGGCTTCACGGGCCCGAACTCCACCAACGCCATGAGCTGCGCGTCGGGTACGATCGCGGTCGGCGATGCGTTCCAGGCGATCCGTGAGGCCCGCGCCGACGTGATGCTCGCGGGCGGCGCCGAGGCGCCGCTCGCGCCCATGACCTACGCGGCGTTCAGCGTCATCCGCGCCATGAGCACTCGCAACGACGATCCGGCCCACGCATCGCGCCCGTTTGACGAGGCGCGCGACGGCTTCGTGATGGGCGAGGGGGCCGCGGTGCTCGTCCTCGAGGAGCGCGATCGGGCACTCGCCCGCGGAGCGAAGCTGTACGCCGAGCTGGTGGGCTACGGCTTCACCAACGACGCCTATCATATGACCGCGCCGCGTCCCGATGGGCGCCAGGCGGCGCGCGCCATCCGGCTCGCGCTCGAGGACGGGAGGGTCGCGCCCGGCGACGTCGGCTACGTCAACGCGCACGGCTCTTCCACGCCGCTCAACGACACCACCGAGACTGCGGCGTTGAAGCAGGTGTTCGCCGCGCACGCCTACCGGCTCAGTATCAGCGGCACCAAGGGCTACTACGGGCACGCGTTGGGCGCGAGCGGGGCGATCGAGGCGGCGATCTGCGCGCTCGCGATGCAGCGGCACTGGCTGCCCCCCACGATCAACCTCGAGCGGCCCGATCCCGCCTGCGACCTGGACTGCCTCCCCGGAGCAGGGCGGACGGCGGCCCCCGACATCATGGTGTCGAATTCATTCGGGTTCGGCGGCATCAACGCATCGCTGGTGTTGCGGCGGGTGTAGCCCGCCCCCTAGATTGGCGCCGCCACTCTCTCCCGAGGTCCCTGCGCGATGTCCCAGAATCTCCGGTCCCTCACCGCCGAATTCGTCGGCACGCTGTTGTTCGTCTTCGTGGGCGCCGGCAGTGTGGTGACGACGGCGCTCGCCGGCCCGAACGCGGGCGCCGTCACCTCGCTCATCGTCGCGCTCGCGCACGGCGTCGGGATGGCCGTGATCGTCTCCGCGACGATGAACATCTCCGGCGGCCACATCAACCCCGCGGTCACCACGGGATTGTGGATCGCGAACAAGATCGACGGTCGGCTGGCCGGGCAGTACATCCTGGCTCAGCTCCTCGGGGCCCTCGTGGGTGCGGCGCTCGTCAAGGGCGTGCTCCCCCGGGCGGCGGTGAGCCTCGCCCTGGGGGGCGCGCCCCGCCTCGCCGGCGACGTCACCTTCCTGCAGGCCGTCTGGATCGAGGCGCTGCTGACGTTCTTCCTCGTCAGCGCGGTGTTCGGGACGGCCGTGTCCTCGCAGGCGCCGAAGATTGGCGGGTTCGGGATCGGGCTCGCGATCTTCGTGGATGCCCTGGTCGGCGGGAGCCTGACCGGCGCGATGATGAACCCGGCACGCGCGTTCGGGCCCGCCCTCATCAACCTCAGCTTGAACGGCCAGGCCGTCTACTGGATCGGGCCGCTGCTCGGCGCGGCGGTCGCGGCGGCGCTTTGGAAAGCGGTGCTCCTACCTAGAGGCCAGTAGTTCTGCTGCGCAGGGAGCGAAATAGCTGAGAATAATGTCCGCCCCCGCGCGCCGGATGGCGTACAGCGTCTCCCACATCGCGCGCTGCTCGTCGAGCATGCCGCGCTGTGCCGCCGCTTTAATCATGGCGTACTCGCCGCTCACCTGAAACGCCGCGAGCGGCGAGCCGAATTGCTGCCGGGCGCGCCGGATCAGATCGAGACACGGAAGCGCCGGCTTCACCATGATGATGTCGGCGCCCTCGCCCACGTCGAGCTCGATCTCCTTCATCGCCTCGTCGGCGTTCGTGCCCTGCATCTGGTAGGACTGGCGGTCGCCGAACTGCGGGGTCGACCCGGCCGCCTCGCGAAACGGCCCGTAGAACGCGGACGCCATCTTGGCGGCGTACGACATGATCGGCACGAGGGACTGGCCCGCCGCGTCCAGCGCCTTGCGGATGCCAGCCACACGGCCGTCCATCATGTCGCTCGGCGCCACGATGTCGACCCCGGCGCGCGCCTGCGCCACCGCGACCTTGCCGAGCAGGTACACCGACGCGTCGTTCTCGACCTCCCCGTCCTGGATCACCCCGCAGTGCCCGTGATCGGTGTACTCGCACACGCAGACATCACCGACCACGAGCAGGTCGGGCACAGCCCGCTTCACCGCCCGCACCGCCTGCTGTACGATTCCCTGCTCGTCGTAGGCTTCCGAGCCGGTCGCGTCCTTGGTCTCGGGGAGCCCGAACAGGATGATCCCGCCCAGCCCGAGGCGCCGGGCGCGCTCGGCATCCTTCACGAGCTCGTCCACCGAGGTCTGATACACGCCGGGGAGCGACGGCACTTCCCGGCGCACGCCATCGCCGTGGCACACGAACAACGGCCACACGAGCTGCGCGGGAGTGAGGTGGGTCTCCTGCACCAGCCGGCGGAGCGCCGCCGTGCGGCGCAGCCTGCGCATGCGGCGAATCGGAAACTGACTCATCGGCCGAGCAATCTCGACGCGCCCTGCATCTGGAGCAAGCCCGCCACGGCGACGCCCGCGGCGCCAGGATCGCGGTCGTCGATCTCGGCGGACGCCGTGATCTGAACGGAGCCATCCTGGGCGGTCACCCGCCCGAACAAACGAGCCCCAACCCCCGACCCCCGAGCCCCGACGTAAGCCGCCACCGGTGCCTGACACCCGCCCCCGAGGGCTTTGAGCAGGCTGCGCTCCGCCGCAACGGCGCACGCGCTGGGCGCGTGCTCGAGCGGCGCGAGCACCGCCCGCACCGTCCGGTCGTCCGCTCGGATCTCGAGCCCCAGCGCTCCCTGCCCGGGCGCCGGCATGGCTTCGAGCGGATCGAGCCGCGCCGCGATCCGGTCCGCGAGCTCGAGCCGCTCGAGCCCCGCGGCGGCGAGCAGCGCCGCGTCGAGCCCGTCGCGCCCTTCCTTCACCTTTTGCACTCGGGTAGGCACGTTGCCGCGCAGCGCGACGATGACGAGATCGGGACGCAGGTACCGGATCTGCGCGACGCGCCGCAGACTGGAGGTCCCGATCTTGGCTCCCGCGGGGAGACCGGCGAGCGCCGTGACGCCGCCGCCGCGCGTGATCAGGGCCTCGCCGGAGTTCCCCCGCTCGGGCACCGCTCCCAGCGTCAGCCCGTCGGGAAGCTCGGTCGGGAGGTCCTTGAGGGAGTGCACTGCGACGTCGATCCGCCCGTCCAGGAGCGCTTGCTCGATCTCCTGCGTGAAGAATCCCTTCCCTTCGAGCTGGTGTAGCGGCCGGTCGACCTCCGCATCGCCGCGAGTCGCGATCACGACGAGCTCGGCGCGGGTGCCGTGGCGCGCCAAGGCTGCCCCCACCCACTCCGCCTGCCACAGGGCCAGTTTGCTGCCACGCGTGCCCAGCTTGACAGAACCGCTCACCTTTCCCCTTTCCTGTAGTACTGCACCAGCGCAGCGACCAGTCCGGGAATGGTGTACTCGTCCGCCTCGACCGCAACGGCGAGGCCGAGCTCCCGTGCCGTCGCGGCCGTCACCGGCCCGATCGCCGCCGTGGCAAACCGGCCGCAGCCGGCGGCCTGGCGGCCCACGAGCTCCACGAAGTGGCGCACCGTGGAAGACGACGTAAAGGTGACCGCATCGAGCTTGCCGGCGAGCAGCTCGGTGGCGAGCGCTGTCCCGTCTCCCGCCTCCCGGACGGTTTCGTAGACCGGAATCACGTCGACTTCGGCCCCCAGCGCTCGCAGCCCCGCCGGCAGCGCATCGCGGGCGGCGGCGGCCCGGGGGATCAGGATCCGCGCCCCGCGGAGCGAATCCCGCGTGGCGAGCGCATCCACCAACGACTCGGCGACGAAGCCCTTAGGGACGAGCTCCACCGTTACGCCTACGGCCCTCAGGGCATCCGCGGTCGCGGGACCGATGGCGGCGACGCGAGTCTGCGCGAAGACGGAGGGGGAGTGGCCCCAGGCGGACAACCGCTCCAGCACTACTTGCACGGTGTTCTGGCTCGTGAACACGGTCCAACGGTAGTCGGCGAGGCGGGACAGCGCCCGGCGCAGCGGCTCCAGATCGGCGAGCGGCTCGATCCGGATCGTCGGCGCGAGGACCACCTCGGCACCCCGCTCCTCCAGAGCGCGCACCAGCTCACCCGCCTGCTCCCGCGCGCGCGTGACCACGATGCGCCTCCCGCGCAAGGGGGGCACGGGCCGCGCGGGAGCCGGTTGCGGCGGCGGATGTGACATGCGTGGTTGCAATCTCTCCGGCACTAAAACCATAATCAAGCAATGCTCCGCTCCCTGCGCTCGTCGCTGGCGCGGTTCGCCGTGCGGCGAGCCGCGGCGTGCCAGCGGTTCGCCCCCAGGCGCGCCGATTTCTGGCTCCGCCTGGCCTGCAACCTCACGCCGGTGTTCGGGGACCCCTACCCGGCGCTGGTCCGCCTGCGGCGCGCGACCGAAGATCGCTGGGGCGCGGTTGCGGCGGCGCGCCAGGGTACGGAGGGCTTCCCGGACAACCCGGACGCGTGGATGCTGCTGGGCGAAGCGTACCAGATGGTATTCCGTCAAAAAGACGCGCTGCATGCGTACGAGCAGGCGCTCGCCCTGGAGGAGCGGCCCGACGCCGCCGTCGCCGCGGGCGATCTGTACCGCCGTGCCGGCCTGCTGCAGGAAGCGGCCGCCCGGTTCGCCCGGGCCTACGCCGCCGGGGGTGGGGCGGAGGCGCTGTGGCTCAACGCGCAGACGCTGTTCGAGGCGGGCGAGGAGCGGGCAGCGGACGAGGCGCTGCACCTGTGGGCGACCCAGGTGCCCGGAGGGCTCGACCGGCTGTCGGAAGCGCGGGCGGAGCTGCGCGGCGGAAAGCGAGAGGACTAGGGCTTGCCGGTCCGACGGTACAACGATATCGCGTACCCGAGCAGGATGACGGCGGTGACGATGTAGGCCGCCACCATGTAACCGCCGTTGTGCGGCACGTCAGGCATGGGCGCTCCTCTCCTGCTGCTCCTCCCGCTCGAGCGCCAGAGCGTAGCGCTGCATCACGAACCCCACGTACAGGAGCGTGAACACCCCGAACGACACGAGCAGCGTGACGAGCATGCTTCCCGGCAGCGACGGGGCGCTCGGCTTGAGCACGATGGGCTGGGGATGCAACGTGCGGAACAGGTATACGCTGAGGTGAATGAAGGGCACGAGACACATCCCGCAGATGCCGAGCACCGCGGCGTAGCGGGCGCGCAGCGAGGCGTCGTCGATCGCGCCGCGCAGCAGCAGATACCCGATATAAAGGAAGAAGAGAAACAGCGTCGACGTGAGGCGCGCGTCCCACGTCCACCATGTTCCCCAGATTGGCTTCCCCCAGATGGGGCCGGTCGTGAGCACGATCGACGCGAACACCGTCCCTGCCTCCGCCGACGCTGCCGCGAAGCGGTCCAGCCGCGGGTCCTTCAGGAACAAGTAGAAGATCCCCGCCAAGCCGACCAGGAACATGGCCGTCTCGGCCCAGATCGCCGCCGGGACGTGGAGGTAGTAGATCTTTTGCGCAGGCCCCTGCAGCCGCTCGACCGGCGTGAACGCCAGGGCCCGGACATAGACCAGGGCGAGCAGCCCCAGACCGATCAGGGTGATCAGTCGGCCCTTACGAGCGAGACTCACTCATCCACCGTGAACGGGAAGAGCAGCGTGGCGAGCGTCACGAACGCAATGTCATATGCGGCCAGCAACCTAAGCCACCCCGCAGACTCGCTCAAGGGACGCCCGCCGAGCAGGCGCGCGGTCACCTGCACCGCCCCGATGAGCGGGGGCAGGAGGAAGGGCAGCAGGATCACCACGAGCAGCAGCTCTGCAAAGCGCGTCCGGATCACGAGCGCGCTGAACAACGTCCCCACCGCGACGAAGCCCACGGTGGCGAGCGCGATCACCGCGATGAGCGGCAGCAGCACGGGAGCGACGGGCACGTCGAAGAAGAGGACGAACAGGGGCAGCCCGACGACCTCTACTACGGCCACGAACACGAGGTTCGCGAGCAGCTTCCCCCAATAGAGACTGGTGCGGCTGAGCGGCGACGCCAGCAGGCCTTCGAGCGCATCGTTCTCGAGCTCGAGCTGGAAGGCGCGATTCATCGCCAGCATCGCGGCGAACGTGAACGTCACCCACAGGATCGTGGGCGCGAGGTCGATCGTCGCCACGGCCGTGGGGTCGCGCCCGAAGTTGAACACGGTGAGCACGAGGGCGGTGAACACGACCGCGGACACGATGGCGGTGCGCGTGCGAAACTCGAGCAGCAGATCCTTGCGCGCGACCGTCCACGCCTGTCTCAGCCAGTCACCCACCGGCTTCTCCGAGGGCCCGACGGTACTCGTCGGCGATCTGCGCCGGCCCGCGCCCGCCGCGCGGCGCGAACTGCACGAACCGGCCGCGCCGCTGGAACGCCACATCGGTGGCCAGCTCGACACCCTCGCCCACGTTGTGGGTCGCC
>Ga0137415_10001378_pt1 | contig 23956 bp, 20 predicted proteins | sample CZODoug3_1_1_16f_FD_183082 | JGI IMG/M metagenome (GOLD analysis project Ga0137415, IMG submission 183082) | Vadose zone soil fungal communities from Angelo Coast Range Reserve, California, USA - CZODoug3_1_1_16fungal (Hybrid Assembly) | ecosystem: Environmental > Terrestrial > Soil > Vadose...
GGATGCATCATCGGCGTTTCGACTTCGAGGTAGCCTCGCGCATCGAAAAACCGGCGCAATTCCTGGATGATTTGCGCGCGTGTTACAAAGACCTGCCGTGACTTTTCGTTGGCGATCAAATCGAGATACCGCTGCCGGTAACGCAGTTCGACATCGCTCAACCCATGCCATTTCTCCGGGAGCGGCAGCAGCGCTTTCGAAAGAAAGAAGATCTCCTCGACCCAGATGGACAGCTCATTGGTCTTCGTTCGAAACAGGTGCCCGCGCACGCCAATCGAATCGCCCAAATCGAGCAGATGAAACAGTTGGAATCCCCGCTCTCCGACAACATCTTTCTTCACGTAGATCTGAATGCGCTTCCCAGCGCCTTGCAGATGCGCGAACCCCGCCTTCCCCATGAGCCGGACGGATACGATGCGCCCCGCGACCCGCACCTCGCCCTTATTCGCATCCAATTCCGCGCCGGAGGCCTGTCCGTACTTCTCTACCAACGCGGCCGGTGTATCGGTCCAGCGAAATTCCCGGGGATAGGGGTCGTGTCCCAGCGCCTGGATCTGCTCAAGCTTCTTCTGGCGCTGTTCAAACTGGTCGCGTGGCTCAAATTGCAAAGGGAAAAATCCTTTCGAAAGCGACGGTGTCCGAGTATAACGGCGCGCATCATCCTTGAGCAAGGAACACGCCACTTCCTCGCTCGGTTAAGAGAGCACGCGACGCGTATCAGGTTGTCAGGTTGAGCGTTCTCAGATTGGCCTTGCTAAGAAGTTCTGACCACTCGACGCTGCCGTGAAGAATATTATGGCTTGTAGGTGGCTTTTTGTTATACTCCCGGTCCTGTCCCAACGGAGGCCTCCCGTGAACGACTGTGTCCGCCCCCTCTCAGCCCGCGGCAAGTCAGTCAAGGACGACTGGCGCGCGTGGCTTCCGGAAGCAAAAGCGGTGGTTTTCAATCAACAGGTACACCAACTCGAATCCAGCTACGTGATGTTAAGCGTGTCGCTTGATGAAGCTATTGAACTGCGGCAAATGGGACAGCCCAGCAAATCCCTTCAGGCCGTGGGCATCACTTCAGGCCTCTGCAGGCTGTTGACCCAGATGCTTGCGGGCTTGCTGCGTGCTTTGTCGGAGCACGCCAAGCACTACGGAACCGTTCCCAACGCTGCCCCCCTCGATCCCGCCAATTTTCAAGGACAGAAGGGCCAGCGTTCCGCGCGCATGAGCAGCCTGCTCAATCGCGTCCTGCTTTCCCAACGGCTCCAGTTTCTCCATAAAGTAAGCACGCTCGAGGAGATGGTTGAGGATCTTGGCAAGGACTTCCGTCATGCTGCTGATGACCTTGCCGATGGGTTCTCTTCGAATCCCGGGAAAATGTGGGCTGACGTGGACACGGACCACTACGACCTGAATACCTGCTTGAGAGAGGCCATTGTCGTACTCAAGTCTTTCCTGATCGCCTTGCCCGAGAGCCAGCTCGGAGCTTTCCAAGGCACCGTTCGCCGGCAGTCTCAGCCGTTGGAAACCGGCGCTCCTTCCACCCAGGGCATGATCCGCCATAGACGAATGCCCGCGATCGCGGGAGAATGATCTAGCCTGCTCGCCCGCAGGATCCGGCAAGCTTACTGGGGGGGAACTAACTCTCCGGGCCGGTGTTTATTATGGATATGCGGGCTTCTGCCAGGACAACTCAAGGGGGTACCCGGCGCATCCGAAATGGTGGATGCGCCGCTATTGGACCGTTGGCCCGGAACCGACCAAGCGATCCCGATGCGTCGACCTCTCGGCAGCCACCCAAACCGGTGACTGAAGCGGAGGCCATCCGTCTGGCCCAGGCCGGAGATGCTGCGGCTTTTGAGTTTCTGTACCACTTGCACAGCCGCCGCGTCTACGCTTTGTGCCTGCGCATGGTGAATAATCCGTCCGATGCGGAAGACCTGATGCAGGAAGCTTTCCTTCAGCTCTTCCGCAAGATTGGCACCTTCCGCGGAGAGTCGGCCTTTTCAACCTGGTTGCACCGGATGACGGTTAATGTGGTGCTGATGCGGCTGCGCAAGAAGTCGCTTCCTGTGGCTTCGCTCGAAGAAACGACGGATCCCGACGATGAAACGGGCGGCCCCAGGAAAGACATTGGCGCACCGGATTTGCGCTTGAGCGGCGCCGTCGACCGGGTCAATCTGGAACGTTCGGTTGAGAAGTTGCCGCCGGGTTACAGAACTGTGTTCGTATTGCATGACGTCCAGGGTTACGAACACAACGAGATCGCGGACATTATGGGATGTTCGGTAGGAAATTCGAAGTCGCAATTGCATAAGGCGCGTACGCGTCTGCGGGACCTGCTCCAGGAAGAGGTACGCCAGCAGGCACGGCAGGAACGCCACGCGGCAAAAACCCAGACGGCTCACGACGATTGAGCTACAATGGGCGCAATTCAAGGGTGTGTGAGCGGCTTCCAGGGCGGACATCGGGATTTTGCGCCGAGTCGGTTTAAGAGAAGTCGAGCGGGGCAGGCATCCAGCGCCGGCCTCCACGGAGTGAAGGGTCATGCAGTGTAGGGACGTGGAAATTGTAGTTGAGCAGGAAGGCCTGGTGCCGCTGCCGGAAGCAGCGCGAGCGCATGTGGCCGGTTGCAGCCGTTGCCGGGAGTTCGTCGCCGATCTCGCAATCATTGTTTCCATCGCGAGTGAATTGCCCGCCGAAGTCGAGCCACCCGCCCGCGTGTGGGTTTCCCTGCAAGCCCAGCTTGAACTCGAAGGAATCATTAAGCCCTCCGTCGTTCCTGCTCACAGTGAGCCCTCGTCCTGGTGGCATGGCTTCAGCGATCTGTTTCGTAGCCGCGCTCTGGCGACTGCAACCGTGGGCCTGTTGATCGTCGCTGCTGGAGTCCTGCAAATGCGGCAACCTCCGGATGCCTCTTTGGAAGCCGAGAGAAGCGTTGCTGGACCTGCTTGGCAAATTCCCTTTGCGCAAACGGCCAAAGTTCTGAATGAACAGGAAATCGACCTCAGAAACATGCAGCTTGCCGACACTTCTGCCGTGGACGCCTCTTTCCGCCAGAACCTGCAGCAAGTCGATGATTTTATTGCTGACTGCGAGCGCCGCGTGAACGATGCGCCGCAGGATGAACTGGCGCGAGAATATCTGTCCAACGCCTATCAGCAAAAAGCGGAATTACTGTCTGCGATGATGGATCGCGGGGGGAGTGTCCAATAACATGGGAATGAGAATGGTGAATTTGTCCGCTTTGCGGTCGGATGTGAAACGCGGCATGCTGCCGCTACTTGGTGCGGCGGCCTTTCTCTACTCCGGTCTCCCCGCCGCAGGTGCAGCCGCCGGCCAGCATCTCGAAAAGCATTTCGCGGTCAACATCCGCCCGGTGGTTGTGATCCACAATGTCGCCAATGGCCGCATCGAAGTGAAATCCTGGAAAAATCCCGAAGTCGACATCGTGGCCAGCCAGACCTCGGACAAGATTGGCTTTGACATGGAGCAGGTCGGTGACCGCATCGACGTCACGGCAAATATTCTTAACCCGTCGGCGCAGCCGCACGAGTTGGAAGCCAGTCTGCAGCTCACTGTCCCCGAAGAAACGGAATTGCAGCTCAAGACGGAGACGGGACTAATTTACGTCGAGCAGGTGATGGGCGACATGACGCTGGAAAGCGTCGCCGGTGACGTTCACCTGAAGGAAGTCTCCGGCTACATCATTGTCCGTACCACGGAAGGTTCGCTGGTCTGTACGCAGTGCGCCGGGAAACTCGATTTCAAATCCATCAGCGGCGGCGCACAGGTTCTTCAGCCGGCGCTGACCAACGTCAGCCTGTTCACGACTTCAGGAAATATTCTGTTTGACGGCGATTTCGTCCGCACCGGCCTTTACACCATGAAGAGCGGCAAGGGCTTGGTCGAAGTCCGCTTCTCGGGCAACGATTCCTTCGACCTGAAAGCGCAAACAACCATGGGTACGGTCGATAACCAGGCGGCTGCGTACTTGAAGCCCGATTCGCACGGCATGATACACCGGGCGTCGAAGTTCACTAAGGGCCTCTTCGGCACCGTCGGGCAGGGCCTCGCAAAAGTCGAACTCTCCTCCTACAGTGGTACAATTCGCATTCTGAAGCGCGACTAGATTTCTCGCGCGACGATCGCGTGACAACTTCACCTCCTTCGCGCGGGCCGCAATCCCGCGTCCCGATTCTGTGCCTGGCTGGTTTTATGGGCTCCGGCAAAACCACCATTGGCACGCTCCTCGCTCGCCAGCTCGCCTGGCGCTTCGTCGATCTTGACGACCGCATCGAAGAATCCGCCGGCCTCGCCATTCCGCAAATGTTCGAACGTCTCGGCGAACCTGCTTTCCGCCAAATTGAAGCGGATCAATTGCGCGCCGCCCTCGGCCGCGCCACCGAGATGAAAGAAAGTACTGTTCTCGCGCTTGGCGGCGGCACCTACGCGCAGCCGGGCTGCCCCGATTTTCTTCGTGCTGCCGGCGTTCCGGTTTTGTGGCTGGATTCTCCCATCGAAGTTCTTCTTGCGCGATGCATGACCATGACCGGCCGCCCGCTCTTCCGCGATGAAGCCAGCTTCCGGTCTCTCTACGCCCAGCGTCTTCCCTCTTATCAACTTGCCGATTACCGCGTGGATAGCTCCGGCGAACCAGCTCAGGTTGTCGCGGAAATTCTGCGTCGCGGCATTGTTGCTTCCGGTGGAAACACCTCGCATCTGCTGGTGGAGAAACCTCTTCCCTGAGAGAGAATGGACGGGGGGTAAGAAGCACCGTGAAATTCAGAACCATATCGATTGCATTGATATTTGGAATCGTGGCGTGCGCCGCGTTGTCTCTCGCGGCTCAAAAAAAATCTGCGGCAACATCGGCCCCGGTTGTTTTCGCTCAAGACAAAGGCAAACTCACCATCAAACTCGGCGGCCAGACCGTCGGCCACGAGGATTTTGAAATCGCGCCGTCCGGCGGCGGCTGGCTCGCCAAGGGCGTTGCGGAAATCAAGCCACCCGATGGGGGCTCCAGCAAAGTCTCCGGCTCACTGACGTTGCAGCCCGACGGCGCGCCGATCAGCTACGAATGGAGCGCTCAGGCGGAAAAAACAAACGGCGCGCACATCCTATTCGCCAACGGCGTGGCGAGCATCACCCTGGAGATGCAGGGAGCTCGCGCGTTCCAGCAGAACCTTACTTTCAATACTCCACTCATCGCCGTTTTGGACAACAATCTCTACCATCAGTACGCGGTCCTTGCGCGCATCTATGACTGGTCCAAGCGCGGCGTGCAGACTTTTCCAGTTATTATTCCCCAGGAATTGACGCCGGGTTCGATCACCGTGGAATCCAAAGGATCGGCAAGCGCCGATGGCAAAACCTACGAAGGCCTCATGGTCACTACGTCGGACCTCCAGATTCTGCTTTTGCTCGACGGCAATCACCGCTTGATGCGGCTGGAAGTTCCTGACGCGAAAGTCTCCGTCGTTCGCGAATAGTCGCGCCGCCGGCGAAATCTTTTCCGCCAAAAAAAGCGGGACAGACATTCCTGTCTGTCCCGCTTTTGTGCTCTGTCTTAAAAACTTATCGCGCGAGCGGCCGCTGAAAAACAGGCTTGCCCTGAGCCCCGAAGGGCGCGCCGGGACGCCGCAGCGGATAGCCCTGCGGATTACCATGGGCATGCGAGTGCGCAAGCCCATTCGAATGACCCAGGCCGATGTGACCGTTGCCGTTGCCATTCGCCGACGCGGGCTGCGGCAGCCGCGCCGGATTACCGATAGGGCGGAGAGTAGCCGGCACTGCGTGAACGTGGTCGCTGATGGCCTGCAACCTCTTCAATATGGACTGCCACTGTTCCCAATCGAGTTGCCGCAGGAACGGCCGCAGGCCCTGGATGAATGGATCTTCCAGCAGCGCTTCGCCGTCGGATTCCGGGATGAAGAACCGGTTCAAGCCGACGTTGAGCGCCTCGGAGATCTTCTCCAGCGTGCCGAGGCTCGGCGTCATCTGGCCGCTTTCGATGCGTGAGAGGTAGGAGCGCGAGACCTTTGAGCGCGACTGCAGTTGGCTCTGGGTCATGCTGCGCGATTCGCGCAACTGGCGAATGCGCTGGCCGATATTCTCGACCGTCTCCTGGTTGACGAACTTTTCGGTGGCTGGTTCAGCGGCTGCTTCCTCCGGAGGTGCCGGTGGAGGAATCAGGAATTCCAGACGCTGGGGCAAGGCGCGCACGCAACGGCGGCAATTTCCCGTGCGCGTCCGGTACTGGACGAGACCACATGTCTTACAGCGAATGACTTCCCGATCCAATTCTAACGAGCTCATCTCTTTTTCTAATTGTACGGACACCGGTACTCCTCGCTGACTGTTTGTTCGGCGTGCGGATAGGGGAGGAACGCTGGAACGTTCACTGGAAGGCAGTGACTGGCGCAACGGGAGTATCGTTTGAATAGCCAAATTCTGTCAAGGGTATTTTTGAACTATTTTTACCGTCGCGGACCGCGTTTCGCCGTTCTACGCCGGGTTTTCGCCTGTCCTCTCGGGCAGTTGCGCCTCCTCGCGGCGCGATTTCCGCGAAAGGTTGTGTAGTCTCGTCTGTTCCACCACACCAGTTGTGGTGCGTTCTCCGTAGTTTTCCACAGCCACTGGAGCGCTCTGGCTTTCCTTCGGGCCGCCCTAAAGGACGGCCCCTACAAATAGGATTCGTCATCGGTCGGAATTCTCTTGTCATGACGGTTTCTTGGTTGGGTCGGGCTCGGGTGGATTAGGGACGTAGGTGATTCCAGCGCGCCTCTCTTCGGCAATGGCGGGCAGTGTGCGCAGAAGCAAACCGCAGATTTAGGCGAGGACCTTGGCGCGACGAGAAGAGACGCGGTTCTTGCCGGCGAGCCAATAGAGGCTGCGCAATGAATAGTTGATGCCCTGAGCAGTTTGGAGGCCTTGGGCATCCCGGAAGAGGATGTCGGCGACATCGGCGCGTTCGTTCTGCTTTTGGTCGGCGTGATGATTCGCGCAGAGCCCGGATTGCGGGTCGAAAATGGCGAGACGACATTGGCGGCCCGAAGCGCTGCGATAGGTAGAACGATTGGGAAATACGGATGGCTTAACAGTTTGGAGCTTCATCTTGAACCTCGATTTGAGATTTGAGAGATGCGGATTCTAAAGAAGTTAGGATCCGGGAAAAGCATTCGCTGGAAATACGAACACCGTTTGTTTTTGTGAAAGAGTGCGGAAGGGTATGAAAAGAAAAGAGTTGAGTTTTGGGTGGGTGCAAGAAAGTGCAAAAGAGTGCGGAAGCAACAGGAAACAAAGGAGATACACGAGATAAAGGAAATAAAGGAGTGAAGTGCGGGACCGAACGGTGGAGATGGAGTCGAGCCCTTTCCGGTTAGGCCGGAATCTTCGATCGACGATGCTCAGGATTAAAATTCACAAGACATGATAGCATGTATTATTTTATTTGTCAAGTAAAAATAAAGTATTTATATAGAACAGGATGCGAGAGCGTTCGAATGGGTGTGCAAGAGAAAGAAAACAAAAGGGTAGAGTTCACTGGTGGCGGGGGAATTGCTGGAAGGCGGATGGAGGCCGCGAGCGGGCCTGCTTACTCGTGCAGGACGGCAGTCAGGAGCGAATTGTGGACCTGAATTCCGCCATTGTAACGAATGAAACCTAGTTTCCTAAATTTATTCATGAAAAAACTAACCCGGGAGCGCGTTGTGCCAATCATTCCCGCCAGCATTTCCTGGGAAACCTTGGGAAGTATCTTTTGGGGCTGGTCTTCCTTGCCATAGCGAGCGAGCAGCAAGAGAGCGCGGGCCAGCCGCTTCTCGCTCGAATTGAAAAGCTGATCGGTCAAATCCTCCTCGATTCGGATATTTCGTGCAAGCATATAGGACAAGAAGCGGTCGGAGAGAGCATGTTCCGCGTGGAGCATGCGAATCATCTCGTTTTTTTCAATAACGAGTACAGTCGTGGGTGTAATCGCGGTCGTAGTCCCCATTCGAACAGACTGACCTGCTATGCTCCCCTCGCCAAAAAAATCGCCTGGTCCCAGTATCGCGAGAACTGCTTCCTTGCCGACCTCATTGACAACGGAGAGCTTTACACCGCCCCTTTGAATGTGCATCACACTCGTAGCGGGATCGCCTTGAGAGTAGATCTTCTGTGATCTTCGATACTCCATAACTTTTCTCGCCACGCCGGCCGAATCGAGAAAAGTTTGGGCATTGAAGGCAGGCCTTTTCCTGAGTTTTATTTTTGATTTGGTCCGGCTTGAACTCGCGATCACTTTCACAACTCACCGCTTGATACGAATACTAGCAAAATCACGCAAGGAAAGGGCCACGGCATGTGCTGTAAGAGTTAACATGAAAGTATAACTGTATAATATAGAACAGACACTAATACCCTCCTGTAATAGGTTTTAGGTGCTTAGAACCCGAACACTGTCGGGGGCCAGCATGGCAAGGGGAAGGACTGGCCCCCGTGCATTCTCCCTAGCGCCCAATGGCTTCGACGCCTCCAGCCCGCCTCAAACGAGACGCCCTGAGCGGATCGGAAGGCCGACATCCGCCTTTGCACATCCTCTTTGTTCATAGTCGCGCAGCGGAAGTAGAGCGCTGCCTGAAAGTGCTCGACAAACTGCATTTCACGGTGAGCTCAGAAGTAGTTGTAACACCGGAGGAGTTTACCGAACGGCTGGGTTTGCACGCTTATGACCTTGTTGTAGCAGAGCACCCCAGCCCCAACTGGGGGGAAACCCAGGCATTGGAACTTCTACACCAATCGAAGAAGCAGATCCCGCTTATCTTCGTCGGTGGCACACTGCAACGCGAGGCAGTGGCTGACTTCATTACAAAAGGCGCCTACGATTGCATCGAAATGGATCACATTGGTCATCTTCCCGTGGCCATTCATCGGGCTCTGGATGAGAAGGCATTGCGGGATGAACGCGACCGAGCCGAAAACGGCTTGAGGCATTCGGAAGCACGTTACCGCGCCTTGACGGGAAATTTGAGCTACGGAATTTGCCGCTGCAGCCTCGACGGCAAGTTTCTAGAAGTGAATGATGCCATGGTGAAAATGCTCGGCTATTCCTCAAAAGAGGAACTGTTAGCTGTAAACGTTGCGGGTGAGCTAATTCAAGATCCTGACAAACGAGCGCAATTGTTGGGGCAACGGGACCAGCAAGGTTCAGTCGACCCCATCGAAATAGAATGGAAACGGAAAGACGGCACAAGCCTAAAGGTGCGGATCAGCGGACAAGAAGTTATGGGAGAGCAGGGCGAGCTGGAGACCTATGAAGTTATCACTGAGGATATCACCAAACAGCGCCAGTTGGAGGACCGTCTGCGTCAACAGGCGGCTCGAGACCCACTGACGGGCCTGGGCAACTACCGCCATCTTGCGGAGGTGCTCGACATGGAAATCAAGCGTTCCGAGCGCACGGGGCGGGAGTTTGCTCTGTTGTTATTTGACCTGGATGGATTGAAGCAAATCAACGACCGCTATGGCCATCTGGTAGGAAGCCACGCGCTCTGCCGAGTGGCAGATGTTTTAAGCTTCTGCCGGGACATCGATACGGCGGCGCGCTACGGCGGGGACGAGTTTGCCGTTGTCTTACCGGAAACAGGCGCAGAGGCAGCCAACCAGGTGGCGCAACGCATCTGCGACAGCATTGCCAATGACGGGATGGGACCAGTGCTTTCCGTCAGCATAGGAGTGGCAGTCTATCCCCGTGATGGTGAAAGAATCGAAGGCCTCTTACACGCATCAGACGTGGCTATGTACGCGATGAAGACCAAAAAGCGCGAGCTTCTTGAGGCGAGGCAGCGCCTTGCCAGTTAAACGTAACCGCGCCATCGCCGAACGGAAAGATTTGCACTTGGCCGGCGGCTTCTTGCGTCGGCGGGGGAACGGTGTAGATGGAATCCGAACGCCGTCGATCACCCGCTATCCATTTTTTGCGACCGCCGAGTTGACCGAATCAACATAGCGCGCCCGACTTAAGGCCTCCACAAGCGACCTAGGTTCTAATGGTTGCTATCTGGAAACAACTAATCCGCTATTGCGGAGCACTGTCATCAGCATTCAAATCACCTATCAAGGGCATATCTTCGCGGCTGGAGATGTGGTGGCACATTCGCACCCAAACACGGGAATGGCGTGAAATTCATTGCCTTAGAGTCGGGTTGCGCCGCCAAGCGCACGGGGCGCAACCGGATTGAAATCGCAGCCACGCAAGTTCTTTGACCGAGTTTTCGATAGGCTTTTCTGGCCGCGATTTTTCCCATGCGCTACACTACTCGTTCTTTTTTGGGGAGAAACGGATGCCGACACGCGAGGATGCCTGGAAACTGCTGTGCGAGTACACGGCTTCGGAGAGCTTGCGCAAGCACATGCTGGCGGTAGAGGCGTGCGTGCGCGCTTATGCGCGAAAAGCCGGGGCGGACGAAGAAACCTGGGGGCTGGCGGCGCTGCTGCACGATTTTGATTACGAGCGCTGGCCCAATCAGGAGCACTCGCCCGATTCGGGGCATCCTTCGGAAGGGGCGAAGATTTTGCGCGAGCGGGGCTACTCTGAAGAAGTCGTCCGCGCGATCATCACGCACGCGGATTACTGCGGCGTGCCGCGGCAGACCGCGCTAGAGCACACGCTCTTTGCTTGCGACGAGATTGCCGGCTTCCTGACGGCCTGCGCGTACGTGCGGCCGTCAAAAAGCATTCTGGATCTGGAAGTGGATTCCGTGAAGCGCCGCATGAAGGACAAACTTTTCGCCAAGGGCGTGTCGCGCGAGGACGTGCGCAAGGGCGCCGAAGAACTGGGCGTGCCTCTCGAAGAGCACATCGGCTTCTGCATTGCGGCACTGCGGGAGCACGCCGACGCGCTAGGGCTGCGGGGAACGCTCTGAGACGGATTGGCTGGAGAGTCAGAGAACTTGGTGCGCGTCAGTGGTGCGCGTACAACACCAGGGCGGCGCCGAACAAGGTGCTGGCGATCACCAAGGCGACCACACCAGCGGCGAACCATTTGGAAAGGATAGCTGTCCGAAACAGCGATGCCGCGCGCTCCTGGGCCGCCACGGGCGAGAGCTCCGACGGCTGCGGCGACTGGAGCGCAACCGGCCGATCAACGTATTCTACTTTGGCGATGAAGCTGTAGCCCTTGCGCGGAATCGTGTCCACGAATACGGGCTGATCGGCCGAATCGCCGAGCACCTGACGCAGCTTGTTCACAGTGGTGTTCACGTTGGCGTCGTAGTTGACGAGCGCGTCCGGCCAGAGCTGCAAGCGCAGTTCTTCGCGCGTCACGATTTCGCCGGGCTTTTGAAGCAGTGCGACAAGCGCTCGATAAACTTTGCCCTGCAACTTGACGCGCGTGCCGTCCTTAAAAAGTTCTTCCTTTTTGAGGTCCAGATGATACGTGCCAAAACAGATGTAGCGTGAGGAAGCGGATGAAGAATTATTTGAACTTTCGCGAGCTTCCTGCGAGTGCATAGGAACCGGTTGCGTACTCATCGAAATCACCCTTGGTCACAACATTAGACCGATTCAACATTTGAATTACTCCACTCGCGGAACGGCGCTCGACCTGGCTATGGATGCCAACACTTGACATCCCGTTGCGGACAGTTATATCTTGACGTGCATATACAAGTCAAGCTTGGAATACAGAAAATGAAGAAAATATCCAGTCCGCTGGATCTGAACGGAACGGGCTACTGCGCTTCGTTCAACTTTCGTAAGACGGCGCGAGCGGTCACAAGGTTGTATGATGCGGCGTTGCAGGAATCGGGTATTCGCTCGACGCAGTTCGCCATTTTGGTGGGGATTGCGAAAAATCAGCCGGTTTCCATCGGGAGGCTCGGGGACTTATTGGTGATTGACAGCACGACGCTGACGAGAAGTTTGCGGCTGTTGCAGAAAGAGGGATTTATCGCCATCTCAAATCGGGCGGCCATGCGGCAGCGGTTTTTGACCGTTACGGCCAAGGGAGAGCGCGTGCTTGCGCGCAGCCTGCCCGCCTGGCGGAAAGCGCAGGAACGATTCGTTGCGGCTGTTGGCTCGGAATATTGGGTGGGCCTCCGCAGGGAGTTAGAGCGGCTTGGTCATATAGCCATCGACCTGGAGAAACCGCAGAAAGAAGTAACGGCACTGAACTCTTCCCAATAACGCTGCTTTCGAGCACACCTACCAATAGACGTACCACCAAGGGAAAGACGAGATTTCCCGGATGGGGCAAATCACGTTAGAATTGAAGGGAATGATCACACAGATTGAAGGATTTGACGCTACGGCGAGCCGCCATCCGCGCCGGAAGACTTATGGCGTGAAGGTGGGACACGTGCGCGTGGGCGGAGGCGCGCCCATCGTCGTGCAGTCCATGACGAACACGGACACGGCGGACATCGAGACGACGCTGAAGCAGACTCTGGAGCTGGCCGAAGCGGGGTCGGAGATTGTGCGCTGGACGGTGAACGTGCCGGAAGCAGCGGCGGCGGTGCCGGAAATCAAGAAGCGCATGCTCGATGCGGGATGCCGGGCGCCCATTATCGGCGATTTTCACTACAACGGGCACGTGCTGCTGACGAAGTTTCCGGAGTGCGCCGTGGCGCTGGATAAATACCGCATCAATCCGGGGAACGTGGGCGCGGGACAGCGGCGAGATGAGCAGTTCTCTACGATTTGCAAAATTGCGCGGGACAATGGCAAGCCTGTGCGCATCGGCGTGAATGGCGGCTCTCTGAACCAAGAGCTGGTGATGCGCAAGATGCAGGAGAACACGGACAAGAATCTTGGCAAAGAGAGCGAAGAGATCATCAACGATTGCATGGTGCTTTCGGCGCTGGAGTCGACGGAGCTGGCGTTGGAATCCGGGCTTCGCCAAGACCAGATCATTATTTCGTGTAAGACTTCGCGGCCGCGGGACCTGATCACCGTGTACCGCGACCTTTCCGCGAAAACCGAACAGCCCTTGCACTTGGGCCTCACCGAAGCCGGGATGGGCATGAAGGGGCAGATCTGGTCGGCGGCTTCGCTGGGCGTGCTGCTTTATGAAGGCATTGGCGATACGATTCGCATTTCGTTGACGCCGAAACCGGGCGGTGATCGACGTGAGGAAGTTTACGCCGCGTGCGAGCTGCTGCAAGCGCTGGGGCTGCGTTCGTTTGCGCCGAGCGTGACGGCGTGCCCCGGCTGCGGGCGCACGACTAGCACCACGTTTCAGGAATTGGCGGAAGCGATCCAGGGCTACATTCGCGACAGCATGCCGATTTGGAAGGCGCAATACGAAGGCGTAGAGAACATGACGCTGGCGGTGATGGGCTGCATCGTCAATGGCCCGGGGGAATCGAAGGCCGCGAACATTGGCATCAGCCTGCCGGGAACTGGTGAAGCGCCGCGCTGCCCGGTTTATATTGATGGGCAGAAAGATGTGACGCTGGAAGGCACTTACGATGAGCTGGCGGTGGCGTTTCAGGCGCTCGTCGACAACTACATTGCTAAGAAGTATCCGCGCAAGACGGCCGAAGTCGCGCCAGCGGCACAGTGAGGAATCCAAAGTGAAAATTAGCCGGGAAGATGTGTTGCGCGTGGCGGAGTTGGCCTATCTCGACTTAAGCGAGGGTGAGCTGGAGACTTACCGCGCGCAAATTGACGAAATTCTCGAATACATCGGGAAGCTGAATGAGCTGGACACGGCCAATGTCCAGCCGATGGCGCAGGTGCTCAGCGATGACCAGACGGCGGATGCCACGCTGCGCGAGGACTTGATTGTTCCCTGCGCGGTGGCTGAGGACGTCCTGAAGCACGCGCCGGACCCGGAGCCGCCATATTTCCGGGTACCCAAGGTGATTGAGAGGTAGTAGGACAGACATTCGTGTCTGTCCTTTTTTCTGGAATTTCAAGAAGGCCGGACAGGCAAGAATGCCTGTCCCACAAGAAAAATGCGCATAGCAGCGAATTGGACGATTGACGGAGTGCGAGAGGCGCTGGGAGCGAAGAAGATTTCGGCGCGCGAGCTGGTGGCGGATTTCTACAAGCGGATTGACGCGCGGAATGCGGAACTGAACGCCTACCTGACGCTTTCGCCGGAGCGTGCCCGGAGGCAAACCGACAGGGTCGATGCATTGGTGGCGGAAGGAAAGCCGCTGCCACCTTTGGCAGGCGTGCCAGTGGCTATCAAGGACGTCATCAGCACACGGGGGATCAAGACGACGTGCGGGTCAAAGATTCTGGAGAATTACTTTCCGCCGTACGATGCTACGGCGGTTGAGCGGCTGGAGGCGGCGGGCGCGGTGATTCTGGGAAAGACCAACTGCGATGAGTTCGCCATGGGAAGCTCGAATGAGAACTCGGCTTACGGGCCGGTAAAGAATCCTCTGGCACCGGACCGTGTGCCGGGAGGTTCGAGCGGTGGCTCGGCAGCCGTGGTGGCTGCGGGGCTAGCGGTGGCGTCCTTGGGAACGGATACGGGCGGATCTATCCGGCAGCCGGGTTCGTTTTGCGGGATCCCAGCGATGATGGGGAGCTATGGGCGCGTTTCGCGGTATGGCCTGATCGCGTTTGCGTCTTCACTGGACCGAATCGGGCCTTTTGCAACCAAAGTGAAAGACGTCGCGTCCATCTTGCAAGTTATCGCCGGGCGCGATCCGAACGATTCGACTTCGACGACGGCGCCGGTCCCTAATTATCGAGCAGAACTCGAGAAACCGGTGAAGGGTCTACGGCTGGCCATCCCCAAGGAATATTTCGGCGAAGGCATGGATGCGGGAGTGCGGCAAAAGATCGAGGCCGGCATCGAGATTTTCAAGAAGCTGGGGTGTCAACTGGTTGACATTCGCATGCCGCATACGGACTATGCGATCGCGACCTACTACATTATTGCGACGGCGGAAGCGAGTTCCAACCTGGCGCGGTATGACGGGGTGCGCTATGGATTGCGCGTGGATAACGATTCCCTGCTCGCGATGTACCGCAAGACGCGCGGGGCTGGATTTGGCGCGGAAGTGAAACGCCGTATCGTGCTCGGCACATACGTGCTTTCGGCCGGTTATTATGACGCTTACTATTTGAAGGGACAGAAAGTGCGTTCGCTGATAGCCCAGGATTTCCGCGATGCGTTTACGAAGGTGGATGCGATCCTGACGCCGACTTCTCCGGTTCCTCCGTTCAAATTGGGGGAGCGCACGGACGACCCGCTCCAGATGTATCTTGCTGATATATATACAGTTACAGGGTCCTTGGCAGGCGTCCCGGGGATATCCGTGCCTTGCGGCAAGATCGACGGGAAGCTACCGGTGGGCTTGCAAATCTTTGGGGCGCCGTTTGGAGAGGCGCGCGTCCTGCAACTGGCCCACGCCTTCGAGCAAGCTGGGGGAGCCACCGTTTGATCTTCGTGCGCGTGCACGGATGAACGCTTGCGATCCATTGCGACCATCATCGAGAATCTGGCTCGCGCGCAAAGCGAACTGTTGCGTGCCGCGGACGCGGTTCCTGCTGACCAATGGAAAACGAGGCCCGCTGAAGGGCGCTGGTCGGCGGGTGAGATGATCGGCCACCTGATCACGATCGAAGGGGCAATCATCAGCAGAACAGACAAAGTCCTGGGGAAACCTCCGAAAGAGGTGCCGTTTTTCAAGCGATTCCATGTCCCCATGGCGGTCGTGGAATCACGGCTGATTCGGCGGAAGACACTGATCCCGCTCGACCCTGGGATTGTCCACGAAAAGGAAGAAATGCTGGCAGAGCTGCGGCAAGTTCGGGAAAGAACCTTAGCGTTCGTCGAGGAAACCATGGAGCGCGACCTCAGTAAATACCGGATGCCACATCCGTTTTTGGGAAGTTTGAACGCATACGAGTGGTTCCAAATGATCGCATCGCACGAAATACGGCACACAAAACAGATGCGAGAGATTGCCGGGACTCTACCGAAAAGCGTAACAAGTCTGGAAAAGTAGAACATTTTTACCACTGGTCATGTTTGTGGTTGGGCTTCGTACTAACCCGCTCCAATGTGAAAAAGTGTGGAAAAAGGCAGCTTTTGTAGGGGTTTAGTGGGAAAGTACTAGACGAATGGTTTTTGCCTGGCAGAACGGAACGACTATTGCTCAGAAATGATGCAGCACATACGATGCCTACAGCATCAAAGTAGGTGTAGGAGATGTGGCGGAGTTGAGGAGCCGGGCCATGGTTACCGTGAAGTCGAGCCAAAAGATCTTCACCGATTCAGAGGTCGCCAACTTGACGGGGATTTGCGTCGAGCATGTGCACAATTTTGCGAAGAGCCGCCATTTGGGCTTCATCGCGCGGGCAGCGGAAGCCGCGGGCATCAGCGCGGATCAGTGGCTGTTTACCCTTTCCGACCTGATGGTATTGGTGACGCTGTTTCCGAAGTGCACGCACTAAGACGTTATAACGAACACGATTTTGCATGGCTCCCTGGCTTGGCCGGGGGGCCATTTTTGTTTCGGACGGCCCGAAACGCCAAGTTGCAGGCCTGGAAGGCCCGGGGGTATGCTCGCGATAGAGGCAAACCGAGCTAGCTCCCGTGCATCGCACACCTAGGGAACGACCGATGGGGACACTCAGAATACTCACGCTAGTGTGTTGCGCCTTCCTGGCAATCTCTGCCGGGTCAACTAGCTACTCCCATTCAATTAGCGGCGCGGCAGACAAGCAAGCGCCCGCAGAGAAGCAAGGCGGCAGCAAGGACGCACAGGTGGGAGCACCTGCTCTGCCGCGGGGCAAGAAGCTGGTGCTGAAGGACGGGACTTTTCAGCTGGTCCGGGATTACCAGCGGAACGGGGAGCGCGTCCGCTACCTGAGTGCGGAGCGGGGTGATTGGGAAGAGATCCCCGCCGCGATGGTGGACTGGGAGGCGACGGCGCAAGCGGCGAAGGTAGAACAGGACGAGGAAGATGCGCTGGCCAAGAAAGTCCACGCGCAGGAGCAAGCCCAGAGAATTGAGACGATGCTGGACGTGGACGCGAGCCTGCAAGTGGCCCCCGGGGTATTCCTGCCGCCGGGGGAAGGGATGTTCCTTGTCGACGGAAAATCGGTGAAGCCGCTCGGGCAGGTGGGCTCGGAGATCAAGACGGACAAAAAGCAGTTTTTGAAGCAGGTACTTTCACCGATTCCCATTGTTCCCAGCAAGCGAAACGTGGAGATCCCAGGAAATAAGGCAAGTATCCGGGTGACAAGCGGGCAAGCGGAGTTCTATTTGCGAGAAGCGCCACCGGATCCGGACCGGACGACTCCCATCGTAAAAAGCAGCCGGCCCGGTGAATCCGGTCCGGAGGTGGAGCTGGTGCGCGCCACGGTGAAGGGCAACAAGCGCCAACTGGAATCGATCAAAAGTCTTTTCGGACAGCAGATGGAAGAAAAGCGCAATGCGATTTCGATCCAGCGCTGGGAAATAGCGCCGACGGTCTTTCGCTTCACACTGAGTGAGCCGCTGCCGCCGGGAGAATACGCGCTGGCGGAGATTCTGCCGGATGGAATGAACCTGTTCGTGTGGGATTTTGGGGTCGATGCGGCAATGGGCGCCAAGCCAGCGACGGCGCCGAAAAAGAAAGAATAATCCCGCAATCAGGGCGGCACGGAGCGCGCCGTGACCAGCGGATCAAGCGCATCCGAAGAGTGACGGAGCAAAATCGGGCAAGGTTCAACGAGTATTGCGAGTTTCCGCCGGGGCATCCGACAGAACATTCCTCAAGAAAGCCAGCACGTCAGAGACACGGAAAGGCTTTTGGAGACAAAGGGGCTCGTCACCGCCTGCAGTTTCCTGACTACCCTCAACCAAATCGCCGGTCATGTAGATGAGAGCAGGTTTCTGCGATCCAGCGGCCTTAAGGATGCGACTGGCGGCCTCGCGACCGTCCACGGCAAAACCACCGGAAGAAAGATTCAAATCGCAGAGGAGGAAGTCATAGCTGGAACGCTCGAGATGAGCGAGAGCTTCCTCGGTGGTCGCGGCGCTATCCACGCGCAGGCCGTGGGCAGAAAGGCCTTCCTGAAGCAGCATCCGCAGGCTTTCCTCATCGTCGAGAACGAGTACAGCGCGGCCCCTAAGAAGATCGGCCATTGGGGGAACCGACTCCGGGGAAGCACCCTCGACTCCGAAGGGTACGCGAAGCGGCTCGGGCCCCTGGCCGGGCACACACGGAAGATAAATGGTAAAAGCGGAGCCGCCGGCGGGAAGCGATTCCGCTTCGATGTTTCCACCGTGCTCGCGAACGATGGACATACATATACTGAGGCCGAGGCCAGTGCCCCCACCGGGGCGCTTGGTGGTGTAGAAAGGATCGAAAATGCGAGGCAGCGCTTCGGGGCGGATGCCCACGCCATCATCCTGGACGGTAACGGTAAGCTGGTTTTCCTTTCGGCCGAGGCGAATCTGGATGCGGCCCGTGTCACGGACCTCGCGGATAGCCTGCTCGGCGTTGGTGACCAGATTCAGCAAGACCTGAATGAGCTGATTGGCATCGCCAATGACGCCGGGGAGATCCGGCTGCGGACGGAAATCCACTTCGATAAAATTGCGGCGAAGTGAATGTTCGTGTAGCTGGAGGGTGCGCTCGACCAAGCTGTTGACGTCGAGCGGCTTTTTCTGCGGCGAGGCAGGCCGTGAGAACTCGAGAAGATTCTGGACGATGCGCGCAGCGCGCCTGGCCTGGCGGTGGGTGAGCTCCAACTGGCGTTTGGTAGAGTCATCGGTGCCTTCGCGCTCGCGGAGAAGCTCGGTGACGCCGAGAATGGCAGTAAGAGGATTGTTCAGCTCATGGGCCACGCCCGCGAGCATCTGCCCCATGGCGGCAAGTTTCTCCGCCTGGATGAGTTGCTCCTCCAAACGCTTGAGATCGGTAACATCACGGCCGGAAAGAACGACGCCCTCAATACTCCCGTTTTCATCGGACAAGGGACTGAAATTGAAACGAATCCTCCGCCAGTCTCCCAGCTTGTGGCGCACACGAACTTCCACTGAAGCAAAAGTTTGCCTCCCGGCGATAACGTCTTTGTAAAGGGATATCATGGAGGGCAAATCTTCCGCGTGAGTGCGTCCGCCAAATTCCATCTGGTGGGCCTCATCCACTTCGTAGCCCAGGACCTCGGTGCAGCGAGGGCTGACAAAGGTATAGTGCGCGTTGGTGTCGAGCACGAGTATCAAATCGGGGAAACTGTCAACGAGGCGGCGTGCGAATTCCTGCTGCTGGTGGAGGCGGCGCTCCATCTCACGGCGCTCGGTGATATCCATGAGCGCGCCTTGATATCGAAGGACGCGGCCGCTATTGTCGCGGACGGCGGCGGCGGTATTCAAACAAACGATGGACGTGCCGTCCTTGCGGACCAGAGTGATCTCACGGCCCTGAATTTTCGGTTGACTCTCGACCTGGTCCTTGAGGATCTTGCGTTCAGCGCGATCGATGAAGATTTCGGGGACCTGCCTTTTCAGCAGTTCTTCTTTGGAATCGTAGCCCAGCATGCGCACCAGGGCGGGGTTGACGTCCACAATGGTGCCATCCGGCATGGTGATGTAGATGCCTTCCTGAAGTGATTCAAAGAGCTCGGTGAAACGCGCCTCGTTCTTGCGAAGGGCGGAAACGTCGCGCGCAAGAACGGTGATGCCGCCGATTTTGTCCCCGCGCATCATGGCGTGGGCCACACAATCAAAAAAGAAAGGCGAGGACTGGTTTTTCAACCGGACAGGAATAACACCGGCCCACTGGCGTCTCTCCATGAAACGCGGCATGGCACGCTCCACCAGCCTTGAACCCTCTCCGCTGCTTTCCTGGACGAAATCCGCCAACGGCCTGCCGATAATTTGCTGAAAGGGGGTGTCCACAAGATCGGAAAAGCTGCGATTGACGGCGCGAATCTGACCGTCGAGGGAGACGGCAAGAAGGATGTCATCAAAAGAATCAATCAGGTCGCGATAACCCTGCTGGGAGCGGGAGATAATCTCGAAGAGCTGGTCGAGCTGTTTATCGCTGGGAGGGTTCTCATCGCGGTGCTCCATGCCGCGCATGAGACCGCGGAGTTCGGAGATCTCCTGAGTCTTATTCCATATATAAATGCCGAAGAGGACGATGAGAACGACAAAGCCGATAGGGAGCGCTTCGTAATGGTGCGCGAGCGAACGAATGGAATCCCAAGATGTCCAGGCATATGCCACCCCAAGTAGAAAAATGACAAGGATGGCCATCAGCCAGAGTTCCCTCTGACGCTTTTCAAACTGCTCGAAGCGGGCAGAGATTACCGCATGCTGGTCAGTCTGCGGAGTGGAGCGGCCGCCGGTCTGCTGGGCGCGTTGGTTGTCTTCATGCATTCAAGTAGACGGGACCCTGCAGAATCAGGGTCTTCCGCCGGAAAATGCCATAACTCTTATTGTAAGAACGCACGCTGGATTTCAGCAATCACAGCAGAGGTGGGAGGTTCCTGAACGATACCCTGTACGTAAGGCATGGCAACAAAAACGGCGTCCCGGTAACACCGGGACGCCGTTTTGATTTTAGCTCCAACCGGCCTGAGGATCGGTCAAGAAGGAGGTTTAGCCTTCGGTAGCGGCGTCCGCCTCGGTGTCCTTTTGCAGGAAGTCAAGCGCGGCCGCTTCTTCGGCGGTGAGCTCGGCGGCTTCCGGAATCTCCTCGATGGGAGCAGGCGCGGGCATTTCCGTCAGCAACTGAATGCTGCGGTAGTGCTCGAGACCCGTGCCGGCGGGAATAAGCCGGCCCATGATGACGTTTTCCTTGAGGCCGCGGAGATAGTCCACCTTGCCGGCAACGGCTGCTTCCGTGAGGACGCGGGTGGTCTCCTGGAAGCTCGCGGCGGAGATGAACGAATCGGTTGAGAGCGATGCCTTGGTGATACCAAGGAGCAGCGGACGGCCCGTTGCGGGGCGGCCGCCATCGGCAATGACGCGGTCGTTTTCCTCGCGGAAGCGGAACTTGTCCACCTGCTCCTCAAGGAGGAACGTGGTATCGCCGACGTCCTCAACCTTGACCCAGCGCATCATCTGACGCGAGATGGTCTCAATGTGCTTGTCGTTGATGTTCACGCCCTGGAGGCGGTAAACCTCCTGAATGGCGTTCACCAGGTACGACTGCGTGAACTTTTCGCCAAGGACGGCGAGTAAGTCGTGCAGGTTGAGCGGGCCATCGATGAGGGCTTCGCCAGCCTTGACGTGATCACCTTCCTGAACGTTGATGTGCACGCCGCGGGGAATGGAGTATTCCTTGGTGGTCTTGCCATCCTCGCTCTCGACGTAAACTTTGCGCATGCCCTTGGCGATATCGCCGTAGCGAACACTGCCGTCAATTTCGCTGATGACAGCAGGATCCTTGGGTTTGCGGGTCTCGAAGAGTTCGACAACGCGCGGAAGACCGCCCGTGATGTCCTTGGTCTTGGTAGTTTCACGCGGGATCTTCGCAAGCACGTCGCCGGCCTGAACATCATCGCCATCCTTGACCATCAAGTGGGCGCGGGAGGGCATGAGGTACTTCTTGCGGACCTTGCCGGAAGAATCGCGGACCAGGATCGCGGGCTGATGCTTTTCATCGCCCGGGGGCAGAGTGACCACGTCCTGGGAGAGGCCGGTCACTTCGTCGACCTGCTCTTCAATCGTTAGGCCGGTCTTCAAGTCGTCAAACTTCACGGCGCCGGCGGTTTCCGTGAGGATCGAGAACGTGAACGGATCCCATTCGGCAAGAATCTGGCCATGGGTAACGTGTTCACCGTCCTGGACGCGAAGGCGCGCACCGTAAACAACATGGTAGCGCTCCTTCTCGCGGCCCTTTTCATCAACGATGGCGATGAGGCCGGCGCGGTTCATGGCGATGGAAGTGCCACCACGGCCTTCGACGAACTTCATGTCCACAAACTTGACGACGCCGTTGTTGCGCGCTTCGAGCGTGGAACGTTCGGAGACGCGCGTGGCGGTTCCGCCGATGTGGAAGGTGCGCATGGTCAACTGCGTGCCGGGTTCGCCGATGGACTGCGCGGCGATGACGCCGACAGCTTCGCCAAGCTCAACCATGCGGCCAGTGGCGAGGTTGCGGCCATAACAAAGAGCGCAAACGCCACGGCGGGATTCGCAGGTGAGCACGGAACGGATGCGCACGCGCTCGATGCCCGCGGCCTGCACCTGGTTAGCGAGCTCCTCGGTGATTTCCTGGCTGACGTCGACGATGACCGTGCCCTCGAAGTCCTTAATCTTGTCGAGGGAAACGCGGCCCACGATGCGGTCGCGGAGCGGCTCGACTTCGACGCCGGCTTCGATGATGGGCTCGACATAAATGCCGTCGGTAGTGCCGCAATCGCGCTCGTTGATGATCACGTCCTGCGCGACGTCGACGAGGCGGCGGGTGAGGTAGCCGGAATCGGCGGTCTTGAGCGCGGTATCCGCCAAGCCCTTGCGCGCACCGTGCGTCGAGATGAAGTACTGCAGCACCGTAAGGCCTTCGCGGAAGTTAGAAGTGATGGGCGTTTCGATGACTTCGCCGGAAGGCTTAGCCATCAAACCGCGCATGCCGGAAAGCTGGCGAATCTGCTGTTTCGAACCGCGGGCGCCGGAGTCCGCCATGACGTAAACGGGGTTGATGTTGCCCTCTTTGTCCTGATTCTCGAGGGCCTTGAACATTTCGTCGGCCACGCGCTCGGTGATGTCGCCCCAGATGGCGATGACCTTGTTGTAGCGCTCACCGTTGGTGATAGCGCCATCGAGGTATTGCTGCTGCACTTTGACGACTTCCTTCTCGGCGTTTTCGACGAGCTTGTACTTGTCGCTAGGAATGAGCATGTCGTCGATGCCGATCGAAATGCCGGACTTGGTGGCGTAGGTAAAGCCCAGATCCTTCAAGTGATCGAGCAGGACAACGGTATCCTCGAGGCCGAAGCGCAAGTAGGCGTAATAGACCAGCTGCTGAACGCCCTTTTTCTTGAGGAGGCCGTTCACATAGGGAAATTTTTCCGGCAAGTGCGAATTGAAGATGACGCGCCCAACAGTCGTCTGAATGAACTGGCGCTCCATCTTGACGGGCACGGTGTGCGGCACATCCTGGTTGTCGTAAGCCGTGGTGAGGTCGATGACTTCACCGGTGTAGCGCAGGCGAATCGGCGTAAGCAATTCGACCTCGCCGGCTTCCAGCGCGAGTACGACTTCATCGGTGGCACCGAAAACGCGGCCTTCGCCCTTGGCTCCCGGCTTGTTCTTGGTCAGATAGTAGATGCCAAGAACCATATCCTGCGACGGCACGGCAAGAGGCAAGCCGTGGGCCGGCGACAGGATATTGCGCGAGCTGAGCATGAGCACGGACGCTTCGACCTGAGATTCGGGCGAAAGCGGGATGTGCACGGCCATCTGGTCGCCGTCGAAGTCCGCATTGAACGCGGTGCAGACGAGCGGATGGATGCGGATGGCTTTGCCTTCAACGAGAACCGGTTCGAATGCCTGAATGCCGAGGCGATGAAGCGTCGGAGCGCGGTTGAGCATCACGGGATGCTCGCGGATGACGTCTTCCAGGATGTCCCAAACGACGGCCTCCTGTTGCTCGACCATCTCCTTGGCTTGCTTGATGGTGGTGCAATGGCCCTGCGCTTCGAGCTTGTGATAGATGAACGGCTTGAATAGCTCGAGCGCCATCTTCTTGGGCAATCCGCACTGATGGAGCTTTAGCTCCGGGCCGACCACGATGACGGAGCGGCCGGAGTAGTCCACGCGCTTGCCGAGGAGATTCTGGCGGAAACGGCCCTGCTTGCCCTTGAGCGTATCGCTGAGGGACTTCAGCGGGCGGTTGTTGGTTCCGCGCAGAACGCGGCCGCGGCGGCCGTTGTCGAACAGCGCGTCGACGGCTTCCTGAAGCATGCGCTTTTCGTTGCGCACGATGACGTCCGGCGCGCGCAGCTCCATGAGCTTCTTCAACCGGTTGTTGCGGTTGATGACGCGGCGATAAAGATCATTCAGGTCGGAGGTGGCGAA
>Ga0137415_10001379_pt1 | contig 23951 bp, 21 predicted proteins | sample CZODoug3_1_1_16f_FD_183082 | JGI IMG/M metagenome (GOLD analysis project Ga0137415, IMG submission 183082) | Vadose zone soil fungal communities from Angelo Coast Range Reserve, California, USA - CZODoug3_1_1_16fungal (Hybrid Assembly) | ecosystem: Environmental > Terrestrial > Soil > Vadose...
CTGCTGACGGCCGCGAGCGCAACGCGCTGTGGCAGATCTTCGCGCTGGACCGCTGCCCACTGCAAAGCCAGGGCCTGGTGGAGCACATGGTCGCGCTGATGCGCGCCAACTACGCGCGGCACGTCGGCGAGCCCGAATGGGCACGGTTCGCCGAGGATCTCAGTACCGCCAGCGAGAACTTCGCGGCGCTGTGGGCCAGCCACCAGGTCGCCGAGGCGGTGCCGCAGATCAAATCGTTCCTGCTGCCCGACGTCGGCCAGATCGACCTGCGCACGTCCGCCTACGGGGTCAGCGGCATGGCCGAGAGCCGGATGATCGTCTACCTGCCGGTCAGCCCCGTCGACGCCGCAAAGATCGAATTGCTGCGGGCTGCAGCTACTGCGCGGCGCTCGGCCCGGGAGTCGGCAGCGATCTGACGCACCCGGCCGATGTGCTAGGACCGGGTACCGAGGGGCATTATCTGAGCGTGAGCACGCCCCACGACGACCTGGATGCCCGCGTTCGCCGAGCGCTGGCCGACATTCCCGGCACGGCGGCGCTGCCCGAGGCCGACGAACTGCTGACCTTGTTCGACGCGATGGTCGGCAGCCGGCACATCGACATCGAGGCGCGCCGGATGCGCGAGCGGGGGCAGGGCTTCTACACGATCGGATCGGCCGGTCACGAGTCGAACGCGCTCGTCGCGGCGGTGCTGCGGCCGACCGACCCGGCGCTGCTGCACTACCGCTCCGGGGCGTTCTACCTGGCCCGTTCAGCACAGGCGGGCCGCAAGCTCGAGGACGGCATCCGCGACATCCTGCTGGGGATGATGGGCGCTCAGGACGACCCGGCCTCCGGCGGGCGGCACAAGGTGTTCGGCAATCCGGACCTCGCGATCATCCCGCAGACGTCCACCATCGCCTCCCACCTGCCGCGGGCGGTCGGCGTCGCGTTCGCGATCGGGCGGGCCCGCCGGCTCGGGGTTTCCTTGCGCTGGCCTTCCGACGCCCTGGTCGTCACCAGTTTCGGCGACGCCAGCCTGAACCATTCGACGGCGCTCGGTGCGCTGAACACGGCCGGGTACAGCGTCCGGCAAGGGCTTCCGCTGCCGTTGCTGCTGGTGTGTGAGGACAACGGGCTGGGCATCTCGGTGCCGACGCCCGAGGGCTGGGTGGCCGAGATGGCCCGCCGCCCGGGCATCGAGTACATGTTCGCGAACGGCGACGACCCCGACGCCGTTCGGGCGACCGCCATGCTGGCCGCGTCCTACGTGCGCGCCAAGCGGCGTCCGGTGCTGTTGCACGTGCGCACGGTGCGCTTCATGGGCCACGCCGGCACCGACGTCGAGTCCGCCTACCGGCCGGTGCCGGCAATGGCGTCCGACCTCGAACGCGACCCGCTGATCGCGCTGGCGCGGCGCCTCGCGATCCCGGATCTGGTCGGCCGCTACGACGACATCGGGCAGCTGGTGCGCTCGCTGGGCGAGGATCTGCTGGGGGTGCGCACCCTGACGTCCGCGCGCGCCATCGTCGAACCGCTCGCGCCCCGGCGCGCCCCGGTCATCGCGTCCGAGGCCGGCCGCCTCGCCTCGGCCGAGACGCGCCGCGAGGTGTTCTCCGGGCGGATGCCCGAGCAGGCCGGCGAGCTCACCCTGGCCCAGAGCATCAACGCCGCGCTCATCGACGCGCTGGCCGCCCGGCCCGAGGTGCTCGTCTTCGGCGAGGACGTCGGGGTGAAAGGTGGTGTCTACGGCATCACCCGCGGGCTGTTGCAACGGTTCCGTCCCACCCGGGTCTTCGACACGTTGCTCGACGAGCAGTCGATCCTCGGCCTGGGCCTCGGCATGGGGGTCAGCGGACTGCTGCCCATCCCCGAGATCCAGTACCTCGCCTACCTGCACAATGCCGAGGACCAGCTGCGGGGCGAGGCGGCCAGCCTGCGCTTCTTCTCCAACGCGACGTTCACCAACCCGATGGTGGTGCGCATCGCCGGGTTGGGTTACCAGAAGGGATTCGGCGGCCACTTCCACAACGACAACGGCGTGGCCGCCCTGCGCGACATCCCGGGCCTGGTGCTCGCCGTGCCGTCGCGCCCCGAGGACGCCGGCCCCATGCTCCGTTCGTGTATCGCGGCGGGCGTGGCCGACGGGCAGGTCAGCGTCTTCCTCGAACCCATCGCGCTCTACCACGAACGCGACCTGCTAGCGCCCGGTGACCGGGGTTGGCTCGGCGCCTATTCGCCGGCCGACCACATCCCGATCGGCCGCGCCCGCACGCACACCGAGGGCGACCACGTCACCGTGCTGACGTTCGGCAACGGGCTGCGGATGAGCCTGCGGATGGCCGCCCTGCTCGCCGACGAGGGCATCCGGCTGCGGGTGGTCGACCTGCGCTGGCTGATGCCGCTGCCGGTCAACGACATCCTGCGCGAGGCCAACGCCACCGGCCGGGTGCTCGTCGTGGACGAGACCCGGCACAGTGGCGGGGCCGGCGAGGGCATCGTGACCGCGCTCGTCGAGGGCCGCTTCACCGGCACGATCGCCCGGGTCAGCAGCTATGACAGCTACGTCCCACTCGGCGATGCCGCCAACGCGGTGCTGCTCAGCGAGGACGACATCGAGCGCGGCGTGCGCCAGCTACTGGCCTGACCGCAGGACGCCCGCCGAAAGAGATCGTCCTGCGCAGGCCGCCCCCCAGAGCGGCCTGCGCAGGAAGATCAGCTCGCGCTAGCCGGCCCGGAGGAGACCCAGCAGGCCATGCGACTCGTGGTCCGGCCCGGCGCTGAACCACACCGAGTCGGTGCCACCGGCCGCGGCGTCGCCCACGAGCAGGCCCCACAGCCCGTCGATGGCGATCGGCTTGTGCTTGGCGTCGACCAGCGTCCCGCGCAGGTGCCCGTTGCGCGGGTCGAACGCGTGGATGCGCCCGTCGCCGAAGTTGCCGATCAGCAGGTCACCCGCGAACGTCCCGAAGCTGGCCGGCGCGATCGCCAGGCCCCACGGCGAGTTGAGCACTCCGCGGCTGGCGAACCGATGCTCGAACGCGCCGAAGTTCGTGAAGACGTCGACGAATCCGTGACCCTGCCCGGCGACGTCGTCCTCACCATCGGCGTCCTGCTTTGCGTAGGTGACGAACACCTGGTTGCCGATCTCGGCCACGTTGAACGGCGCGTAGCCGCGCGGCAGGAACGGGTCGTGGAACAGCCGGTTATCAGAAATCGGCTGGAACGCGCCGTCGAACACGTCGATCCGGTTGTCGTGGAAGTTGGCCGCCAGCAGCAGCGGCCCGAACGGGCTGTGCGCGAGCGTGAGGCCCTTGTAGATGCCCCCCGAGCTGGGCGGCCCGACCGGGACCGCCGTGGTGCCGGCCGCCCCATTCCAGGCGGACAGGACGCCGTCCTCACCGGCGAAGATGAACAGGGCCTTCGCGCTGGTGCCCGGCACGGTGAACGCCGGCGTGTCGTTGAAGACCTGCCCGGTCGGCGCGCCTCCGGGGATGCTCACGACCAGCCCTTGCTTCGTCACGGGCGAGCCGGGGGTGTCGGTCCGGTACAGCGTCGTATTGTCGCTGCCGTTGTTCGAGACCCAGATCGGCGTGTTCGGGCCGTGCGACATGCCCCAGGGATTGACCAGATCGGAGTCCGGCGGCCCAGCGACACCGGGCTGGTCCGATACGAGATTTACCTGCTGGAACGTGGTGCCGCCGCCATGAGCGTCGGCCGGCAGTGGATTCAGCCCGACAAGGGCCGCCGCGGCCATACTCGCCACGGCCCCGATCCAGCCCAGACGTCTACGCATCTGTGCGCCTCCTCTGAGACGGCTGCCCGCTCGGTTGCGCACAGCCCCTTCTTACGAGTACGCACCGGATCGTGTTCTGGTTCACACCGATCACGCGGCGCTAGCGTCAGGAGGATCGGCCTGTGTCGTCGAGCACGTTGCGCTCGGCAGCGCTGGGCAGCGGGACGAACACGGTGACGTCGTTGCCCTCGATGGCCGCCACTTCCTGAGCGCGCATCCGGTCGAGCTCGCCCACGTCGACTCGGGGGCGTAGCGCCGCCACCGAACTCTGCGACCCCGGCGCGGCCAGCACGACATGCGCCGACTGCCACCACGCGCTGCCGGCCGGCGCTTCGGACGCCAGGTGCAGCACGGTGCTCCACGGCGCGCGACCGAACCCGGCGGTCGGCGCCTCGGGCATGTCCACGAGCAGGGCCCGCGGTGGTCGCGAGCCCTCCGACGGCCACCGGGCGATGCGGTCGGTGACGATAAACGGGGTCTCGGCCGCGGCGGCGCGCACGGCGACGTGGCCGGCTACGACGGACGCGACCGGACATTGCCGACCAGCGTCACCAGCGACGAACTCGTCAAGATGCTGAGGGGCGCGGGCTACCAGCCGTTCAACCTCCAGACGGGTCAGGTCGATGACAGCGTGTGGACCTCAGCGGTCTCAGTCCACGGCGGCGACCTGCGACTCGTCCCACCCGGGCATCACGGTGGCGGCTTTCAGTTCACCCGGTCCGGAACTCGGCTCCAGATGAGCATCGAACCCGGAGACGTGACGTGAGCTAGTTCGGTGAGCTCAGGCGGCCGCCTTCGTCGCCGCAGCTACCACCTTGTCCCGCAGCGCGACCGCGGCGCTGCGGTCGCTCGGCGTCGCGAACGCGACTGACACCTCCACGGACTGATCCTGGTCCACGGCGATCGCCGCGTTCGCCTCCCCTGCGTCCTCCGAGTCTGGCGCGTACACCGACACCAGCACGGTGACCCCGTTGACGATGTTGGTGAACACGTCCTGCCCAGCCGCTGCGCCAGGCGTGAGCATGTCCTTGCGCGCGATCTGCTGGGCGAGCGACGCGTCACCGCGCAGGCTTATCGACAGCCTGTAGAACATGACCACCTGGGCAGTCGAGTCACATGACGGCGGATACGCGGTGTTGGGCTGCATCGTGAGATGGGTGAGCCGGGACAGATCAGGGATGAAGGCGCACATCGCGGAGCCGGACGCCTGGATGTTGGCGTGGCCGTACTGCATTCCGGTCGCGACGGCGCCCCGCTGTGACCGTGGTGTCGTAACGGTTGCCGCAAGCTTGCCCGTTGCCAGTCGCTCCGCGACGTGCGCGGCGATCGTCGCGAGCACGTGCTGCTCCCAGGCGGATATGTCGCTGGTCGGCCCGTTGAACACAAGCTGCACGCTCGTCGCTGGCCCGGCTGCGAGCAGGACCGCAACGTCGAAGTCCGCCGGATCGGCGGACTCGACCAATGTGCTGAACGTCGCGATGCCATGGCTGGATCCGACGGTTCCGGTCCCGCCCGCGGCCGAGAGCGGCGTGGACACCAGCGACACCTCGACGTTGCCGCCGAATGGCGGATCCGCCGCCATGAGGGTCTCCGGGTCGGCGTAGGTCTCGTCGCACGTCGAGGTCGTGGTTCCCGATGGGGGAAGGTGGGTCATCGCCCCGAACGGCGGCATGTGCGCCACACCGGCGGCGTCCGAGGGTGCGACGAGCCGACACGCGTCCGTCGCCGAAGCACCGGGAGCTGCAGCGTTCGGCGACGCTACGACGCTGGGCGATTGCCAGGCGGTCGGCGGGCGCGCGGCGACGATGGGAGGGCTGACGCCAACCGCGGCCCGGCCGGTGCGGCTCCTGCGGGCAAGCTGCTGCAAACTCGCCGTTTGGACGGCTTGCTGCACCGCAGGATCAGCGCGCGCCTCCGGGGCGGTGTAGAGGATGGTCCACGCCTCCTGCGTCACGGTCCCGATCCAGGTAGCCGTGCTGAGCGTGCGACCGCCCGTGGGTGCGGGCCGCACCGGCGCGCTGGCCGGCAGCCAGACGGATGCCGCACCCGGGTGGCCGCAGGGGTTCTCGAAGCTCACGGAGATCCGCCCGGCCGAGAGGGATTCGCTCGACGGTCCGGTCACACAGGCGTACTCGAGTGCCTTGCTGGCTTTCCGGGCCGTCGCGAGCTTCGTCTCGGTGACCAGGCTGGCCAACGTGGTGCCCAGCGTGTCCTGCGCCCAGCTCACGCTGACGGTCGCGAGGCCGTCGGGCGCGGCATAGGTAACCGATTGCCGGTCCGTCGTCTTGGCGTGCCACCCGGGCGGCAACTGGAAGCTGACCGCAGACCCGGCATGGCTCTGGACGAACACGGGAACAGCGACTGGTGGTTGGTTGGGCGGTGGCGAACTGCTGTGCGCGCGCGACATGTGGTGCGCGGACCCACTACACGACGACAGCAGAAGGAGCACCGTCGCTACGGCGACGAAGCTCGCCGCGCCCTGGCGCAACTGGTTCACGCAGAACACCCCTCCCCGGCACCAACGACAGATCAAGGACAATCAGCACCATATAGCGTAGGTCGGCTTGACGGTATCGAGCAGAGGGAAGGCCTGACCCGCCAGCTCCTGGCCCAGGCCGGCCTCTCCCCGGCCGCGATGGTCGCTCGGCCACCGACTACAACAACGCCATGACCAAAACAATCGCCGGCGGCTAGCCGCCGGCCATCCTCTTCTGCTCACCATGCGCGTGCGGCTGACCGCCATGACCGCCCACGGCGCAGCGAACACGCAGCGCGGCACCGGCGCGGGCAGCCCGCCGTCAGCGCCCTCAGGAGAGCCGGCCGGATGCACCGAGCCGGGCCGTACGGTCGAAGCCCTCGATATGGCGCGTGACCAGCCGAACCGCGCGTTCGGCCTCGCCGGCCCGCACCGCCGTGAGCACATTGCGGTGCTGGCGCCGCAGCCGCCGGGCCATGGCCGGCCAGTCCGGCAGCCCGGCGGCGGCCGGCTGAAGGTAACCGTGGATCGCCTCCCGCAACGACGCCATGATCGCCGCGACGACCGCGTTGCCGCTCGCGCGGCTGAGCGTGACGTGGAACTCCGCGTCGAGCAGCAGAAAGTCCTTCAGCGACACGGTGGCGTCGTCCATTGCGTCGAGCAGGGCAGCAGCCGCGTCGAGCACACCGACGTCGGCCCGCCGAGAGGCCTCGCGCACCGACCACGTCTCGAGCAAGACCCGAGTGCGGACGACGTCCGCGACGGGCAGCGTGCTCGACGCGAGATGCAGCCGCAGGGCGGACGTGATGCCCGCGGACGGGTTCGCGACGACGACCGCGCCGGCGTCCGGCCCGGAGCCCACCGCCGTCCGGATCACGCCCATCGCCTCCAGCACCCGGATGCCCTCGCGCACGGACGGTCGGCTGATCCCGAGCTGGGCGCCGAGCGCCCGCTCGCCGGGAAGGTGATCACCGACGTGCAGGCGCCCGGACGCCAGCTCGCCCTCGACGTGCCGCAGCACGAGATCCCGCATCACGGTGTCGCGCCTCCCCTGGTGTGGTCTGACCACATGAGGCTAGCCTGTCGGTCATGCGGGTCGCCGTGTTCGTCACGTGCCTCGTCGACGGGCTGTTCCCCGACGTCGGCAAGGCGACCGTGCGGCTGCTGCAACGACTCGGCCACGATGTCGACGTTCCGCTGGGCCAGACGTGTTGCGGGCAGATGCACGTCAACACCGGCTATCCCCGCGAGGCGCTGCCCCTCGTGCGCAATCACGTCGAGACGTTCCTCGACTACGACGCGATCGTCGTGCCGAGCGGCTCGTGCACCGGGTCGATCCGGCATCAGCACGCGGACGTGGCTCGTGAGTTCGGCGACGCCGTACTGGCCGAGGGCGCCGAGATCGTGGCTCGCCACACCTACGAGCTGTCCGAGTTCCTGGTCGACGTACTCGGGGTGACCGACGTCGGCGCGCACTACCCACACCGCGTGACCTACCACCCGACCTGCCACTCGCTGCGACTGCTGCGCGTCGGTGATCGCCCGCTGCGACTGTTACGACAGGTGCGCGGCATCGACCTCGTCGAGCTGCCGTCCGCGGAGGAATGCTGCGGCTTCGGCGGCACGTTCGCGCTGAAGAACCCGGACGTATCTACAGCCATGCTGGCCGACAAGATGTCGAACGTGCTGGCCACGCAGGCCGAGGTGTGCAGCGCCGGCGACTCGTCGTGCCTGATGCACATCGGCGGCGGGCTGTCCCGGCTGAACAGCGGCGTGCGAACGGTGCACCTCGCGGAGATCCTGGCCTCGTGAGTCACCTGAGCGGCACACCGTTCCCCGAGGCCGCGAAGGCCGCCCTGGCCGACACCCAGCTGCGCCGCAATCTGGGCCAGGCGACGGCGACCATCCGGGCCAAGCGCGCGTCCGTCGTAGGTGAGCTGCCGGACTGGGCCGAGCTCCGGACGGCCGGCGCGGCGATCAAGGACGAGGTGCTCGCGAACCTCGACGGATACCTGCTCGAGCTCGAGGAACAGGTGACCGTACGGGGCGGTACGGTGCACTGGGCGCGGGATGCCGCCGAGGCGAATCGCATCGTCACCCGCCTCGTCCGCGATGCGCGCGCGACGAGCGTCGTCAAGGTGAAGTCGATGGCCACGCAGGAGATCGGCCTGAACGAGGCGCTCGCCGAGGCGGGCATCGCCGCCTACGAGACCGATCTCGCCGAGCTGATCGTCCAGCTGGGGCATGACCAGCCCAGTCACATCCTGGTGCCGGCCATCCATCGAAACCGCGCTGAGATAAGGGATATCTTCCTGCGCGAGATGCGAGGCGTCGACCCGGAGCTGACCGACGAGCCGACGGTGCTCGCCGAGGCGGCCCGCAAGTACCTGCGGCAGAAGTTCCTGACCGCCGACGTCGCGATCTCCGGTGCCAACTTCGCCGTGGCCGAGACAGGCACCCTGGCCGTCGTCGAGTCAGAGGGCAACGGCCGGATGTGCCTCACCTTGCCGCGCACGCTGATCACCGTCATGGGCATCGAGAAGCTCGTGCCGACCTGGCGCGATCTCGAGGTGTTCATGCAGTTGCTGCCTCGCTCGTCCACCGGCGAGCGGATGAATCCCTACACGTCCATGTGGACGGGCGCCGTCGAGGGCCAGGCGTTCCACCTCGTGCTGCTCGACAACGGCCGCACCGCGACGCTGGGCGATCCGAAGGGACGCGCCGCCCTGCGCTGCATCCGATGCTCAGCCTGCCTGAACGTCTGCCCGGTGTACGAGCGCACCGGCGGGCATGCGTACGGCTCGGTGTATCCGGGCCCGATCGGCGCGGTGCTGTCCCCGCAACTCACCGGCGTCGCGGCGAACCGCACCCTGCCGTTCGCGTCGTCGCTGTGCGGCGCCTGCTACGACGTCTGCCCGGTCGCGATCGACATCCCGTCCATGCTGGTGCACCTGCGGGCCGAGGTCGTCGAGTCGAAGGGCCGCACGCCGGAAAGGGCAGCAATGGCCGCCGCCGCCTGGACGATGAGCGACTCCCGTCGGTGGACGCGAGCCCTGCGCGCGGCGCGGCTCGGACGCTGGCTGCGGGGACGGCGCTCGTTGCCGCCGCCCCTGTCGGCCTGGATCCGGGCGCGCGACTTGCCCGAACCGCCGCTGCAGACGTTCCGCGACTGGTGGATAGGTGGCGGCCGATGACCCCCGTCCCTTACCGATCGTGCAACTTTGGGCCGCCTGACGCGGCCGAGGGTTGCACGATCGGGGAAGAACCCCGATGAGTAGCGCCCGAGACGAGGTCCTCGCCCGGATCCGGACGGCGCTGGCCGACCGCCCGGCGGCTCCCCCGATCCCCCGCGCGTACCGCGGCGCCGGCGCCACCGCCGCCGACCTCGACCGGTTCGCCGAGCGGGTCGTCGATTACCGGGCGACGGTGCACCGAGCGGCCGCGGGCGAGGTCGCCGCCACGATCACCGCCGCGGTGGGCGATCGTCGCGTGGTCGTCCCCGACGGCTTTCCGCCCGAATGGCTTCCCCCGGACCTCGACGTCGTCCACGAACCGTTGAATACAGCCGAGCTGGATGCCTGCGACGGCACGATCACCACGTGCGCGCTGGCGATCGCCGAGACCGGCACCGTGGTCCTCGACGCCGGCCCCGGCCAGGGTCCGCGCGCGCTCAGCCTGGTACCCGACTACCTGCTGGTCGTCGTCCGGGCCGACCAGGTGCGCGCCGGCGTCCCGGACGCGATCGCCGGCCTGGACCCGACCCGTCCGCTGACCTGGATCAGCGGCCCGAGCGCCACGAGCGACATCGAGCTGAACCGGGTCGAGGGCGTCCACGGCCCGCGCACCCTGGACGTGATCATCGTCGGCTGAGCTCGACCCGGCGCACCCCACGGCGCTCACCTGCGCGATCGGTCCGCTGGGCTAGTGTCGCGCTAGTTCTCGAGAGTCGTCCGGATCCAGTCCTCGACCCCGGCGATGTGCACCGTAGCCCAGGTGCGGGCCAGGTCCGGGTCGTGCGCGCGGATCGCGTCGAAGATCGCGCGATGCTCGGCGAGCGTGCGGGCGAGCGCGCCTTCCTGGGTGATACCGCGCCATACCCGAGCCCGCTGGGTGGGTCCGGACAGGTTCTCGATCAGCGAGGCGAGCACGGTGTTGCCCGACGCTACGGCGATGGCCCGGTGGAACTCGAGGTCGTTCTTGACCAGATCCTCGACCGATGACTCGAGCGTCGATCGGTTGAGCACCTGTTCGAGCTCGGCGAGCGCCTCGTCGTCGATGCGGGTGGCGGCCCGCGCACTCGCGGCCGGCTCGAGGATGCGGCGTACCTCGAGCAGCTCGAGCACCGACGCATCGTGGTGGAACTCGACGATGAAGCCGAGCGCGTCCAGCAGCGTGTCGGCGGCGAGGCTCGAGACGTAGGTGCCGTCGCCCTGCCGTACGTCCAGGATGCGGACTAGGGATAGCGCGCGCACCGCCTCGCGCAGCGAGCTGCGGGACAGGCCCAGGCTGGTCGCCAGGTCGGCTTCGCGGGGCAGCCGGTCGCCCGGACGCAGTGTGCCGGAGACGATCATCTCCTTGAGCTTCTCGATCGCCTCGTCCGTAACCGCCACAAGCAGAGCCTAGCCTTTACACCTCGCGGCCGACCAGCTATAACTGCTCAGACATCGGATGTTTCATCGGCATGACGGCTCGATGCCGCCGGATTGCGCCGAATCGGTTCCGGATGAGATCCGGATCCTCCGAGCGATAGGAGCAGTGCTGGTGCACGATTGTCGCGACGTCGCCTGGATCGCAGCGCAGGTGATCCGGCGGCCGGTCGGCGCGCCGGCAGCGACGGAGGTCTGATGGCTGACCGGTTCACCGCCTTCGAGGTCACCGACCTACGGTTCCCGACCTCGCGCGAACTCGACGGCTCGGACGCCATGAATACCGACCCCGACTACTCAGCCGCCTACGTCGCGATCCGCACGAGTGCCGGTGACCCGCAAGACACCGGCTACGGCTTCGTGTTCACGATCGGACGGGGCACCGAGGTGGCGGTCGCCGCCATCCGGGCCGTCGAGCCGCTGGTCGTCGGGCTCGACGTCGAGGCGGTGCTGGCCGACCTGGGCGGCTTCTGGCGCCGCCTCGTGCACGAGAGCCACCTGCGGTGGCTGGGCCCGGAGAAGGGCGTCATGCACATGGCGATCGGCGCCGTGGTCAACGCCGTCTGGGATCTGTACGCCCGACGCGCGGGCAAGCCACTGTGGCAGCTGCTCGCCGAGCTCACCCCCCGGCAGGTCGTCGACCTGATCGACTTCCGCTACCTCACCGACGCCCTGACCCCGGACGAGGCGCTGCAGATCCTCACCGCCGCCGAGCCGGGCAAGGCCGCCCGCCAGCAACAGCTGATCGACGAGGGCTACCCCGCGTACACCACCTCGGCCGGCTGGCTGGGGTACAGCGACGAGAAGGTCGCCCGCCTGGTGCGCGAGGCGCTCGCCGACGGGTTCAGCCACCTCAAGCTCAAGGTGGGCGCCAGCATCGACGACGACGTGCGCCGCTGCGCGATGGTGCGCGATCTCGTGGGCCCGGACGTCCTGATCTCCGTGGACGCCAACCAGCGCTGGGACATCGCCGAGGCGATCACGAACGTCACCCGGCTGGCGCCGAGCGGCCTGTACTGGGTCGAGGAGCCGACCAGCCCCGACGACGTTCTCGGTCACGCCGAGATCGCCAAGGGAATCGCCCCGATGCGGGTGGCCACCGGCGAGAATGTCGCCAATCGGGTGATCTTCAAGCAGCTGCTGGCCAGCCAGGCGATCCAGGTCTGCCAGATCGATGCCTGCCGGGTGGCCGGCGTGAACGAGAACCTCGCGATCCTGCTGCTCGCCGCGAAGTTCGGGGTCCCGGTGTGCCCGCACGCCGGCGGGCTGGGCCTGTGCGAGGTCGTACAGCACCTGTCGATGTTCGACTTCGTCGCGGTCACCGGCACTACCGAGGGCCGCTGGATCGAGTACGTCGACCACCTGCACGAGCATTTCGTCGACCCGGTGCGCATCCGCGCGGGCCGCTACCTCGCGCCGGAGCTCCCCGGTTCCGGGGCGCAGCTGCGGCCTGAGTCGATCGCCGAATACCGCTATCCGCAAGGCAGCACGTGGCACGTCCCAACCCCTACCCGGCCAGCACTTGCCGGTCACCTCCCGGAGGAGGAATCGTGAGATTTACCAAGGCAGCCGTCGCGGTCGTGGCGCTGAGCCTGCTCGCGGCCGCATGCAGCTCGGACAAGAAGGGCTCGGGCGCCAGCGGCTCGGGCGGGAGCGCCGGAGGGGGCGGCGGTGGGGGCGGGAAGGCCGGGCTGGTCGGTGTCGACTACCCGCGCTCGGACTCCGACTTCTGGAACTCCTACATCAAGTACGTCCCGCAGATGGCCACCCAGCTCGGCCTGTCGATCAAGACGACCAACTCGCAGAACGACATCAGCAAGCTGCAGTCCAACGTGCAGACGCTGGTCTCCGAGGGCGCCAAGGGCATCGTCATGGCGCCGCAGGACACGGCGGCAGTCATCCCGACGCTGGCCCAGCTCGCGGCCAAGAAGATCCCGGTCGTGTCGGTCGACACCCGCCCGGACGCCGGCAAGGTCTACATGGTGGTGCGCGCGGACAACAAGGCGTACGGCGAGAAGTCCTGCAAGTACATCGGCGACACCCTCAAGGGCACCGGCAGCGTCGTGATGTTCGAGGGTGACCTGAGCTCGATCAACGGCCGCGACCGCTCGGAGGCGTTCAACGCCTGCATGAAGGCGAACTACCCGAAGATGAAGGTGTTCGCCGAGCCGACGAAGTGGGATCCGCCGACGGCTATCACCCAGCTGCAGACGGTGCTGTCGAGCAACACGATCAACGCGATCTACATGGAGGCCAGCATCTACCTGCCGGCGACGCTGCAGGTGCTCAAGAGCAAGGGCCTGCTCAAGCCACGCGGGCAGTCCGGGCACATCGTGATCGTGTCCAACGACGGCGTCCCGTCGGAGTACAAGGCGATCAAGGACGGCAGCATGGACGCCGCCGTGTCGCAGCCGGCCGACGCCTACGCGAAGTACGCGCTGCAGTACGTCAAGGACGCCCTGGCCGGCAAGACCTATAAGCCGGGTCCGACCGATCACGACAGCACCATCGTCGACGTGGGCAACGGCAACCTCGAAGATCAGCTGCCGGCGCCGCTCGTCACCCTCGACGGGGCCTATCCGGGATCGCTCAAGGTCACGGATCCGTCCCTGTGGGGCAACCAGATCAGCTAGGCAGGAACCCGATCCGTGACAGGAGCCCGATCCGTTGAGTGGTGCGTTTGCCGTCGAGTGGTGCGTTGTAACGCACCACTCGGGCGATAACGCACCACTCAACGAAAGGCGAGGGGCAGGCACATGACCGAAGCAGTTGTCGAGGCGGCCGGGGTGAGCAAGCGGTTCGGCGCCACGCTGGCACTGAACGACGTCGACCTGCGCGTGCTGCCCGGCGAGGTGCACGCGCTGGTCGGGCGCAACGGCGCCGGCAAGTCGACGCTGGTGTCGATCCTCACCGGGTTGCAGGCCGCCGACACCGGCACGGTGCACTTCGGCGGTGACCCCGCACCGGGGCTGACCGATCGCGATGGCTGGCGGCAGCGGGTCGCGTGCGTCTATCAGAAGTCGACGATCATCCCCGAGCTGTCGGTGGCCGAGAACGTCTTCGTCAACCGGCAGTCCTCGGGGCACCGTCCCATCAGCTGGCGCTCGCTGCGCCGGCAGGCCCGCGAACTGCTCGTCGAGTGGGACGTGGACGTCGACGTGCACCAGCCGGCCCGCGAGCTGAGTGTCGAGCAGCGGCAGATGGTCGAGATCGCCCGGTCGCTGTCCCTGGGCGCGCGGTTCATCGTGCTGGACGAACCCACAGCCCGGCTGGACGCCGCGGCCATCGCCCGGCTCTTCGACCGGATCCGGGCCCTGCAGCAACAAGGCGTCACGTTCCTCTACATCAGCCATCACCTGCAGGAGATCTTCGACCTGTGCGACATGGTGACGGTGTACCGCGACGCCCGGCACATCGTCACCGCGCCGGTTCGGGCGCTCTCGCACAACGAGCTCGTCGCGGCGATGACCGGCGAGCAGGTGGCGGAGGCGAGCGACCCGCGCCCGCCGTCCCCGGCGGTGACGCAACCGCTGCTAGAGGTCCGCAATCTCACCGTCGACGACGCGTGCCGCGATGTCAGTTTCGAGGTCAGGCCGGGCGAGATCGTCGGGCTGGCCGGGGCCGGCGGCAGCGGCAAGTTCGCCGTCGCCGAGACGATCGTGGGGTTGCAACGCCCCGACAGTGGCACGCTGATCGTGGCCGACAAGGTGCAGCGACCGGGCAGCGTGCCGCGGGCCCTGCACGCCGGCATCGGCTTCCTGCCGCAGGACCGCCACCGCGAGGGGCTCGTCCCGGAGTTGTCGATCGCCGAGAACATGACGATGACCGTGCCGCACCGCCTCGGCCAGCACGGACTGATCAGCACCCGGCGCCGGGCCGAACTCGCGCAGAACGCGATCGAACGGCTCGACATCGTCCCGCGCAACCCGGCCCAGGCAGCCGCCGACCTGTCCGGCGGCAACCAGCAGAAGGTCGTGATGGCGCGGGCCATCGCCGATGACCCGCGGGTGCTCGTGCTCATGTCGCCGACCGCGGGCGTCGACGTCAAGTCGAAGCAGACGCTGATGGGCACCGCCGTCGAGGCGGCGTCCGACGACGCTGCGGTGCTGGTCGTCACCGACGACCTCGACGACCTGCGCTACTGCCACCGGGTCGTGATCATGTTCCGCGGTGAGGTCGTCGGCGAGTTGCGCGACACCTGGGACGACCACGAACTCGTCGCCGCCATGGAAGGGGTTGAGCTCAGCAATGACGGAGACGACTGAGACGGTCGTACGCGAGGACCCGCCGGCCGGCACTCGGCCCGGCCGCAGCGCGCCGGTGCTGGCCATCGCCCGGCTACGCGACTTCGCCCTGATCCCGCCGATCATCGCAACGCTGATCGCCGGCTACTTCGTCAACCACGCCTTCCTGACCAAGTCGACGCTGACCGACGTCTTGTCGAACATGGCCTGGATCGCACTGCTCGTGCTCGCCGAGTCGCTGATCCTGCTCACCGGCAAGATGGATCTCTCGCTGGAGTCCACGGTCGGGCTGGCCCCCGGGGTAGCGGCCTGGCTCACCCTGCCGAAGGGCATCGAGCACGGCGTGCACGCCGTGCCGTCCGCCCTGGCGATACCGATCGCGCTGGTGGTGGGCGCGCTGATCGGCGCGGTCAACGGGTTCCTGATCGTCAAGCTGCGCATCAACGCGTTCATCGTCACGCTCGGCATGTTGATCACCCTGCGCGGGCTGCTCAGAGGCATCTCGAAGGGGCAGACGTTCTTCTTCCTGGAGCCGAACTCGCAGACCTACCTCGGCACGTCCAAGTGGCTCGGCCAGCCCACCGCGATCTGGGTGGTGGTCATCGCTTTCGCGATCGGCATCTTCGCGCTGTGGAAGACCCGGCTGGGACGCTCGCTCTACGCCGTCGGCGGTAACCCTGATGCCGCCCGGGCGGCCGGCGTGCGCACCGACCGCGTCGTGTGGGGCGTGCTGATCATCGGCAGCGTCATCGCCGCACTGGCCGGCATCGTCGAGTCGGGTGAGCTCGGCTCGGTGACATCGAACATGGGTAACGGCCGGATCTTCGACGTGTTCGCCGCCGCCGTGATCGGCGGCATCAGCCTCCGGGGCGGTCGGGGCAGCCTGTTCGGGGCGTTCACCGGGGTCCTACTGCTGAACCTGATCTTCAAGGTCCTCTCCTACGCTGGGGTGCCCGATCAGTGGTTCGACTTCGTCAACGGCGCGGCCATCCTCGTCGTACTGATCGGCCAGCGAATCGTCAGCGGCACTACGGAGGACTAATGCGTCTGGCACGGCACGGTGCACCCGGGCAGGAACGTCCACTCGTCAGTGGCCCCGACGGGGCGTGGCGTGACCTCACCCCGGTGGCGCCCGACATCACCCCTGCGCTGTTGGGCGATCTGTCCTTCGACCTCGATGCCCTTCCGGTCGTCGACACCGTCGAGCGGTTCGGACCGCCGATCATTCCGGGCAAGATCGTCTGTATCGGGCTGAACTACCGCGACCACGCCGCCGAGACCAAGGCCGAGATCCCGGCCGAGCCGATCCTGTTCCTCAAGACGCCCGACACCGTCGTCGGCCCGGACGACGAGGTGCTCATCCCACGCACCTCGACGAAGACCGACTGGGAGGTGGAACTCGCCGTCGTCATCGGGGCCACGGCACGCTACCTGTCGTCGCCGGACGACGCGGCCGCGTGCATCGGCGGGTACGCGATCAGCAACGACGTGTCCGAGCGGGCCTTCCAGATCGAACGCGGCGGGCAGTGGGACAAGGGCAAGAACTGCGAGACGTTCAACCCGCTCGGACCGTGGATCCGCACGGCCGACGAGGTGGCCGACCCGCAGGCATTGGGCCTGCGGCTGTGGGTCAACGGCCGGCCCCGCCAGGACAGCAGCACCAAGGAGATGATCTTCGGGGTCGACCACCTGGTCTGGTACCTGAGCCAGTTCATAGTGCTGCGGCCAGGAGACGTGATCAACACCGGGACGCCGGCCGGGGTGGCCCTCGGCCAACCCGACAAGCCCTACCTGCGCGCGGGCGACGTCGTCGAGATCGAGATCGACGGGCTGGGCCGCCAGCGGCAAGTCTTCGGCCAGGCATGAGGACGCCGCCCCCGAGTGCCCGGAGCGCGATCTTCCTGCGCCGGCAGCCGCATAGGGCTGGATGCGCAGGAAGATCACGTCCGAATCGCGATCTTCCTGCGCCGGCAGCCGCATACGGCCAGACGCGCAGGAAGATCACCGGTGGCGCTGATGCCTGATTTCGAGGGCCTGCGCGCCCTGGTCACCGGCGGGGCGTCGGGCATCGGGTTGGCGGTTGCGCAACGGATGGCCGACTCCGGGGCGGCCGTGGCGGTGCTCGACCGCGCCGACGCCGGCCCCCTCACCTACGTGCGCGCCGACATCACCGACGACGCCGCGGTGCGCTCGGCCGTCGCGCAGGCGATCGACACGCTCGGCGGGCTCGACATCCTGGTGAACAACGCCGGCATCGGCGCTCAGGGCGGCGTCGAGGCGAACGACGACGACGAGTGGCACCGCGTGTTGGACGTCAATGTGGTCGGCCTCGTGCGCGTGACCCGGGCTTGCCTGCCTGCCCTGCGCCGGTCGCAGCACGCGGCGATCGTCAACACCTGCTCGATCGCGGCCACGGCCGGGTTGCCGGCTCGGGCGCTGTACTCGGCGAGCAAGGGCGCCGTGCTGTCGCTCACCCTGGCCCTGGCGGCCGACCTGCTGCCGGACGGCATCCGGGTCAACGCCGTCAACCCCGGCACCGCCGACACGCCCTGGGTCGGGCGGCTGCTCGAGGCCGCTGACGATCCGAGCGCCGAGCGGGCCGCGCTCGAGGCGCGCCAACCGCACGGTCGACTCGTGTCAGCCGACGAGGTCGCTGCCGCCATCGCCTACCTCGCCTCGCCGAGCGCCGGCTCCACGACCGGCACGTGGCTCGCCGTCGACGGCGGCATGGACCGCCTGCGCCTCCGATGAGGCGGATCGCGAGCGTTGTTCGACTACGGCCGGAGCAGGAACGCACGTATCGGGAGCTGCACGCCGCGGTCTGGCCGTCCGTCCTGGCGACGTTGCGCAAAGCGCACATCAGCAACTACTCGATCTTCCTGCGCGACGGGCTGCTGTTCAGCTACCTCGAGTACACCGGCGACGACTACGCGGCCGACACCGCCGGCATCGCCGCCGACCCGGAGACCCAGCGCTGGTGGCAACTCACCGACCCGTGCCAGCAACCCCTCGACACCGCCGCGGACGGGGAGTGGTGGGCGCCCGCGGAGGAGGTCTTCCATGCCGACTGAGCGGCGCATCGACGCGCACCACCACGTGTGGGATCTCGCGGTACGAGATCAACCGTGGACGGCTGACCTGCCACCTCTGCGTCGGTCGTTCGCGCTGTCCGATGTTCAACCGGCGCTTGCCGCGAACCACTTCGATGCGACAGTCGTCGTCGAGACCATTAACGTCGCTGACGAGACGCCGGAACTGCTCGCGCTAGCCGCGGCGGAACCGATCGTCGCGGGTGTGGTCGGCTGGGTCGACCTCACCGCCCGGGATGTTCCCACCCGGCTGGCAGCGCTTGGCGCCCAGCCGGGTGGAGAAACCCTCGTCGGAATCCGACATCAAGTTCAGGGCGAATCCGATCCTCGCTGGCTGTGCCGTCCAGACGTTCGCCGCGGGCTGGCCGCCGTCGCCGAGGCCGGCCTCGCCTACGACCTGCTCGTCGTGCCGTCGCAGTTGGCCGCCGCCGTCGACACGGTGCAAGCCCTGCCGCAGCTGCGATTCGTGCTCGATCACGCGGCCAAGCCCGACATCGCGCACGGCGAGCTCGACCCCTGGCGGTCCCAGATCGCCGCGCTGGGCGCGCTGCCCAACGTCGCGGCCAAGCTGTCCGGCCTGGTGACGGAAACCGATACCTGGACGGTGGACCGGCTGCGTCCATACGCCGACGTACTGATCGAGGCGTTCGGAGCTGAGCGGGTCATGTTCGGCTCGGACTGGCCGGTATGCCTGCTCGCCGCCAGCTACGACGAATGGGTCGCGGCCGCCGGCGACCTGACGTCCGGGCTGTCGGATTCCGAGCGGGCCGCCGTCTTCGGCGGAACCGCCGCGCAGTGGTACGGACTCGACGTATGAACCGGCGCCGGCTGGGCCGGACGTCCATCGAGGTCACCGAGCTGGGTTTCGGGGCCGCGCCGATCGGCAACCTGCATTCCGCGATCACCGACGATGCAGCCGCGGCCACCGTGGTGGCCGCGTGGGACGGCGGCATCCGCTACTTCGACACCGCGCCGCACTATGGACTGGGGCTGTCCGAGCGGCGGCTCGGCGCGGCGCTGGCCGGCCGGCCCCGCGAGTCGTTCGTGGTGTCGACGAAGGTCGGCCGGCTCCTCGTCGACAACCCGGCACCGACCGGATCGGATCTGGCCGCCGGCGGCTTCGACGTTCCGGACTCGGTGATCCGCGAACGCGACTACTCCGCCGACGGCGTGCGGCGCAGCCTCGACTCGAGCTTGCGACGACTAGGCCTCGATCGCGTCGACATCGCGCTCGTGCACGATCCCGAGGACTTCATGGACGACGCCCTGAATGGGGCGATCCCGGCGCTCGTCGAGCTGCGCGAGCAGGGCGTGATCGGCGCGGTCGGGGCGGGCATGAACTTCTGGCAACCGCTGCTGCGCCTGGTGAACGAGTCCGATGTGGACGTGGTGATGGTGGCCGGTCGCTGGACGCTTGCCGATCGCAGCGCCGCGCCGTTGCTCGCCGCCTGTGTGCATCGCGGCGTGTCAGTGCTGGCGGCGGCCCCGTTCAACTCCGGGCTGCTGGCCCGCCCGTGGCCGCCCGACGGCGCGCTGTTCGACTACGCGCCGGCCTCGCGGGAGCTGCTGCACGGCGCCCGGCGGCTGGCCAAGACCTGCCAGCGCTACGGCGAGCGGCTACCCCACGCGGCGATGCGCTTCCCGTTGCGCCATCCGGCTGTGGCCAGCGTGGTGGCCGGGATGCGCACCGACGCCCACGTCAGAGGGAACGTCGACTGGGCCGAGCGCGAACTGCCGGGCGACCTCTGGACGGAGCTCGACTCGATCGTCGCCCCATGACCTGATCTTCCTGCGCATGCGGCCTGCAACACTTGCATGCGCAGGAAGATCATCCGTCGCTACGTGACCGGCGTCACCGTGCGGTTGCCCGGCGTCCCGCCGATCTCGACCGGCTGCAGCGCCGCGTTGTTGGTGTAGTTCGTCTCGATCAGTTTGTGCGCGGGATCGGTCGTGACGCGCACCTGGTAGCGACCGTTGGGCAGGCCGGTGAGGTCGAACGACTGCCCGGCGACGTCCTGGTAGTAGGTGTCACCCCAGCCGGCCGGCAGCACCTCACGCAGCCAGATCGATGACTCGCCGGCGCACGCGCTCCACAGCGCGGTCCGGTCCGGGTGCCAGTCAGCGCCCTTCAGGGTCAGGTCCACCGGGTCGGTCGGCGCCAGGCAGAAGGATTGCTTCTCGCTCAGTACGACTCGCTTGCCGGAGGCGTCGAGCAGGTCGTACTGCGCGATGTCTTCCATGTGCCAGTGGTTGTGGCCCGGACGCGTGTCGAACTCGAACTCGCCGACATTTGCCGACTTGACCGGCTGGCCGTCGCGGTAGATGAACTGCTTGCCCGTCATCACCGGGTTGGCGCCCTGGCGGAAGCCTTCCACGACGAGGGGACCCGAGCCGGCGTTCCAGATCGTCGCGCCGAAGTCGAGATAGTCGTGGTGGTCATCGGCGTTGTTCTCCGTCGACATGCTGTGCGCCGGCAACGCGGCGAGGTCAGGCGTCCCGCTCGGCGAATTGCGGACCCCGTCATCACCGAAGCTCTCCGCCGCCCCGACGTTGCGCGGCCCCTCGGTCGCTTTCGCCGTGGCGCCGGCCGTGCGCGCCGCCGGGCTGGGCCCACAGGGCTGATCGGGGGTGCAATCGGGCTGCGTCGTCACGGTGAGGCCAAGGCTGACGGCGGTCGACTTCGCCGGGATGTCCAGCTGGTGCACCCACCTGGGCGTGATGCTCAGGTTCATCGTGTACTCACCGTCTGGCACGCCGTCGCCGGGGACGTTCAGGTTCAGGGTCGTCGCCCAGCTCTTGTCGATGCCCCAGATGCCCGTCCGAGACAGGGTCGTGCCGCACATGTATGGGTATGTGGGCTGGGCTGGTCCGTTGGCGTCGGTGCGCGAGCCCCCGCCGCCGTAGCCGTACCCATCACCGTTCGGGCAGAAGGGCAGGTTGGTGTCGGCGACCTTCTTGCCCGCCGCATCGGTCAGCGTGAAGTGGAAGAAGTCAGGCAGCCCGACGCTCATGTCGACCTTCGCCGGTGCGGTCAGCTGGCGGATGCGATGCACGCCGTGACCGTCCCGATGTACCTGCCACAGCGTTACCGTGCCGTTCTTCGCGGCGACGGCGTCCACCTCGAACGCCCCGTCGACCGCGGCGACGTTCACGCCGTCGACGTAGATGTCCGGACTTCCCTCGTAGCGCTGGACGTCCGCGTGCGTGATGACGGACAGCATCCGCACGCTCGGCAACCTCGTCCCGGCGCTACTCGTGACGGCTGGTACCACGCAGACCGCCGCCGCGAGCGCGGCCACCGCGGCGAGACGTACCCACAACTTTCCTAACATCAGCTCCCCTTCGACTAAACGGCCCCCTCACCTCCCCTGACGCTGTGGGTTACCGATGTGTTGCATGTGCTCCGCGAAAAGTGCCCGAAGGGGCCGACTCGGGCACTGTGCGACCTTCGTCGGCAACAATCCTGGTTGGCGGCACCCGGCGCACGACGACCATCTACTACCGTTGTCGTAGTAGGACGGTGATCCCGCTACGCAGATCCTGGCCCTCGCCCCCGGCATCTCGCGGTGCGCTTGCTCACCCGTTACCTCGACCGCCGCTCCCTGCGTCCCTTCGGCGTGTACTGCCTGATCGCCAGCTTCGTCAGCATGCTCCGCTTCACGATCGGCTAGCCTCTGGGGCGAACCCGTCCCCGCGAATCGTGCAACATTGTGCGGTCTCAGGCCGCAGGATGTTGCACGATCGGCGGATGCCTGTCCTATTGCTTCAGAACGGCGCCCCATCGTGACCCACGACGAGCCGGAGCGATGAGCGCCCGCCGGGTTAACGTCCCGGCCGAGCGACTGGCCCGTTGGCTGGACGGCTTCACGCAACGCCATGGGACCACGACGGCGACGTCCAGCGCCACCGAGGTTGCGCTCACCGGCGCCGACGGCGCCCGCGCCTGGTTGACCGTGCCGTTCCCGCCGATGCCCACGGCCGAGGACGCCTGCGCGGCGCTGATCGCCCACGTCAACCGGCCGCGGACGGTCGGTGTGCTGCTGGTGCGCCGGCGCGCGCATGCGGTGGGCGTGTTCGTAGGCGATGAGCTCGTCGCGTCCAAGGTCGACTCGTCCTATGTGCAAGGAACGACCCGGGCCGGCGGCTGGTCGCAGCAGCGCTACGCCCGGCGGCGCGCCAATCAGGCCCAGGCCGCGTTCGCCGACGCCGCCGACACCTGCGCTCGCGTACTGCTGCCCCGGGCCGCCGACCTCGAAGCACTGATCTGCGGCGGTGACCACACGGCGGTGGACGCAGTGCTGGCCGACCCTCGACTGACCGCGCTCGCGGCCCGGCGCCGAGAACCGTTCCTGACCGTGCCCGACCCCCGGCTGCGCGTCCTGCAGGGAACGCCCTAGCAGTGCCGCGCCGTCCGGATAACGCTCGATCCCTGAGAACTCGTTCTGAGCGCTAACTCGACGCCTTGGCGTGGTAGGAGAGGACGACGACTCCGGACTTCAGGGTCTGCGTTCCCGTCTGCTCGAGATGGATGTTCAAGCCGGGGTCGAACAGCATGTCGTTCTCGTCGCCCACGCCGGCGAACACCGGGTGGTACCAGAGATGCAGCTCGTCGAGCAGCCCTTCGCGCAGCAGCGTCTTGGCGACCGGGCCGAAGCCGTGCATGAGAATGGCGTCGCCGTCCTGCTGCTTGAGCGATCGGACGCGTTCGACCAGGTCACCACTGATCACTGACGTGTTCGCCCATTTGGGTGAGGTCAGGGTGGTCGACACGACGTACTTGGTGACGGCGTTGATGCGGTCGGAATACTCGTCGGTCCGCGTCGGCCACGCGCCCGCATACACCTCGTAGGTCTTGCGGCCCATGAGCATCGCGTCGCTGGCCCACAGCTGGTCATGAGCGAGCGCGGCCGAATCGTCGTCGAGGTACTCGAAGTGCCAGTGCTCCATGTGGTTGATCACACCGTCGAGCGTGACGAACGTTGAGTTGACGATAGGACGCATGGCCGGTGATTCTGGCCCCGGCCGGCTTCATCCCGGTGTCGTTCGGGCTACGCCGCCTTGCGGGCGGCGCAGACGCTTGTCCTGCACGGCTGCCGGCGTCGAGAAGACGTCGCCCGGGTTGAGGTTGACGCCCGGCGCGACGATCTCGTCGATCCGGTCGAGGATGTCCTCGTCCAGCTCGACGTCCGCGCCGGCGAGCAGGTCCTGCAGGTGCTCGGGCGTACGCGGGCCGATGATCACCGACGTCACCGCGGGGTGGGCGCGGACGAACGCGATGGCCAGGTGCGGCAGCGACATTCCCGCCTCGGCGGCGAGCTTCGTCAGCTGCTCGACCGCCTCCAGTTTCGCCCGGTTGGCCGGGACCGAGAGGTCGAACATCGGCGACCCCATCGCGGCGCGCGCCCCGGCGGCGGCCGTCGGGTCGGCCCGTCCGGACAGCCAGCCGCTGCTCAGCGGGCTCCAGGTCAGCACGCCCATCCCGTAGCGTTGCGCCGTTGGCAGCACCGCGGCCTCGATGCCTCGGGTGAGTATCGAGTACGGCGGCTGCTCGGTACGGAATCGCTGATGGCCACGGCGCTCCGCGACCCACTGCGCCTCGACGATCAGCTCGGCCGGGAACGTCGACGACCCGATCGCGCGCACCTTGCCCGCGCGGGCGAGGTCCGACAGCGCCGACAGCGACTCGTCGAGGTCCGTGGCCGGATCAGGGCGGTGCATCTG
>Ga0137415_10001380_pt1 | contig 23943 bp, 22 predicted proteins | sample CZODoug3_1_1_16f_FD_183082 | JGI IMG/M metagenome (GOLD analysis project Ga0137415, IMG submission 183082) | Vadose zone soil fungal communities from Angelo Coast Range Reserve, California, USA - CZODoug3_1_1_16fungal (Hybrid Assembly) | ecosystem: Environmental > Terrestrial > Soil > Vadose...
TTCGTACACCCGAGGAGCATGTAGGTTTCAAGCGTCCGGCGCACCTACCCGGATCGGGCATGCGGCCGCGCCAACGGCCTGGGTCAATACAGGACGGTCACCACGGTGCCGGGGCCGGCCGCGGCAGCGACGCTGATGCGTGTCGCGGCAGGGAGGACGACCCTCATCTCGCCGCCGACGAGGACGGCCGCGGAGAGCGCCCGATGACCGCCCAGGCGCACCTCGATCCCGTCACCCGAACCGCCAGCCTTGAACGCCGATGAGACCGTGGCGGAGGCGATGACGATCGCGCCGACCTGGAACGTTGCTTGATGACTGCGGGCCGCGGCGGCGAAAGAGAGCAGCGATGCGAGGGCAGCGAGTCGGATGGTCATGCGCATCAGCCCGTGCGCGCTCTTGCAAGCTTTTTGGCACCGACCACGACGATCCGGTGCCGCGCGTGATCGACGTGGTACTCGAAATGCCAGCCGCCGAGATTCAACTCGGCATTGCCGGCCCGCATCGCGCTCCACAAGCCGCTCGTGGCGGGGACGTTCGCCAGCGACTCGGCGATGTCGAGCAGCACCTCGTGCGCGCGCGCGAGCAGTTCCGTCGGCGCACGGAGGGACTCCGCAAAGCGCACGGAAAATTGCATGGGGTCCACTAGGCGCCGAGCGATTCCTGCCGCCACACGCTCGTGGTACGTCTGTCTACTGAGTGACGGGAAATCGGGACCCGCGTCCAGGAAGCCGTTCGATACGAGAAAACATCGTCAGTACAGGACCGTCACCATGCCATCGCCGCTTGCCGGCGCTGCCAGCGTGGCGCTCGCGGGGTCCGAAATCACCCTGACCGTATCGTTCACGAGCAGCGCCGCGGCCGGCGCGCGATAGCCCGCGGTGCGCACGCTGATTCCCGCACCGGAGCCGCCCCTGGTCAGCGTCGACGAGACGTTGGCGGACGCGACGACGACGGCACCGACCTGGAAGCTCCTCTGGAGCCCGCCGGCAGCGGCAGCGAACGAGCAGAGCAGGGCGAGGGCAGCGGCAGCGAATTGAGTCTTCATGCCCTACGGCTAGAGCAAGGGGCCGGCCAGCGCGGCGGGCCCATTTCCCGGCCACTTGCGCGCCGCCGGACCGTCAAGAGCACCGCCGTTGACGCTCCCGCCGTCAATCCTTTGACGCGCGTTTTTGCAATGAGGCGATGGGCGCGGTACAGCCGAAGCAGGATGCGCCCGGGGCGACGGCTTCTGATCCTCGATGACGACACGGAGCTCGTAGATGCGGTCGCGCGCCATCTGGAGCGGCACGGATACTCGCCCACGCGGACCTACATGGTGGCGGAAGCCGCTGCCGCAATCGACCAATCCGTCCGCGATGCATTGCCCTTCCAGGCAATCGTGACCGATCTCCAGCTTCCGGACGGCGATGGACGCGCCATCGTCAGGCTGGCGCGAGAGAGGCTGCCCAGCTGCCCCGTGCTGATGATGACCGGATCCGGTTCCATATCGGGCTCGGTCGAGGCCATCCGGTTGGGGGCGGTCACCGTCCTGGAGAAGCCCGTATCCCTGGAGACGCTCGCGAACGAGTTGCGTCAGGCGGTCGATGATCGTGCGGAATTGGAGGACGGCCTCGATGCGGCGACCAACGCAGGGATCATCGGGCGGTCCGCAGCCATCCGCGGCGTGCTGGACGCGTTGTTCCTGGCCGCTCCGACGGATGCGACGATTCTCATCGAGGGCGAAACTGGCACCGGCAAGGAGCTGGTCGCAAAAGCGGTGCACCGGCTGTCGCGCCGTTCGCGCGCGCCGTTCATTCCCGTGAACTGTGCCGCGCTGCCGGAGACGCTGGTCGAGAGCGAGCTCTTCGGCCACTCGAAAGGCGCATTCACGGGCGCCGACAAGAGCCGGGAGGGGCGATTCCAGCAGGCGCATCGGGGAACGCTGTTCCTCGACGAGATCGGCGAGATGCCGCTGCCGCTCCAGCCCAAGCTGCTGCGCGCCATCCAGGAAGGCGAGGTGCAGCCGCTCGGGTCGACCAAGGCCGAAAAAGTCGACGCGCGCGTGGTGGCAGCCACCAACCGCAAGCTCGAACAGCAGGTCGCTGCCGGGACGTTCCGGGCCGACTTGTACTACCGCCTGAACGTCGTCCCGCTGCACATCCCTCCTCTGCGCGAGCGTCCCGAGGACGTGGCCGTGCTGACCGCACACTTCCTGAAACCTGCCAGACGCAACCTCACTCCGGCGGCGATCGCCGCGCTCGAGCGCTATGCCTGGCCTGGCAACGTGCGCGAGATGGAAAACCTCATCCAGCGTCTTCTGGTCTTGAAACCACAGGGCGATCTGGACCTCGCCGATCTGCCACCCGCGGTGCGTGGCGCGCCAGCGTCATCCGGCGCGCCTGCGGCCGCGCTGCCCGCGCAGGGCGTAGACCTGTATGCGGTCCTCGGAGATCTGGAGGATCGGCTGATCCGCGAGGCCCTCGAGCGCAGCGGTGGAAACCGGAACCAGGCGGCTCAGTCGCTCGGGATCAAGCGCACGACGCTGGTGGAGAAGCTGCGAAAAATGGCGCGGCGCGAAGGTAGCTGATCGAGAGCGCATCTCACGATCCGGTCCAGTGCAAAGACATAGCCGCAAAGCCGCACTTCGTGCGGCAGCGGCTAGCGTCGCCGATGATCACGCTTCCGCTTCGGCGAGTGGCTGCCCGTCGGCCTCCAGGGATTTGCGCAGCTCGGCCTTCGCCATGGACTTCGCCAGCGCTTCCTGGGGGAGGATCAGCTTGCGGCGAACGAGATCGAGCAGCGCGTCGTTGAGCGTCTGCATACCCTGGCCACGCCCCGTCTGCATGATGGAGGCCAGCTGGTAGGTCTTGCCTTCGCGGATCAGGTTCGACACCGCGCTGTTCGCGAGCAGCACCTCGCGCGCCGCCACCCGCCCCCCGCCCACTCTCTTGCAGAGCGTCTGGGTGACGACCGCCTTGAGCGACTCGGACAGCATCATGCGGATCTGCGATTGCCGGTCCGCGGGGAACTGATCGATGATCCGATCGACGGTGGACGGCGCGGTGTTCGTGTGCAGCGTTCCAAAGACGAGGTGCCCGGTCTCGGCAGTTTCCAGGGCGATGGAGACGGTCTCCAGGTCGCGCATCTCGCCGATCAGGACCACGTCCGGATCCTCGCGGAGCGCGGCGCGCAGTGCCGCTTTGAAGCTGTCGGTGTGCATGCCGACTTCGCGCTGGTGGATCGTGCAACGTTTCGACTGGTGCACGAACTCGATGGGATCCTCGATGGTGATGATGTTGTCGTCGCGGTTGCGGTTCACGAAATCGACCATCGCCGCGAGCGTCGTTGATTTTCCCGAACCGGTCGGTCCCGTGACCAGGATCAACCCCTTGGAAAGGAAGCAGAGATCGAGCAGCCCTTTGGGGATCGCCATCTCCTCGGCGCTGAACACCTTGCCGGGGATGCGGCGCAGGACGGCGGCGATTCCCGATCGATCGCAAAAAAGGTTCACGCGATAGCGGGAGTCGCCGATCTCGTGCGCGAAGTCGGTGTCCTTGCTGGCGAGCCACTGTTCGCGGTTGCGCGGAGGAGCGATGCTCCAGAGCATCTCGGCCAGCTGCTCGGCGGAAGGTTCGCCCCAGCCTTGCAATGCGCAGATGTCGCCGTCGATGCGAAGCGCGGGCAGCGCACCGCTCGTCAAGTGCAGGTCGGACGCCCCGCGCTCTGCGCAGAGCCCCAGGAGCTCTTGCATGGCCGAGGCGGGGGCCGTGGGCGCTTTCTCCACGGGCCGCCTCGCGGCGTCCACGGGCGGCCTCGCGGCGCTCGGCTGCTCCCGCGGGACGCGCGGTTGCGCGACAGGGCGCGGGAGCGACCCCGCCTGCATGCCGGGGTCTCCGTTCGAGGGCACGCCGCCGCCGTATGCTTCGGCCGCTCTGTCGGTGGTGTCCACGAGCTCGATGGATGCGGGCGTCGCGTGATTCGTGGCCGGCCGCAACTCTGCGAGAACCTCGCTGCCGTCCGGCATGAAGCGGACGTGCACCCTCCCGCCGGGCGCCGTGTACTCGAATTCCTCGACGTGCGCGCCGGAGAAACCCTGCGCCTGATATGGCGGCATGAGCTCGGCGACCGCGGAGACGATGTGCGCGGTCGACAACGTCCGCTGCATCACCGCCTGGGTGGTGCCTCGAGGCCCCTCGAGGTAGGCGGCCGAACCGGTCTTCAGCACGAGCCCGGCGGACCTGCGCAGGAACAGCAGCTCGATGAATTTGTCCAGCCTCTTCATCTCAGGTATCGAGCAGGTCCGCTTCGGCGAGGAGCAGCAGCTCCGCCTCGGCATCCGGCGTCGCCTCCCCGAGGCTGCGCCGGGCACGGTGCCTGCGCACGATCTCGAGGAGCTTTCGCTTTTCCTCCTCGAGCACGATCACGTCGAACGCGAGGTGCACGACGGTGCGCAGGTCGGCGTTGTTCCAGGGCTTGCGGAGGAAGCGGTACACCTCGGCCTCGTTGATCGAGCGCACGGCGAGCTCGGGATCCGTGTCGCCGGTGAGCATGATCCGCAGCATGTGCGGCCAGTGGCGCCTCGCCTCGCTGAACAGCTCCATTCCGGAGATGCCCGGCATGTTGTTGTCGCTGATGAGGAGCTCGACCGGGTGATCACGCAGCATCTCCAGCGCGTCTTCGCCGCTCTCGGCGGCGAAGACCGTGTACCCGGCGTCCCTGAGGACGCGGGTCAACCCCGTGCGCACGTACTCCTCGTCGTCGACGACGAGCACGGTCCTGGAAGGCAGGACGGCGTCCTTCATGCGGCCGACCGCAGGCGGATGGAGAAGACGGCGCCCCCGCCGTCACGGTCGAGCACGTGCGCGACGCCGCCATGGCCGTCCGCCACCAGCTTCACCATGTAAAGACCGAGGCCGAAGCCCTTGCGGGGGCCGCCCTTCTTCGCTTCGACCGAGCCATACTTCTCGAACATGGTGGCTTTGAGCTCCGCCGGGATGCCGGGGCCGCGATCGCTCACTTCGATCTCCACCGTTCCGTCGCGATGGCGCACGGCCACGGACACGTCCTTCCCCGCCGGGGTGTACTTGAGCGCGTTGCCGAGCAGGTTCTCGATCGCCCGGCGCACCAGCTTTCCGTCCACCGATGCGATGGGCTCTCCGTCCACCGCGGTGGAGAGCTGGATGCGCTTGCGCCTGGCGGTCGGTTCGAGCGTAGCTGCCGCATCGCGCACGAGCGCCTTCAGGTCGACCCGGGCGCGCGCGATCGGCAGCTGGCCCTCCTCGAGCAGCCGGATCTGCAGCGCCTCTTCGAGAGAGTCACGCATCCCGTCGGCGCTCCGCAGGGCCGCCTGCGCGTCCTCGCGGAGGTGGCCCTCGGGAGCGTCTTCGATGATGAGACTGAGGTGGCTGACGATTCCGGCGAGCGGGCTGCGCAGGTCATGGACCATGAGCGAGAGCATTTCGTCCTTGGTGTTCTGAAGCTGCGCCAGCTGCTTCAATTGCAGCCGGATGAGCGTGTCCTGCGAGCGGAGCCGCAGGAAGGCCCGAACGCGCAGCAGCAGCTCGCGGCGATCGACGGGTTTGGTGAGGAAGTCGTCGGCACCTGCCTGGAGCCCCAGGTTCTTCTGCTCCTGCTCCGACAGCGCCGTCACCAGCAGCACCGGCAGGAACGCCTCGCCCGTCCGCTGCTTGATTTTCTCGCAGACGTCGTAGCCGCTCATTCCCGGCATCATCACGTCGAGGAGCACGAGATCCACTTGCTCTGCCACGAGCACTTCCAGCGCCGCGGGTCCGTTCGCCGCTTCCAGCACCCGGTGCTGGCCACCGAGCATGGCGCGCAGCAGCGCCCGGTTGTGATCCTCGTCATCGACGACCAGGATCGAGGCGCCGTCCTTCGCGCTCATTCCTCTCCCGCGCGATCGGCCTGGGCGAGCAGGAGTTCTGCTTCTTCCTGCCGGGCCAGGGCTGCCAGGTAGGGGAAATCGCGTTCGAGCGTGCGCACGAACTGGAGCTGCCGCCGCAACGCCTTCACCAGCCGCCGGTTCTCCTCCTCGAGCTGGATGGCCTCGAAGGCGAAGTAGACCGTGACCCGGATCGTGGTGTTGTTCCAGGGTTTGGGAAGGAACCGGTACACCTCGCCCTCGTTGACGGCGCGGATGATGGTCTCCCGCTCCGGATCTCCCGTGAGCATGATCCTGCAGACATGCGGATGCCGTTCGCGGATGAGGCTGAAGAACTCGATGCCGCTCATGTCGGGCATGTTGTGATCGCTGATGACCAGCTTGATCGGTTGCTGGCGCAGGATCTCCAGCCCTTCCGTCGGGCCTTCGGCCGAGGTCACCGTATAGCCCTCGCGCTCGAGCAAGCTGGTCAGCGCGGTCCGGACCTGCTCTTCATCGTCGACCACCAGGATGGTGCGCCCTGGAAACTTCGTGACCGCGGCCGGATTCGCCATCGCTTCATCGATCCTCAATGAGGGGGTGGGAATCAAGTTCATCGGCGCTCGCCAGGGCGCGGCGCGGGACCGCTGTGCGTGCATGTCGGTGGAGGGTCGGCGAGCGTGAGATGGTCGGAGTGGCTGATCCGGCGCGGCAGGATTTAGCAGCGGCCGCGGGAGCAGTGTAGCGTCGCTGGATGCCGTACCCGCTCCTGCTGGAGATCCTCACCTTCGTCTCCCAACGGCGCGGAATCGATTTCCGGGACTATCGCCGCGATACGCTGCGGCGCCGCGCGCAATCGAGGGTGCGCGCGACCGGCTGCACGGATCTGGCAGCCTACCGCTCTTTCCTGGTGACCGATCGCGAGGAGGTCGACCGGCTGATCGAGACGCTGGTCGTGCCGGTGACGGAGTTCTTTCGCGACGCATGGACGTTCCGCGAGTTGGATCGACGCGTGCTCCCCATCCTCGCGGCGCGCAACGCGCCCATCCGGGCGTGGGTGATCGGCGCGGCGACGGGCGAGGAGGCCTACACCCTCGCCATGCTGCTCGCGGAAGCGTCGGGGCGGGGGACCGGAAGCGGCTTCGAGATGATCGCTTCGGATCTCGACCGCCGCTCGCTCGACGTGGCGCGAGCAGGCGTCTATCCGGCTGCCGCGGCCGTCGGCATTCCCCACGAGCTCTACCCGCGTTACTTCCGATCGGATGGCTCCGGCATCCGCATCATCGACAGCCTTCGCAATCGGATTCAATTCGCGCAGCACGATCTCGTCGGTCTGTCCCTGGCGCCGCAAGAGGCGATCGTCGCAGCCTTCGACATCGTGCTCTGCCGCAACGTCCTGCTCTATTTCGATGCAGCTCTTCGCGCCAAGGCGCTGGCGCGGCTCGCCGGAGTCCTGGAACCTGGGGCGGTGCTGATGATCGGCCACTCGGAGCTGCTGCCGGGGGAAAGCGAGCGGCATTTCCAGCCGTACCCGGGAGCGAAGGCCGGAGCCGGGATCCTCGTACGGAGGGAATCTTGAAGCTGCGGTTTCGCGATTGGCCCTTCCGCTGGAAGCTGCTCGCCCTCGGAGCCGCCGCCTCGGCCGTGCCGCTGGTCGTCACCACCGTGGTCGCGTTCCGCACTGGGAGCACGCTGATGCGGCAGTCCGCGCTCGAGTTGCTCGCTGCGCGGGCCGACGACCTGGCGGGCGACCTCGACGCGTTTCACCTGGGGTTCCGCCGCGCGACGGACCGGCTCGCCTCGATGGCCGGGATCAAGGACTTCTGCACGCTTCCGCCCCAGGCGCGGCGCGAAGCCGAGCCGCGCATCGAGGAGATGTTCGCCGCGTACGGCGCCGCCGACCCGCGGACGCATGTGGTCGCGCTCTTCGATCGCGACGGCACCGTCACGGCAGCGACGATTCCCGGAGTTCGCGGCCGCAACTATGCCTTTCGCCGGTACTTTCAAAGCGCGGTCGCAGGGCAACCCACCACCTCCGAGGTTTACATCTCCGCGACGGAGGCCGGCGCCATTCCGACGATCGCGTACGCTGCTCCCGTGAAGGACGCGGCGGGGCAGGTGCTCTGCGTTTCACTGGTCGCGGCGCGCGGCCAGGAATTCTGGGACCTCGTCGCGAAGGGAAACGGGAGCGCGGGTCCAGGCAGCTATTCGGTGATCTACGATCAGTTCGGGGTGCGCATCGCGCACAGCTCCCAGCGAGAGGAGGTGTTCCATCCCGCGGGGCCACTGGACGCCGCCACCATCGCGATGTTCGCGGCCGAGCGCCGCTTCGGCGAAAACACCCGGCAGCTGCTCGAGGCGACGGTGCCGATGCCGGAGGAGTTCTCGTACGTGCTGAACGGTGCCGTGACGAACGAATTCAAGACTACCTCTCCTGAGAACGGGCTGGTGACCCTCGGCGTCGTTCGACGGCTGACGACGGTCCCCTGGACGCTGTTCTACTTCGCCCCGGAGCGCACGGTACTGGCGCCGGTCCATCGGCTCGTCCGCGAAACGGTCTCCATGAACGGCATCGTGCTCGTCCTCGCGACGCTCGCTGGCCTCCTTTTCGCGCGGCGGATCACCGGTCCCGTACAGGCGCTGACTTCGGCGGCGCGCGCCGTCCGTGCCGGAGATCTCTCCGTCAATGTCGATGCAAGCTCCACCGACGAGCTTGGAGAGCTCGCCTCGTCCTTCAACAGCATGGCCGCCACGCTGCGCGCTGCGCGCGAGGACCTCGAGGAGAAGGTGAGGGCGCGCACGGAGGCCCTGAGCGTCGCGAAGATCTCGCTGGAGGCGCAGAATCAAGCCCTTGCCGAACGGACCGCCGAGCTGACCGTCCGTCAGCAGCGCGACATCGCCTACGGTCGTGCGCTGACCACGCTCGCAGGAGAAGGGGCGCTCGCGCTCGTGCTGACGGCCGTCTTGCGCGACGTTTCCGCTTACTGCGGCGCGTCGTTCCTCGTCGGCTACCGGGTCTCCGACGAGACGCTGTTGCCAATCGCGTACACAGGTGTCGCGGGGGCTCCGGCTGCAGCGGCGCTATCGCCCGGGAGCACTGCCGACGAGGTCTTCGGTTCACGCCGGCCCGTGGTCCTCGATCCGGTCCCGCAGGACGTGCAGCGGCGATTCGTGACCGTCCTCGCGGCTGGGCGGACGCGCTCGGTCGCGCTCGTGCCTCTGATGGTCGGCGAGCGCCGGGTTGGATTGATCGTCGCGGGAGCGGAGGACCTGCTCGAACAGCGCGCCGTCCAATTCCTCGCGGACCTGTCGCTGCCTCTGGCCATGACCATCGTCCGTTACGACCTGCATCAGCAGACGGGCGAGTTCGCCGAACGGCTGGCGAGAAGCAATGAGGAGCTGCAACTCCAGACCGAGGAACTGGAGGCGCAGCGGGTCGATCTGGAGACGAAGAACGTCGAGATCCAGAAGGCTGACCGGCTCAAGTCGGAGTTCCTCGCCAACATGTCGCACGAGCTGCGCACGCCACTGAACGCGATCATCGGCTTTTCCGAGCTGCTTCTCGAAGAAGGCCGGCAGACGCTTTCGCCGGAGCACACCAAATTCGTCGAGGACGTGCTGGCGAGCGGCAGGCACCTGCTCGCGCTGATCAACGACATCCTTGATCTGGCGAAGATCGAATCCGGCCGGCTCGAGCTGCAACTCGAGCCGGTCGCGGCCGAGAGCGTGATCCAGGACGCCGTCTCGCTCGTCGCTCCGCAGGCCCAGCGCAAGAGCGTCGAAATCCGCACCCGGCTCGCCTGCTCGACGGCGGTCCTCGCCGACCGTAGCAAGCTCCGGCAGGTCCTCCTCAACTTGATCTCCAACGCCGTGAAATTCAGCGGCGATCGCTCGACGGTCGAGGTGGGCGCCGAGGAAGTACCTTCCGCGGTCCGCTTCTGGGTGCGCGACGAAGGGCCCGGCATCGATCAAGCGCTCATGCCCCGCCTGTTCCAGCCGTTCGTCCAGGGCGACAGCACCCTGGCGAAGAAGCACCAGGGCACCGGCCTCGGCCTCGCCATCTCCAAGCGCCTCACCGAGCAACACGGTGGAACCATCGAAGTCAGCAGCACCGCGGGGAAAGGGACCACTTTCTTCGTCAACATACCCACCGTCGCTGCGACGGTGCCTTGGGCGGCCGGCTCCATGCCGGCCGTCAACGAGGCCGCTGCTGCACGGCTGCCGGCACCCAGAGCAGAGAAGGAGGGTGAGCGCCCCCTCGTGCTCCTCGTCGAGGACGACATCTCCACGGTCCGGCTGATCCGCGCTTACCTGCGCGATGCCGGCTACGACCTCGCCGAGACCAGCGATCCCGCAAACGCGCTGGAGCTGGCGAAGCGGCTACAGCCTGCGGCGATCCTCCTCGATCTCGATCTCGATGGAGAAGACGGATTGCTGGTGCTCCAGGCGCTGAAGGCCGATCCGGGAACACGACAAATCCCGGTGGTCATCGAGTCCGTGCTCGCCGAAGAGAAGCGAGGACTGCTGCTCGGGGCGGCGGAGTATCTGACCAAGCCGCTGGACCGCGGGCGCCTGCTCGAAAGCATCGGGCGACTCGGTCGGGTGGACGCCGGCGACGCAAAGCCGCTCGTGCTCGCGATCGACGACGATCCGGTCGTGGCCACCGTATTGCGATCGGTCCTGGCGCCGGCCGGATTCCGCCTCATCAGCTCGCCGCTCGGGCGCGAGGGCATCGAGCTCGCACGCCGGGAGCAGCCCGCGCTGGTCATCGTGGATCTGCTGCTGCCCGACATCTCCGGATTCGAGGTGGTCGAGTCGCTCAGGACCGATCCGCGCACACAGGCGGTTCCCGTCATCGCCCTCACGGCCGCCAATCTCTCCGCGGCGGACCGGCGCCGCCTGGAGAACCGGGTCTCCTCCCTCGCCCAGAAGGGCGACTTCACGCGCGATTCGGTGCTGCTCGCGGTGCAGCGCGCCATCGGCGCTGCTCCAGTGGCCGGCCCCGGCAATGGGCCGACGATGCTCGTCGTCGACGATCACGATCTGAACCGCGAGCTCATCCGCTCACTGCTCGAGCGCAAAGGGTATCGGGTACTGCAGGCAGACAACGCCGAGGCCGGGATTGAGATCGCCAGGCGGGAACACCCCTCCCTGATCTTTCTCGACCTCTCGATGCCCGGGAAGGATGGCTTTCAGGCGGCCCGGGAGCTGAAGGCTGACAGGACCCTGGCGACCACGCCTCTCGTCGCAGTCACCGCGCTCGCCATGCGTGGCGACGAGGAGCGTGCCAGGAAAGCGGGATTCGACGCCTACGTGACGAAGCCTGTCGACCGGCGCGTGCTCGAGGAGACCGTCGAAAGCCTGCTGAAGCGGGCGCGCCCTCCAACGAGCCTTCCTGGCTGAGCGACGCGGCGCCGCGACTCGCTCGAGGCGCCGCCGCGTTCCTGACCGCTCACTTGCTGGCGGCGCCAGTCCCGGCCTTTCCCATCCATTCCCTGGGATCGACCTTGCCGTCGTGGTCCTGGTCCATCCGGTCGAAGAACCGCTCCTGGAACTTCAAGAACTCCTCGCGCGTCACGTAACCCTTTTTGTCCTTGTCGATCATGTGCATCACTTCCATGGCCTTCATGCGTGCGAGTTGATCATACGAGCGGGCCTCGTCGCTGGTGGTCGGGGCGGCCCGCGCCACCGGTGCAACGAAGGCGAACAGCAAGGCGGCGGCGGCCAGACTCTTGATGCTCGAGAGCTTCATTCGGGACATGATTGTCTCCTCGTGTGAGGTGGGTGCTCAACGGTCGTCTCGTAAGCGATACGCTTGTTACAGTGATCGCGTTACGGGACCCCGCATCGGCGCGCCGATCAGGGATGTACAGCCCGCGCGGCACAGTCTCATATCGAACGCCGTGAAATTCAGCGGCGATCGGGCCACGACGGATGAGAAGGATGTCCCCGGGAAGGTGTGTAGCGTGGCGAATGTCGAACTATTGAAGACGCGGAAGTCTCCGTTGTTCGCGCCGACGTAGAGGTGCCCGATTGCTCCGTCCGCGGCCATGACAAAACCGGTGAACGGCAAGCTCGTCGCGTCGGACGAGCTCACGACGAGCGGTGCGACGACGTTGCCGTTGCCATGGTTCGGCGTGAGGTTCTCGAAGATGTTGCCGGTCCCGGGATCAAACACCGGTAGTGAGCCGACGCCATTGTTCGCGATGTTGGCGAGGAAGGACTTCGAACCTTCGCTGTACACGGCGATGTGATCGCTGCATTGCGAGCTGATGAAGAACCGGCCTGTGACGGAGTCTCCAGTAAGGGAGCCGCCGCACCCGCTAATCGTCTGGCTGTCATAGAGCGTATCGTTCGAGTTGTAGACGTTGAGATGTCCGCCGTAACCGTCAGTGGTGGCGTATCGGCCCGTCTGATTGTCAGCGGCCACGCCACCTCCGTTCGACAGAGTAGTTTGGCTCATGTTCGCCGGATTGGACGCGTTGACCCGGATGAGCCCCGCCTGGCCCATTCCTCCCGAGATGTAGACCTGCTTGGAGGAGGAATCGACTGCCATGTCGGTGCCGCCGGCGCCGCTATAGGCATAGGTGCCCAAGAGAATGGGCAGTGGCGTTGCCGTCGCGGCAGGCGACGAGTCGGCGCTCTCGCCGCTCGCATTCAACGCCGTGACCACGAAGTAATACGACACGCCGGCCGGAAGACCGGTGATCGACCCGCCATTCACCGCGGCGGCGACCTTGGTCCCGTTTGTTTTTGAAACCGTCGCGGAGGGGGACCAGTAGACATTGTAGGACGTCGCCCCGCTCGAGGCCGTCCACGAGACGATGGCCTCCCCCTCACCCGCCCCTGCGGTCACACTCGTCGGCGCGACGGGAATCCCCACCGGCGTCGCCATCGCTGCGGGTGATGACGCTGTGCTCTCTCCCCCAACGTTTACGGCCGTCACGATGAAATAGTACGAGGTGCCGTTGCTGAGGCCGGTCACGGCGTCGCCGCTCACCGCGTTGGCGACCTTCGTCCCACTCGTCTTCGAGACACTCGACGAGGTGGACCAATAGACGTTGTAGGAGCTCGCGCCGCTCGAGGGCGTCCACGACACGGTGACTTTTCCATCACCGGCCACCGCAGTCACGCCAGTAGGTGCCGCCGGAATCGGGGGCACTGGAGTCGCCGCAGCCGCGGGTGAAGAGTCCGGGCTCGCGCCGCCGCCGTTCACAGCCGTCACCACGAAATAATATGTCGTGCCGTTGGTGAGGCCGGTTACCGCGTCGCCGCTTGCGATCCCTTGGATCTTGGTCCCGGTGGACTTGGACACACTTGCGGACGTTGACCAGTAGGCGTTGTATGAGGTCGCCCCGCTCGAGGCCGTCCAGGAGAGAGTGACCTGGCCATTCCCGGCCGCGGCAAGCACGCCGATAGGTGCTCCTGGGGCGGGCAGCTCTGGCGTCGCCGAAGCCGAAGAAGACTCCGAGCTCTCCCCACTGGCGTTCTCGGCCGTCACCACAAAGTAATAAAGAGATCCATTCGTCAGACCAGCCACGGCGCTTCCGCTCGTCGCCGCGGTGACTCTCGTCCCACCCGACTTGGAAACATTCGAGGAAGTGGACCAATAGATGTTGTAGGAAGTCGCGCCAACGGAGGCGGTCCAGGTCAGCGTGACTTGGCCACTTCCGGCACTGGCAACCACTCCCGTCGGCGCCGACGGGGGAGGGGCGGCCGTGCTCGTCGGCCCTCCGCACCCAACGATCATGACGATGGCCAAAAAGCTGACGGCGAATCCTGTTCGCTTCACGGAACCCCCCTGTTGAGCGGCCGACTCTACAAGGGCTCGCGCTAACTTATCGAGGGCACTTTCAACGCCAGCGGTCCAGGGTGGGGGAGCGTCTGGGCCTGCGCCGTACATCACAAAGGTGCTTTCGTAGATCATTCCGGCCGATCCAAAGATGGACGCCGGCGTGAAGCCCGCATCGTGCCGGTCCCCGAAGCCCTCCGGCCGATTCTCAACGAGTGGAACCTGAAAATCGGGTGCCCACTTTCCCCACGGAGCGTGCGGCCGACAATCGGGGAAGAAAAGAAAAATGGCCAGAGCCGCCCTGTAAGCCGGGAGCCCCCGAAGGTATCCACGCCGGACCGCTCCGAGTAGACAAACGCGGACATATCAGGCGCTTGCGCTCTCGCGCGTTTCTGCCTGACCGCGTCGCAGGGTCATTTTTCCGGTGCACTTGGCCACGAAATGGCCACGGCTCATCCAGCAGCAGCCAAGGCCTGCTGCAGCCCGCGCGGCAGCTTGAGCGGCGCGAAGCGCTCGCGCGAGTACAGATAGTCTTCGCCCGACTCGTCGACGACACGCAGCAGCCCATTGCGCTCGGCTGCGGCATCGCGGATCGCCACGTAGATCTTCCTCGGCTCGAGCGACGCCGCGTACCCGTCATTCGACAGGCAAACCACGAAGCTCTTCTTCGCGCGCCTCTTGGGCATGTGGAGCCAATCCTAACAGGCGCTGGGCAAACCGTAGCGCCGCGCAAGAGCCTGCGGCATAATCTCAGCATGGCTGGTTCGAACAGCGCCCGCGTGGTCATCTCCTGGAGCGCGAAGGCGAATGCCTACATCGCTCGCGACCCGGCGCGGCCAGGCGTCCTCGCGCGCGGGGCGACGCTCGCGGAAGTGGCGCGCGAGTTGGCCGCCGCCGTCGAGCCACAAGCGGGCAAACCGCTCCTCGCCGCCGTAGACGCGATCCAGCGCGAGGTATCGCGCAAACGCTTGCGCCTCTCGCGCAAGGAGATCGCCGCAGAAGTGCGCGCAACGCGAGCCGAGCGCCGCCGCCGCGGGTGAGACTCGTCTTCGACACCAACGTCCTCGTCTCGGTGCTACTGACACCGGGCGGCACGTCCGATCGCGCGCTCCGCGCGGCCGTCGCGGCCGGTTCAACGTTTCTCTTCGACGCCCGCATTCTCGCCGAGTATCGAGCCGTCTTGAGCCGCCCGAAGTTCCGGGCCGCGATCACTCCGCCGATGATCGACCAGCTGGTGTCCGGCGTCATCGCGAGCGGCGAGAAGATCGCGGCGCTCGCCGCGGACCTGGGCCTTCCTGATCCCGACGACACGCCGTTCTTGGAAGTAGCCCTCACCGGCCGCGCCGACGCCCTCGTCACCGGCAACGCGCGCCATTTCCGTCCGTCTCACGGCGTTACCATCGTCTCACCGAGTGGTCTCTTGAAGCTTCTTACCCAGCGCCAATGACGTGCACGGATTCCAAAAGGCGCTTTGCGGAGCGTCACCTCGTCGAACGCAACGAGCTTATCCCGCTCGGCTAATGAGGTCTCAACCTTGCCGGCTTGAGCATCGAATCGCCGAATTCGAGCTCTTTCTTCCCCGTCATCATTCCTCGCGCAGGGCCACAGCCGGGTCAATGCGTGTCGCGCGGCGGGCTGGTAACCAACTGGCCGCCATCGCCACTGCCGCAAGAATGACCGCAACCGCGACATAGATCGCCGGATCCAATTGTCTTGCGCCGCTGACGACGCTGGTGACGAATCGGGAAACGATCACCGCCGCCACCAATCCCGTGACCAGCCCAGCGCAAGCGAGGCCAAGCCCCTGACGCAGGACCATGTCCCGTACGGCCCCCGCATCGGCCCCGAGTGCCGTGCGAACGCCGATCTCGTGAGACCGGCGCGAAACGACGTAGGCCATGACACCGTACAATCCCGTGGCTGCGAGGACGAGCGCGAGCGCGGCAAAGGTCCCGAGGAGGTCGATGGAAAAACGCTCGCGGTCGATGGTCGACGCCGTAATGCGCTCCATGGTGCTCAAGTCGAAGATCGGCTGCTCGGGGTCGATGGCCGAAATCTCCGCTTGCACTGCGCCCGCGAGCGTCAGCGGAGGCACGGCGGTTCGCAGGATGACGCGAAGCCGGCGCGCGTCGGTCAGGTCGTCCGCCGGCGTCTGCTCGATAGGGTAGTAGATTTGATACGGAGTCGTCTCGGTTTGGCCCGGGCCGAAGTGCACGACATGCTTCACCACGCCGACGACTTGAAATGCGCGGCTCCCACTGATGTTGGAGACCCAGCGATCGATCGGGTTCTGGTTCGGAAAGAGATGGTTCGCGAGCATCTCGTCGATCATCGCAACGCCGGGCGCGCTGGGGCCATCTGCAGCCGTGAACTCGCGGCCGGAAAGGAGTGGGATGCCCAAGGTCTTGAGGTATCCAGGGCTGACTGGAAAGTAGACTGAGATGGTCAGGTCACTGTCCTGCGGCCGAGGCGCCTCGCGAACCTTCACGCCGGTCATGCCGTAGTCGTCGTCCATGGGAACGCTCCGCCCGAGCGCCATCGACGCGACGCCGGGCAGGGACGAGAAACGTGAAGTGAGCTGCTGCCGCAAGAGCCGCAGGGATTCCGAGCTCGGGAACCTGGTGCTCGGAGCGGTCAGGGCAAAGGTAAGTCGGTTTCGCGGCTCGAATCCAAGCGGAGTGCGCTCGAGTCGCGAATACGCGCTCACCGTCAGGCCCGCGCAGACGAGCAGCACGAACGCAAGTGCTACCTCGACCACGATCAGCGCGGTTCGAATGCGTCCCTTCTTCCCCGCGTCTGGCGGCGAGGTGCGCAAGGCATCGTTGAGCCTTGAATCAGTCAGCGTGAGCGCAGGCACGGCGCCGAACAAGAAGCCGCTCCCGACGGATGCTGCCAGAGCAAATGCCAGCACGGGAGCGTCAACGTGAACGTCCGCGATTGGGCCGAGCGAATCGGGGCGGAAGACGAGAAGCAGCTCGACGCCGGCCATGGCCAGACAAACGCCCAGGACGCCGCCCGCGAGGCCGAGAATGGCGCTTTCCACCAGCAGTTGCCGCACGAGTTGGCCCCGGCTCGCGCCGAGCGCGAGGCGGACGGCGAGCTCGCGCTGACGCGAGAGACCCCGGGCCAGCGCCAGGTTCGCCACGTTCGCAACAGCGATGGCGAGCAGCAGCACCACCGCCGCCATCAACAGCATGAGCCGCTGCTGCACGTCTCGTATGAGATCGGCATGCATCGGTTGCACGAGCGGCAGGACCGTGCCGCCGTCGGGATGCTCGCGGGAAATGGCGCGGCCGATGCTTTCCATTTCCTGCCGCGCTTGGGGCAAGGTGACGCCCGGCGCAAGGCGGCCGATGGCCATGATGCCTGGGGCTACGCCTCGCTGGCTCAGCTCTGGTGCCATCTGGCCGAGCGGAACGACCACGGTGGCTCCGCGCTGACCAGGGAAGCGAAACTGGCGCGGTAACACTCCGACGATGACGTGGGTTTTGCCATCGAGGAGGAGCGCTTTTCCGACCGGGCTGGCGTCTCCTCCGAGATGGCCGCGCCAGAAGCCGTAGGTGATCAAGGCGACTGGCACTCCGCTCGAGCGATCTTCTTCGCGTGTGAACTCGCGGCCGAGCACTGGAACGACGCCGAGGACCTTCAACAAGCCGGCAGAGAACATCCAGGCCTTCGCGCGTTCGGGACGATCCACGCCGGAGAGATTGAACGTCTCGTCCTTCCATGCCCCGAGCGCCTCGAACGACTTGCTCCGATGCTGCCAGTCGAGGAAGTCGGGATAGGAGACGGAAAGCCGTCCCAGGCTCTCGGTCGTCTCGTCGACGAGCACGAGGCGCTCCGGATCGCGGTACGGCATCGGCCGCAGAAAAACGCCGTGCACCACGCTAAAGAATGCTGCAGTGGCACCAATGGCGATCGCCAGAATGCAAGTGACCGTCGCTGTGTACCCCGGCGAGCGCAAGAGAGACCGCAACGCCGTCCGTGTGTCCCGCCAGAGTCCTTCCATCTTGACACCTCACGAAGGCGAGAGGTTGTCGATCTACATCAGACAGCAATGCATTCAACGCGCACCAGCGATTTGAGCGGCAGAGTTCTTGGGATCACGCATCAATCATCCAACTCATGTTTTCCTGCCCGGTCCTACGTTCTTCTTGGTGCCAGACGTCTTCTTTCGAATATCCATTTCTTCCTCTACCTGTTCTAGCGCGCGGAAGAGCAGCATGCGCGCGGCGGTGCTGGCGCTGGCCTCGATGCCGGGTTGGGTCTGGTTGAGGTAGTCGCGGTAGCGCTGGATGCGCTCCACCGTACCGGCCGGCAGGCGGACGTTGAAGAGTTGGAAGTCGAGTTCACGGGTCCTTGGCATTCGCTGTCTCCCTTTCGTTGCGGGTGGCGGCCTAACGGACGAGCCGCTTCAGCACCATCGCCGCCGGGTTCATGAGTTCGGGGTAGCGTGGCTCGGTGGTAACGGGCCTGCCCGCGCGCACGGTGTGGCGGACCCGCTGGATGATGCCCAGCGCCTCTTGCTGAAAGCGTTTGAGGAGCTCGACCTCACGAAACGAGATGAAGGCTCCTTCCAACGTCGCTGGCTTTGTAACTTGCGGAGGGTTGAAGTCCGGCGAAGGAACGAGCGGTCTCTCCCCCAGGAGACGCCATCGGAACTCGGCGCCAGCTTCCGCCATCGTGAGCGCGCGCAGGTCGAAGCGCGCATCAACTTCACCCCAGTACGCCTCCGCAACCCTCACGATGGTGTCGCGCCTGGCCTCCGTGCGCGTGAGGAACACGACGACCGGCTTGTATCCGTCGCTGAAGTGCTTGCTGTAGTAGGTCTGGGGACCTGCGACGTGAACGGGACCGAGAAGGAATCTGCTGTAGCGGCCGATCTTTGTTTCCGTGGCGGTCTTGTGCTGCGAGTTGCGGACGGTGGCGGAGCCCGTCTCGAACTCGATCAGGTAACGGCGCTTGCGGACCAGGTCCTCCAGCATCGCATCCGGTTGCAGGCGGCGATCGGCGACATGGTCTGGAGGCTTGGCTACGTACTCACTGAAGGGGAGCTCGAGGTCCTCGGTCGCGACCCAGCGGAACGCCCTGGGAACGCGCGCGAAGTCGTCCGCAGGTCTGCCGCGCTGCGCAGGCTTCGGCGCTCCAGGCTTCTTCGTGAGCGCGACGTAGAGGTCGTTCACTCCCGTCGCGTGATCGAGAAACTGGTGCGCCACGTCGTGACGCGGAACCTTGAACTGCCGCCCCAACTGCTCCCCGGCTAGCGCGTACCCAGACGGCGTCAAAGCCCAGACCAGAACGCGCTTGCCCTCGCTGTTCACGAACCAGAGCTTCTTGATGAGCGCCCTCGTGTTTCCGTGCCGCTGTGACAGCTCCCCCAGCCGCCCCGAAATCACCGACTGCGCTCTTCCTGGAAACACCGACTCCGCAATCTGATCTGTCCTCAGATACCTCACCAACCCCAAGTGACTCACCAACTCCCGATCCCTGTCAGTCAGTCTCCCTCTCCAAGAACCAACCTCGCTCTTGCCCGCCGCCCCATCCTCACCTTCTTCAACCTCTCCCGCCTCCGCCTCTAAAAAACAGATACCTGCTCCGGCCCCTCCATCCAGTGGTTGGGAGGGAGGGGCCGGAGCAGGTAGCTCTCCGTTTGCAGCACGCTGCGGAGGCCGGGCGCTCCTCACGGATTCGTCAGTCTTTACAGGTGCGGAGGGCACAGTGCTCCTCGAAGGTGAGATCCGAAATCGGACGCCAGCCAAGGACCGATTTCGGAGTCGCTCATTGCATCGGACGCTCTCTTCGGACCATGCATCGTAGGCGCTCCTAAGACACAGACCATCATTCTGCACATATGTCTCACATCATCTTGCGTAAGACAATCGATGTGTAGTAGCACATCATGCATGGCCCTTGATGATCGCCATGTGGCACCGCGCCAGGGGCGGCGCTCGAGCGACGCCGGTCGAGACGTCTCTCCGAGAGAAGCTTCGCGAGCGAGCGGCAGCCTCGAGGACACGCTCGGCGCGCTGCTCTCGTCGCGGCTTGCCCCTCTTCGCTCCGACCTCCAACGCGTCACTGCCGAGCTCGCGGCCATGCGCCAGGCGCTGCCGCCCGCGCTGGTGCCGCTCAAGGATGCTGCGCGCCGAATGGGCGTCTCCGAGAAGACGGCACGCCGGCGAGTTCGGTTTGGCGAATGGCCGGCGCGGCGAGATGGACGAAAAGTGCTCGTAGACTTGTCAGCCCTCCGGCCTATGACAGACGATGCGGTCGCCCGCGCCGCTGCCCAACTCCGCGACGACTCAGGAAGGCACCGCGATGACCCGACATAGAAAGCGCCGCCAGTGGGGCAGTGGCGAGATCCACCAGACCTCCAGCGGCTGGCAGGTTCGTTGGCGCGAGAATGGCCGGCGCCGCACGCGAGGCGGCTTCGCCACTCGCGCGGACGCCGAGCGCGTGCTGGCGAAGATCCGCGGCGACATGGCCCAGCACCGCGCCGGGCTTCCACCCGACCCGCGCGGGCTGCCGACCCTCTCCGAGCTGGTGCCCGACATCCTCGACCGCCGGAAGCTCACGCACCGCGCGGCCGACTGCGACCGCTACCGCTGGAAGAAGCATATCGAGCCGCATTTCGGCCACCTCAAGCCGAGCGCCGTCGACGTGGCGGGCATCCGCGCCTTCGTCGAGGTCAAGCTCGCGGAGAAGCTGAACCCCGCGACCATCCGCATCTTCGTCGCGCTACTCTCCGCGGTCTTCGTCGACCTCACCGAGCGCGGTCTCGCGACCGACAACCCGGCGCGTGGCCTGCCCAAGTCGCTGATGCGGCTGATCCGCCCCACCCACGACCCGAAGAAGACGCCCTTCATCGAGCGGCTGGACGACGTGCGCCGCATCTTCCTCGCCCTCCCCGAGCCGCTGAATGTCGCCTACGCGATCGGCGCCCTGGCTGGCCTGCGTACCGGCGAGGTGTTCGCGCTTCGCTGGACGCACCTCGACCTCGCGGCACGCCGCATCCACGTCCGCGAGTCCGTCAATGGCCCGCTCAAGGACAACGACTCCCGCATCGTGCCGGTCCTCGACGCTCTGCTGCCGATCCTCACCGAGTGGAAGTTGAAGTCCGGCGGCGCCGGCAGGGTCATCCCGCCGATGCGCTGCGACGGCAAGAAGATCGACAAGGCCACGCCAGGGAACTACCTCCGCGTCGCGCTGGGGCAACTCGAGCTCACCCAGCCAGGCCTCGGTTGGTACGAGGCGACACGGCACACCTTCGCTTCGCAGTGGGTCCTGGCGGGCAACTCGATCGAGAAGCTGTCCGCGATCCTCGGCCACTACTCCGTGGTCATGACCGAGCGCTACGCGCACCTGCGGCCTGAGCTGTTCACGCAGGCCGACCTCGCCACGATCGCGATCGATCTCCGACCAAGCGGTGCAAAACTCGGTGAACTTGGCCACAGAATGGCCACGGACCCCGCCAACCCCACCGCCAACCCCGCGAAAGAAAAAGAAAATGGTCAGAGCCGCCCTGTAAGCCGGGTCCTGTCACGCCGGGTCGTTGCCTTCCCGGCGGCGGCGCACATTCCTCTAGGACCGGCGTTGCCGCCGGCCTCCAGCGAGCGACCCGGGAGCGCGGCGGGCCACCGCATTGCTCCCCTATGTGCTCTTGCTCCGGGTGGGGCTTGCCGTGCCGCCCGTGTCGCCACGGGCGCGGTGCGCTCTTACCGCACCGTTTCACCCTTGCCGGCTTTCGCCGGCGGTTTGTTTTCTGTGGCGCTGTCCCGCGAGTCGCCTCGGCTGGCCGTTAGCCAGCACCCTGCCCTGTGGAGCCCGGACTTTCCTCCCGCGCGGTTTGAATGCGCCGGCGTCCGCCCGGACGGCTCTGACCGGGTCCCATCCTAAGGGGCAGCGCTGTCCAAATCAATTCAGGCCATCTCCTCGTCGATGGCGCGGTTCGACATCTCGTCCGCCAGGGCGTTCTCCTCCCGCGGAACGTGCTCGAGCTGGTAGGCGTCGAAGGTGTGCAGCAGGCGCAGCGCTTCCGCATGGAGCGGCTTGAGACCCGCGTGCCGCACGGCATACTCGCCTTTCAGCTGACGAACGAGCAGCTGTGAGTCGGCGCGCACCTCGACCTGCCGGTAGCCGAGCTCCTTGGCGTGCTTGAGGCCGAGCAGGAGTCCCTGGTACTCGGCGAAGTTGTTCGTCTGCTTTCCCAGGAACCGTCCCAGGCGCGCCACGACCTTGCCGGAGTGATCGACGAGCACCGCGCCCGCGCCGGCCGGCCCCGGGTTGCCCCGCGCTGCTCCGTCCGAATAGACGATGACGGAGTGAGCTGGTGCCGCCTTCTTCGGCGAAGGCAGCTTCTCTTGCTGCAGCTGCCGGGCGGCTCCGCGGAGCAGCTTTTCCGCCGCCTCGCGCGTCAGCCCCTGCAGCGCCGCGCGGGTCTTCTCCAAATTCTCGTGCTCGGCGATCGCGAGCAGGAGCTGCGCGGGCGTGACGACCACCTAGGCGCTTGCCGCCGAGTCGGGTTCGTCGGCGGCGTAGATGAAGCGGTGGCAATTCGGACAGCTCATGATCTCGGTGCCGGTGAGCAGGTTGTTCGCCATCTGCGGCGGAATGTTCCGCTGGCAGCCCTTGCAGGTCCCTGCCACCACCGGCACCACGGCCACTCCACCTCGCTGCTTGCGGATGCGCTCGTACTTGCTCACCAGGGAGCGATCGCAGAGGTCGACCAGCCGCTTCCGCTCCGCCTCCAGCACGGCCATCCGCCCCTGCACGCCGTCGAGGACGCTCTTGATCTCCGCCCCCTCGCGCGCGACCACCGCTTCCCTTTCCGCCAGCGCCTGCTCCGCCGACTCCACCTGCTTGCGGACTTCGCCGTATTCGCCCGCCAGCCGCTTGATCTCCTCATCCGCGGTCTGGTTGGTCTTCTTCGCGATGTCCAGCTCGCGCGCGAGCGCCGCGTACTCGCGCGGCGTCTTCAGCTCGTTGAGGCGCGACTCCCACTTGCGCACCTTGTCCTTCTCGAGCTGCAGCAGCTGTTCGTTCTGGCGCCGGGCGCGCTCGTTGTCCGCGAGCCGGCCACGGGTGGTGTCGAGGTGCGTCTTGGCCTGGTTGCGCTCGGCCTCGATTTGCCTCAGGCGGGCCGGGTGCTTCTCGGCCTCGATGGAAAGATCGCGAATCTTGAGATCGACCTGCTGCAGCTCTTCCAACGCCTTCAGCTTCTCTCGCGACAACGTTCGCCTCCCGAGCGGGGCCTGCTTTTTCGCGCCTGTGCCGCGAGATGTCAACGCTTGCGAGGGGGCGCTCCCTCCCGCCCACATGGATTGGGCCCGGCAGGAGTCGAACCTGCATGCGACCGGTTATGAGCCGGATGCTCTGACCGTTGAGCTACGGGCCCGCGAGCGCACACAGACTATCCCGGGTGGTGGCGTGCGCCCACAATGAAGGAGATACTGCGTCGGTGCGGACGCTCGCCCTGCTGGTCGCCCTGGCCCCGTCCTTCGCGTCCGCCGACGTCGTCGATCTCTCGCGCGAAAGCCGCCGTGATTCGGGTGAGCCTCCGACCCTGGTCGTGCGGGCGGAAGGAGGGAACCAGTACGCGCCCTTCGGATACGCCGGCGGCTGCCTGAGCTGGATGATCGACTCGTATGACGTGCTCGAGATCGGCGCCGGGGCCGGCTTCCCCGGCCTGCAGCTCGGGTTCGCGGCCCGCCGCCTCTTCGGAGAGGGCGGTCAGTACCTCGTCGCCGAGCTCTTCCTCTCCGGGAACACGCGCGTGAACCGCGGCGTGGACCAGCCGACCAGCAACACCGCGGCGACCCACGCGACGAGCAGCCTTTGGACCGGGCTCGGCTTCGGCTTCGAGCAGCGAAGCGGCTTTCTCGATTTCAGCCTGGCCGGGAACATCGTCTTCACCAGCACCAGCTTCACGCCGCGCTGGGCAGTGCACGGCGGGATCGGAATCGGATTCTAGTCCCAGCGACAGCAGGACTCGCGCGTCATCATCCGCCCCAACGTAAGTAGTCTCTCGCTCCTGCCTGTTTGCGGCGCGCTGACCCCGCCGGCGCGCAGGTGGGGCTGCGGCTGCGGACATGCAAAAAACCGCGCGCTCGCCGGCGTGACTCGCAAACAGCTCCCGACGGAGCGGTTTTTTGAACTTGCCTCGCCCCACCCGCGCGCCGCCGGCTCTGCGCGCGACCCGACCTGGGGGTGCGAGCGAGTGTCGCGCGAGAGCGTTTGTGCCGTGTGTTCCTTCCCTCAGTAAACCATCGCGGGGCGCGGAGGGGACCAGCGTACTGGG
>Ga0137415_10001382_pt1 | contig 23937 bp, 27 predicted proteins | sample CZODoug3_1_1_16f_FD_183082 | JGI IMG/M metagenome (GOLD analysis project Ga0137415, IMG submission 183082) | Vadose zone soil fungal communities from Angelo Coast Range Reserve, California, USA - CZODoug3_1_1_16fungal (Hybrid Assembly) | ecosystem: Environmental > Terrestrial > Soil > Vadose...
CGGCCAACGGCGTCGGCCCCTACGAACGCCCCGACCAGCCGGCGAACATCCGGGCCCGGTGCACCGCCCCACCCACCGACCCGGGCACCCCGAACGTCCGGGGCGCACAGAACGCGCAGCACCCGGGCGGCCCGCCGGCCTACCGGGGCGCGGCGCTCTACAACCCGAACAGCGGGTTCCTGGCCAGCACCGACGGTGAGACCTACCAGATCACCGGTACCAGCGGCGCCGCCCCGCCGACCGGTGCGGACGGGCTGGCCTGGCTACTGACCCAGCCGATGTCGAACGGGCCCGCGCGGTGACCCGGGCGCTGCTGCAGGCCCGCCCGTGGCTGGTGGCGGCGGTGCTGGGCGGGCTGATCGTCGCGCTGCTGGCCACCTCGCTGTGGCTGTGGCGGCGCTCGACGCCGGCCACCGACGACGCCCCGCTGGCGGTCGCCCGGGCGGAGGCGCAGAACTTCTTCACCCTGAGCTACCAGCACCCCGACGCCGACCTGGACCGGGTGCTCAGCCTGGCGACCGACCCGTTCAAGGCGCAGTACGGCGGGCAACGGGAGGCGGTCGCGAAGGGCCTGGTCGACAAGTTGCTCACGCTGACCGCCCAGGTACCGGACAACGGCACCGCCCTCGAGTACCGCAACGGCGACAGCGCGCAGGTGCTCGTCGCGGTGGACGCCACCACCGCCACCGCCGACGGGCGCACCGAGACAAACCGCTACCGGGTCCGGGTACGCCTCGCCAAGGCCGCGAGCGGCTGGCTGGTCGCCGACCTGACCCAGGTCGGATGACGGACACCGCGACGACGGCGCCGAGGCGGCGGGCCGTGTTGGGCGTGCTCACCGCGCTCGCGGTCGCCGCCGCCGGCTGCACCGGCTACCTGGCGCTGCGGCCGGCGCCGCCGAACGTGGTGCCCACGGTGGCCGAGGACGGCAGCTACGTCAGCGGCTCGCTGCCCACCGCCGACCAGGCCCGGATCGTGGCCAGCGCGGTGCGCGCGGTGCCCGACCTGCTCTCCTACGACTACCGGTCGCTGGCCGCCACCCCGGACCGCGCCCGCCCGTACCTCACTCGTGAGTTCGCCGCCGAGTACCAGCAGACGTTCCAGGCCGCCGTCGTCCCGATGGCCACCGCCAACCACGCGGTGACCAAGGCACTGGTCCGGGGCGCCGGCGTGATCGACTCGTCGGCGGACCAGGCCCGCTGCCTGGTTTTCGTCGATCAGCTGCTCGTCTCGGCGGCCGCCCCGCCAGCGCCGCCGGCGCCCGGCGCCGCCCCCACCCCGGTCACCCAGAGCCGGGTCATGGTGAACCTGACCAGGCGCGACGACACGTGGCTCGTCGCCGGCCTCACCCCGTTCTGAGCCCGCTCGAAGCGCAGGACCCCACGCCGTCGGCCGCTCACCGGTTCCCGGGGTCCGGCGGCTGCTCGTCGCTGGCCGTCCAGAGCACCTCGAACAGGTTGCGCTGCGTGTCCGCGTACTCCGCGCTCTCGATGACCAGCGCGAAGTTCTCCACCGTGGACGAGATCACCGCGACCGCGTCGGCACCGATGATCAAGGTCATCGTGAACAGGTAGCCGGCCGGGGCGTACCGGGTGCGCCGCAGGTCCGCCGCACTGGACGGCCAGCCGCTGGCGTAGTCCTTCTCCGGGGAGCGGACCACGTTCAGCCACAGCCCGCGCTCGCGGCGCCCGGCGACGTACTCCCGCATGGCTATCGAACCGGGCACCGCCATCAGGTCCCGCATCGACAGGATGCCGCGCAGCGGCGACGGCCAGTCCAGCGTCTCGAACAGCGCGGTACGGATGCCGGCCGCGCCCTCCAGGTAGCGCGACCGGGGCGCCGCGCCGCCCTTGGCGTGCATCGCGCGTAGCCGGGGGACCAGCCGCTCCAGGGCCTGGCGGCGCTGGCCCCACTCGTCGAGCAGGTGCCCGGGGTCGGCCGCCCGCAGCACGGTCCGGCCGCCGCTGCCCCCCTCCACCAGCGAGATCAGGCCGCGGTGGGCCAGCCGCTTGGCGATGTCATAGCCGTTGGTCCGGCTGACCCCGGCGGCCTCGGCGGCCCGCGCCACCGTGGGCCCGTCCAGGCTCAGCGTGGCCAGGTAGAACTTGGCCTCCTTCGGGTCCAACCCGGCGTCCGCGAGTTCCGCCCACATCGCCGCTCCTCTGCTGTCGAGACCTAGCGACACTAGTACCCCTTGACCAGCCCTGTCGCGGTCTCTACCTTCACGGGGCTCCGACCCGGAGCGGCCCAGTGTTGTCGAGCTCGGTCGACACCCAATCTGTCGGAGGCGCCCCATGTCAGCACTCGATCTGCCCAGGGTCGCGGTCGCCGCGGTACAGGCCGCCCCGGTCTTCCTGGACCGCGCCGCCACGCTGGACAAGCTGGAGTCTCTGGTCGAGGAGGCCGCCGGGCGGGGCGCCGAGCTGGTGGTGTTCGGCGAGTCGTTCGTGGCCGGCTTCCCGATCTGGAACGGGGTGCTCGCGCCGGTCGACCAGCACGAGCTGCACGAGCGCCTGGTCACCGAGTCGATCGTGGCGCCCGGCCCGGAGACCCGGCGCCTCGGCGCGCTGGCCGCCCGGTTCGGCGTGGTGCTCTCGGTCGGGGTGAACGAGCGCAACCCCGTCACGCTGGGCCAGGTATGGAACGCCAACCTGGTGTTCGACCGCACCGGCCGGCTGGTCAACCACCGCCGCAAGCTCGTTGCGACCTGGTACGAGCGGCTGACCTGGTCGCACGGCGACGCGCACGACCTCGCCCCGGTGCCGTTGGACGGCTGGCAGCTCGGCGCGCTGATCTGCGGCGAGAACACCAACACGCTGGCCCGGTTCACCCTGCTGGCCCAGGGCGAGCGGCTGCACGTGGCCAGCTACCCGCCGAGCTGGCCGTTCGACGCCCGGATCGACGGCGGCGGCTACGACCTGGCGGAGAACATCCGGATCCGGGCCGCCGCGCACTGCTTCGAGGGCAAGGTGTTCACGGTGGTCGCGGCCACCGCACTCGACGACGCGGCCGTCGCCGAGGTGGCCGCCGGCGACGCCCGGATCGAGAAGATGCTGACCGCGCACCCGACCGCGTCCATGGTGCTCGGCCCGGACGGCCAGCTCGTCGCCAGACCCCTGGTCGGCGGCGAGGGCATCCTGTACGCCGACGTGGACCTCGGCCTCGAGGTGATCGCCAAACAGGCCCACGACATCGTCGGCACCTACCAGCGGGCGGACATCTTCCAGCTCTCGGTGGACACCCGTCGGCCCGAACCACTGCGGCGCCACCCCGGCCAACCCTCGGACACCCTGGCGAGCCCGGAGGCCGACCGGCTGAACCTGGGCTCGCGGCAGGCCGATCTCGGCGACGCCTGACCGGGAACACCGCCGAACCTGGATACTGCTGGGGTGGCAGCGACCCTTGCGACCCGTGCGGTTGCCCTTCTCCGGCAGGCCGAGGTCCCCCTCGAACGCGGCCTGAGCGAGGGCGAGCTCGCCGCGATCCAGCGACGGTTCGGCTTCGAGTTCGGGCCCGACCACGCCGCCCTGCTCCGCCTCGCCCTGCCGGTGGACGACGGCTGGCCGGACTGGCGCCGCGATGCCGAGAGCGACCTGCGGACCCGGCTGGACTGGCCGGTCGACGGCGCGGTGCACGACGTGCTGCACAACGGGTTCTGGCCGGTCTCCTGGGGGCCCAGGCCGGACGACGAGGAGCTCGCCGAGCAGCGGGCCCGCGAGCAGCTGCTGCGCTGGCCGAAGCTGGTGCCGGTGTACAGCCACCGCTTCCTGCCGGCGGCCCCGTCGGTCAGCGGTGCCCCGGTGTTCTCGGTGTACCAGACCGACGTCATCTACTACGGCTCCGACCTGGTCGACTACCTGCGCCGCGAGCTGTACCTCGCCCCGGCGCCCCGGTCCGAGATGCGGATCGAGCACCTGGTACCGCCGTGGTCCGACCTCACCTCGTGCCCGGGCAACGACGCCCTCTGAGCGCGGCTGGCCGCCGGCCCGGCGGGGGCCGGCGAGGCACGGCGCTGGCCGGTGAGGCACGGCGGTGGCCGGCAGGGGCCGGCGGTGGCCGGCGAGGCTCACACACAGCCGCTCGCTGTGGCACACGGCGCTCGGACACGACACCCCAGTTCCAACCCATGTGCGATGTCCACACACGATGTGTCACAACCAGCGGCTGTGTGCCAGCTCCACAACCGGTGTGCGGCCGCCGGCGCCGCGATCATCGTCGGTGGCGTAGCGCTCGGCCTGTTGCCGCTGGTCTGGGTCGGTGGCATCGTCGGCGGCGTCGGCTTCGGGGCGTCCTTCTCCGGCGCGCTGCGCACGATCACCCCGCTGGCCGCGCCGCACCAGCGCGCCGGCCTGTTCGCCGCCGTGTTCCTCGTCGCCTACCTCGCCTTCGGCATCCCGTCGATCGTGGCCGGATTACTGGTAGGTGTGGTGGGGTTGCTCAACACCGTGCTCGGCTACAGCGTCGCGATCATCGCGGCGGCCGCGGTCGGGCTGCTCGCCCAGCACCGGGTCGCGGCCCGCTGAGCGAGCCACCACGTTTGTCGATCACCTTGCCTCGACATAACACCGTCATGCTTACGCTCTAGTCAACCAGCCGTCCCTCACCCACCCACCGCCGAGGAGCCCAGCACCGTGCCCACCCCCACCCGCGAGATCCACCTGGCCGCCCGCCCCACCGGCGAGCCGGTCCCCTCGGACTTCCGCCTGGTCGAGACCGAGCTGGCCGACCCGGGCCCCGACCAGGTACTCGTCCGCAACCTGGTCATGTCCGTCGACCCGTACATGCGGGGCCGGATGAACGACGTCCCGTCCTACGCCCCGCCGTGGGACCTCGACCGGCCCGCCCGAGGTGGCGCGGTCGGCGAGGTGATCGCGGGCGGCGGCGCCGGGCTGGCGGTCGGTGACCTCGTCCTGCACGACGCGGGTTGGCGGGAGCACGCGCTGCGCAAGGCGGCCCACGTACAGCGGTTGGAGCGGGTCGACGGGGTCGCCGACTCGCTCTACCTCGGCGCGCTCGGCATGCCGGGGCTCACCGCGTTCGGGGGCCTGTTCCGCACAGCCGAGTTCCGGGCCGGGGACACCGTGTTCGTGTCCGGCGCGGCCGGCGCGGTCGGTGGGCTGGTCGGCCAGTTCGCCCGCCTGCGCGGCGCCAAGCGGGTGATCGGCAGCGCCGGGTCGGCGGACAAGGTCGCCTTCGTGACCGACGAGCTCGGCTTCGACGCCGCGTTCAACTACCGCGAGGGCCCGGTCATCGACCAGCTGCGGGCGGCCGCCCCGGACGGCATCGACGTCTACTTCGACAACGTCGGCGGCGAGCACCTGGAGGCCGCGATCGGCACGCTCAACCTGCACGGCAGGGTCGCGCTGTGCGGCTCCATCTCCGGCTACAACGCCACCGAGCGCCCCGCCGGGCCACGCAACCTGGGCCTGGCGGTCGGTCGCCGGCTGACCCTGCGCGGGTTCATCGTCTACGACCACAACGACCTGCAGGCGGAGTTCGCCCAGACCGTCGGCGAGTGGCTGCGCTCCGGCCAGCTTCAGGTGCGCGAGACGACCGTGGACGGCCTGGACAACGCGGTCTCCGCCTTCATCGGCCTGCTACGCGGCGAGAACGTCGGCAAGATGATCGTCCGACTCGCCCCGCCGACCGCCTGACCGGCATCTGGTGATCATCAGGACCTAGCGGCTGTTTCCGGCGTGGCCACACGACCCTCAGGTCCTGATGATCACCAGAAAGCGGGCCGGAGAAGCGGATCAGGCGGTGAGTCGCTCGCGGAGGCGGCGCAGGCCGTCGGCGGTGTAGCGCTTCACCGCGCCCGAGCTCAGCTGCATCACCTCGGCCGCCTCCGAAACGCTGAGCTGCCACTGCATCCGGATCACCACGGCCTCCCGCTCCCGAGGCGGCAGCTCGGCCAGCGCGGCGCGCACGGCGAGGGCGTCGGCGACCTGGGCGGAGACATCCGGGCGGCCGCTGGGCAGCTCGCCCTGCTCGCCATCGGACGCCGCCACCAGGGTCTGCCGGTCCGGGATGATCGAGCGCAGCTCCCGGTTGATCTCGTTGCAGACCGCCGTGAACAGGTACGCCTGCAGGTTGCTGATCTCCGAGCGGTCCTGGCGCTGCCGGCGCAGCACCTTCTCGAAGGCGCGCTGTACGACGTCCTCGGCGCGGCCGGTGTCGCCGACCTTGCCGGCCGCGTAGCGGATCAACATCGGGGAACGGTCGCGGTAGGCCTCGATCAACTGCCGCTCGGCCTGCTCGGCCAGCGCCCGCGACACCCGCCGGATGCCCGCCCGGCCCGGCGGCACGAGCCCGAGGACCGTGCCCTCGCCGCGGTCCGCCAGCTGTCGGAGCAGCGCGGTGACCTGACCGAACTCCTCCGTCAGGTCACCCTCGACGATCTCGGTCATGATCCCCCCTCCGGCGCAGCCTATTCTGACCGCGCGAGGCCCCGCAGCGCGAGAGATAAGCTCCCGCGTCGGTCAGCGGGTCAACCCGGCCGGGCCGACCAGCCGCCGCAGCGCCGCGCTGCGCAGGTACAGCCCCACCCAGACCAGCACCCCGACGTACACGGGGAACAGCACGTTACCCAGCAGCGGTGCCCCGACCCGCAGCTGCGCACAGACCGCGCCGCCGAGGTAACCGGTCAGCAGCACTGCCCCGAGCGGCGCGGTCCTCGGCAGCACATAGAGCAGCAGGCAGCCGGCCAATAGGCCACCGATCACCGTCACGCTGCTCGCCGGAAAGCCGAACCGCACGGTCGCCTCAACCACCGCCGGCACCCGCAGCAGCTTCGTGCCGGCGTCGAACAGCAGGAACAGCACGGTCAGTGTGGTGATCACCTGGCCGGTCCGGTGCCGGCGCCCGATCGGGCGGGTCGAGGTGGGGATGTCGGTGGTGTCGCTGGTCAGTGTCATCGGAGTGGTCCCGTCAAGTGGAGGTACTCACCCGGCCTGTCCGGGCGTTCGGTGGGGCGTCGAACGGCGGCCGGCCGGATCGACACCCGGCGGCAGATTCGGCAAATCCCTGGCTGGGGCTCGGTGATCTGCCGGCACGTGCTCGCGCGCTCTGGCGCCCTGACCAGCCGAGCTCAGCGGTCGGGTTCCTCCTCGGCACGGACCACCATCGTCTCCAGCTGCGGTCCGCCGAACGTGGTGGCCATCGCGACGTCGGAGGCGTCCCGACCGCGACCGATCACGATCCGCCCCTTGCGTCGGACGTTGTTGCGGGGGTCGAAGGTCCACCAGCGCTCGCCGAGCCAGACCTCCATCCACGCGGCGAAGTCCATCGGGGCCAGGTCCGGCGGCACGTCCAGGTCAGGCAGGTAGCCGAACACGTAGCGCGCCGGAATGTTCAGCGCGCGGCAGAACGAGATCGCCAGGTGCGTGAAGTCCCGGCAGACGCCGAGGCCCGAGGTGTTCACGTCCTGGGCGGTGGAGAACGCGGTGGTGCTGCCGTACTGGAACGTCAGGTGGTCGTGCACGTGCTGGCAGATCGCCTGCACCCGCCGGTACCCGGGGGCCAGCCCGCCGAACCGGGACCACGCCTCGTTGCCGAGCACATCGGGCAGGCAGTACCGGCTCGGCAGGATGTAGAGCAAGGTGTGCTCGGGCAATGCGTCGGGGGCGCACTCCGGGGCCAGCTCGTCGGCGTCCTCGACCGCATCCGGGCAGGCCGCGATGGCGTCGTAGCTGAAGCTGGACCGCCCGGCCCGCAGCACGGCGCGCACGCACGGGTTGCCGTAGAGGTCCACGTAGCCACGTACCCCGATCGCCGGGTCCGACGACCACAGCTCGGCCTCCATGGCGATCAGCCGGGACTCGATCGGCTGCACCTGGAAGATCACCGGCGTATCCACCTCGGCCAGATAGGTGAAATCACAACCCACACGTACTCGGCGCAGCACCATCACCGCATCATCTCCCCCGCGTCGAGGACAACCTAGGCGACGCGAGGCTCGTGAGTGACATTGGTCGGCATAGCGACCAATACCACTCACGAGAGCTTGACGGGCCGCCATCCGGATGTCGAGCGCGTAGGCTGCTCGGTGTCCTGGTCCGACAGCATTTCTCCGAGGTGCCGCGCCAGGAGCTCCACGTCCTCGCCGGCCGCGTCGGCGAAGTCAGGTCGACAGATGACGACCGAGTTCGACGGCCGATCTTCGGGGTCGGCCCCAGCCGAGACAGACTCCGATACGCAGGTGTGCCCCGTCTGCCAACACGACCTGTCGGTGCACGACGCGACAGCCACGCGGTACTGCCGGGCGAGCCAGGACCGCGGCCTGGACCGGCGCTGCATGTGCCCGGGCCGGGCGGCCGCCGACGCCGCGAAGGCGCGAGCCGCCAGCACCACCCCGACCCGGGACGACGCCCCCATGTATGGCCGCGGCAGGTTCAGCGGCAAGTAGCAGCCGCCCGGCGCCAGGCCCGGCCCGGTCGGTCGCGGTCAGCGCGGGGAACCGAGCCCGAGGTCCAGCTCGGCGAGCATCGAGCGGGCCCGCTCGGCGTTGCGCGGCTGGCTCAGCACGTCGTACCGGCCGGCCACCAGCTGGCTCGCCGAGGTGAAGTCGCGCCGGCCGTGCTGCACCGCGTAGCCGAGCGCGGCGAACAGGACACTGAACAGCACACCGGCGACCAGGCCGACGATCAGCGCGCCGGTGTTCCGCTCGAAGTAGGCCAGCAGCGCACCGACGAACAGGCCCATCCACACCCCGGAAGCCGCCCCGCTGGCCAGCACCCGCCCCCAGGTCAACCGGCCGAGCACACGCTCGACCAACATCAGGTCCACCCCGACGATGGTCACGTCCTCGACCGGGAACGCGTGGTCGGCCAGGTGGTCGACGGCACGCTGCGCCTCGGCGTAGGTGCCGAACGAACCGACCGGCCAGCCGGACGGCGGGGTGGGCAGGTTGGGCAGCGCCGGGTGCCCGGCCTGGCCGCCGAATGGAACTGTCATCACGGTCTCCCTTTCCGGACAAATGCTTCCCTCGACACAGACGCTACGCGCGGGAAATACCTGCTGCGATAAGCGCGCTCATATTCTCAGCCAATTCTTCGGCAGTTTTAAGAAGTGACCTCCGGGCGACCTGACGCAATTTGTGACGGATTCCTTACGCCCCTGATTTATGCCCGATCGCATGGTGACGGTACACACGAAACGGCAGCCGTCGAGTCGGAACGCGCTATCCGACTAGCGCCGCCGACGCAGGTATCCCAGCTCGCCGAGGCCGCCGATCGGCAGCGTCTCCACCCGTCGACCAGGGCAGGTTCTTGCGCCCCGACCGGCCGCCGCGTACATTGCTGGAACTGCGGAGAGCGCTTTCCATAGACCTCGAACGAACCGTAGATCGTCCCAGCTGTTCGCCGTTGCGGCGACCGGCCGAAGGTGGCTGGCCCGCCATTCCGCGGCCACCACCCGGTCGGGCGGCCGACATTGATCGGAGGAGCGCCAGATGGCCACACCGACGGTACCGACCGGCAGGGGCGACGGTTCCGGGGTGCACCTGCGACGGGTGCTGGGTACGGGGTCGGTCCTGTTGTTCGGGCTCGCGCACTGACCCGATCCGCCCCTGACCGGACGAACCTAGCTCTGGGAGACCGTGGATGAGCGCCTCTGTTGACCCGCCGGTGGCCCTGCGCCACCCGTTGGACCCGATCGAGCCGGCCGAGGTGGCCAGCTGCCGGCAGCTGCTGGCGGACGCCGGCCTGGTGCTCGGGACGACGAAGTTCGCCTACTTCGGGCAGGCCGAGCCCGACCGGTCGGCGGTCGCGGCGCACTCCCCGGGCGACCCGGTCAGCCGCGAGTTCCGCGTGATGCTGATCGACACCGCGACCGGGCGCTCGCACGACGCCGTGGTGTCCACCTCCGAGTCGCGCGTGGTGTCCGTGCGCGAGCTGGACCCGGCAGTGGACGGCGGAGTGCCGGTGATCGGACTGGAGTTCGAGATCGTCGAGCAGATCGTGCACGCCGACCCCCGCTGGCTGGCGGCCATGGCCCGGCGCGGGCTCACCGACCTGTCGGTGCTGCGCGCCCAGGCGTTGTCCGCGGGGGTGGCGGGCAACGCCGACGAGACCGGGCGCCGGCTGCAGCGGGTGTTCACGTTCCTGCAGAAATCGAAGAACGACCTGCCATGGGCGCACCCGGTGGACGGCGTCACCGCGTACGTGGACGTGATCAGCCGCGAGGTGCTCCACGTGGTGGACGACCTCGCCCTGCCGGTGCCGGACGAGGACGCGAACTTCCATGACCCGGACTTCGTCGGTCCGACCCGTCCCGGGTTGCGGCCGATCGAGATCAGCCAGCCGGACGGGCCGAGCTTCACCCTGGACGGCAACCAGCTGTCCTGGCTCGGCTGGCGGCTGCGGGTGGGCTTCGACGCGCGCGAGGGCCTGGTCATTCGGGACGTGTCGATCGACGACCGGGGCCGGCGGCGGCCGCTGCTGTACCGCGCCTCGATCGCCGAGATGGTGGTGCCCTACGCCGACCCGAGGCCGAACCGGTGGTTCCAGAACTTCTTCGACTGCGGCGAGTACCTGCTCGGCTCCTACGCCAACTCCCTCGAGCTCGGTTGCGACTGCGTCGGCGACATCACCTACCTCGACGTGGTGCTAGCCGACGGCGACGGCAACCCGAAGGTGCTGCCGAGGGCGATCTGCATCCACGAGGAGGACGCCGGCATCCTGTGGAAGCACACCGACCTGTTCACCGGCTCCTCGGACAGCCGTCGGCAGCGCCGGCTGGTCGTGTCGTTCTTCACCACGGTCGGCAACTACGACTACGGCTTCTACTGGTACTTCTACCTGGACGGCACCATCGAGCTGGAGGTCAAGGCCACCGGCGTGGTGTTCACGTCCGGCTACCCCGGCGCCGGTTTCGAGTACGCCTCGCAGCTCGCCCCGGGGCTCGGCGCTCCCTACCACCAGCACCTGTTCGTGGCCCGGCTGGACACCGAGATCGACGGGGCCGGCAACGCCGTGGACGAGCTAGAGGTGGTCCGGGTCCCGCTCGGCGAGCACAACCCGCACGGCAACGGCTTCACCCAGAGCGTGCGCCGGCTGGCCACCGAGTCCGAGGCGGCCAGGCTGGCCGATACCGCGGCCGGCCGCGTCTGGCGCATCGTGAGCACGACCGCGCGGAACCGGTTCGGCGCCGAGACCGGCTACGTGCTGTTCCCGGAGGGCCGCCCGACGCTGCTGGCCCAGGAGGGCAGCGACATCCACCGCCGGGCGACCGCGGCGACCAGGCACCTGTGGGTGACGCCGTACCGGCGCGACGAGCGTTACCCGGCCGGCGACTTCGTGAACCAACACCCCGGCGGGGCCGGCCTGCCCGCCTGGACGGCCGCCGACCGGGCCGTCGACGGCGGCGACATCGTCGTCTGGCACACCTTCGGCATGACCCATTTCCCCAGGCTGGAGGACTGGCCGGTGATGCCGGTCGACACCTGCGGGTTCAGCCTGAAACCCTCGGGCTTCTTCGATGCCAACCCGACGCTGGACATCCCACCGCCTCAGCATTGCGAGCACTGACCCGTCCGTCCCGCTCCGGTCACCTGACCCCGTTCGGCTCAGCGGACGGGCTACGAGCCCCAGACACGGAGACTGGTTGCCGCCGGTTCAGTCCGTCAGTGGTCCAGGGACGCCTTGTCCACCGGGCCCCACTGGTTCACGGTGGCGATGTCGACCTCCCACGTCCTCGGGTACATCGGGAAGCTCTCGTGCCACGGCCGGGGCTCCCAGTAACCCTTCGACTCGTCGTGGATGAGGTCGATCTGGGTGAACAGCTCGATCGTGTTGCCGTCCGGGTCGCGGTGGTAGGTGAACAGGTTGTGGCCGGGACCGTGCCGACCGGGTCCCCAGTGCAGCCGGTAGCCGTGCCGGGCGAGGTGGTCCAGCATGCTGATCAGATGGCTCGGGTCGCGCATCTCGTACGCGATGTGGTGCATGCCCTGGAACTTGGCACTGGCCATGAAGTTGGCGGCGTGGTGGTCGGCGTTGCAGCGCAGGAACACGAAGAAGTCACCGACGGTGTCCGACCACCTGAACCCGAGCAGGTCCTGGTAGAACTTCTGCATCGGGTCCAGCGCCGGCGTGAACGCGGCGACGTGCCCCAGCTTGGTGGGCCGCAGCGGGGTGTAGCCGTCGACGCCGCTCGGGTCCTGCGCGCTGATCAGGTGCAGCGGTACGTCCGTGCCCGGCTCGTCCAACACCAGCACGTCCGGGGTACCCGGGCCGATGTCGCTGCGCCGCTGGACCTGGTAACCGGCGTCGGTCAGCAGCCGCTGCGCGTCGGCGAGCGACTCCCAGATCTCGTAGCCGACCGTGCTGCGCGCCCTCGGCCCGCCCTTGGTCAGCACGACGCAGTGGTGGTCGAAGCCGGTGGTCAGGAAGGCACCCTGGGCCGACTGCTCGACCAGCGTGAAGTCCAGCACCTTGGTGTAGTACTCGACCATCCGATCCAGGTCGGGCGTCTCGAAACCGACGTAGCCGAGCTTGGAGACGCGGACGGCCGACGGGGACTGCGGTGTTGCCATGATCATCCTCTCTCGGGGTGGTCGGCCACATCGGCGACCACGTTGCGCAGTGTGCCGACACCGTCCACCGCGACGACGACCTCGTCGCCGGGCGCCAGGAAGTCACCGCGCGGGAAGCCGACGCCGGCCGGGGTGCCGGTGGCGATCACGTCCCCGGGCTCCAGGGTGGTGACCGCGCTCGCGGCGGCGATCAGCGCCCAGATCCCGGTGATCATGTCCTCGGTCGAGCCGTCTTGTTTGAGCACGCCGTTCACCGTGGTCCGCACGCCGAGCCGGTGCGGGTCGTCGACCAGCCAGTCCGGTACCAGGCCAGGGCCCATCGGGCAGAACGTGTCCTCGGCCTTCGCACCAAACCAGTCGAACCCGAACGGCGGCGCCACCGGCGAGTCGCGATGCAGCCGGTCCCGGGCGGAGATGTCGTTGACCACCGTCCACCCGGCGACCACCTCACGGGCCCGCTCGGCCGGCACCCGGTGGCAGCGCCGGCCGATCACCGCCGCGAGCTCGACCTCCCAGTCGATCTGCCGGCCGGGCCGCGCGGGCAGCAACACCCGCTGGTCCGGGCCGATCACCGTGGTGCTCGGCGGCTTCAGGAAGAAGTACGGCGGCACCGGCCCCGCCGGTCTGGCGATGCCCATCTCGGCCAGGTGCCCGTAGTAGTTGGCCCCCGCGCAGAGCACCTTCGACGGATAGCGCAGCGGCGCCAGCAGGGTTGCCTCCGGCACCGGCGCGCCGTCCGCCGGGTCCAGTGCGCGCAGCAGCGGGGCGAGCGCGTCCCAGTCGGCCAACACCTCCAGCAGGTCCAGTCCGGCCAGCTCGGCCGGCGGCTGCCGGACCACGCCGGCCGCGCGCACGCCGAGCCTCGGCTTGGCGGGGTCGCCCTCGTGGTAGCTCACGAGCATCCAGGGTGGGTCCTGCATCGACAATCTCCTCCCGCGATACATCCAAACCAATAGTGCACACACTTTTGAGAAGACTGTCAACCGGCCGCGAGGTCGGAACCGGACGCTCGGTACCGCACAGACCGTGTACCTACAGCACAGACCACGCACGGTCTGTGCGGTAGGGGAACGGTCTGTGCGGGTTCGGGGTGCGGGGCTCGGGAGTGATGCCGGAACTGTGGACACCTGATCAAGTGCACCCGACCGGCCCAGCGCGCGCGGGGTTACTCCGGACCGGCGGCGACCAGCGGCCACGCACCGGCTGTCCCGGTCACCATCTCCACGGCCGCCGTGACCGCCGGAGCACCCCGGCCAGGCGCGAAGTGCTCGATCACCCGCCGCGCGGTACCGGCCAGGTGGCCCGCCATGGCCGCGACCGCGCGCTGCGCCTCGCCGTCCCGTACCGCGTCCAGGATCGCGGCGTGCTCGCGCTGTCGCGCCGCGAACCCGTCCCGGTGCGCGTTCTGGTCGAGGCGCACGTAACGCTCGCTCTGCTCGGCGTAGGAGCTGATCGTGCGCACCACCGACGGTCCGCAGCGCCCGACGACCAGCCGGTGGAACCGCCGGTGCGCCAACGCCCAGCTGGACAGGTCCCCGGCCCGGTGGGTGCGCTCCATCTCCCGGAACGCGGCGCCGGCATCCCGACTCTCCTCCCTGGTCAGCCGCCCCGCGGTGAGCCGCACGCCGAGGGACTCCAGCGTGACCCGCGCGGCGTAGAGCAGCTCCAGCTCGGCCGGGTCGAGCCCGATCACCTGGCTGCGCTGGTTGGGCTCGGCCGAGACCAGGCCCTCCTCCTGCAGCATCCGGAAGGCCTCGCGCAGCGGGGTCCGGCTGACCGCGAAGATCTTGGCCAGCTCCGTCTGCTTGAGCACGGTGCCGGGCGGCAGCGCGCCCGAGATGATCAGCTCCCGCAGGTGGGCGTGCACCTCGACGCTCGTCTGCCTCGGGTCACTGATGCGCAGGCCGGTGCGTCCATCGAGTAGCTCCGCCAGTACCACCGCTCCCCCAACCCCCGCCCGCTGAGGCGTGATCAGTCCGAGGCACAAGTGTATGCAGAGCCGCCAATTCCACTCCCGGCCGGCAATACACTTTGCGCTTCGATTTCAGAACCACTAGCGTCGTGATTCGGAAACCGAAGCGCACTGGGAGGCCCACCGTGACCGAAACCCGACCCCTGATCGCACCGCTCGAGCCGCCCTACGCCGAGGCGACCGCCGCGATGCTGCACAAATGGATGCCGCCCGGCGCCGACCGGGAACCGCTCAAGCTGTTCCGCACCATGGCCGTGCACGACGAGCTGTTCTCCAGGATGCGTCCGCTCGGCGCCGGCATCCTCGGCCGAGGTCGGGTGGCGCCGCTGCTGCGCGAGATCGTCATCCACCGCACCAGCGCACTGACCGGCGCGGAGTACGAGTGGGGCGTGCACGCGGTCAGCTTCGGCACCCCGCTCGGCCTGACCGAGGCACAGCTCGCTTCGACCGTGCACGGCAGCGCCGACGACGGCAACTGGTCGCCCGTGCAGGCCGCGGTCTTCCGGCTGGCCGACGAGCTGCACACCACCAGCAGGATCAGCCACGAGCTGTTCGACGAGCTCTCGAAGCACTTCGCGAACGACCAGATCCTGGAGCTGGCCATCACCGCCGGCTGGTACCACACGATCGCATACGTGATCGGCACGGCCGGCGTGCAGCCCGAGCCCTGGGCCGCCACCTTCCCACCGGAGAGCTAGCGGCGGGTCACATGGGCCACCAGGTCAGCCACACGTCGCTGGACCAGCCCTGGAACAGGTTCTCGAACACGCTGCGCCGGCGGCGACCATGGCCCGGCGCCGGAGCCAGGCTCGCGTACACGGAGGCCTGGAACTCACCGAACAGCGCCTCGGTGCGGTCCGGCCCTCTGCGGGCGCAACGCGCGAAGAGCAGCCCCGTCACGCCGGTGGCCGGGTCCAGCCAGCAGTACGCACCCCGACCGCCCGCGCAGGTCAGGCTGCCCGCGTCGGGCCCGCCCGGCACCGGCTCCACGGTCAGCATGAACCCGAGGCTCCACTTGCGCGCGGCCGCCGGGTACAGCCGCACCTCGGGATAGAAGTTGATCTCACTGGGCATCCGCACCGGGCCGAGCCCCAGCACCCGGGGCGCGGTCAGCGAGCCGATCTGGTTGCGCCGCAGCAGGTCGCCGGACTGCCGGGACAGCAGCGCCGGCTCGCCGCGCAGCAACGCCCCGACGAACGCGAAGTAGTCCCTCGGCGTCGAGTAGAAGCCCATCCCGTCGGCCCCAGATCCCCCACAACCACCGGCACTGTCGAAGCCGGTGTGCCGCATGCCGAGCGGCTCGAAGACCTCCGCGCGCAACCAGTCGGCCAGCGGCCGGCCGGAGACGCGTTCGAGGACCCGGCCGACCGGGCCCAGGTCGGCGTTGTACAGCCAACGGGTGCCCGGCTCGAACGCCACGGTGCCGGCCCCTGTGCCGGCCCCTGTGCCCGGGAGCAGCCCGGACGTGTGGCTCAGCAACCGCCGCAGCGTGACCGAGCCGCGCGCCGGCCGGAACTGCGGCCCGTGCGTGGCGTCGAACCCGGTCAGCCGGCGCAGCCCGGCCAGCTCGGGCAGCAGCCGGTCCAGCGGGTCGTCCAGCCGGAGCAACCCGGCGTCGACCAGCCGCAGCGCGGCCACCGCGAGCACCGGCCGGACCATCGCGCTCAGCGGGAACTCCGCATCCAGCGTCACGCCGCCGCTCGCGCAGGAACCGAATCCGCCCGAATAGGTGACCCGGCCGCCGGCCGCCGCCATCGCCACGACGCCGGAGACGTGCCCGGCGTCCACCGCGCGTTCCAACAGCAGGTCGACGTTATCCATGCTCAGCCGCCCGATGACCAGGCAGTGGCACCGTCGAGATCGAAGGACCGGCCATCAGCCACCGACACCTCCGGCACTGCGTTCCACCCGCGGTAGGGACCTAGAAAATACGGTATTGCCGAAGATCCCGAAAGACCGTCTGGGGAGGTATCCGCGCAGGCCGTGGCCTTGCCATCGACCGTGCGGTCAGGCCTCCCCGGAAGTGGCCCAGAGGTTGATCCCCGCCTCGACCGCGTGCTCGTCGATCCGGGCCAGCTCGTCGGCGCCGAACGCCAGGTTGTCCAGCGCGCCGAGGCTGTCGTCGAGCTGGCCGACGCTGCTCGCCCCGATCAGCACCGAGGTCACCCGGGGGTCGCGCAGCGCCCAGGCCAGCGCCAGCTGGGCCAGCGACTGGCCCCGGTCGGCGGCGATCGCGTTCAGCCGCCGGATGTGCGCCAGATTCTGCTCGCTCAACAGTTCGGTGGACAGCGACGCATCCCGACTGGCCCGCGAGCCGGCCGGGATGCCGTCCAGGTACTTGCTGGTCAGCATGCCCTGCGCCAGCGGCGAGAAGGCGATGCAGCCGACGCCGGTGTCCCCGAGCACCTCCAGCAGCTCGGTCTCGATCCACCGGTTGAGCATCGAGTACGAGGGCTGGTGGATCAGCAGCGGAGTGCCGAGCTCGCGCAGGATCCGGACCGCCTCGCGGGTGCGCTCCGGGCCGTAGGAGGAGATGCCGACGTAGCGCGCCTTGCCGGCCCGCACCGCCGTGTCCAGCGCCCCCATCGTCTCCTCGAGCGGGGTGTCCGGATCGAACCGGTGGCTGTAGAAGATGTCCACGTAGTCGAGGCCCATCCGGCCGAGCGACTGGTCGAGGCTGGCCAACACATACTTGCGGGATCCGCCGCCCTGCCCGTACGGGCCCGGCCACATGTCGTAGCCGGCCTTCGTCGAGATGATCAGCTCGTCCCGGTACGGCCGGAGGTCCTGGGCGAACAGCGTGCCGAAGTTGCGTTCCGCGCTGCCGTACGGCGGGCCATAGTTGTTGGCCAGGTCGAAGTGCGTGACGCCCCGGTCGAACGCGCGCCGCAGGATGGCCCGCTGGGTGACCAGCGGCTCGTGGTCACCGAAGTTGTGCCAGAGCCCGAGCGAGATCGCGGGCAGCCGCAGCCCGCTGGACCCGCAGCGGCGGTAGTCGGCGTTGTCGTACCGGTCCGGTGCGGCGAGATACGTCATGTCGACCATCTTGGTTGGGCGATGGGCCCCTCACCATTTGGGGGTCGCACCCACGGGTCGTGAGTGGCGATGGTCGCTGTAGCGACCATCGCCACTCACGACCCTGTGGACGGCGTTAGTCGTAGAGTGCCGAGGTGATCAGCTCGGTGTCGACGTAGTCGGTCATCTCCACGATCCGCCCGGCCGCGAACCGAGCGACGATGCAGTAGACGTTGCGGTAGGGCCGGCCGGTGGTGGCCGTGGCGTCGCCTCTGGCCAGCATCACCACGTGGTCGTCCTCGGCGATGAACCGGTCGAGGGTGAACGACACTGGGCCGGTCAGCCGGGCGCGCAGCGGCCCGAGCAGCTCCCGCAGCACCCGCTCCTTGCCCTCGAAGGTGCCGGACAGCGGGGTCGTGCCGATGATCGTCCACCGGACGTCGTCGGACAGCGCGGCGACCAGCGGCTCCGCGTTGCCCCGGGATGCCTCCGTGTAGACGTGCTCGAGCAGGCGCTTGTTCTCGGTGGTCGACAGAACGGATCTCCTTAGCTCGCGGCGGTGGCGGCGGTGGCTCGGTACCAGTCGATCAGGTGTGCGGCGGCCCGCTTGGCCCGGACCGCCGCGCTCGGGTCCCGGTGCGCGCCGCCGGTCGCGAACGCGCCGTCGACCAGCAGCGCGAGCTCGCCGGCCAACTCGGCGTCGGCCACCCCGGCCTCCCGCAGCAACCGCGCCACCAGCTCGTTCCGTGCGGTGAGCTTCTGGCGGGCCGCCCTGCTGGCCGGGTGGTCCGGGTCGGCCAGCTCCAGGCTGGCGTTCAGCAGGGCGCAGCCGGCCGGCGCCGGCCCGGCCAGCAGCCGCTCGATGACGTCGAAGAGCGCCAGTACCGCCGGCTGCCCGGTGCGCCGCGCACGGGTCGCCACGGCCTGGCCGACCAACTCGAGCGCCACCTCGCCCCGCAGGCTCAGCGAGGCCGCGACCAGCTCGTCCTTCGACCTGAAGTGTTGGTAGAGGGTGCGCTTGGTGACCCCGGCGCGCTCGGCGATGAGGTCAACACCGGTCGCCGTGACACCCCGCTGGTAGATCAGCTCGGCGGTGGCCTCGAGCAGGGCCTGCCGGGTTATTCCGGTGCGGGGCGCCACGGCATCGAATATACATACCGGTCGGTGTACCTCAACCGTATTTGGCACGGCACGGCACGGCACGGCACGGCACGAACTCGAACCGACGACTCGACCGACGAGGAGAGCCAGCAGATGCGATTCGGCCTGAAGGTCAACGCCGGTACCTGGACCGAGGCCCAGCAGTGGGCCGCGATCGCCGAGGAGGTCGGCTTCGACGGGCTGTGGACCGGCGACAACATGCGCAACCCGCGCGACCCGGCGGTGCCGGTGCACGACGGCCTGACCCTGATCGCGGCGTGGGCGGCCACCACCAGCCGGATCCGGGTGGGCACGCTGATCGCCAACGCGGTGTTCCGCCGGCCGACCGTGCTGGCCAAACAGGCGATCACCCTGGACCACGTGTCCGGTGGCCGGTTCGACCTCGGCATCGGGTCCGGGTTGTGGCCGACCGATCACGCCATGTCCGGCGTGCCGTTCTGGAGCCCGGGCGAGCGGGCCGACCGGCTCGCCGAGTTCGTCGGCGTCGTCGACCGGCTGCTGGCCGGTGACACCCGGGACCACGCCGGCCCGCACTACCCGTACGCCGACGCGGCCACCACGCCAGGGCCGATCCAGTCCCGCATCCCGCTGGTCGTGGCGGCGAACGGCGCGAAGTCACTCGCGGTGGCCGCGCGGCACGGCGACGCCTGGGTGACCTTCCCGGGCGCGGCCGGCGAGGACGAGTTCGGCGCGGCGACGGTCCGGCGGAGCAACACCCTGGACCGGCTCTGCCGGGAACGCGACCGCGAACCGGCCAGCCTGCGCCGCATCCTGCTCGCCTACGGGGCGATCACCCAGTGGTCGTCGGTCGACGGGTTCGCCCGGATGGTGGACCGGCACCGGGAGCTCGGGTTCGACGAGATCGTCTGCTATGCGCCGAAACCCGACGAGCGGGCGGTGTTCGACAAGGTCGTCGCCGGGATGAGCGCCCTTTGATGGTTACGGGTCGCACGCGCGAGCGGCCACAAAGGACTTGGCGGTGAGGCCCGTCCCGGGTCCACACTGCCTCCTCGTGACCGGAGAGAAGATCGTCAGCGTCGGCCGGGGCATCGACATCGCGCACGAGCGCTTCGGCGATCCCGAGGCGCCCGCCGTGCTGTTGCTGCAGGGCATCTCCCAGCAGATGGTGGGCTGGCACGAGGAGTTCTGCGCCGAGCTCGTGGCCAGGGGCCTGCAGCCGATCCGGTTCGACAACCGCGACATCGGCCACTCCACCCACCTCTCCGACGCCCCGTTGCCGGACTTCGCGGCCGCGATGGCTGGGGACGTGTCGAGCGCGACGTACACGCTGTCGGACATGGCGGCCGACGGGATCGGGCTGCTCGACGCGCTGGGCCTCGACTGGGGGCACGTCGTCGGGCTGTCGCTGGGCGGGCAGATCGCGCAGACAATGGCAATCGAGCACCCCGACCGGATCCGGTCCCTGACGTCGATCAGCACCACCACCGGCGACCCGGCGGTCGGCCAGATCCGGCCCGGGACCTGGGAGAACCTGGCGACATCGCAGGCGGCGAGCCGCGAGGAGGCAGGTGACCAGGCCGTCACCGTGCTCCGCGTCGTCGGGTCGCCGGGGTTCCCCCTCGACGAGGCGGAGGTGCGGGCCAGGGCGGGCGACGCCTTCGAGCGCGCGCCCCAGGACCGGGACGGGATCGTCCGGCAGGCGGTCGCCACGATCGCCACCGGTGACCGCACTCCCCTGCTGCGCAAGCTCGACCTGCCGACGCTGGTGATCCACGGCGCCGACGACCCGATGGTCGACCTCAGCGGCGGGCGCGCCACCGCCGCCGCGATCCCCGGCGCTGAGCTGGTCGTCTTCGACGGGATGGGACACAACCTGCCGAAGCAGCTCTGGCCCGAGGTCGCCGACCGGATCGCCGCGCTCGTGCACCGCGCCGGTTAATCATGCCGGCCGCCCGGGTGGGCCCGGATAGCGTCGGCCGGGTGCGGATCGAGCAGCCCAGCGACATCGTGGCCACCGTCGACGGAATGTATGCGAGCGACCTGATCGCCGCCGTCGTCACCGAGTTCGACCTGTTCACCTGGCTGGCGGGGCGACAGCGCGCGGACACCGAGGAGATCGCCACCCACTTCGGGTTGGACGAGCGCGCGGTCGACGTGACGGTCACCTACCTCGTCGCCGCCGGGCTGTTGCACCGGTTCGCCGACCACTCGGTGGAGCCCACCAAGATCGCCCGCTCGCACCTGGTGGCCGGCACCGGGCCCGATGACCTGCGGCTGTACTTCGGCATGGCCAGGGAGCGGCCCGGCTGCCTGGAGCTGGTCGACGTGCTGCGCACCGGCGACCCGGCCCCGTTCGGCAGCGCGCGGCGCGGCCAGCAATGGTTGGCCCGGATGGCCACGACGCCGTTCGCCAACCAGTTCAGTGCTGGCATGGACGCGCGCGGCCGGTTCCTGGCGCCACACGTCGCCAAGGCGCTGGCCGGCGTCGACTACCGCCGCGTGCTCGACATCGGCGGCAGCACGGGCGCGTACTCGTGCGCCATGGTCGACGCCAGCGCCGGCAGCACGGCGACCGTGCTGGAGCTGCCCACGGTGGTCGACCTGAGCCGCACGCTGATCCACGAGCGAGGCTTCAGCGAGCGGGTCGACGTCGTCGCGGGTGACATGTTCGAGCCGCTGCCCACCGGCTACGACGTGCACTTCTACTCGCACGTGCTGCACGACTGGGACGGCGCGAGCATCCATCGCCTCGCGGCCAACTCCTACGCCGCGCTGCCGAGCGGCGGCTGGCTGGTCGACCACGACGTGCACATCAACGACGACAAGACCGGCCCGTTGGCCGCCGCCGCGTTCTCGATCTGGATGATGCACGTGACCCGGGGCAAGTGCTGGTCCCGCCCGGAACTGGCGCGGATCTTCAGCGCCGTCGGCTTCACCGACATCGCCGACCATCCGACGACGGCGGGCTGCACGGCGATCGTCGCGCGCAAGGGCTGAGTCCGACCCTGAGGAGATCCACAGTCCGCCTCGGGGGAGGATTGGCCAGCCCTGCCCCGCCACCGAGAACGAGACGAGACCGCGGAGGTCAGATGCGCGCCGCAGTCCTCAACGCCGGCACCGTGGTCGTGCGGGAGGTCGCCGAACCGGTGCCCGGCCCCGGCCAGGTGCTCGTCCAGGTGCGCGCCTGCGGCATCTGCGGGTCCGACCTGCATTTCGCCCGGCACGGCGCGCGCATGCTCGTCCTGGACGCCGAGATGGCCGCGGCGCCGGGCGCCACCCGCCTGCTCGGCCCCAGGGTCGACCTGGACCGGGACGTGTACCTCGGGCACGAGTTCGCGGCCGAGGTACTGGCCACCGGTCAGGGCACCGAGGAGCCGGTCGCCGAGGGCACGCTGGTCACCTCGGTGCCGCTGCTGCTGGGCGGCACCGGCACCGGCACCACCGAGTCGATCATCTACTCGAACTCAACCTACGGCGGCTACGGGGAGCGGATGCTGCTCTCCACCGCGCTGCTGCTGCCGGTTCCGAACGGCCTGCCCGCCCACCTCGCGGCGCTGACCGAGCCGATGGCGGTCGGGCTGCACGCGGTGAACCGGTCGGCCATCCAGCCCGGTGAGGGCGCCCTGGTCCTCGGCTGCGGGCCGGTCGGGCTGGCGGTGATCGCGGCGCTGAAGCTGGCCGGCAACGGGCCGATCGTCGCCACCGACTACTCCCCCGCCCGACGCGCGCTCGCCGCCGCGATGGGCGCCGACGTCGTCGTCGACCCGAGGCAGGAGGACGGCTGGGCGGCCTGGGCCCGCACCGGCGGCGACCGCCAGCTCGTCGTGTTCGAGGCGATCGGGGTGCCGGGCATCCTCAACGACATCCTGCGGGCGGCGCCCCGGCGGGCCCGGGTGGTCGTAGTCGGCGTCTGCATGGAGAACGACACCGTCAATCCGTACTTCGGCGCTGTCAAGGAGCTGAGCGTCCAGTTCGTGTTCGGCTACGAGCCGGCGGAGTTCGCCCGGTCGCTGCGCGCGCTGGCCGAGGGCGAGATCGACGTGGCGCCGCTGGTCACCGCCCGAATACCGCTGGACCGGGTGTCCTGGGCCTTCGACGCGCTGAGCGACCCCGAACAGCACTGCAAGATCATCATCGAGCCCTGACCCCGAGCGGCCGGCGCGTGTTGTGGGTTGAATAGGGACACGCGACAACGCATCTGACACCTCGGACGGATGGGGCGGCATGACCGACACGGTCGACAAGGACGGGCGCGGCTACGTCCGGGCTCCGGTGGCGCTGGACGAGCGGATCACGGCGGACGGCTCCTCGCCGTGGCCGGTCGAGGCGGACCGCTACCGGCTCGTCATCGCCAGGGCCTGCCCGTGGGCGAACCGGGCGGCGATCTCCCGGCGGCTGCTCGGCCTGGAGCCGGTGCTCTCCATTGGCATCGCCGGGCCGCTGCACGACGAGCGCAGCTGGCGCTTCCACCTCGACCCCGGTGACCGCGACCCGGTGCTCGGCATCGAGTGGCTCGGGGACGCCTACCGCGCCGCCGACCCGGACTTCGCCGCCGGCATCACCGTGCCGGCCGTCGTGGAGCTGGCCAGCGGCAAGGTGGCCACCAACGGCTTCGCCCGGCTGACCCTCGACTTCGCCACCGAGTGGCGGGCGCTGCACCGGGAGGGCGCCCCCGACCTCTACCCCGAGCCGCTGCGGGCCGAGATCGACGACGTCAACGAAGGCGTCTACCAGGACGTGAACAACGGCGTGTACCGGTGCGGCTTCGCCGGTAGCCAGGAGTCCTACGAGCGCGCGTACCACGCCCTGTTCGCGCGGCTGGACACGCTGTCCGAGCGGCTGGCCGACCGCCGCTACCTGGTCGGCGACACGATCACCGAGGCCGACATCCGGCTCTGGGTCACCCTGGTCCGCTTCGACGCGGTGTACCACGGCCACTTCAAGTGCAACCGGAACAAGCTCACCGAGCTGCCGGTGCTCTGGGCCTACGCCCGGGACCTGTTCCAGACCCCGGGCTTCGGCGACACCATCGACTTCGAGCAGATCAAACAGCACTACTACGGCGTGCACCGGACGATCAACCCGACCGGGATCGTGCCCCTCGGCCCTGACCTGTCCGGCTGGCTGACTCCGCACGGCCGCGAGCGGCTCGGCGGCCGCCCGTTCGGCGACGGCACCCCGCCCGGGCCGCCGCCGCCCGGCGAGCGCGTCCCGCCGCTGGGCTAGGAGGGTCCTGAATGACGCCGCTCGTCGCGAGCGGTGATCCAGTTGGTGGCTCGCAAGGCGGAGGAGGGGTCGA
>Ga0137415_10001386_pt1 | contig 23918 bp, 23 predicted proteins | sample CZODoug3_1_1_16f_FD_183082 | JGI IMG/M metagenome (GOLD analysis project Ga0137415, IMG submission 183082) | Vadose zone soil fungal communities from Angelo Coast Range Reserve, California, USA - CZODoug3_1_1_16fungal (Hybrid Assembly) | ecosystem: Environmental > Terrestrial > Soil > Vadose...
CGAAACGGGTAGTTCCGGCCTACCATGAGCCGTGGCGGTCACGGTGGTCCTGCAAGGTGCCGAGGCGGATCGCTGCAGCGTGCGGGTGTCCCCGCTGGCCGAGCTGTGCGCCTGCCTGCACGCGTTCAACGCCCCCAACCACCACCCGGACAGCCGCGCCTGGGCGGGCGCGGTGCGCGCCGAGATCACCCCCACCCTGCTCGCCGAGTGCCGGGCGTGGGCGCCGCTGTGGGGTTCGCGCCGGGCCCAGTTCATGTTCCCGTCCGACGCGTCCGGTGAGTGCGGGCTGGACGAGGAGATGTCGGCGATCGAACGGCTGCCGGCGGGCGAGTTCGTCGCCATGGCCGCCCTGCCGATCGTGGACAGCGACTGGTCGATCGACTTCGACCGGCTGCTGACGGACCGCACGGCCCGCCGCACCTTCACCGAACACGCCCGGCGGCTCTCCCCGGAGCGCCTCCAGCTGGCCGAGCTGCTGCTCGGCGACCCGGCGGAGTTCCACCGGCAGCTGCTCACCTTCCTGCGCCGGTTCTGCGGGCGGGTCTTCGAGCCGGAGTGGCACCGGGTGCTGCCCATGCTGTGCGAGGAGGCCGACCGGCGGCGCCGCGAGCTGCGCCGCGACGGGCTGGCGGGGATCGCCCGCGTCACGTCCACCGCGAAGGAGGAACACCACCCGCACCGGGTCGTGTTCGACAAGCTCTACCCGGCGCAGGCGCGGTTGACCGACGCCCCGTGCGTACTGCTGCCCTCCGCGCACGCGGGGCCACACGTGACGATCAAGCACGCGCGCGGCTTCCCGATCGCCATCCAGTACGCGGTCAAACCCACCCAGGCCACCCCGTTCGAGGCGGTGGACCGGCGGGTCAGGGCACTCAGCGATCCCTCCAGGGTCCGGATCTGCCGGGCGATCCTGCGCGGCAGGCACACCACGGTGGATCTCGCCCACTACATCGGCATGACCGAGCCGCAGGTGTCGCGCCACCTGCGGCGGCTGCGCGAGGCCGGGCTCGTGCGGGCCAGCCGGGAGGGGCGGATGGTGTTCTACGAGCTAGACGCGGAGGCTCTCAAACGCATCGGCCAGGACTTCTACGCCGCGCTCTGGCGCTGAGCGTGCCGCCCGCACCGGGTGGTGACGTGGCCGGCCGGCCGACCGGTCGGTCGGCCCCGGCACGGCACACATCGCGGTAGCGCCGCACATACCACCCAACCTGTGTGGGGCGATACCACGGTGTGTGCCGTGGGGTTTGGTGCCAGGTCGCGGTTCGGTGAATTCGCACTGCTGAGCGGGTCTCAGGTGCGATCCTGATCGGATGACAAATCCCCAGGAGTCGCCGGAGCCCGCCGCGCCCCAGCCGTCCCACCCCGGGGAGTCGTACCCGGCCCAGCAGCCGGGCGGTGGTCAGCCCGCCTACGGTGACCAGCCCGTTTACGGTGGCCAGCAGTATCCGGGTGGGCAGCCGTACCCCGGCCAGCCGTACCCGGGTCAGTCCTACGGCGGCCAGTCGAACCCGGGTCAGTCCTACCCGGGGCAGCAGTACGGCCAGCAGTACGGCGGCCCGCAGTACGGCGGTGAGCAGTACGGCGGCCCGCAATACGGCGGTGAGCAGTACGGCGGCCCGCAGCCGGGGTACGGGTATCCGCAGCCCGGCTACCAGCAGCCCGGTTACCCGCCGCCGGGTTATCCGCAACCCGGTTACCCGCAGCCCGGCTACCCGCAGCCCGGCTACGGCTATCCGGCCGGGGCGGACCCGACGGCGGTCGTCGGCACGCGCGTGGGGCAGTACCTGTTGGACGGGGTGCTGGTGGCGGTGCCGTTGTTCGGCCTGATGATCGGGCTGTTCGCGGTGGCGGGGACCAGCTCCGAGCTGGGTGGCATAGGCAGCCTGCTGGTGTTCGTGCTGGCGTTCGGCCTCAGCTGGGGCGTGCACGCCTGGTGGCCGTCCACGCACGGTGGCCAGACGCCCGCGATGGGCTGGCTGAACCTGCGGATCGTGACCGAGGCGGGCGGTTCGCCCGGTATCGGCGCGCTGAGCGTGCGTTGGGTGTTGCTGCTGGTGGACGGCAGCTTCTTCGGGCTGGTCGGCTTCGTCATCATGATGTCCACGTCGCGGCACCAGCGGCTCGGCGACATCGCGGCGAGCACCTACGTCGTCCGGGCCAGCTGACCGACCGGTCACGCGTACCTCGGCCCCGGGCGGCCGGGCGGGGTCAGCTCGACGGCAGGGTGAGCTCGAAGACGGAGTCGGCGTCGCAGCGCAGCTCGCCGCCGTGCGCGCGGGCGATGCCCCGGGCGATGGCCAGCCCCAGCCCGGCGCCGCTGAGCCCAGGCGCGCCGGCGTCGCGGCGTCGGGCGTCGTCCAGCCGGACCAGCCGGTCGAAGATCCGTTCGCGGTCCGCCGCCGGCACCCCCGGCCCGGTGTCCAGCACCCGGACCCGCGCCGGCGAGCCGCTCCCGCCGGGCCTCGTGCCCGACACCGCGTTCGGCTCGAACGCGTCCGCCGGCGCGTGGTCGATCGTGACGGTGATCTCGCCGCCGTCCGGGGTGTAGCGCCGGGCGTTGTCCAGCAGGTTCGCCAGCACCTGGGCCAGCCGCTGGGGGTCGCCGGGCACGGTCAGCGGCTCGCCCCGCACACTGACGGTGACCGTCGGCGCCAGTAACCGGATCCGTTCCACCTCCGCCTCGGCCAGCGCCCGCAGCTCGACCGGCTCCTGGAGCAGCCGCAGCCCGGCGTCGATCTGGGCGAGGGCGAGCAGGTCCTCGACGAGCCGCCCGGCCCGCCCGGCCTCGCGCAACAGCAGCAGGTGCAGTCGCTCCCGCTCCTCCCCGCTGGCCCGGCTGCTCAGCGCGGCCTCGGCGGCGGCGCGCAGCCCGGTGATCGGGGTGCGCAGCTCGTGCGCGGCGTCGGCGACGAACTGCCGGGTCTGCCGTTCCGAGTCGCGGGCCACCGTCTCCGCCTGCTTGGCCGTCCGCTCGGCGCCCTCCAGCGCGTCGAGCATGTCGTCGAAGGCGGCCGCGGTGCGCCCCAGTTCGGTGTCGGTGCGGATCGGGGCCAACCGGCGTCCCCGGTCCCCGGCGGCGATCGAGCGGGCCAGCGCGGTCATCGTGTCCAGCGGGCCGAGCGCCAGCCGGGTGGTGGCCAGTAGCGCGAGCCCGGCCACCGCGAGGCCGCCGAGCCCGAGCATCACGAGCAACCGACTGAGCCGGCGCTGGATCGCGGTCAGCTCGGCGGGATCGCCGTACAGGGTCAGCTGAGAGCCGTCCGACAGCGCGCGGCGCAGCACCGGGCCGCGGTGCAACGCCGGGCCGGGCGGTTCCGGGTACACCTGCACCGGGCCAGCCCCGCCGGGCGCGCCACCCCCACCAGGCGCGTCAACCCCGCCACCCCCGCCAGGCGCGCCAACTCCGGCAACACCGCCGGTCGGCGGGTCCGGGTCGTCGGGATCGGGCCCGTCCTGGTTCGGGTCGGTGGGGTCGGGCCCGGTATCGGCCGGCGGCGGGTAACCCTGGGGGGCGCCGGGCGGACCGGTCCGGGGGCCGGTGTTCGACCTCCCCGGATGTCCCCGGACGGCGTCGGATGGGTACTGCCGGCCGCCGCTGCCGTAGGTCGTGCCGTCCGGGGCGACCAGCCGGACCCGCACGGCCGGGCCCCTGGTGCGCTCCACGATGGTCGCCGGCGACACCCGCTGCTGCACGAGCTGCTCGGCCAGGGCGGCCCGGCTGTTCAGCTGCACGACCAGGTCGGACCGCGACTCGATCCCGGTGAACAACAGCACGAGCCCGCTGACCAGCAACAACACCACACCGAGCACGGCGAGACTGAACAGCACGACCCGCCGGCGCAGCGACACCGTGCGCAGCCGGCTGACGCCATCCCGATGCCGAGTCCGACGCAACCGCCGCGCCGACCCGCCCCGGAACAGCCCTCGGCGCGGTGCCGTCACGGCTCCACCCGCAGCACGTAGCCGAGGCCGCGCACGGTGTGCAGCAGCCGGGGCTCGCCGAGCTTGCGGCGCAGCGCGGAGATGTGCACCTCGACGAGGTTCGGGTCGAAGTCCTCGTAACCCCACACCGAGGTGAGCAGCTGGGTCTTGCTGAGCACCTGGTCGCGGTGCGCGGCGAGGTGCTCGAGCAGCCGGCGTTCGGTGGCGGTCAGCTCGATCGGCCGGCCGGCGCGCAGCACGGTGCCGGCCGCGCTGTCCAGCATCAGGTCGCCGATCTCGACCACCGTCGGCGTGCGTCCCAGCCGGCGCAGCACCGCCGTCACCCTGGCGACGAGCTCGGCCAGTACGAACGGCTTGACCAGGTAGTCGTCGGCGCCGCCGCGCAGGCCGCGCAGCCGGTCGTCGATGCCGTCCCTCGCGGTGAGCAGCAGCACACCGGCGGCGCTGTGCCGGCGCACCACCTCCAGCAGCGCGAACCCGTCCCGGCCCGGCAGCATCACGTCCAGCACGACGAGGTCGGGGCGGAACGTGGCCAGGTCCCGTTCCAGCTCGTCGCCGTCCGGGCGGCCGGCCACCCCGAAGCCGGCGTCGGTGAGCCCGGTCAGCACGGCGGCCCGGATCGCCTCGGCGTCCTCGACCACCAACACCCGCGCCTGCTCGCCCACCCGGCCATTCTGCCGCCGCCGCCCTCGGCCCACGTCATTCCGCCGGTCGGCCCAACCTGAAGATCGGCTGAAGGGATACCCGGTACTCAGCTCAGGCTTAGGAAACGAGAGCACCGTCGGTGTGGAGGGGCCCTGCCAAAGCACTGCCCCGAAGCGTCGAGGAGACAGTGATGAGTACGCCAGAACCCCCACGCGGGGAACAGCCGGAGCGGCCCGAGGGCGGTCCAACCGACCCGAACCGGCCGGCGTCCGAACAACCGACCGTGCAGCACCCCGTCGCAGACGGACAGTCGGTCGCGGCCGAGCAGCCGGCTTCGCCCGAACAGAGTGCCGAGCAGCCGGCGGCGTCCCCGGCCGAGGCGCCCCGCCCGGCCACAGCGGCCTTCGAGGCCCCGCCGGCCACCCCGGCCACCCCGGCCGGCGGCGCCAAGTGGTACCGCCCCCGGCGCACCTGGCCGTGGATCACCGGCGGTGTGGTGGGCGGTGTTGTGGTGCTGCTCGTGGTGTTCGGCGCCGGCGCACTGATCGGGTCGCATCACGGGGGGTACCAGGGCCGGCACCACGGCGAGCACGGCCGGATGTACGGCATGTCGCCCCGGGGCGGCGAGTTCGGCGGCCCGGGCGGTCGAGGCGGCCAGCAGGGCCAGGGCGGACCCGGTGGCTTCGGTGGTCCGCAGGGCCAGGGCGGGCCCGGTGGACCCGGTGGCTTCGGTGGTCCGCAGGGCCAGGGTGGACCCGATGGTCCCGACGGCATGGGGCCGGGCGGCATGGGGCACGACGGCATGGGCCAGGGCGGCGGCATGGGCCAGGGCGGCGGGTTCGGCGGCGGGTTCGGCCGGGAGCAGGGCGCCTTCCAGATGGGCGCCAGCCCGGCGGTGGTCGGCTCCCTGGTCACCATCAACGGCGCCAACATGGTGCTCACCCAGGACGGCGGAGCCCAGGTCACCGTGACCACCACGCCGCAGACCCGGGTGATCGGCGACCAGCGCGCCACGCTGGCCGACCTCAAGGCCGGTGACCGGATCGCGGTCCGCGAGGACAACAACCACCAGGCGCTCGGCGTGCTGGTGATCCCGGCCAGGGCGTTCGGCACGGTCACCGCCGTCAACGGCGACCAGGCCACCCTGACCAGGGCGGACGGGCTGACCGAGACGGTCGACGTGTCCGGCGTGACGAACAAACCGCAGGTCGGCGACCAGGTCGTGGTGTCCGGCAACGCGGCGAACAACGGTTCGGTGCTCAAGGCGACCGAGCTGCGCGCGCTGCCCAAGACCGGCTGACCCGAGTCGGTACAGCAGAGCAGGCCGATCCCGGGCCGGCCGACCCCCGAGTCGGCCGGTGCCGCTCGTCCGGCCCGCGCGCGGCGACTGGAACCCCGATGCATCGGGGCTGTCGGATGTGATCGGATGAGTCGGTGCCCCCTCCACCAGACCATCCGAACGTCCAGGCGGTAGTCGCCGCGCTGCGGGCCGGCGGCGCGACGGCGAGCGGCGCGCGCATGCGGGTGCTACCGGACGCGGTCAGCACCGCGCGCGCCGCCGCCGAAGCGCTCGGCATCGAGGTCGGCCAGATCGCAAACTCGCTGATCTTCGTCATGGAGCAGAACGGCCCGGACACCGGCACCGGCACCGAGAGAAGCGCTAGCGGAACGAGCATCGGTGCTCAAACCGAGCCACTGCTGGTGCTGGCCTCCGGTGCACACCGGGTGGACACCGCCAAGCTGGCCGCCCAGCTCGGGGTGCGAGCCATCCGCCGCGCCGACGGCAGGTTCGTCCGCGCGGCCACCGGCCAGGTGATCGGCGGGGTTGCCCCGGTCGGGCACCCGGCGCCGCTGCGCACGGTGGTGGACACGGCGCTGGCCGACTACGCCGAGGTGTGGGCCGGCGGCGGCATTCCGCACGCGGTGTTTCCCACCAGCTTCGCCGAGTTGATCACGCTCACCGGCGGCACTGCCGCGGCCGTCGCGGAAGGGAGCTAGGGTCACTGGGTGTCCCCTGCGTCGACCCCAGTGTCAACCCCGACCGGGCCAGCCCAGGCCAGAACCGCCGAGCTGCACCGATTCACCCTGCCCAACGGCCTGCGGGTGCTGCTCGCGCCAGATCCGAGCACGCCGGTGGTGGCGGTCGCGGTGCACGTCGACGTCGGCTTCCGCTCCGAGCCCGAGGGCCGCACCGGTTTCGCGCACCTGTTCGAGCACCTGATGTTCCAGGGCAGTGAGAGCCTGGAGAAGCTCGCGCACTTCAGGCATGTGCAGGGCTCTGGCGGCGTGTTCAACGGCTCCACTCATCAGGACTACACGGACTACTTCGAGGTGCTGCCAGCCGCCGCGCTGGAGCGGGCGCTGTTCCTCGAGGCGGACCGGCTGCGCGCGCCCCTGCTGACCGAGGAGAACCTGCGTAACCAGGTCGACGTGGTCAAGGAGGAGATCCGGCTCAACGTGCTGAGCCGGCCCTACGGCGGCTTCCCGTGGATCTTGCTGCCGCCGGTGCTCTACGACACCTTCCCCAACGCGCACAACGGTTACGGCGACTTCTCCGAGCTGGAGCAGGCCACCCTGGATGACGCGGCCGGCTTCTTCGACAGCTACTACGCGCCCGGCAACGCGGTGCTCACGGTGGCCGGTGACCTGTCCGTGGACGAGGTAACCGCGCTGATCGAGAAGCACTTCGGGGACATCCCGGAGCGCCCCGTGCCGGTGCGGCCGTCGTTCGCCGAGCCGCAGCCCGGGGCGGAGCGCCGCCAGGCGGTGCCCGACGCGCACGCCCCGCTGCCGGCCCTGGCACTGGGCTACCGGCTGCCCGACCCGGCCACCGACCTGGACGGCTACCTGGCGCACGCGCTGCTCGGCTCGGTGCTCACCGACGGCGAGGCGGCCCGGCTGCAGGAGCGGCTGGTCTACGGCGAGGGCATCGTGACCGACATCTCGGCCGGCTGCGGGCTGTTCGGCTCACCGCTGGACGCGCGGGACCCGGACACGTTCACGGTCACCGCGGTGCACCCGCCGACGGTCGACGCGGACCGCGTGGTGCGCGCGGTCGACGAGGAGCTGGACCGCCTCGCCACCGGCGGCCCGGACGCCGGCGAGCTGTCCCGGATCTCGGCGCGTTGGTCGGCGTCGCTGTTTCACGAGCAGGACCGCGTGATGAGCCGGATGCTCGCGCTCGGCGCCCGCGAACTGCTCTACGGCCGCGCCGAGCTGGCCGCCGAGCTGCCCGACCGGCTGGCCGCGATCACCCCGGCGCAGGTCGCCGAGGCGGCCGGGAAGCTGCGCGGGCAGGGCCGGGCGATCCTGGTGATCGAGCCAACCGGGTCCGAGGACAGTGCTGAACAGGACGCGGGGGAGCAGCAGTGACGGTGACAGCGGGAGCCGCGACCCACCGGGGCCGCCATCGCAGCGCGGAGCAGATCGGGCACACCGAGGCCGGCCCGCGCCCCCTGCCGCCGCTCGGGGCCCAGCGCACCGTGGCCGACCTGGACCTGGCGGACCGCACGCTGGCCTCCGGGCTGCGCGTGATCGCGGTGGCCCGGCGCACCGTGCCGACCGTCGAGCTGCGGCTGCGCATCCCGTTCGCCGGCGCCGACCCGACGCACCCGGCACGCGCCGAGCTGGTGGCGTCCGCGCTGCTCGCCGGCACCGCGCGGCGGGGTCGGGTGGAGATCGACGACGAGCTGGCCACCATCGGCGGTGACCTGGCCGCCGGCGTCGACCCGGAGCGGCTGCTGATCTCCGGCAGCGCGCTGTCCAGCGGGTTGCCCGTGCTGCTGGACGTGCTGGCCGACCTGGTCACCTCGGCCGCCTACCCGGACGCCGACTTCGCCCGCGAGCGCGAGCGGCTGGTGGAGCGGATCACGGTGGCCCGCTCGCAGCCGCGCACCGTCGCCCGCGAGGCGCTGCAGCGGCGCCGCTACGGCGACCACCCGGCGTCGCGGGAGATGCCACTGGCCGAAGACGTCGCCGCCGTCACCCCGGCACAGGTGCGCGAGCTGCACCGGGCCGCCGTGCTGCCCGCCGGGTCCACGCTGGTCGTGGTCGGCGACATCGACCCGGAACGGGCGATCGACGCGGTCGGCGAAGCGCTGGCCGGCTGGTCCCCGCCGGGGCAGGCCGCCGAGCTGCCGCCGCTGCCGGTGCTCGCGGGGGCTGACCTGTTGCTGGTCGACCGGCCCGGCGCGGTGCAGTCGCAGCTGCGCTTCTCCGCCGCCGCGGTACCGCGCACCGACCCGAGCTACCCGGCCGTGCAGCTGGCCAACCTGGTACTCGGCGGCTACTTCTCCTCGCGGCTGGTGGAGAACCTGCGGGAGGACAAGGGCTACACCTACTCGGCGTCGTCCTACCTGGAGTTCTCGCCGTCCTCGGCGACGCTCGTGGTGGACACGGACGTGACCACCGACGTCACCGCCGCCGCCGTCCTGGAGACCCGGTACGAGCTGGCCAGGCTGTCCGCCGTGCCACCGACCGAGGCCGAGGTCGAGTCGGCCCGCCGATACGCGATCGGCTCGCTGTTGATCTCGCTGGACAGCCAGGGCGGGCTCGCCTCCACGCTCGGCGCGCTGGCCGGGGTCGGGCTGGACGCCAGCTGGCTGCGGGCGCACCCGGCCCGGCTGGAAGCCGTCACGCTGGAGCAGGTGGCGGCCGCCGCCGAGCGGTTCTTCAGCCCGACGGCATTCACCGGCGTGATCGTCGGCGACGCGGCCGCCGTGGCCGGCAGACTCCGCGCCCTCGGCGGAATCGAGCTGCCGTGAGGTTCGAGCTGACCGGGCCGCCCCGGCTGTCCCGGGCCACCGTGTCCCGCGCGGAGCCGCTGCGCCTGGACCCCGAGCGACTGGCCGCCGGCTGGCCCAAGGCCAAGGTCCTGGTGGTCGACGACAAGGGCCGCGCCCCGATCCGGCTGGACGCGAACAACGAGTACGCCGTGGTCACCAGGCCGGGCCCCGACTTCGGCAGCGAGCCGCCGTCGAACGCCTCGCTGCTCGGTGAGCAGGACGGGGTGGACTACTGGGCGGTGCGCGGCGCCCCGTCGCTGATCGAGGGGGACGACCCGTCGGAGTGGCAGGACCTGCGCGCCCGAGGTGGTGACCTGGACGCCACCAGTGCCGGCCTGATGGTCAGCGCGGTGGCGGTGCTGGGCTGGCACGACAACGCCCAGTTCTGTGCGCGCTGCGGGTCGGCGACGGAGCCGACGCACGCCGGCTGGATGCGGGTCTGCGTGAAGTGCCGGCACGAGGAGTACCCGCGCACCGACCCGGCGGTCATCTGCCTGGTGCACGACAACGGCACCGGGGACTCGGCCCAGGTACTGCTGGCCCGTCAGCCGGTGTGGCCGCCGAGGCGGTACTCGGTGCTGGCCGGCTTCGTGGAGGCCGGCGAGTCGCTGGAGGCCTGTGTGGCGCGCGAGATCGAGGAGGAGGTCGGGGTGACCGTCTCCGACATCCGCTACCTCGGCTCGCAGGCGTGGCCCTTCCCGCGCTCGCTGATGATCGGCTTCTCCGCGGTGGCCGACCCGGCGCAGCAGCTCGTGCCCGCCGACGGTGAGATCGCCGAGGCATTCTGGCTGACCCGAGGCGACCTGCGCCGCGCGCTGAACGAAGGCGACTGGGCGAACCAGGACGGCAACCCCGTCCTGCTGCCCCCACCCGTTTCCATCGCCCGCTCCATGCTCGACGCCTGGGCCGCCGCCGACTAACCCACGTGGTTCCGCCGGTCCGCGGCGCGGCGGCGCACGCGGACAGGCGCCGCCGCCGCCCGGCTGCGCTGCGCCGCACGAGTCGGTTCGGCCGCACGGCTGGGCTGCGCCGCACGGGTTGGTTCTCGCGCACCTTCCGTACGGTCGTCGCGCACCTTGCGTGGTTCCCGCGCATGGTGCGGGGTGCGCGGGAACCCCGGAAGGTGCGCGGCGTCGGATTCGAGTTATCCACAGGCGCGGAGCGACCCCTGTCGAACGCCCCGTCACGGCCGCATTCTGGATTGTGTGACCACCACCGCCGCCACCGCATCCGCTGCCGCCACCGCTGCCACGACCGCTGCCGCGACCGCTGCCGCGACCGCCACCGCTGCCGCGACCGCTGCTGCCACCAGCTCAGCCGCCGCGACCGCATTGCACTCCATGTCGTCGCTGCGCGCCGCCGGCTATACCTATGACGACGTGCGGCACCTGCTCCGCCGAGGCGCGCTCACACCGGTCCGCCGGGGCACGTACGTCGCCGGGACCTGGCCCGATGATCGACACGCCAGCCATCGGTTGGCCGTCCGGGCGGCCGCCCGCGAGCTGGGGGCCGACGCCGTGGTCAGCCATGCCTCGGCGGCCGTGCTGCACGGTCTGCCGACCTGGCGCACCCCGCTGGATCGGGTACACGTCACCAAGAACCGGTCCTCCGGCGGCCGCCGTTCGCCCCGGGTGCACCTGCACGTTGCCGCACTCCCGCCGGGCGAGATCGTCGAGCTCGCCGGGGTCCGGGTCACGTCGCTGCTGCGCACGCTCGCTGACGTGGCCCGTTCGGTGCCGTTCGAGCAGGGTGTCGTCGTGCTGGACGCGGCGCTCGCCGGCGGTCTGGTCGATCCGGCCGAGCTGCCCGATGCGCTGCACCGGATGCGTCGGCGGCGGGGTGTGTCACTCGCCCGCCGGGTCGCCGCGTTCGCGGACGGCCGGTCGGAAAGCGTCGGGGAGTCGCGCAGCAGGGTGGCAATCACCCGTGCCGGCCTGCCACCGCCGACGCCGCAGTGGGAGGTGCGGGACGCGGCCGGACGGCTGGTCGGGCGGGTCGACTTCGGCTGGCCCGAGCAGGGAGTGGTCGGCGAGTTCGACGGTCGGATCAAGTACGGTCGGATCGAGTACGGCCGGGCCAATTACGGCCGGGCCAATTACGGCCGGGCCAATTACGACCGGGCCGACTACGACCGCGGCGACGGTGGCTCGACAGGGGCTGAGCGAGATCCGGCGGAGGCGGTCTACCGGGAGAAACGGCGGGAGGACGAGCTACGCGCCCAACGACTCACCGTGGTCCGCTGGGGCTGGGCCGACCTCGAGCGCTTCGAAGCGGTCGCCGCGAGGCTGGGCCGCGCCATCCGCGACGGTTCCGGTTGACGAGCGACGAGGGCGTACCGGACGGATGCCCTTGGCCGGGGCCACGGCCCACGGCCGTCAGCCCCCCGGCCGGCATGGCCTACGCGGCGGCTAGCGCGGCTTTGACCTGAGCGAAGCTGGGGTTGGTCGCGGTGCTGCCGTCGGGGTAGACCACGGTCGGCACGGTCTGGTTGCCGTTGTTGACCTTCTCGACGAAGGTGGCGGCGTCCGGTTCCCGCTCGATGTCGATCTCCCGGTAGGCGATGCCCGCCTCGTCCAGCTGCAGCTTCAGTCGCCGGCAGTAGCCGCACCAGGTGGTCGAGTACATCGTCAGTTCGCTCATACCGGTTAGAACGCGCAACGGCCTGCCGAGCTTCCCCTCAACGATCACTCGTGCAGCCGGGCCACCGGGCATGCGTCCGAGGTGGCCGCCGCGGCCGGTGTCTCCGACCAGTCCCAGCTGAACAGGCACTTCGCCCGGATGCTCGCTACCAGTCCGGCCCGCTTTGCCCGCCCCGGGGAGAGTCGTCGACCGGATGTCGGGCCGGCTTGAGAGGATGCGGGTATGACCGCCGCTCTGGACTCTGCCCTTGACCCTGAGCAGCAGGCGGCGGTCACCGCGCGACGCGGGCCGGTCTGCGTGCTGGCCGGCGCCGGCACCGGCAAGACCCGGACGATCACCCGCCGGATCGCGCACCTGGTCAGCGCCGGGCACGTCGCCCCTGGGCAGGTGCTCGCGGTCACCTTCACCGCCCGGGCCGCCGGCGAGCTGCGCACCAGGCTGCGCAGCTTCGGCGTCGGCGGGGTGCAGGCCCGCACGTTCCACGCCGCCGCGCTGCGCCAGCTGCGCTACTTCTGGCCGAGGGTGGTCGGCGACGAGCAGTTCCAGGTGCTGGAGGGCAAGCTGCGGGCGGTCGGCCAGGCAGCGCACCGGGTCGGCGCGGACACCAACACCGAGTCGCTGCGCGACCTGGCCAGCGAGATCGAGTGGGCCAAGGCCACCCTGATCACCCCGGAGGGCTACCCGGCCGAGGTGGCCCGGGTGCGCCGCGAGGTGCCGGCGCCGGCCGAGCTGGTGGCCAAGGTGTACACCGGCTACGAGGCGCTGAAGGCGTCGTCCGGGCTGTTGGACTTCGACGACCTGCTGCTGCATACCGCCGCCGCGCTGGAGATGCACCCGGAGGTGGCCGGCGAGTTCCGGGAGCGCTATCGGTGCTTCGTGGTCGACGAGTACCAGGACGTCACGCCCCTGCAGCAGCGGGTGCTGGACGCATGGCTCGGCGAGCGGGACGACCTCACGGTGGTGGGCGACGCGAACCAGACGATCTACACGTTCGCCGGTGCCACCCCCCGCTATCTGCTGGACTTCTCGCGGCGGTTCCCGGACGCGGTGGTGCTGCGGCTGCAGCGCGACTACCGGTCCACCCCGCAGGTGGTGTCCGCCGCGAACACGGTGATCTCCGCCGCCCGCGGCCAGTCCGCCGGCACCCGGCTGCGGCTGCAGGGCCAGCAGCCGCCCGGCCCGGAGCCGACGTTCACTGAGTACGACGACGAGCCGGCCGAGGCGAGCGCGGTCGCCGCGAACATCCGGCGCATGATCAGCGACGGCATCCCGGCCAGCGAGATCGCGGTCCTGTTCCGGGTGAACGCTCAGTCCGAGGTCTACGAGCGTGCGCTTGACGAGGCTGGTGTGCCGTTCCAGGTCCGGGGCGGGGAGCGGTTCTTCGCCCGGCCGGAGGTGCGGCAGGCGATGGTCTCGCTGCGCACCGCCGGCGCGGCCGCACGCCAGGCAGCCGGCGGTGTCGACGGCTCGGCCGCGCGCCCGGCCGCCGCCGGAGACGGCGCCGGCGGCTCGGACGGCGCCGGCGGCTCGGCCGCAGTCGGCTCGGACGGCGCCGGCGGCTCGGCCGCAGTCGGCTCGGACGGTGCGGACGGCTCGAACGGCGGGGCGCCGAGCGCGCTGGCCGAGGCGGTGCGCGCGGTGCTCGTGCCGCTGGGGCTGACCGAGGAGCCGGTGGCGGGTACGGCGGGCCGGCAGCGGTGGGAGTCGCTGCGCGCGCTGGTCGGCCTCGCCGAGGAGCTGGCCGAGGACGAACCCGATGCCGACCTGGCCCGGTTCGCCTCGGAGCTGGTCACCAGGGCCGACGCGTCGCATCCGCCGACCGTGCAGGGGGTCACGCTCGCCTCCCTGCACGCCGCCAAGGGGCTGGAGTGGGACGCGGTCTTCCTGGTCGGCCTGGTGGACGGCACGCTGCCGATCCAGCACGCGGAGGGCGACGACACCAAGATCGAGGAGGAGCGGCGGCTGCTCTATGTCGGCGTGACCAGGGCACGGCGCCACCTCGCGCTGTCCTGGGCGCTGGCCAGGGCGGCCGGCGGGCGGCGCGGCCGGCGGCGCAGCCGGTTCCTCTACGGCCTGATCCCGGACAGCCACCCGAGCGCCCGGGTGGCCGCCGGGCGGGGCGGTACCAAGCCGAAGTGCCGGGTCTGTGGCTCCCCGCTGATCGGGGTGGACGCGCTGAAGCTGCGCCGCTGCTCGGGCTGTCCCTCCGACGTCGACCTCGAGCTGCTCGACCGGCTCAAGACCTGGCGCAGCTCGACGGCCAAGGCACAGCAGGTACCGACGTACGTGGTGTTCACCGACGCGACGCTGACCGCGATCGCCGAGCACCGGCCGGCGGACAACGCCGCGCTGGTGGGGATCCCGGGCATCGGCGCGCGCAAGCTGGACCGCTACGGCCCGGACGTGCTCGCGCTGATCGCCACCGACGGTCGCGCCTGACGGCTGGCGAACAGCGAATCCGGTCGAGACCGAAAAAAAATTCTGACGCGCTGACCAGCCAGTTCGTGCATCATGGTGGCTCTTCGGCTGGCAGATCGGGCATTGGCGCGAAAACTCGGTTGCCTGCTGCACACAGGTACTTCTAAGGTCTATTAGTGCTGGGCCGGGTCGGCCTGGCACTGATTCCGGCGCGATGTGATTCCGCCGATGTGTGGTTCGGGAGGGGGTGGCCAAGATGACGCTCACTTCCGCCTACGCCCACTACGGGCCCCCGGCCACCGGTCTCGTTGGGCTGCCGTCTGTCGGCGCGTGGCAGAGCCGCGCGCGTCAGTCCGTCTTCGGCACCCCGCGCATGACCGATATCCCGGCCAACAAGCCTCCATACGTGTCCGCTCCGGAGCGATGCCCTTGACCTGTCAAGGACGCTCAATCGGCTCTTTCAAAGGCCGCGGACCCGTATCGGGACCGCGGCCTTTGTGTTTTTCCCGGACCAACTCCCAGCTCGCACATCGAGAAGGAGGAATCACTGTGTTAGTACGAAACGTCCCGCTAGACGGTGGGGCGATGTCATCGGGACCCGACGGTGACCCCGTTGTCGGTCTCGGTGGGTTGCTCGCCGCGGAACCCCGCGACGAGTCGACCCTGCCTTGCCGTGGAGCCGAGGACGCCGATCTCTGGTTCGCCGACACACCGGCCGAACTGGAGCGCGCGAAGTCGCTCTGCGCCAGCTGCCCCTTGAAGGCCGAGTGCCTCGCGGGTGCGCTGCGTCGCGGAGAGCCCTGGGGTGTCTGGGGCGGCGAGATCTTCCAGCGCGGCAACGTGGTCGCCCGCAAGCGGCCACGTGGCCGACCCAGCAAGGCGGCTCTGGCGCGCGACCGCGCGCTGGCGGAGGCGGGCGCACCGCTGTAGCGGCGCGACTCGCGGGTAATTGACAGCGGGCCGTTGACCGGCGCGCGAACGGGTCGCCGAGGCGGCCGGAGCAGGAGGAGCCAGTGGGTACCGATCTGGATGTTCGAGCGAGCGTGGCACGACCGAGGTTCACCGAACCGGGGGTACACGAGATGTTGCTGTACGAAGCACTGGCCAGAGCGCGAATGCGCGAGGCCGAGGAAGCCGCCCGCCACCACCGGCTCGTCCGGCGGTTGGTGGCCGGCCGCCGGTGGGCGTGGCTCGCCCGGTACGCCAGTGAGCGTGCCGAGCGGGCGCGCCAGGTGGTGTGACCTCGGCCTTTGCCAGCCACGGGGATCTGTGTCGGGTCCTCTTCCGGGGCGGGTCCTCGGTCATCGGGTACACCCCGGTGCCGAGGATCCGCCCTTTCCTTGCGCCCGACCCGGCGGCCAGCGCTCGGGACCGGCGGCCAGCACCCGACCCGGCGGCCAGCGCTCGGGACCGGCGGATCAGTCCTCGGGGTTGGGCTCGGGCTCGGAGCCGTCGGTGATCGTCGGCTGCCAGCGGGACACGATGCCGCGCAGGCCGACCTCGGCACCGAGCTGGCACATCACCCCGAGGGTGCCGAAGGTGACCCGGTGGACGAGCAGGTGCTGCGGCGGCAGGTTGAGCGCCCGGCCGGTCTGGAAGTCGGGGCTGTGCAGGTCGCCGACCCGCTCGGCCTGGCGCTGCAGCCACCGCCTGCTGAACCGGAAGCGCTCGAAGCGCAGCGGCTCGGCGAACGGGGCCAGGTAGGAGAGCACGTCGTCCGGGTTGACCCGCAAGCCAGGCCGGACGAAGCCCTCGGTGCGCAGCAGCTCCATCAGCTGCTCGGACTCGCCACGCAATGCCAGCCGGGTCATCCGCTGCAGCACCAGCGGCGAACCGTCGGGCAGCCGGGCCACCGCGCCGAAGTCCAGCACCGCGATCCGGCCGTCGGGCATCAGCTGGAAGTTGCCCGGGTGCGGGTCGGCGTGCAGCAGCCCGGTCCTCGGCGGCGAGGAGTAGTGGAACTCCGACAGCAGCCGACCGGCCTCGTCCTTCGCCGGTTGGTCGGCCTCGCGGATGATCCGGGACAGCGGCGTGCCGGTGATCCACTCGCTGACCACCGTCTTCGGCGACGAGGCGACCACCCTCGGCACCTTGATCTCGGGGTCGTCGGCGTAGGCGGCGGCGAACGCCCGCTGGTTGTCCGCCTCGTCCCGGTAGTCGAGCTCCTCGGCCATCCGGTCGCGCAGCTCGGCGATCAGCGGCTTGATGTCCATCCCCGGCACCAGCGGCTGTATCAGCCGGCTGAACCGGCCGAGCTGGCGCAGGTCGGCGAGCAGCGCCTCGTCCGCGCCCGGGTACTGCACCTTGACCGCGACGTCCCGGCCGTCGTGCCAGGTCGCCCGGTGTACCTGGCCGATGCTGGCCGCGGCGGTCGGCTGGTCGTCGAAGTCGGCGAACCGGTCCCGCCAGTTCCGGCCGAGCTGTTCGGCGAGCACCCGGTGCACGTCGCTGGCCGGCATCGGCGGCGCGGCGCTCTGCAGCTTGGTCAGCGCCTCCCGGTAAGGCTCGGCCAGCTCGTCCGGGACCGCGGCCTCGAAGATGCTCAGCGCCTGGCCGAACTTCATCGCGCCGCCCTTGAGCTCGCCGAGCACGGCGAACAGCTGCTCGGCGCTGCGGGCGGACAGCTGCGCGGAGATCTGCTCGCCGTCGCCGCCGATCAGCCGCCGGCCCCAGCCGGCCGCCGCCCGTCCGGCGACCCCGAGCGGCAGGCTCGCCAGTTTCGCGGTGCGGTGCGCGCCGCTCCTCGGGATATCGGACACCCGGTGATTCTCTACTGTGCACCGCTCGCCGCGCACGCCGCCTGGCCCATCACGCCCCGGGGTTCGCCGGGCCGGGGGACCGAAACGCTGGTCGCGGCGGTGCGCGCGGCATCACCCGGCCGGGTGTGAGCTGCGCCGCAGCGGCAGTCGGGATGGGGTGCGCAGCGGCGCCGGCGCAACCCGCCGCCGCGCAGGTCCAGCTCCAGCACCGTGTCCAGGGTGGCCGGCGGCTCGGCGCGGAACACCGCGTCGACCGCGAGCAGCGCCTGCTCGGCGGCCAGCGCGGCGGTGGCCGCCAGGGTGGCGGGACTGCCGGAGCCCACCCAGCCGGCGAGCCTGGCGGCGACAGTCGGCCAGTGCGGGTCGGCGGCCGCGCGGTGCAGGTCCAGGCAGCGCAGGCACGCCGAGCGGCCGGGCAGCACCAGCGGCCCGACCAGGCCGAGCTCGTCGGCCATCCGCACCACCAGCTGCGGCACGCCCCGGGTGGCGAACTCCCGGTGCCGCTCCGGGTCCGGTGCCAGCAGATCGGTGAGCACCGCCAGGTCCGGCCGCCGCCTCGGCCGCCCGGCGCGGACCCGGCAGTCCGGGGCGAGTTGGCTCACGGCGGCCGCCACGGTGTCGATCCCAGTGTCGATCCCCGTGCCCGGCCCCGTGGATCCGGCGGCGGCCGGCCTGTCCGGGGTGAACGCCTCGCCCTCGGTCGCCAGGTAGAGCGTGCCAACCCCCGCCACCGCGAGCGAACCGGCCACCGCGCCCAGCAGCGGACCAGCGCCGCTGACCAGCACACACGCCGCCCGCCGGGTCTCCACCGCACGCTTGGCCACCGCGGCGTCCTGCACCGCGCCGACGGCGTACAGCTCAGCGAGCAGGGCCTCGGCGGCGGCCTCGTCCGCGCCGAGCTGCCCGGCGCGCGCCATCAGCTCCGCCCGCGACCAGCTGCCGGGCAGCTCCAGCAGCAGCTCGACCAGCGGTGGCGACAGCCCGGCGGCCTCCACGGCGTGCCCCGGCAGCAGTCCGAGCTGGACCGCGTCCGGGCCCCGGCGCAGCACGGGATGGTGTGGCCGGGTCCGGAGCAGGGCGGGAGCCGCGGTGGCATCGGGCAGTGCGCGAGGGGTCATACCTCGAGCATGGCCCGCCGGGCGCCCGGCCCGAGCAAGTTATCCACAGGCTGCGCTCACCGCGGCACCCACCACTGTGAGCTCAGCGAACCGCTCAACCCTGGTCGGTCTCGCCCGAACCCGAACCAGAGCCAGAGCCCGAACCAGAGCCAGAGCCCGAACCAGAGCCCGATTCCGGCTCAGCACCCGACCCGGACGCAGAGTCGGACTCGGCCGCGTGCTCGGCCCGCTCGGTGCGCTCCAGCTCCGCGATCGGGTCGGACACGTCCGACTTGCGCCGCTCCACGAACGCGGCCGGGTTGTCCAGGTCCTCGACGTCCGGGATCAGGTCGGGGTGCGCCCAGACCTCGTCCCGGCCGACCGAGCCGCACTCGGTGGTGAGCAGCCGCCACAGGTCGGCGGCGGCGCGCAGCCGCCGGGGCCGCAGCTCCAGCCCGACCAGGGTGGCGAAGGTCTGCTCGGCCGGGCCGCCGGAGGCGCGGCGGCGGCGCAGGGTCTCGCGCAGCGCGTCGGAGCCCGGCAGCCGGCCGCCCACGGCGTCGCTGACCACCACGTCGACCCAGCCCTCGACCAGCGCGAGCAGCGTCTCCAGCCGGGACAGCGCGGTGAGCTGCTCCTCCGTGGTCGGCGGCTCGAACAGCCCGGACTGCATCGCGGACTCCAGCGACTGCGGGTCCGACGGGTCGATCTGGCCGGCGATCTCCTCGATCCGCGAGGTGTCGACCTTGATGCCCTTGGCGTACGCCTCGATCGCGCCGACCACCCGCTGGGTCAGCCACGGCACGTGTGCGAACAGCCGGTGGTGCGCGGCCTCCCGCGCGGCCAGGTAGACCATCACCTCGCTGGCCGGCAGGTCCAGCCCGGCGGTGAACGTCTCGATCGCGGCCGGCAGTAGCGCCGCGGTGCCGGCAGGGCCGAGCGGCAGCCCGATCTCGGCCGAGGTGAGCACCTCGGTACCGAGCTGGGCGAGCCCGCTGCCGAGCTGGCTGCCGAAGGCAAAGCCGCCCATCTGGCCGAGCATCGCCAGCATCGGGCCGGCGGCCTGCCTGGCCTCCTCGGGCAGTCCCTCCAGCCAGGCGCCGGACACCCGCTGGGCGACCGGGTCACACATCCGCTGCCACGTCGGCATGCTGGCCTCGACCCAGTCCCTCGGCGACCAGGCGGTGACCTTCTTGGTGCCGGTCGGGAACGAGGTGGCCGGGTCCAACCACAGCTCGGCCAGCGAGAACGCGTCGGTCACGGCCTTGCGCTGCTCGCTGGTCGGCGGGCGGGACTGCCCCAGCTGCTGGACCGCGAGCTGCTTGGCCAGGTCGTAGTTGACCGGCCCGGACGATGTGCCGGCCTGGCTGAGCATCTGGCCGAGCTGGCTGAGCATCTGGCCGAGCTGGCCCATGTCGAACCCGCCGGCGCCGCCCGCGCCCATGCCGGGCAGCATGAAGCCACCGGGCAGACCGCCGGGCTGGCCGCCCTGGCCGGGGTAGCCGAAGCCGAACGGGTCCTGGGGGCCCTCGGGGCCCCCACCGGCACCCGAGTCGGACCCCTTCGGGGAGTTCTGCTCGCGGTCGTGGTCCTTGTTCTTGTCGTGGTCATCGTCCCGATCGCGGTCGGGACGCCCGAATCCGAACGGGGTTTCACTCATAGCACCACGGTACGCGGCGGTGCCGCATCTGCTCCGCGAGATCGGCCGTAGGCTGAACTGGTGAGTCGTCGTACCAGAACCCTTGTGATCGGTCTGCTGGTGGTGTTGGCCGTCGGGGTGCTCGCGGGCACCGTCCGGGTCCCGCTGGTGGCGCTGGGGCCGGGCCCGACCTTCGACACCCTGGGTGCGGTCGACGGCAAGCCGGTCGTGAACGTGTCCGGCCGGCAGACCTACCCGACGACCGGCCACCTCAACATGACCACGGTCGCCGTCACCGACGGGCTGACCGCGGTCACCGCGCTGCAGTTCTGGGCGGACCCGGAGCGCGAGCTGGTGCCGAGGGCGGCCATCTACCCGCCGGGCAAGTCCGACCAGCAGGTCGAGCAGGAGAACACGGCCCAGTTCACCAACTCGGAGAACGACGCCGAGGTCGCCGCGCTGAGCTACCTGCACGAGCCGGTGAAGGTCGTCGTCGGGCCGCTCAGCGCGGGCGCCCCGGCCGCCGGGATACTCAAGGAGGGCGACCAGCTGCTCAGCGTGAAGGGCCAGCAGGTCACCTCGCCGGGGCAGGTCAGCCAGATCCTCACGACCACCAAGCCGGGCGACCAGATCCCGGTCAGCTTCCAGCGCGGCGACGCCCCGGCGACGCTGGGCACGGTGACCGTCGGCACGCGCCCGCCCGTCGCCGGCCGCCCCGACGGGCCGCAGGGCTTTCTCGGCATCACCCCGGAGGGCCGCCCGGCCGACCCGAACCAGATCGTGATCAGCCTCGGCGACATCGGTGGCCCGTCCGCCGGCCTCGCGTTCGCCCTCGCGGTGATCGACAAGCTGACCCCGGACGACCTCACCGGCGGCAAGTTCATCGCCGGTACCGGGGAGATCGGGCCGACCGGCGTGGTCGGGCCGATCGGCGGCATTCCGCTGAAGATGATCGCCGCCCGGCACGCCGGCGCGACGGTCTTCCTGGTCCCGGCCGCCAACTGTGCCGAGGCCGCCGCGAAGACCCCCGCCGGGCTGCAGCTGATCAAGGTGACCGCGCTGGCCGACGCGGTCGACTCGCTCAACGCGCTCAGGCAGGGGCGCACGCCGCCGAGCTGTAGCTGACGGCCGGGCGGTCGAGTTGGCTGACGTGGCGGACCGGTACGCCCGGGACCGGGCGGCCGAACCGAGCTACCCGGAAGTGGGCGCCACCCGCGCCGCGGTGCTCGCGGGTGATCCCGCTGCCGGCCTGCCCGCCGGCTACCACGTGCTGCACCGCCGGGTGCGGGTCGGTCGCGGCGATGCGGCGTTCGCCGCCGCCAGGGACGTCGTGCTGGGCTGGGGCATGCAGCGCGCCGCCGGCGCGACGGTGTACCCGCCGGACACCGCCCCGGAGCCGGGCCTGACCGTGCTGGTCACCACGCGGATCGGACCGGTCCCGATCACCGCGCCGTGCCGGGTCGTGTGGACGGTGGACGACGCGGAGCACGCCGGGTTCGGCTACGGCACGCTGCCCGGGCATCCGGAGCGGGGCGAGGAGGCGTTCCTGGTCAGCCGGGACGAGGCGGGCGAGGTGTGGGCCACGATCCTGGCCTTCTCCCGCCCGGCCACCTGGTACGCGCGGCTCGGCGGCCCGGTCGGCCGGCTGGTCCAGCGCTGGATCACCCGCGGCTACCTGAGCGCCTTCCAGCCGTGAAAACTCCCCGCGAGTCGGGGATTTTGTCAGGGTGAGTCGCGGATTCCGTCAGGCCGTGGTCGGGGCTAGGCCTCACCGAGGGGAGCCGTCGCGGGGTTCCCGGCGGCCAGCTCGGCCCAGCCGGACGGCGCGGACCACGTGGCGCGCTCTCGGGATGCCGGAGATACCCAGCCAGGTCCGCGCGGCGGCCAGCCCGAGCGCCAGGGCGTACATGAGCACCGGCAGCAGCACGAGCACCACGATCACGGTGAGACTCACGTCTGCATCCCTGGGTCAGCCGGCCTGGCTCAATAGGGTACTCCGACCGGGGGATGGGCCCCGGCGGGGCCGGATCGGCCAGGTGGCCGGTGAGCAGCGGGAACGCCGGCCTGGCCCGGCCCGGATGGCCTAACGAAGTTAACCCGAACGTAGCTATTCTCCGAAACTCAAGCGGCTACGGTTCAGCAGTGCACTGGAACGTGTTCTTGCCCGGGTTCGCGGTACGGCGGATCCGGCGGTGGTGGTCGTTGCGGCAGGTGCGCCGCGCCACGGGGCCCTGCGGGTTCGGTCTAGAGCAGCCGCCGCCCCGGCGTTCGGCCGCCCCGCCGCCTCGGCGGACCGCGCTGCGCCCGGTACAGCTGCCGGTCGTGCTGCCCCAGCCTCGGCTCGCGGCGGACCGGCGGGCGGCGCGACAGTCGGCAGGCAGCACCGAACGCCCGCGCTGACGGCGGAAACCGGCGCCAAGCAGACATTCGAAACCGAATCCGGTACCTGGACGACCGTTGGCCGAACCGAGCGGGTTGTTGTCTCGGCAAGCGGACCGCTCCCTTGACCTGTCCCGCCGCCCGGGGCACGGTGCGTTGCGCCGCATTGCGGCAGGCGCGGGTGCACAGGTGAAAAGGGGCGCATTGTTCGTCGCGATGAACAGGGTCCAGCGGGCGATCGAGCTGGTCGCCGGCCTGGCCGAGCTGCACGAACCGGCCGACTTCGCCCGGGTCGCGCTGCCCGGTCTCGCCGAGCTGTTCGGCTGCGACATCCTGACCCTGACCGAGATCGACCAGCCGTCCGGCCGGATCCGGTACTACGACCACCCGGCCGGCAGCCTCGACGCCGGTACCTACCAGGCGTTCGGTGCACACCTCGACCAGCACCCGCTGCTCAGCCACTACCGCCGCTCCGGCGACGGCCGGTCGGTCCGGATGAGCGACCTGGTCGGCCGGGCCGACTGGCACCGGCTGGACATCTACCAGGAGTGCTACCGGCCCCGGCCCACCGAGCACGTGCTCGCCATGCACCTGCCCGGCGCCGGGGCGAGCAGCCGGGCGTTCGCGCTGAACCGCGCGCGCGGCGAGTTCACCGAGGCCGACCGCGAGCTGCTGGACATCCTGCGCATCCCGCTGGCCGAGGCGTACCGGCGGGCGCACGCCCGGCACCGGGCGGAGCGGGTGCTGGCCACCTCGTCCGAGACCCGGCTGGCGGTGCTGACCGACCGCGAGCAGGAGGTGCTCGAGCTCGTCGCGGCGGGCCGCACCAACGTGGCCATCGCGCACACGCTGCAGGTCAGCCCCCGTACCGTGGCGAAGCACCTGGAGCGGATCTACCGCAAGCTGGGTGTCGGCAACCGGGCGGCGGCGGTGGCGCCGATCGCGTCGGCGGGCTCGGTCAGCCGGCGTGGCCAGCACGGCCCGCTCAGCTCGGCCAGCTGACTCAACCCACGTCGAGGGTGCGCAGCAACGCGTTGACCATGTTCGGAGCCAGGTCCGGGTGCTCCACCAGCTCGTCCGGCTGGTCCCCGGTGCCGCGCACCCGCAGCAGGCAGCAGTGCCCGCCCTCGCGCAGCACGGCGACCACCAGCCGGGCGTCCCGACGGTCCGGGTGGTGCTGGGCGACCCGCACCGCGACCCGGTCCAGGTCGTCCTCGGAGCCGGTCGCGCCGGCCACCGCGCGGTCCAGCTCGGCCTCCGCCTCGGGCGGCAGCACCACGATCTCCTGTGCCAGCGCGCAACCAGTCACCCCATCGGGCCAACAAATTTCGGCCAGTTTCTCGGCCACGTCAGCGTCGCGCAACGGGTCCTGGGCGACCGGGGTGAGCCCGTCCGCGACGGCCAGCCGAGTGGCCAAACCGGGCTCGGCCCGGAGCAGCTGCGCGGTCGGGACCAGCGCAAACAGCTGCGGGGGCTGATCCCAGCCGGCCGCTGAGAGAAAGTCTTCCACCTCCCGGGCAGCCGTCGGCAACGCCGTAGACCAGTCGGCCGAGGAATGCTCCGTGGAGTTCATCGGCGACATTCTCCCATCCGAAACGGGAACCCCATACGCCGT
>Ga0137415_10001387_pt1 | contig 23917 bp, 25 predicted proteins | sample CZODoug3_1_1_16f_FD_183082 | JGI IMG/M metagenome (GOLD analysis project Ga0137415, IMG submission 183082) | Vadose zone soil fungal communities from Angelo Coast Range Reserve, California, USA - CZODoug3_1_1_16fungal (Hybrid Assembly) | ecosystem: Environmental > Terrestrial > Soil > Vadose...
GAACATGCGATGATATTGAGCAAGAACGCGAGAGCAGATGCCATACCCGGCTTAGAAATAGAGACAAACGAAGTCAAGGCAACTCACTCTGGCTCGGTAGCCCAGATAGACGAAGAGCAGGTCTTCTACCTCACCTCAAGAGCATTATCAGACAGCGAAGCGAAGAAACTGATCATTGTCGGATTCCTCCATCCAGCCGTCCAACGAATCCCAAGCCGAACCGTCCGCGCAGGCATCCAATACCTAATCGAAGAGAAATGGGTGGGAAGAAGAGTGCAACTTCCGCCGAAAATGGAGCTGCTTCCAGAGTTGGAAGAAGAGCCGGAAGATAGGACGACGACCGACCTGTTCGAACGGCACTACAAGTATCGCTAGTCTCTGTTGGAGGCGACCTAGGGAATGGCACATCTGGTCAAGGTCTGCCAAATCTCCGAACTCCCGCCTGGCATGATGAAAGGAGTAGAGTTCGAAGGAAGAAGAATCCTCGTCGCAAATATTGACGGAAAAATCTATGCACACGATGGCACATGCACCCATGAGGAAGCTGACTTATCCAACGGCTTCATACTCGGAGACCGAGTCGTGTGCCCACTCCACCTCTCCCAATTCGACCTGAAGACAGGAGAAGCTGTCACCTCGCCCGCAGTCGAGCCCCTCAAAAACTACAACGTGAAGATCGAAGAACCAGATATCTTCGTCGAAGTAGACTAGCAAGTAGTCTCAGATTCATAATCAGAAGGAACTTTTCAAAAAGGGGTTTTTCGTCTCAAGAACCGTCTCATCACGGTCCGAGCTAGTTCTCAGATAGGAGTTACTTCGTCCTCTCTAATACTACCTCGATCGTAGAGACGTTCCTGGCATCCTGGCCCTCACCGACTACCTCCGTGCCCAAGGCAACCGACTTGGTCAAGCCACCCTGGAAGAAACGGTTGTTTACAACCTCAGCAACGTCGACTGCGGTGCTGATCGCTCTTCCTCGTGCCTTCAATGTCAAGCGCTTGGCGCCAGTGTTGAAGTGCATCATTACCGCGGTCGCGTATGCCATGATCGGCTTCTTCCCGATCAGAATAGTGTCCGGGGGAATGTCGCTTCTTCGAGTTTGGGTAGGGGGTCTCTCTGTCCTCTTTGGTTCTTCAGCCATGCAAATTCACCTCCGTGGTAGCGAATGTACTATTGCTGTGTCTCTGTTCAGCGAACAGCCATTATGCGCGAACCATACTTAAGTACCTAGCTATCTCTCCTCGTGACCCTTAGTATTCCATCCAGTGTACATATTCCCTGGAGGCTTGGGAAGAGCAGTTAACGTGCACGCTACGATTTATTCATGGAGACCTCTGATGTCTCACGAGAAAATGATAGGCAAAAAACAGTCGCCTTATTCTCGGTTTGTCGGAATGGCTCGATCTATGATGTTGAGGTGACCGCTACCTTGGACCGTCCTGGCGTGTCCGAGAACTGTTGGGCGAACCTTTGATACGCCTGTAGCTCCTGAGACGATATTGGTTTGATCTTTTCAAGCGCCTCTTGGAAGTGGCGACGGGATACTTTGACGCTCTTCGCAGTCTTCTGTGCCTCCTCTGGATTCTTCGATTTCATGATATGCTCCTTCAAAGCTAGCATTACAGCCGTGTTTGCGACAGAGGCGATGTCGGCACCAGTGTAGCCATCGGTCATTTTCGCCAAGTCATCCAAGTTCACCTCTGGCATCATTGGTGTTTTTCGCGTGTGTATCTTGAAAATCTGTTTCCGTGCCTCCAGACCCGGTGGTGGAACGTACAAGAGTCTGTCGAACCTTCCAGGTCGAAGCAACGCCGGATCAACAATATCCGGTCGATTCGTTGCCGCGATGATCACAACGTTTCTCAACTCTACAAGTCCATCGAGCTCTGTCAGGAACTGGCTTACGATACGTTCTGTCACCTGACTGTCCCCTATCCCGCTACCTCGCACTGGGGCTATACTGTCAACTTCGTCTAAGAACACGACGCACGGAGCAGCCTGACGGGCACGACGGAATACTTCTCTTACTGCCTTCTCTGATTCGCCGACCCATTTGCTCAAGAGTTCTGGTCCCTTAATGCTGATGAAGTTCGCCTCGCTCTCGTTTGCGACCGCTCGTGCCAGTAAGGTCTTACCGGTTCCGGGCGGACCGTAAAGCAGCAATCCTTTCGGAGGCTTCGCATCCATCTGTGTGAAGAGTTCCTGATACTTTAGTGGCCATTCGATGGCCTCCCTCAACTCTTCCTTGACATCCTCTAATCCTCCAATATCGTCCCACTTGAGGTCCGGGACCTCAACAAGAACTTCCCGCATCGCAGACGGCTCAACCTCTTTCAAAGCATCAAGGAAGTCTGCATTCATCACTTTGATCTTGTTGAGTATCGCGACCGGGACACTCTCAGCCTCCATGTTCACCTCGGGCAATATACGACGTAGAGCTCTTATCGCGGCCTCCTTTGCTAGTGCTTCAAGATCCGCTCCGACGAAACCGTGGGTAATCTCGGCGAGCCGTTTGAGATCAACATCCTCCGCTAGAGGCATCCCCCGCGTGTGAATCTGCATTATCTCCAATCGTCCCTCCTTATCCGGCACTCCGATCTCTATCTCACGATCAAAACGTCCTGGCCTCCTGAGTGCTGGATCCAATGCGTTGACACGATTAGTAGCTCCGATCACCACGACCTTTCCACGGGATTGCAACCCATCCATCAAGGACAATAATTGTGAAACGACACGCTTCTCTACTTCACCGGTCACTTCCTCCCGTTTCGGTGCAATGGAATCGAGCTCATCGATGAACACGATTGAGGGCGCATTCTCCTGAGCCTGCTTGAAAACATCGCGTAATCGCTCCTCGCTCTCGCCGTAATACTTGCTCATTATTTCCGGCCCTCCGATTGAGTAGAAGTTCGCATTCGTCTCACTCGCAACCGCTCTAGCTAGCAAGGTCTTGCCGGTTCCAGGAGGTCCATACAACAGTACTCCTTTGGGAGCCTCAACACCCAATCTCTCGAAGAGTTCCGGATGCCTTAGAGGTAGCTCGATCATCTCCCGGACTTTTTGGATGACGGGGCGCATCCCGCCAACATCTTCATAGCTTATGCGAGGACCTGTTTGCGGCTGTTCCTTCACTTGCTCGCCGATGACGACCTCTGTCTGGTCGCTAACAATGACCGCGTCCCCCACAGGAGTCGTATTTGTCACAACGAGATCGATCTTACGACCCATGACATTTATCGGAACAAAATCACCCCGCGCCATAACGCGTCCCTCCAAGATTTGGGCGAGGTACTCTTCTCCCCCGACTATTCGGAGCGGCTCGGTAGGGGCTAGGGTTAGTTTCTGGGCGACCTTAGCCTCGATCTTCCGAATCGTTACTTTATCGTCTATCGAGACTCCGGCGTTCCGTCTCATGTAACCGTCCATTCGGATAATCCTCTTCCCGTAGTCCTGCTGGTAGGCGGGCCAGGCAAGGGCGCTTGTCTTTCGGGTCCCAACGATCTGCAGAGCGTCCCCGGACGTTAGCGCGAGCTCTTCCATGACTTTTGGATCTACACGGGCTATTCCACGGCCAACATCACGTTGCAACGCGTCGGTGACTCTAAGTGTAACCGTCTTTTCCGGCATCTTCCCGTCTACCCCAGATGAATCTCTCAGACTGGCCGACGATGGATAAAAGGCTAGATAAGGCTAGATACTAGATACTACTCGAATTGCGGAATTAATTCTGCTCCGAAGTATTCGAGTTGGTCTATCAATCCTAGGGATGGGAAGTTCAGGATTAAATGGGATACACCGGCTTCCTGATAATCTCTGATTCTCCTTGCGGCTTCTGTGTTATTTCCGATTATCACAGAATCATCCACCCGGTATCGGTCTCTGGCTTGACCACGCTCAAGGGCTGCTGCTTCAATAAGCCTGTCAACATCGGATTTCAAGCGAGCCACCATACAATCTGTGACCAATGAGATAGTCGCCTCCTTCCTGTCCCGTCCAGCTCGCTTGCATTCCTGCTCGAAAATTCCTAGGCGCGTCTTGAACTCTTCAAGCCTCATTTGATAACAGTTCCAGCCGTCTGCCAATCTGGCTGCCATCCGAACCAACCGTGGACCTCCCCCTCCGACCCAAACAGGCACCTTATGGTTTACAACCGGGATAGACGGTGCATCTTTCACACTGTAGTATTTGCCATGGAAAGTAGCCTTTCCATCTTGTAACATCATCTTGATTATTCGAACGCTCTCCCCAAGCCTTGCCATCCGCTCTCCAATTGTCGGATACGCAAATCCATATGCGTCGTATTCGGGTCTATGCCATCCCGCCCCAATCCCCAGCACGACTCTACCATCAGTAATGCCATCGAGCGTAGACGCCATCTTGGCCAACAGAGCCGGGTTGCGGAACGAGTTACAGGCCACTAGTGTGCCAAGTTGGATGGTCCGAGTAATCGTCCCTAATGCTGAGAGGGAGGTCCATGCTTCCCGAAAGGGAACGTCCAATGGTCCCGCTGGGGGCAAAAGATGATCGTTCAACCAGATCGAGGCGAACCCGTTCTTCTCTGCGGCAATCGCTACCTCTTTGGTTGTGGTCCAGGGTCCGTAATTCTTGAGGCGAACTCCAAACTCCAAACGTTTCACTAGCGCCTAGGCTGGCGAGTGGCGTACGATTCGTATTTCAAGGTAAGAGCATGGAAGCCTTCGAGAAGCTACGTTGCACAAACAAGGGCTATTGCTGGTGTGTCGTCTGCACGAGCCTCGGCTCCTTCAACATCTCGATCATGTGTCGTGCAAAGTCTGGCAGATCAGGGGGTACGCGTGAAGTCACTAGATTCCTATCGCGAACAACCGGCCTATCCACATAATGCGCGCCAGCATTGATCATGTCGTCCCTTATTCCCGGGACACAGGTCAGCGTCCGTCCTTTGACTATTCCAGCAGATGCCAAGACCTGCCCCGCATGGCAAATAGCTGCAATAGGCTTTCCTTGCTTGTCGAACTCTCGAACAAACGCAAGGATCTTCTCATTCAACCGCAGCTTCTCGGGGCTCTTTCCGCCTGGGACGACGAGCAAGTCGAAATCTGCTGCGTCCGCCTCGTCTATCGAGAGGGCCGGCTCGATCGTGTACCCCTTCTTCCCTTTTACGGGTGTCCTATTCAGCCCAACCACGACAGTTTTCACTCCCTCCTCTTGCAGGCGATACATTGGATGGAAAAGTTCCAAGTCTTCGAAATCGTCGGCAGCTATGATGGCCGCTCTCTTCCCCTTCAGCGCATCAACCATCTCTTGTCCCCTAACCCTGAAACTACACTACACCGCGAGAAAAATCCTATCTCCAGCACCACGGGGAGTCTCGCTCCAACCATACCTGACGCCGTCGAGATTGTGACCATGTGTCGATAAGGAGATTCAGCCTCCCTTTAACTTTCTTTAAGCCAATTCTCGGAGATCAGGAAAAATCGCTCATTTTGAGCCCTGATTGCCAAAATACGCACATGTTTTCTGGCCCCTGATGTCTTCCTCGTGAATTTCCGCTATGTTTAAATGAATAAACCCGTTTCCGCAAAATGCTTTTCCTGTTATTTTGAACGATTAACGGCAGATCTCGCTCATTTTGAGGCGCAGTAGAAAATAAAGTCGTAAAAAAGGGGGGGTAGACTGTGAAGTTTCAAGACGTGAAAGAGACTTTCCCAATGCTTTTGGTGTAGTCATCGTACGTTCCAGTCTTTATAGGAACCCCCTCCCTCTTATTGGATGGGAACAAGCTGTCGCTTCAAAACCAGAAGGATAGTGTGAGAGGAGACTTGGGAGAAGACGTTCGGAGGATGGCAGACCTGCTAAAGTCAGGAGCAACCATGCTCTCAGACATTTGCCCCGAATGTGGAACGCCACTCTTCAAGGTCAAGGGAGAGACTTTCTGTGCCAAATGCAACAGGCCAGTCGTCTATACTAAAGCTACAACAGTCCAAGGCGATGTCACATTATCGCCCAGCCATCTACTTGACAGCGTCGAACAAACCATCGTCATGAAGATCAATGATGCAAACGAGATATTGAAGAATGAAAAACAGCCCGAAAAACTGTCCGCATACAGCAATCTTCTGTTCGGATGGCTTTCTACCCTTGAAAAACTACGATCATTGAAAGAGACGTTCAAGGAATAGACGAGAACAGATCCTTCACCTCGAATCTCTTCCCATCCGGAAGTATGGTAAACTCAACCTTCCTTCTCTTCCTCCTCGCCAGAAGAATTGGTGCACCAGCTTGTTCGGATAATCCGATGAGCTCAGCCCTGCGAACCTTGCCAAGCCATGATCGACCTGCCTTGCATTCGACAAGAACTGTCTTGCCGTTCTTGATGCACACAAGATCTATTGGTTTCGATGATGCTGCGCGTATGACAAGGTATCCTTCACGTCTGAAAATATCGCGTATTCGATACTCAAGCCTTCTGCCCATGATGTAATTTGACATTTTGCTTGGCGGTTCACTCCATCAAAAAATAATCTAGAGCGAGTCTATCTTAAGATGTTTAATACGCCGAAACTATTTGCTCCGACTAGTTGTCTCTGGTTCTCTTCGATACGTCAACAGAAACAAAAGTGCAACAACAGCGGCAAGTACGAACACAGCCAGCACTGCCAAATGCCCGATCCCAACTCCGGCAAAGCTTCCAACAATTAGCAACCCCAGCGAGGTTAGGAATGAGCCAATTCCAAGCCTAGCGTCAGCATAGAGTTGAGATCGTAGCCACTGCGCCAAACGTGTCGCAACGCGTCTCGACAGTTCATCATTACGTTCCCCTAGGAGAGCGAAATCATCTTCGTACTGGACAACTGGCATAGACGCCTCCATTAGAAACAGTATCGCCACGAATTGAAGAAGCAACACGGCAGTGTCAACCGGTTCCAAGGCCGTCAAGTCACTCGTGACCTTCCCAAGAATCAGGAACCCTAGAAGGCTCAACGATGACCCGAGCACAAGCCATCTCCTTCGCAAAATCATTCCAACAACACCCAACACTGCTGTAATCCCTGCAAAAGGTACCTGCAGTCCGACGACCGCGGCACTAGGGACCGAGAACAGAATCCAAGGCGCTAAGCCTAAATAGTGAAACTTGATGAGTAAAACTAGACCTCGCATCTGCGTTCCTAACGGTGGCTTTAGCGTGCTAGTTGTCGTATCCTTCTCACCTTTGCCGTTCTAAGCCTGGACGATAATGGAACATCTTCTGGCCATTGTACCAGGGTACAAAACCTCTCCAGTCGAAGTAGAAGGTTCTCTCTTTCGAGCATCAAGATCTTGAATGCTAACTTCTCACTCTGAGATTCATAATCGGCGGGTAAGGTTGGCGTCGGTGTCACTACCATGACACTGTAGCCATCAACTGTCAACTGCTCGATCCCGAACGCAACCTCACTATCCAAGAGAGAGGAGACCAAGACAACCTGAGCCCTGGACGGGAGCAATAATCGGGCTAGTTGACTTACAACGTAACCGGTCGGTAGCACGGAGCTTCCGGGCCTCGCTGCGGCGAGCATGTACAGTATCCTTCTTTCCTGTCTCTTCCCGAATCCTGGTCGGACGATGCCGCGTTCGATCCCCTGAAGAACCAGCCCGACACGGTTTCCCTGTCGAAGAAGTAAGCTCGCCATGGACGCGGCAGCTCGTACACCTCTCTCGAAAAGCTCCCTCTCGGAGGATTCGTAGAATGCGACGTCAGTATCCAAAACGATCATGACGTCTGTAACTCGCTCCGACTCTGTCTCGTTTAGGACAAGCCGTCCGTAACGTGCAGTAGCCTTCCAATTGATTCTCTTTGGATCGTCACCGCTTGAGTATGCACGAAGACTGTAGAACTCGCTACCGTGGCCAGTCGATCTCGAAGGTATGGTCCCAGGCCAAGGTCCGAGATGCCGAGGCCGAAACTCTGTCCCTCTAACCTTCTCCGGCCTTGGAAGAACCGCAACAGTATCAGGATCAAGCTTCTCCTCTACCATGTAGAGTCCTAATGGATCCCGAGCGCGGACAAGTAACGGACCGACAGGTGTGTGCCCGCGTGGTGGGCTCGGAAACTTGTATACAAGTTTCTCATTCGCGTTTGCAGCAAGAGCTACGTGTACGGAGTTCGAACCCTTGTCAGGTTTGACATTCGCGGGCAAAACGTCATGGACCTCAAGATTACCAATGCGTGCCCCGCTACGATTCTCCAAGTGTAGTTCGACACGCACGTCGTCCTCTCCGAAGCTCTCGCTAGGTTCTACATTCCTGTTCAAGATAACCCTGACATTTTCAGGGAGACCTAACAGATTCGAAAGAAAAAAGACAGAGGCTATGGGAAGAATCAGTGCAGCCAATTGCCAGTCCTGGAATGTGAGTGCCAAGGCCAGCAGGACAGTGCACAAGCCGAAGTATGCAGCAGCCTTGGGCGTGAACAATTCGGACCCTTCTACGAGCTACTTCGTGGTAGGCACTGGGACAGTCTTCAATACTTCCTCGATCGACTGGTTCGGATCGGTGCCCTTCACCCATGACTCAGTCTTCATGATCACCCTGTGCACCAAAGCTGACACGGCAACCTCCTTCACATCATCAGGCACAACATAGTCGCGTCCATGGAAGACGGCGCGTGCGCGACACAGTTTGAAGATCGCGAGGCTTCCTCTTGGGCTAGAGCCTACCTCGATCTGCCGTTGATTACGAGTCGCCTGCACGACGTCCGTGATATAACCGAGAACGTCATCGTCGACGTGTATCTCTTCCAGTTTTCGTTGCATCTCAAGAATCGTGTCCGTCTCCAAAACAGGCTCTAGGTGAACATCCTCAGCGGCCCTCTTCATGCGTCGCTGAAGTATCTCCACCTCCTCCTTACGGTTAGGATAGCCAAGTCGGAGCTTCATTATGAATCGGTCAAGCTGAGCTTCGGGAAGAGGATAGACTCCTTCGTATTCGATCGGGTTCTGTGTCGCCATAACGATGAAGGGGTCCTGAATTGGGTGAGTCTTGCCGTCAAGAGTGGCCTGCCGCTCCTGCATAGCCTCAAGCAACGCCGCCTGAGTCTTGGGAGGAGCTCTGTTGACCTCATCCGCCAAAAGAACATTCGTGAATACTGGTCCCCGACGGAGTTCGAAGTCTGTTGTCTTGACATTGTAGACGTAGGTCCCAGTAATGTCTGCAGGCAAGAGATCCGGTGTGAATTGGACACGCGAGAAGTTGCAACCCATGCTCATTGCAAAGCTTCTAGCCAGCAGTGTTTTGGCGAGTCCCGGATTATCTTCGAAGAGTATATGCGAGTTTGCCAGGATTGCTAGCATGACCTTCTCGAGAACCGGTTTCTTCCCTACGATGACGGTTCCAACTTGATCCACGACATTCTGACAGAGGTCGCCTGCTTCTTTGAAGTTCAAGCCTTCCAGTCCTCGATAAGATCGGTCAATTTGGCGAGCATGTTTCGGCGATCCTTTCCCCTTGAAATGCTTCGAGTATAAAGTAAATTGTAGAGCGCGTCGTTCCTAAGAAATCCCCTGGCAAGTCTGGGATCTGAAAGAACCTTCCTAACATCGTCAACAGCTACGCCTGTTTCAATGCTTGCCTTTTCCACCATAAGCTCCTTCATTCGGCCGAGTACGATCTTCTCGTAATAATCCGTACTGGAGTGGGTTGCAACCTCGATGCGTTTGGTCAGCAGTTGCACTTCATGACCGAGACTGCGAGTGGACTGTTTCAGAGGAAGCTGCGTTGGAGAGGGAACCCTCGCTCGGAAATGCAAGTCCACATAGAAGATGACTGCGAGCAGTCCCAAGGGAAGTACTAGAAAGGTCAGGGTTGTCGGTATCGAATCAGGAAGGAATCCTCGTATGAGATAGATTGCAGCCGCATAGGCAATCGAGGCGACAAGAACGAGTCTCAGGCTCTTTCTCATTCGAAGCCGAATCCAAGGTTCTGGGAATCGTCGTCGGTGGAATTAGCTGTTTACATTCAATTCTGTTTCTATCTTCATAAGAGAAGCGTGGGCTTCTTGACTGTCCTCTTCGGTCATAGGATGAAGACTATATCGAGCCTCTTCGAAAAGATTCGTCAATGTGCGTATCCCGTCACCGTTTATCATGAAAGTACGCTTGATCGTCCTCTCCAATTCCCGGGCAGTCTGGTCAACTGTTATGCTTGCACCCATCTCTGAGACTGCTCTTATCATGCTGTTGTAGCAGAGAAGTATACGTTCTCTTGGACCTCCATGATCGGATTCCTGGACGATCTGAATCGCGTCCTTCACTGCTCTCAATCCTTGGGCCTGAGCAGCTAGAACAATTGCTCCAGTATTCTCCCTAAACTCGTCCAAGGCAACCTTGGCGCTTCTCAACATAACCGCTGAGCTTACGATTATCAGTCCGAAGAAGGCAAAGAAGAACCATTCTGATTGGACTATTCCCGAAATCGATACAGAAGCGCTCAGGAGAGTCGCGAGAGCGTGTGCTGCAGGATTAGCAGTGGCATTCTGATTTACGAATACGAGTTGCTCCAATTGGGAAGGAACAGGAGGCGACCGGCAAGGAATTCCACCGCACTTGAACCAAAGAACGGCCAGGGCGATCGCCCAAGTTCCCATGAAAATTATGTTATGAATTGTCTTGCTCCTCTTCTTGCCTCTAGCCTTCCTAGCCATTCCTGAACCTAAAGCGTCGGAAGTGTCTCGCAACGTCAGGGCCAAGAATACCACCATCACTATCATCGCTCCGAGAGCAATGATGGGAAGTAACATCACAATGTACAACACCCAGTAACTGTTCGCTAGCCAACTTCCACCCGGCTCGCTTCTCGATAGGCTTCCGAGGGCGACCGACAGCGCCAATAGTGCCACTATGAAGTAGATATACCGTCGAAAAACGAGTTGGCGACGAGGGGGGCCGGTCGAAATAGCCATCGCAATAGTAGAATGGGGGCAACAGCCGATAAATAGTTGTCCTAAATTGACTTTTCAGTCCTTTATCGCTTCGAGAATGCTCGCAACGTTCCATAACTTTACTCGAGTGTACGGAGGCATGTTCGGGTCCTGCGAGATATCGTCTAGTGTGGAGATCGCATTTGACGCTCGAACCGCCATAGAGTGACCGGGAACCTGGAGCGCGTCCATAGCGCTTTTGGCGGCGCGCCTGATGTTCCGAGGGGTTGTGTTATCATTAGAGACCTCGTTCAGCACGCCTAAGGCTTGCTTGATACGAGACTCGTACTCTTCCTTCCGCTTCGCTTTTTGCAAGCCATATCACCATTACAAGCTCTGGGCGCATTCTAGCCTGAGGAGAGGAGGGACAACTTTACCTTAAAAGATTTCTATCAAGGCAAGACCTCTGTACCAAGGTCTCGGAGTTCTAAAAAGCCGCCTAATGCGCGTGACCCGGTGTCGTTCTCGTTCTGACTATGTGTTCACTGTTACAGCAGTAGATACATTGCTTGCAGACTAGGCAGAAGCGGTCTTCAGAGAAGAGTTCCCGATCGCATGAGGGACACTTCCTCCACAATTGGGCTGCGCTTCGCCGCGACACTCTCATCTTCGCTCCTGTTGATTCTAGAGAACTCCGATGTCCGACGTTGATATGAACATTCTTTCACCAACGTTCCATGGATAGGCATCTTCTTTGCCGTATAGGGACTCTGGAAGTCGAGACCTTCTTCCGCTGTGAAAAGAAGTCCGTTATTATTCATCAGCAACACTTAACTCACCTAGTCATGGGTGAACAATCTTCTCCATTTCCTAGGCCTAAGGTAGAAGATTCCAAATGAGTTTCAAAAGGGACGATGATGATCCTTGGCTCGGTGCACTTCTCAACTTCCCAACTGTCCTACACTCAAGGGCTTTTTTCGATCATGAAATCAACGCCGAGAATCTCCAGAGAGCAGTCTTGCTGGCACTCCGGTCGATGTCCATCCTTAGCCTGCCAATGGAACTCTCGATATCCGATCACGACGGCTATTACCATGGGACTGTGAGTTTCAAGCTGGGCGTGGGCAACGCTGAAGCCTTCGATGTATTTGATGATAAAGAACAAGAGAGATTACTGCACAGAATCGAGAACAAAGGTCCGTTTCCAACACTCGACCTAGCTTTCAACGCACGGTACGCTGTTACGGATAAAAAGCGGCATACCGCGCGAGAAGATCGATTCCTAGCACGTCTCCTCTTCAGATCAGACAGGATGGAAATGTATGTGCATCATCTCAGGGGCATGAGACGTATAGAACCCGAAGAGATCATCACGATACTAATTGGACAGATTGATGCAGAGTTACAGAAGCTGGGTTATCCAAGACTTCGAAAAGAGAACGTCGAGGCACCACGACAGAACGTCGCTGGGACACTAAAGAGAGTTGGAGTTCGGAAAGGTTTACGGTTTCCCCTTTGATCGACGTCCAGGACTCTTCAATGCCTTCCATAACTCCTCATTGACCTCTGCAAGGGAACGATCACCATTGACTATGGTCCACTTTCTCCGTTTGGCGAGATTAAGGTACGCCTTTCTTACTTTCTGCAGGAATAGCGTATCTCTTTCGTGAACGTCCCTACCAGATGTCTTTCTCGTGAAGGATGCTTCAACGGATGTATCAACCAGAATGACTTGGTCGGGCTCAGGTAGACCCGCGTCCAGGTTCGACAACCATCTTTCATCCAGGCCTCTTGCGATTCCGTAGGCTAGGTTGGAGGGATAATAGCGGTCGACAATAATATAATCAGAGTCTCGAAGTAGCTCTCGTAGTTTCTCAAGGCTTTCCCATCTGTTCATGGAGTAGAGCATGTGAAGCACTTGGTGAGGATAGGAGCGTTTGCCGTCGAGGAAGGCTGCAATCTCACGGCCGGAAAAGCTGTTGTAGATTGGGTAGCTGAGTTTCTCTGTCTTATGTCCGTCCCACTTTAGCCGTCTAGCGAGAAGTCTCGTCTGGGTTTCCTTCCCTGACTGGTCTATTCCTTCAATGACGATAAACCGGCCGGTCAAGGCTTGTCAATCTAGCTAAACATGTCGAGGTAATCAGATCGGATATAACGATTCTAGCCGGGTGAATCATCACGGACATTTTTCCAGATGTGTCACTTTTCCAGCTCCAGTTGATTAATTGCCATCGAACGATTGAAAGATGCCCTTAGACGGCAACGGTTTGTCTTTGGCCGCCTCGTCTTCGAAAATCGGCCAGTCCAATTTCAGTACCGTAGACGATGACTCGGTTATCGGAGCGACGTTGGTAGAATGGGAGCTTGACAACAACAGCTGGGACGACTCGGTCCCTTATTCTCACGCTCAACTTCTCTCCGATTTTTGCATATTGTGGCCTTACAAATCCCATTCCTACACTGTCTCCTAGTGTAGGCGATAAGGTCCCACTTGTTACGAGGCCCACTTCCTGTGCATCGGACAATATTTCCTGTCCCTTTCTTGGGATACCCTTGCCGACAATTTTGAATCCTATACGGATCCTGCTGGGTCCTTTCTCCCTCTCCTGTTCTATCGGTTTCTTGCCGATGAAATCTGGTTTCTCGAGCCGGGTCACAAACATAAGTCTCGCCTGAACGGGGGTTATTTTTTCATCGATATCATTTCCATAGAGGCACATTCCAGCTTCGAGCCTCAACACGTCTCTGGCTCCTAGGCCTACGGCATGGAGCCCAACTTGTCTACCTCTATCGATAATCTTGTTCCAGACGTGCATAGCCTTGTCTGGCTTGTCTGGTGTCGTGTCCCAGATGTAGATCTCGAAGCCGTCCTCGCCGGTATAGCCGGTTCTGGTGATCAATACTGGGATATCGTCGACCTTAGCCTCCGAGGCGGAGTATCGTTCGATGTTCTCCAGGTCTGTTCCCGATAATGCTCTGAGGATGTCGCGAGCTCTTGGTCCTTGGACGGCGAACATTGCAACTGTCTCGCTTACGTCCTTGAGCGGGACATTGTAATGATCCTGATTTTTCAGGAGCCAGTTCCAGTTCTTCTCTCTGTTCGCCGCGTTGTAAACGATGAGGTATCGGCTTGCGCCCAGTCGAAATACTGTAAGGTCGTCTATTATTCCTCCTCTCAAGTTGCAGAGCAGTGAGTATTGTCCCTTGTTGACACCAAGTCCTGAGACATCATTTGTGGTGACTTGGTCTAGGAACTCTGCGGCTCCTTCCCCCTCGACGATTACTCTTCCCATGTGAGAAACGTCAAAGACGCCTGCGTGCTCCCTGACTTGCTTGCATTCTGCTGTGATTCCTTCGTACCAGACCGGGAGGTCGTAGCCTGCGTACTCTACAATGTTTCCATGCTTCGCATGATATTGGTAAACTTGTGTCTTCTTGCTCATTTTATCCAGTCGTCCTAGGGCTCCGCGTTTGGAGTTGTGAAGAAAGGGTTTTTCCTTAGGATGGTCCCGGTCCGAGCCTTGAGGTTGCCTGATTGATCTTGAGATTTTCAACCTCGAAAGACAACTTCTTTCCGCACTTTGGGCAGTAGCCACCGTTCCTCTGTATAACTTCGACCGGTGTTTCAAGTTCCAGTCCAGCGTAAAGCGGCTCCGAACATTTCGAGCAAAAAATTCGTTGTGGCAACAAGCTGACACGTCGTATGATCGTTACGGAGCGGAGGAGGTTGTAGAATGTCCATCGTACTATTAAAACAGTGAGGGCGATGGGAAAGCAGGCCTTAATACGCTCGTTCCTCTTTGATAGCAAATACTGTATGCTCGAGGCTGCGATCGGCACATAGAGGAGCAGGTTAGAATGGGAATGAGGATGTATCGGCTCAAGCGTTCTCTGAACAATCTCGCTTTTAGAATGAGCATTGTCAAGCTGGCGCCTGGCTCAAGTAGACCCCTGCTTCCCTTAGCGATGATCTTAATCGTCGGATTCACAACCTTCGTAACTGCCGGTGGATTGTTCATCCTTGTCCAGCCGAACACTCCATTAGTCAATCGTCCGGGTGGGTTTAGCTTCGTCTATCCGGGCGACATTCATAATCAGACGACTCAGGAATTTGTCTTTGCTATGGTGATCTTTGGACTAGGATTGTTTGGACTCTATCTAATGCATTTGAGCACAAGGTATGCTTATCGTCCGGCGAGAGCCTACACGATGCTCTTCGTTTCCATGGTGATGATCGTATTGTTCATCGGGCTCGGCTATCTCGTGTTATACGATAAGATCCATTAGATTTGGCCGCCGTAACCTATTAGACGGCTAATATTCCGTTCTAACGCAGGTTCGATCTGTATTATGCAGTATTATGATAGTATTCTTGGATTGATAGGTAACACACCGCTTGTCCGGTTGAACAAGATCGCGAAGAATGTGAAGCCTATCATGCTGCTGAAGCTTGAGAGCTTGAATCCAGGCGGCAGTGTGAAGGACAGAATAGGGATCGCAATGATTGAGACAGCGGAGAAGCAGGGATTTGTGAAGCCTGGCGGGACTATAATCGAGCCTACGAGTGGAAATACTGGAATGGGTTTGGCGATGGCCGCGTCTGTGAAGGGTTACAAGATGGTCTTCACGATGCCGGACAAGATGAGCGAGGAGAAGCGATCGTTGCTCCGAGCCTTCGGAGCAGAGGTCGTTGTAACACCCACAAATGTTCCGCCAGATTCGCCACAGCACTACATTCGAGTTGCTGAAAGATTGGCTAGGGAGACGCCCAATAGTTTCATGCCCAATCAATATGTGAACAAGATGAATCCCTTGGCACATTATCAGACTACTGGTCCGGAGATATACAGGCAGACTGATGGGGAGTTGGACATGTTCGTCTGTGGAGTTGGAACGGGCGGGACGATCACGGGGACGGGTCGGTACTTGAAAGAAAGGAAGCGTAAGATTCGGATTGTGGGCGTCGATCCTGAAGGGTCCATATTTTATCAGAGGTTTCAGGGAAAGAAGGAGGAGGCTCATCCATACTTTGTCGAGGGCATAGGAGAGGATTTCATGCCTGGAACGTTCGACATGTCGCTTGTCGATGAATTCGTGAGAGTCTCTGATAGGGACGCGTTTCACATGGCAAGGCGTCTAGCACGTGAGGAGTCGATCCTTGTGGGCGGCTCAGGGGGAGCCGCAGTTGTGGGAGCGTTGAAGATGGCTGAGGGATTGATGGAGAAGCAGGTTGTTGTGACTCTCTTACCGGATACTGGACGTAATTATCTTAGCAAGCTGTTTTCTGATAAGTGGATGAGTGAGAAAGGATTCCTCTAGGCTGAGTGTGGATAGGATATTGCGTGATCGGGACGTGATGAACCTTCTCGACCAGCTCGAACTCTTCGCCCTGAAGCTAGGTGCGGAGCAGAAAGATTACTGGCTCTACATCTACAATACGATGAAGAGTGGAATGTTGTTGACGAAGCAGCTTGAGAAGCACGTGCAGTACAAGCTGGAAAACCTGGGCCGCTATGAGCGGTGAAGCAATACAGTAAGAGGTCTTCCGCTTTAGGGAGGCTGGTGGGTTCTGGTCGCGCGTGGATTCGGGCTTTTGACCGGTTTGCCACATGAGGGAACGCGGAGAGGATTTGTTCGGGCTCGGTGTCGAGAGTTCTTGGGCAGGGGGGCCTAGCAATAAGAATTCTTATTTTTGGATATTTTCGATTGAATTGTTCCTCATGAGTTTCCTCATGACCGGATTGAGAGGTCTTTTTTCGCGATAGTTTGCGTTGGTATATGGCTCGTCGAGGGACGAGGTGGCGAGTGAGCGTGGACCTCTGTGAAAGTATTCATGGGTGTGGTGTGTGGCTGGAGAAAAATAATGGGGGGCGGGGGCCAATAACAATTCTTAGGGGTGTTTTGTAAAAACGGTGTGAAAACTTTCTTTTTTTCCGGGATCAACGAGTGTTTACCTGGGCGGCGTTGGTCGTGCTCGGGGATTCGCTGGCTGTTTGGCTTGGGCGTTCACGATCGAAAGGCCTTGCAATCTTGACCTCCGGGGTTATCTTCAGGAGTGCACGTCTAAGAGTTGCCAGGCAAGGAAAGCAAAGCTAGCCTTCTACACGTCTAGGGTTGCTGACTTCAACATCAGCCCGTTTCCAGACGGGTAGATTATTCCTTCTTCGGAAATAGATATAGATCCCCATCCCCATCACGACCCAGATCACTCCAAGCAATCTTCCCAGTTCATGTGTTGCAATGACCGCCACCCAAATCGCACCAGTGATCAGCATCCCAGCCAATGGCAATATCGGTAGCTCCCACTCTTCCCTCCTTCTCATAAAACGAATAGACCACGGAATCCGAAATGGCCGGAAATGTTCTCTGTCCGTATTACGTGTGATTATGACGCTAAGATGAGCTTGGACATAGGCGATAAGTGCTCCGACATTGTATAGACTACCCAACAGCACCAGGGGATCAACCGAATCCCCGAGATTGATCATAGTACTGAATCCCACGAGCAATATGCTTCCCAATCCGAAGGTGAGAATCGAAATGTACGGAGTCCGGAACCTACTATGAATCTCGCCAAACTTCCCAGGCAGAAGCTTGTACTGTGACATTGCGTACAACATCCTGGATGAGCCAATTATTCCCGCGTTCGCTCCGATGATGCTAATGGACGCTCCCAGTAAGGAGATCCAAATAGCTAGGGCCCAACCTGCAACAGGCAGACTGTTGGCAACGCCCGACAGGGGATCGTTCTTCCACTTGCCTGACAGGTCGAGAGGAGGAACAAGATTCACTGACACGAGTGAGACAAGCAAATAGATCACTGTAACGACAGTAACCGTGAGCATTGTCGCCCTTGGAATAGTTCGACCCGCGACCTTTGTTTCTTCTGCGGCCTGCGCGACAGCCTCTATACCCAAGTATGAGACCATGGCCAATGTGATACCCTGCACGAACTGATCCCATCGCGGACCTGGAAACGAGGTCCCGAGATTGAACTTTCCAGGCCAAGAGAACAGCGCCCCTGAAGGGATCAAGACGAGCACGAGCCCCAAAGTGATGAGTGCTATCTCACTGGCAATATCCAAGATGCTCAACGCTAGGGTGAACCGGACCGAACTACGGATTCCGATAGTGTTCAATGCCACTAGCCCTGCAAGAATCAGCATTGCTCCTACGCCAAGCCAAAGGGGCTCTTTCAAGGGAGGGTAGAAGTAGGACATGTATCCGACCGCTGGGATCGAGAAGATCGCTGAAGTAACGAGATAGTCGAGACAGAGCATCCAGCCAGCAACGAAACTGATACCATCTCCGAACGCTGCTCGGGCATAAGTCGCTGAGCCTCCCGCCATTGGGTATGTGGACGAGAGCTCTGCGTACGTTAAGCCCGTCAGAGCGTATGCAATAGCTGCTACCCCTATCGCGAGTGGAGTCGCATATCCAGCGTGCAATGCAACAAGCCCTAATGCTAGGAAGATACCTGCGCCTACGTCAGCGTATCCGATCGAGAAGAGCCCTCCAGTTCCAAGGGTTCTGATCAGTCCCTTGTGCACAGGCTTCTTGACCTCTTCCTGTTTCAAGAAAAATAACTCCTCTTTGGGAGGACTAAACTCCGAAGTGACCCAGTTTTGACGGATAAGAATCCTTCTACTTCAATCCAGGGCTGTCTCGAAGGAGCTCGTACACTCGTCTCTGCACGTTCGATATTATCAAGTCCCTCTTGCCAGGATTGGCTATCTCGAGAAGAAGTACGAGGTGTGATTCGGTCTGACCGACATCCATGACTCGCACCTGTGGAGTCGTGTCTTGGACGAGATCGAACTTCATATCTTTCCCTATCTCGACAAGATGATCTTCCAACTTAGACAGATCCGTTCCATTCTTAACGGTCACTGGAACCTGGATCCTAAGTCCGCCTGACCTTGTCCGATTTACAATGGACTGCTTCAAGAGATTCGAGTTCGGTATGACAACTATCTCGTTGTCCGGCGTAACAAGCTTCGTGTGTATCAGATCCATCTCTATGACTCGTCCATAGTGATCTTTCGTCTCTATCCATTCACCTACTTTGAAGGGTTGATAGATCGAGATGAACTGGGAAGCTGCAGCATCAGTGAGAACATCCTGGTAGGCCAGCAGCATGGCAAGACTTCCAAGTCCAATGACCAACAAGAGAATCTCAATGTTCACTGCCAGATAGCTGAGAAGGATTATCACGACAACTGTCCAGATCGCCCAAGAGCCGAACTGTTGGACAAGTCCAACCAGTCGGGGATGCATCGTCCGTCCCAGTCTTCGGACTCCACTCCGATAGCCACGTATGGTCAGCCATGTGCCGGCTATGACTATCGCGACTGTTAGAACCCGAATGCCGAGATTTGTTAGTTCGTCCACCATTCTCCAGGGTCCCAGCCGTCGAGTTGACCTTTGGTCTAGGCTTCTTCCCTAGACCTCAAGAGTTCGATCGAATCTTCCACAGCCTTTGACTCGCCCATCAACAAGACTCTGTCCCCGGATCTTAGTTCTAGCTCGGGATTCGGAAAGATGTAGCCTCCGTTCCGGCATACAAGGGAGACTGTGCATTTCTCAGGCAGGCCTACTTCGCCAAGTCTCTTGCCGATGATCCTGGCGTTTACCGGGATTAATCCCTCGATGATCTTTAGATCAAGCTCTGGACGATCCAATAATGTGTTGGACTTCTCCTCAAAGAACATGCTCTCCAAGTCGTGCAATGCAAGCTCAACTGGGCAAACCACTACATCAGCTCCGGAGTCCTTGAGTCGGCTAGTATTCTTTGGACTGTTCGATATTGCGAAAACTCTGGGGACGCCGAACTGTTTCTTGGCATACTTGGCAGCTGTCACGTTCACCTCGTCATTATCGGTTGCCAAGATCAGAAGGTCGGAGTTAGAGAGATCTGCTACTTTCAGGATCCTGGGGCTCGAACCGTCACCATTAATGATGGTAGCATCGAACTCGTTCGAGACCTCCTTACATCTCACCTTGCTCTTCTCGATAACAGTCAGTTTGTTCTCGCTCTCGTGGGATAGGTAGCGGATGAGGTGGGTCCCTATCCTGCCAGCCCCTAGAACGAGTACACGCAACGTCTAATCCCCCTGCTCGGGAGGGCCCAACCCACCTTGTTCATGCTTATGAAACCTCCCCCGCATATAACAATTTGAGCAATTATGAGTGCTTCGCAGAAAAAGATATGAAAGGGAGAATTGACGGAGGTCCGAATCTGACGACGATTATTTCTTTGAGATATCCGAGAGTCTTTTTTCCACTCTGGTCAACTGCGTTTCCAAGAACACTTTGTAATTCTCCAGAATACGCACTTGCTGCGGTCGAGTCTGCTGATCCACAGTATTCATTGCCCGCTTGAAAGCCTCTGAGGCTTTCTCTAGGCTGTCCTCTATAGTGGATGAGACGACAGGGGTCTTTGTCTCTAAGAATTTTTGTGTGGAGTCCACTACGGTCTGAAGGTCTTTCCCGACACGCTCGGCCTCTTTTCTCAGCGAGCGTAGTGCATCGCGAATCTCTTTCCGAACCTCTTCACGCTCTCCAGGGTTGTCATTTTCTGACATGGGTGTACGTTCTATGACGGTACTAAGTCTGAAATGAACGTTTCGCGACTACATGGCCACAGCCTGCCAATTCATATTACCTCGAACTCGGGTCAGCCAATCCGTAGCAATGAACAGCCTTCGGGAAAGAGTCTACTCCGCGTGGAAATCTGGTTCTGCAGCGAGTCCAGCAATCAAGACATTGGGAATTAGGATAGTTAGGCTGGATGAGGGACGGTCATTGATGGAGATGGATGTGTCCGAAAGACTTCACAACTTATCCGGCACAATGCACGGTGGAGTAATGGGAGACATTGCGGACGCCGCGATGGGAGTTGCGCTCGCGACCACTCTCGGACCGGACGAGGATTTCACAACGATCGAGTTCAAGATCAGCTTTCTCAGGCCACATGTCAGCGGCTTACTGAGAGCGGAAGGATCCTTGGCCAAGAGAGGTCGCAGGATAGCTTTCACTGAGGCAACGCTGACAAATGCTGAGAATCAGGTCATCGCGAAGACGACCGGCACATGCTTGTTGACCAAAGCAAGGGCAAAACCTTGACTGGCCAACAACCTTTGAAGATCCAAACCGGACCGGTCCCGATCCCAAGGGATGCTCGGTTATTCCTCCTCTTCCTCTCCGAGATCAATCTAGTAATTGGGGCACTGTTCTACGTTTATCCTGATATCAGCATCAGCCTCTGGCCATGGATGGTCAAGCCACTCGCAATCAGATTCTTTGGCGCAATCTTCCTTGCAATAACATTCGGCTGCTGGGCAGCTTTGAGAGCTCGCGCGTGGCAAAGAGCGAAGATTCTCCTACTTGTCGGGGGAACCTTCTTCGGAATAACTTCGATCGTGTCCCTAGGCCAAGTCTTCACTCCCTATTCACCCACCACTATCTGGGTATGGACCATGTACTTCGGCGCCTCAGCAATCGGGTGTCTGACACTATTGTCTAGGCACGGATGGTCTAGTGAGAACGAGAACGTGTCAATCAAGGATTCCGTGCCAAGTTTAGCACGATTCTTCTTCGGATTCCAGACACTAATCGTTGGGTTTTTCGGACTAATAATGCTGCTAACGCCTGATATTGCCCAGGCCCAATTCTGGCCTTGGCACGTTGCTAAGCCAACTCTACAAGCATTTGCTGGACTCTTTCTTGCAACGTGTCTCGCAACTGGATGGGCATCATTCCAAAAAAATGTTCTAAAGGTGAAGGTTCTTCTCCCGTTGGATATTATATTTCCGAGTCTAGCATTACTGGCAGTGGGCATCCACTGGAACGTAATCTCATCGGAAACTCCGGGGGCGCTAGTGACAGGGGTCTGGGTGTTCGTCTACTCGTTCGTCGCCGTCGGTTCTACAATCTTATTCTTAACCACTAGATCAAAAACGGGAGCCTCGTACTAGACGAGTACTTGGGTCTCTGCTCAACTTGGAACTTGGACAAACATTTGACTCTTCGACGTGTGAGCAAGGCTTCGGGATTCGCGAGAGAGACACAACGCATAACGAGGGGTACAGTATCGGGGCCCCGGCTGCTAAGCGGGAAAGAGCAAGGCAGAATAGGTACTCGTCCAGCAAGCGCGGCATTCCTCTCTTTTTGCTGGTGAACCCTGAAGCTTACGGTCTGGTTTCCTTTCTGAAGATCAAGCAGTATTGGTGGTGCCTATTGCCCACCCATGCTGAGTTAACGCCCAGTGGCAACAGTGCCTTATCGTCCTGACACCAAATCTTCTCATCCTTCGGGACCCAAGCGCAAGGCTCTATGGCTAAGGTCCGAACTGTATCAAACGCCAAGGGATAGAGGCGCCCATTCTGGAAGACATTGTTTGTAACAATCGTCAGGTATCCCTTTGGCTTCATTATTCTGTAGACCTCGTTGAATACCTGCTTCAGGACGGCCAAGAACTCTTCATAATCTTCGATGAGCCCGACCTCCTCGGGATTGTCGCCGTAATTAGTGTCGTATCCCAACTCTGCACGCTTCTTCTGTCGGAGATCGCTTCTCTTCAGCTGGTTCCAGTAGGGTGGCGAGGTTATGCAATAATCCGCGAGACCCATTTTCTCATTGGCCCACAACTCTCCGAGACGTTTCGAATCTCCGTGCAACACTGTTACTGTCGAGGGAGAGCTCGCTTTGCGAGTGACCATCCGCAACCTACTCTCAGCAATAGAGCTGTACTTTTCCATGACTTCGATTCCAACACCGTTACGCCCTGTTTCTAGACAGGCGACCAAGCTGCTCCCTGTCCCGAGGAAGGGATCGACGACCGTGTCTCCTCTTTTTGTGAAGAAAAGGATGAATTCCTTTGCGAGAGACTCCGGGAATGAAGCGGGGTGGAGGATTTTCGCGTCTGCTCGTCGTTCTGGCCTGTGGATGAACCAAGACTTCGTGAACTTGATCCATTCTCGACCTGTGAGATCATTGAGTTTGTTGTGGGGACTGAGCTTGGCTTCTGTCTTCTGCATCTTGGAACAACTCTCAGCCTCGCATACTGTAAAAGTATAAACCACTGCTTCCCCTCCATGCCCGCCTATATCGGGTGAGATGCTAGATCTTGCCATTCTTCAGAGACGAACAGAAGAACCTGATCCAGATGGTGTACGGTTTCGCCGCTGAGGAGTACCTCCTGTTATTGGAAACGCTCGGGGACTTTATGGAGAAGGAAATCGAACCCACCGCTAGAGAGATCGACCTCAAGGCCCGCTTCCCAACCGAGAACATGACGAAGCTGTTCGAACAAGGCTTCACCAGCATGAGCTTTCCGAAGGAGTACGGTGGACTCGAACTCCCCTGGCCAGTCTATGCTTCCGCGATGGAAATGTGTGGCAAAGCATGCGCCAGCACCGCTTTGTCATTGGCCATTCATGGCACTTGTTGCGAAGGCTTGCGCTTATTCGGTACTCCCGAACAGAAGAAAAAGTACCTTCCATCTCTTGTTAAGGGTGAGACGCTTGCTGCGTTCTCGCTCACAGAGCCCGGAGCTGGATCGGATGCCCGGAACATGCGCACACAGGCACGGATGAAGAATGGCGAGTGGCACATCACCGGGACAAAGATGTTCACAACCAACGGCGGCAAGTGCGACCAATACTTCCTCTTCGCACAGACCGAGAAAGGACCATCCGCCTTCCTTGTCGACGCCAAAGAGGCCAAATCCAGCCGAGACATTGAGAAGCTCGGCTGCAGAGGATCGGTCACAGTCGAACTTGTTTTAGAGGACGCTCGAGTCCAGAAAGAGAATCTAGTGGGAGTAGAGGGAGAAGGGTTAGAGTATGCAAAGAAGATGCTCTTTGGTGGCCGCATAACCGTCGCTGCCATCTCGATCGGGATCGCCCAAGCTGCATTTGACAAGGCGGTCAAGTATAGCCGTGACCGCACCGCGTTCGGACACTCATTATCAGAGTTTCAGCTAACTCAGGCAAAGCTGGCCGACATGCTGAGCCAGATCAACGAATCAAGAATGCTCAC